>Ga0196964_10000481_pt1 | contig 24326 bp, 23 predicted proteins | sample S1_10metaG_FD_148615 | JGI IMG/M metagenome (GOLD analysis project Ga0196964, IMG submission 148615) | Soil microbial communities from Anza Borrego desert, Southern California, United States - S1_10 | ecosystem: Environmental > Terrestrial > Soil > Desert | place: USA: California | collected... | reverse complement strand
CGGAGGGGACGCCGGATTGCGCAGCGACCTGCTTGTTGAGCAAGTCCATGCGTGTGTTCCGGGCGGCCTGATAATCCGCCAGGATACGCGCAGCTTCCTTGTCGCCGCGTTCGCTGAGCTTGCTAAGGACGCCCGCCGCATCACCGTTCGCCCAGTGCTTCCAGTCGTCCTTTGGCCAGCCGTTCGGATTGAGAATAGATTCCGGCTGCTTGCGCGCATATTCCCATCCCTCTTTTTCGAGTGCGGACAGTTTTTCCTCTACGGCGCGACCTTCTATTTTCAGGCGCTCCAGTGCAGCCGGGTCTCTTGTCCCCTGATCCCTTGCTCTCTGTGCCCAGTCGGACTGGAGTTCGTCGAGGACGCGGACCTTTGCGCCGGGTGGACCCGGTGAGAAGGTTGGATCGGTGTTCTTGTAGAAATCCTTCACCCGATAATGTAACAGTGGATTGGGAATATCCCAGTGCGACGAGGTATAGACGGCCCCAGAACCGCTGCCAGCCGCGCGATGAAGGTCCATCAGTGACGCCTTTTCGGCGGGGCTCATCTTCCCCGAGTTGAAAAACCCGTCGCCATACTTCGCCTTTAGCTCATTGATCTTGGCTTGCCATGCGTGCCACGCGTCCGACTTCATTTCGGGCAGCGTCGTCACCACCTCTCTATACGATCCTGGGATACCGCCGGGGGTGGAGTAGGATTCATAGCGGTTGTCGCCTTGGGGGCGCTCAATGTAGAAATCGTCGGGGTCGGCTTGGCGGCTGCGAAATTGCTCAGCCGCGTCCTCCGAAGTAAATTCCTTGGCGACGTTGTCGTCGCCGTCTCGCACAAGCCACTTAGGCTCACCGCCGCTAGTTTGCTCCAACTGTACCCGATTATCTCTCAGGTACTGTTCGATCTCTGCTCTTGAGACTTTGGCGTTGGGATCGGGGAAGGCCTTGTGGTAGCCGACCGCCTCCAATTCCTTCGGCTTTGCCCCTGCTTTGAGGAGCATGGCCGTCATCTGCTGTACGGTGCCCACGTCTTGCGGGATCGTCTTCGCCGCCTCTAGGGACGGGGAATAGAACCCGCGGGAATCGATTTCACGGGGAACACGCATCGGCTTACCGTCCGGTCCTGGCACCAACGCCCCCACACCCAAGACTGCCGCTCCGAGAGCGGCATCGCCATATTCGCCTTCGGAGAGGTTCATGCCCACCTCCCCCGCCATCTGTCCCATACCGTAGCCGCCCAGGGTCGGGGAGATCAACTCCGCCACCGGGGCCATGTAGTCTTTGGGCCTGCTAGAGTTGGGGTCGCGGCTTTCCCCCGGACCCGTCCCGCGTAGCTCCGCCTGCCCCATGGGCTGGAAGTTTCTCAAGGGTTCGTAAGCGTTAAGCGTCTTTTCGAAGTCGGATTCCAGTGGCTCGGGAGCTAAGTCCCCGCTATAATAGCGCTGCGCCAGTTCCATGGCGGGCCGCTCGGGACGATACTCAAGCTCAAAGGCGCGACCCCCCTCGGCCGTTTGAGCCTCGGTCTCTTGGTCAGCCTCACCCGCCCGACCACCTTGGGCTCTCGCCATGGCTGGTGCGCCGCGGCTTAAGATTTGCTCCCACAGTTGCTCCCGCGCCGCATTCTTGGCCGTGTCGAACGCCGGTTTCCCTAGCAAGGCCTTGCCCGCCCCCCAGGCCAGCCAGGGGAGCGTTCCTAAGGGCCCGATGGCCAAGTCTTTCCGTTCCAGAGCCTCTGGATAGCCGCCCCAGGGCGAGGCTTGCAGGAAATGTCCCAAGGTCGGATCGTACTCGGCCACCGTCTTCATCCACTCGGGAACGGCCGCATAGCGCTGCATGCGCTCGGCCAGTTCCGAGGTATCGTGATAGGGCTGATCCAGCCCCTCTTCCGGCTGGAACCCCTCTCCGTAGACCCCCTTCAGGATGTCGGTGACCGCGCCGCCCGAGGCGAACTTTTGCCGCAGGTCGCCCAGTGCCTGTTTGGTGCGTCCGTGCTTCACCCAAGCCACAAACGCATCCACCGGCATTTCGGTAATCGACCCGATACGGTCCTTGCCTTTGCCGTCCGAGAATGCCTTAGTATAGGTCGAAACAACGTCGTCCTTGTCCTTGAAATCGAGGAAGCATTTATGCTCGTCGAACTTGCCGGTTTCGGCGTCGATCTGATCCACCACCCACACCGTGGGGGATTGATGGGCGGACCCGATATAGGCATCGACAGCGTCGCCGTCGGCCCCAGTTGTACGGCGGACCTCGCCGTATGCGCTAGGCATAATGCATGCCCAAGGCTTGCCGGTTGCATCCTTACCGGAGCGCGTCGAACCCTTTGGGTTCTCAATTGAAATTTTAAGATCGCCGCGCCAGTCGAAGACGCCTTTTTGATACCGGCCGCTCTTTTTCTGCGCTTCGGTTGGACTCTTGTTGGTGCGCGAGCTTGCTATGCGTAGCGCACGAGCAATGGCGTCCTTGGTGCCCATTGACGTTCCCGTTCAGAGGTGGAACAATAGGTGAACGCAACGTTGACACGCGGTGCCCGATGTCAAAAGTTTCTATCATATGTACAGAGTGCGGCGCAACCTCCCAGAGGGCGGCGAGGCTGATTGTCGATGGCCCTATGTTTTGCAATCGCTCTTGCCGCACGGCCCACAGACGACGCCACGCCAAGGCTCCGTACAAGGAAGTGGTGATCAACGGGCAAAGACTTTACGAGCACCGCTATATCGCCGCTCAAATGATCGGGCGCCCCTTACGAAGAAACGAGGAGGTGCACCACATTGACGGAGACGGATGGAACAACGACCCGTCAAACTTGGAGATACTTAGCAGCAAGGAGCACAGCGCGCGGCACCCTCAAGCATCTTGGACGCCATCTGCTCTCAGGCTGGCGAGAGCAGGAAAGAGCGTCCCAGAAATTGCGCAAGCGCTTGAAATCTCGTACCGGCAGGCTTGGAGGGCCCTGCGAGAGTACAGAAATGAACCAGTCGCCAGAGCACCGCGCCGTCCTAGCAGCGTTGACACACGCACCGCGAAAACACTTTTGGACGATGGGTGCTCTCTTAGGGAGATAGGGCGCCGCATGGGGTTTGGGCACAACACCGTTGCAAATGCCTTACGCAAGGCTCGGCTCATGAAGTGAATCGCCCCGTCTCCACGATAATGGAGGGGAGACTTAGAAACAGAAGCAACAAGAACCGGGAGCTAGGACTGATAAAAACCTTAACTTGTATAGGTGATGACAATAATCCCCGGCCGCCCGGCGCCGACGCTGCTGGCGCCGCTCGCGCCTGCCCCGCCGCCGCCGCCGCCGTAAAGGGCGCCAGGACCGCCGTTGTTGCCAAAGCCACCGCTGGCGCCACCGCCGCCCGAACCGGGGCCCGCCGTTGCCCCCAGATCGCTCGTCCAAATCGTATGCTGGGCGCCACTTCCTCCGGGTCCAGAACCACCCGCAACCGCACCCCCATCCGTGGCGCCACCTGCGGCGCCTACCGTAGACCCGGCAGATGCGCCGCCCGATCCATTTCCATTCGGCCCGGCTGCACCCCCGCCACCACCCGCACCACCATTGTTCGCATTTTGCGCGCTGCCGCCCGCTCCACCGCTGCGCAGCAGATCACCGAGCGTCCCGGAACCGGCGCCCCCGCCACTGAGGATGGAGCCCGTCGCTCCGCCCGTTGCCGTGCAGACGCCGCCAAATGTCGTCGTTCCCGCAACGCCGCCCACGGCATAAGAAACGTTGGCCCCAGGGGTTAAGATAACGTCGTTGATTCTCGCGTAACCGCCACCTCCTCCTCCCCCTCCGGAACGCAACGGAGAGCCGCCCCTGTCGCCACCGTTCCCACCCCCACCAATGCACTCGATGGAGTTGGGGGTGTTCCAATTAAGGGGAACGGGCCACGAGGTCCCGGAGGTCAAAAAGATGACGTGCACGATGCCGTCGCGGGTGGCCGAGGCCCCGCCGGGGAACATGCCGGGGAGAAAGCTCATGAGGTCCCCCCTTATGCCGTCCCCAAAGCCCGCTTGGAGGACACGACAAAATGCGTCGTCGAAACGCAGTACACCATCAGCAAAAACCAGCGCGTTGAATCGCAGTTGGTAATCGTCGGCACATCCCCAAGGTATTGGTTGGCAAAGGTGATGGTGCGATCCGTGGCGTCATTGCCCTGCACCAGAATGGTCCGCCATGTTCCGGGCTGGCCGTTGGTGGGGTTGCCGATCACCCGGTTGGCGGTGATGGTCAGGGTAAAGTTGATCCCCGCATCCCAGTTGACCGCGACCGTGGCGGCATCGGTCAGAGCGACGGCGGCCGAGGCCGATTCGATCTTGGCGGCGGTGACCGCGAGGTTCCCGACCGTTGCTGCTCGCACCTCGGCGTCGGTCGCATGCTCGATCACGCCCACCACGGTTTCGGAGGCAAGGGGCGAGAGAATGGACGGCGCCGACAGCGCGCCGGTCACGGGGTCTATGGTGACCGGGGTGGCTTGCAGGGCAAAGCCGCTCGTGCCCTTGGCCACCAGGACGCGGTCGGCCGTCGTTCCCGTGGTGCCGCCGATGATCGACGAGGTGATCGCCGAAGCGATCTCCCCCAAGAGCCCGGAGACCGCGGCACTGCTCGTACCCAGCGTGGTGAGCACCTTGCCCATCACGTCGTTGAGCATGCGGGCGTTGGTCGCCTCGGAGGTCGAGGGCGCCGTTGCCGGTGGAGCTATAACCTCGACTTCGGCCACGGAAAGCTCCTTACGCGCTCGGTTTGGCGAGGATGGCGTCGCGGATGGCTTCGAGGGCGGCGCTCGTGTCGGTGTTTTGCGTTCCCAGGCTGTCGGCCAGTTTGCCAACGATCTGGTTCAACTGCCCGCGTTGGGTATCCACCACGGTCGCGGTGGAGGTCTGCGGCTGGAGTGGCGGCATATCAGCACCCGCCTCCCGAGCCGGAGAGGATGTCCAACAGCTTCGGCGGACAGCCGTGGCCGTCCGGGCAGGTGCGTTTTACCCAGTGCGTCAGACGTACCAAGCGCCCATGCTTGGGCCGCTGCGTCTCGGGGGCTTTAGGCTTGGCCATGCGCAGTCCTTTCCTTAGCGTCCCGTCTGGCGCCCGTCTCGATTGATCCGCGCGCGGTTGCCGCCCGTGCGCCACCACGAGCCGATATCGTTCGAGCCTAAGGTGTATTCCCACAGGCTGCCGCGCAGGCGCGGATTGAAATACGGGCTGGCGCTGGTCACCGTATAGGTCGGAGAAACCCTGGGTGTAGAATTGGCGTACCGATAGGCGCTGATGGTGATGTTGATCTGTGCCGACGGGTCACTGGAGCCGTACTTTTGCCACAGCATGTCGGGCTGCCACCAATCGATGAACATCATGTCCTGGCCTTCGGCGAGTTGGAACAGGCCGGTCTTGTACCAGGAGTTCATCGGCTGGCCGTCGGCATCGTTCGACACCTCGTGCTCGTAGATGATCCCCGTGGGAGTCGCAGCAATCGGCATGCCGACAATCGACTGATCGATGCCCGCCGAGCGGTTGATCGAGGGATCGGTGTTGGGATACCAGACCCCCTCGGCAATGTTGTAGACCACCGAAGCATCGCACTCGGTGGCGCCCGTCGAGGCGCGCGGATAGTGGAACCACACCTCGTTGAACGGGGTGTTGGCCCACGCCCAGCACTTGTGCTGATGGGTTGTATTCAAATCCTGGAACACCGCGTCCCACAGGGTGCAGGGGATCATCTGGGGGGCGCCCGAGCCGAGCAGGGCATAGAAATTCGAAGCCGACATCCAGAACACGTTGGCGCCCAGACGTGCCGCAGCATGCTTGCCGATGAGCCCACAGCCCCAGCCGATCTGATTGAAGCCCCAGACGCCCGCCTGCAACGAGCCGAGATACGACATCGACCATAGACCAAGGTCGGTCCACAGCAGTTCTTGCTGCTGGACGCTCATCCCTGAGACGATGCGCGAGCCGGTGGACAGGCGCCGCGAGCCTGCTTGGCTGGCAACGCCCAGCGTAAAATCGGTGAAGTCACCCACATTCGACCACGCGACGAGCAGCGGGTCCTGATCGACGCCGATGCCAATCTTCGAGGAGGCCCCATAGCAAATCAGCATCTGCGTTTGCATGGAGACGAACGCCCCGGTGTTATGGGCGGGCGCCGTGGCGATTTGCTGGGCGTTTTGAATGCCGGAGTTGGGACGCCACTGATAGACGCCTCTTCCTTCCGGGCAGGCGAGGAGGATTTCGCCCCAGTTGTCGAGGGTCCAGTCGGTGGCGGTGATCGGAGCGCCGGTCTGCACCCCCGTGGAGGTGCCGGTGCCGTACCCGCCCGACCCGTAGGGCCCAATGCCGTACCCGGACCCCGCCGCCACCGGCCCCAAGGCGATGGCATAGACGATTTGCACATCCCCGCCGTTCATGAAAGCCGAGGTGGTAGATGTGGCAAGCTCCGTCGCGGCAATGGTATAGGCATCGGGCGAAGAAACGGCGATGACATCGTAGGTGCCGAAAATCGTGACACCCCCGAGCGTGGTCGCAAGCGGGAAATTGGCACTTTCCCCGACTTCCAAACCGTGGGCGGGAAAGTCCACCCGCACCTCGGTCGTGCCGGAGATGGTGGAAAACTCCGGCACCACGCCACCCGCGACAACGGTGGCCGTCGCATCCGTCGCCGCGACGATCCGGTATTGCCCGGTTCCCAAGAACAAATCCACCGGGTAGACGCCGGAAAGGACAATGCCCCCCACCGACACCGGGGTCATGAACTCGACGGAATTGTAGATGGTGATCGCCGTCACATTGGGATCATTGACGATCACATTCGGGGAGCCATTGGTGGTATCGAAGTCGGGGGCAAAGTCGGAGGTCAAGGTCTGCGGGGTGATATCCCGCAGGGCCCCGTTGCTGAGCACGTTGAGGGCCTGGGTGGTCCCCGCCGCCAGATACGCCACCTCGTTGAGGTCGAGCCATGCGTGCAGCGCCTTGGGAACTCCGGACAAGGCGAACTGATAAAAGCGGTCCCAGCCGCCCAGCTTTTCCGCCAGCCCGGCGCGAAAGCGCACCAGATTGGAATCGTGGATCGCCGCCTCGGACAGTGAGGGTGACAGTTCTACGTCCACGCCGGGCTTTAGTTTGAGCATCGCCATCGGCATACGTCAGTTCCTCGGCAATGCCAACGGAGGAGGAGAGGGAAGCTGGCCCATGACCCCGGAGTCTTCCAAAGCCTGGACCACTGCATCGCGGGTGCGCTGCGTAAGGATGGCGCCCACCGTCACCGTGTCATCGCGGTGCCCCTTGACCTCGGTCGCCACCTTGTCGGTGGAAGCGGTGTTCTGGCGCACCATATTGGCCACTTCTAAGGTGAGCAGCGGCATCCAACTGTCGGCGCAAGCGTAGTGATCGATGGGCTTTTCCGACTGTGGGTGCTGGCCGGAGACCTTCACCCACAGTTGGCACTTGCAGCGCGTCACCATGTCGAAGCACGACTTCTCAAAGCCGGTGCGGTGGCACATGATCTTTTCGTCGGGAAGGTCCATCCTCTGCCCCCTTACCCGTTCAAGGTGCCAATGAGCGCGTCGCGGTACTTGACGGCGAAGTCCATGGGCGTTTGCGCGCCGCCGCGCGCCGCATCGTTGATGGCGACGGAAATGCCGGTGGTAGCGCTGCCCGTGGTGCTTCCCGCAGGCGGGTCGGAGACGTTCTCGCCGCCGCCACCCTGCACGTTGCCCGTCGTCACGCCCGCCGTGAAGGGATGCGCGTGGCCCGGATCGGTGACGCTGAGCGTCAGGTTGGGCAGGTTGAGGGCGGCGATGGTGCGCGCCGCAAACACCGTGGTGAAGTCCGCCGTGCCGCCCGTTCCCCCGCCACCTGAGGAGACCAGCCGCAGCGTGCCGTTGTTGACGCTGGTGTCCGCCTGCCAGCCCGTGGGCACCGTAGAGTTGACGAACGGCTGCTTGGTCGTCCCGGCCACGTAACCCAAGGATTGAGACCCCAAGCGCACGCCGTTGGTCCCATCGGCCACCAGCGCCGCCCGCGTCCCCTGGGGGACGACCACCCCGGAAACGCCGTTGGTCACCGTCACAGAATGGCTCCCCGTCGTCAGGTTCTCGACAAAATAGAACCCAATGCACGGAGAGGTAATTTGCACGCTGGCGAGAAGCACCCCGGTGCAGCGGACGATGGCGTTGCGGGCTTGCGCCGTGGTCAGGACCACGTTGGAAGCGGACAGCGACAGCGTGAGAAGGCCGCCGAGCATCAGGTCCACGTAAGCAATCATCTGGTCGTTGAGGACATCTCCCCATGTTCCACTGTTCGAGCCCGTCAATTGCACTTCCAGGCCCTTGTTACTTGTCTGAGGCAAGGTTATGTTCTCCCTTTATTCTCGCGAGGGGACCACATGACTGGAAGAGGAAAGATACCTGCGTCCTTTAAGGACATCACCGGACAGAGATTTACCCGACTCGTTGTTTTGTCGCGAGCGGGAAGTGATCCTAACGGTAACGCTAAATGGAATTGCGTTTGCGACTGCGGGAACACGACCACATCTTCTGGGTTCACGCTAAGGAATGGAGAGGCAAAGTCTTGTGGGTGCCTCACCACGGAACAGCTTATTGCTCGCATCACCACGCACAGAAAAAGCCACGGCCCGGAATACCATTGCTGGGCCAGCATGATCCAGCGCTGCGATAATCCGAAAACACGTCGCTACCCTCGATACGGAGGACGCGGCATTAAAGTCTGCAAACGCTGGTACGACTTTACAAAATTCTATGCCGACATGGGCCCCCGGCCCTCGCGTGACCACTCTATCGAACGGATCAACAACGACGGAAACTACACGCCGAAGAACTGCCGCTGGGCAACCTCACGCGAGCAGAGCTTGAACAAGAGCAGCAACCGTCGCGTGTGCTACCGCGGACAAACGATGAGCCTTCTGGCGGCTATGCGATTAGCCAACTCCCCGGCCTGTTATTCTACGGTGCAGGGTCGCCTGAGCCGCGGCTGGGCTGTAGAACTGGCCATAGAAGCCCCGCCGAACTCTCTCCCCCGCATTTCGAGGCGGCTACCGCCAACCTTCTTTTGGATCGGACCCAAAATGGAACTGATACCCGTCGCGGGGATTACCCCTGATCCACACACCCCGGCACTGCGCGCAGCGTAACTCGGCAACCGACTGCGATTTATCGGGCTCGGGCTGGCGCCAATTGGTAAAGTCCTCGGCCGCCCGGCCATCGCCGACATACACATCGCGGGCCATATCGCAAATGGCGTGCCCCTTGATACAGGTGACAGATTCGCCTTGGCGTGCCCACAGTTTCGGTGTTTCGCCGCCGTCCATGCTTTACTCCTCTCACCCCCGTTGCGGGACCGCGGTGGGTTCCGGTTGCAGCGCCGTCCACGAGGCTCCGGCAAAGCGCTTTCTGGCTTCCCAGGTCCCGGCCGATTCCCGCCGCTGGAGATAATCCTTTTCCCATCCTCCGGCTTGTTCGGCGGCATCCCCGCTCGGCCCGAAATTCTTCTGGAACGCCCCCACCGCATAGGCCATGCTTGCCGCCATAAGCAAATCGGGCAAATAGAGGGACAAGAACGTTGTGGTATTGACCGCCGATAATGCCGTAGGAATGATCTTGCCGATCACCTCTACCCGGTAGGCGGCATCCGGCCAGGGGCCGAAGACGATGTTGGTCTGCCCCGCACCCTGGCTGAAATAGGCGAATTGTTCAGGAACCCCGGTTCCGGTGACCGACGGCCACGCCCAATCGAGCACGGACAGGGACACCGGGGTCACGGGGTTGCGGGTGCCCGCCTCCGGAGCGGTGCCCTGCGGGGTGATGACGTTGATTTCCTTGACGATCTGGAAAGTGCCCAGGACGGTCGGCAGGGTGAAGTTGCGCGAGCCTGCCGTGGTCGAGGCGGAGCTATCGCGCACGTCTTCGACCAGCATGTCCAATTCGCGGTAAATCCGCTGCTCCGCCGCATCGATGATGGTGGGGAGGATTTGCACGAAATTGGCGTCAGCCTCGTCCTCGGCCAGAAGATTGGCCAAGGTGGCGACATAGGTGGTGTAAGTGTAGCTCATCGCTTACCCCTCGTTCCCAGGCGGGGCGACCCACCGGCAGGTGCTTTCATCAAGCGTATGCGCTTCGCTCGGCCGTGGCGGAATGAACGCATCGCGTCCAGGATCATAGGTGAACCCAATACCGGCGTAATTCTTGCGAATTCTGGCGTTGTAGGAGGTCTGCACCCAGCGGGCCGGGTTACCCACAGCGCCGGAATCGATGAACTCCTGCTCGGCCACGATCACCTGCAAGACCACGTTGTTGTCATCCAGTTGTGCGAAATGCGCCATGTCTCGTCTCGTCTCGTCTCGTTATGCCGTGTAGGTTCCTGATGAGGTGAAGGTGTGGATGGTGTTGCCGCCCGAAGAAGTGACGGTGCCGCCCGAGCCTCGCTGCGCCCCCGGATAGGAAATGATGACGATACCGGAACCGCCGCTGCCACCTGCGCCCGACGATGCAGCAACCGCGCCGGAACCGCCGCCTCCACCACCCGTGTTGACCGTGCCGTTGGCGCCGTTGTTGCCGGAGGTGCCACCGGCGGCGCCGCCGCCTGCGCCACCTGTGCCGCGCGTCGCGCCGGAAAACGACGCGCCGCCGCCACCGCCGCCTGCGTAGGTGATGCTCGATCCAGAAATCGACGAAGCCGTACCGGCGCCGCCGTTGCCTGACGCGCCGCCGCTGGCCGACCCGCCGACAGCCCCCGCACCACCACCACCGCCGGAGCCACTCGCGCCACCGACGAGGTTGGCGCCGCCGTTGTTGCCCTGCCCGACCACACCCGTGCCGCCCGCGCGGCTGTTGGCGCCATCTTCACCGCCGCCGCCGCCGCCAGAACCGCCGTTTCTACCCGCCGTCGTTGTTGGCCCCTGGCCGAGACCTCCACCGCCGCCCCCCGTGGAGGTGATGGTGTTCAAGGTCGAGGGGCTGCCGTCATTGCCTATCCCAGTGCTGGTGGCGCCCCCGGCACCAACGGTGACCGTGTAGGCGGTTCCCGGCGAGAATTGCATACCGGAGCCTGCCTGCATGCCGCCCGCACCGCCGCCGCCGCCCGCCGATTCACCACCGCCGCCACCACCGCCCGCGACCACAAGGTAATCGGCGGTGTAGGTAAGCACCGGATAGCTGACGATGACGATGCCGGAACCGCCATTGAACCCAACACCGTTGTTGGCATTGCCGCCGCTGCCGGTGTTGGCAACGCCGACGTTGGCCGATTGATTGATACCCCCCGATCCGCCCGTCCCCCGCGTTCCCGTCAAACTGTCGCCGCCGCCGCCCGTCGCGTAGGTGACCGCCGCGCCGCTGATTGAGCTTGAGGTGCCGTTGCCACCGTTACCGGCGGCCCCGCCCGTGCCCGTCGTCGCGTTGGCACCAGCGGTGGCCGATCCGCCGCCGCCGCCGCCCTGATCATAGGTGGCATTGTCGGTGCGCCCACCGCCACCCGCGTTGCCTTGCCCGGCCGGGGAGGCGGCGGTTTGCGTGGTAGATTTCGAGCCCGAGCCACCCGCCGAGCCGCCCGCGATGCCCGCGTTGACTTGAGCCCCGCCGCCGCCGCCCGTGCTAGTAACCAGCGCGCCGAAGACTGAATTGGACCCGTTGGACCCGTCGGCGCCTGTGTTTCCGGTCCCGCCACCCCCCACCGTGATCGCATAGGCGCCGACCGATGCCGAGACCGCGGCGCTGCCGGTACGAAACCCTCCGGCGCCACCACCGCCGCCGCCCTTGCCAGCGCCAGAGCCGGAACCCCCGCCGCCCGCCAGAACCAGATAATTAGCGTTACCGGACCCAGAAGTAACCGTAAACGTCCCCGACGACAGGAACGTGTGAATGTTGCTGCCACCCGTCGTGGTGACCGTGCCGCCCGTGGCGACGATCCCCGCGTTGTAGCTGATCAACAGCGCTTGGTGAGAGACGCCCGCCATTAGGTGAGCCCCACGCCCGAAATGATCCAGCTTGTGGACGTAAGTTTCAGCGCTGTGGCGATACCCGCCGCCGACAAGGTGCGCGAGCCGGTAGAACCTGTCCCCGCCTGCGTCAGCGTGTCTGAGGTAATGGCAATCGTCAGCGTGTTGATCTGATTGACGAAGGTGATCGAAGTGCCAATGGGGTAGGGCACGTTGGCGTTGCTGTCGATGGTGAAGGTGCGCGGGTTGTTGTCGGCCGTGGGATGCAGAATGTGCTTGCCCGCATCCGACAGCGTTGTGGTGTAAGCCGCCGACTGCGAATTCTGCGGAATGTTGGCGTAGGTGGTATTGACCTGCCAAGAGGCAGCGGTGGTGCCCGAGGTGAGGATGCAGATAAACGTCGCCGTCGAACTCGGCCCCATCACCAGAACGGTGTTGGCGCCGGAGGAGCGCACCGTCACCACGCCCGTCGAATTGTTGACGACGGTGTAGAGATGCCCGGTGGTCAGCGTCGAGGTGACCGGCAGATCGCAGTTCTGCGTGGTCGAGCCGGTGAAGAACTGGAAGCGCGTCGAGGTGACGGTTAAAGTGGTCGTGCCCGCCGCCGTCGCCGTCGTCGTATAGCCCGGGGCAAAAACGGGGGCCACCACCGGCTCGCCGGTCACTGTGACGCGCGTGCCGTCGTCGGTGATCGAGGAGGTGGCAAGAGGCGACGTGCCCGCGCCCTTGTAGATGACGTTGGAGGTGAGCGAGGTAAGCCCGGTGCCGCCGTTGGCGACCACCAGCGTGCCTTGGAGAGTAATCGTACCCGACGTGGTGACAGGGCCGCCGGTTGTGGTGAGGCCCGTGGTGCCGCCCGACACGTCCACCGAGGTCACCGTGCCCGTACCGGCCACCGTCTCCCAGGTCATCGCCGTGCCCGCGCCACCACCCGAGGTCAGCACCTGCCCCGGGGAGCCCGCCGTGGTGGGCAGATTGAAGTTCCAAGTACCCGCCGCCGCCTGCGGCTGGATGGTGACCACCCCCGAGGTCGCCCCGGAGAAGCTTAGGGTGCCCGTCGAAGCCCCGGCAACACCCAGAATTGGGGTGACGGTCAAGGCCGGGATGCCCGTCGCCCCGGCGTTGAGGAGGCCGCCATTGACCGTCGCCAGTCCGGAAATGACGTTGGCCGCCGACGAGTAGAGCAACTGGTTGATGGTCGTCGTCGCCGGATAGGTGGCGGTGGACCAGGAGGGGGCGGCGTTGGCCCCGGAGAGGACGATTTGATTGGCCGTGGCCGTGCCCGCGAGAATGGCCCCCGCCGTCGCCGTCGAGTAGAAGATGCCGCCGTTGGAAGCGGTCAGGCTGGCGTTGGTGCCGCCCCGGGCGAGGCTCAACTGTCCCGTCCACCCCAGGGTGAGCGAGGTGGCCGACAGCAGCGCGGTGGTCGGCGCCCCGCCCAAGGTCAGCGTGACGTTGGTGTCGTCCACCCGGGTGAGGGCGGCACCTAGAGCCGACGTGGCATCCTTGAACGAGGGCAGCGCCCCGGGACCGTTGGAGGCGAGGATTTGATTGGTGGTGCCGACCGAGGCGATGGACTGATAGGGTCCGGTGGAGGTCGTGCCCCCGCACAGCACCGCATAGGCGGTTTGCGAGGCGGCCCCCGTTCCCCCGCGCGCGACAGCCAACAGCCCCGTCCACCCCACCGTCAGCGAAGTCGCCCGCAGCAGTGCCGTCGCCGGGGTGCCGCCCAAGGTGATCGTAACATTGGTATCGTCCACGCGCGTCAGAGCCGCGCCGGTCACGTCGCCGCCGCTCAGCGCGGCCCAGGCGTAGGTGCTGGGGCCGGTGACCTGCAACACCTGCCCGACGGTGCTGGAATCGGTAATGGCGGTGAAGGCCGCGGTGCCGTGGCCCTGCACCAGCCCGGTCAGCGTCGCCGCTCCCGTCCCTCCGTTGGACACCCCCAGGATCGAGGCCCCGACCGCGCCCGTCTGCGACAGGTCGATAGACCCAAAGCCGATGGCTGTCCCAGAGCGGCGCAGAATGTTATGATCGGTGCCTGCGGCGATATCGGCCACGTTGGCGGTGGCATTCGTCGCATTGCCGACCACGGAGAGGGCCGCCGACTGGCGGAATTTGGCGTTGGTGACGGCGTTATTGGCAATGGTGGTGAGAAACGCATTCGCCGCCCAGGTGACATCCCCGGTGCCCGCGCCGGTCTGAATGATCGGCCCCGCGGCAAAGGCGAGCGTCGCCCCCAGACCCACCGATACGCCCAGATCGGTGACCCCGGTGGGATTGGCGGCGACGGTAAACGGATCGAGGAGAATGCTCGGGCTTTCCCAGGCGGTGTCGTAATCGGCGTTGGACAGCTTGGCGAGAAACTGGCCGGTAAGGCCCCCGGCCGGGACGTTGCCCGCCGCCAGGGCGAGCGAGGAGGGAGAAATCTTATAGGTGCTGCCGTCCGCCGCCCGGTTGATGATCAGAAAATCATCGGTCAACGAGGGAATGGATAGGACGGGAAGCCCCGTCAACGCCTTCATGGCGTTGGGGAAGGTGACCTTTTGCGAGACGGTCCCGGAGGCCAGATTGATGGCAAAGCTGTCCGCCACCACCATGGCGGAATTGGTGGGCAGATTGTCGATGTTGAGAAACAGGGAGGGGTTGGAAATGACCAACCCGCCGCCACCCAAGCCGCTACCGGCGGTGATCGCCGCGCTGTCGGGAATGAAGCCGGAGGCCTGATTGGCGATCAGCGCCGTCGTTGCCCGCTTGGCCGTCCCCGCCTGCATCAAGGGGACGTACTCCGTCCCGTCGAGGGCGATGGCCACCGGCAGATTGAGGATGTTGGTCTTGCTCATGGCGCCCCTGGAGCCTCAATGCAAAGGACGCCACAAGAACTCCTCGTTTCCACAACAAGGGAGCGGAGACTTAGGGCCCGCTCCAACCACAACCGGGAGCCCCGACTGAACCAAAACTCAGGTCAAATCGACCGACAACGCCACAGAATCAAACCGCACCTCGGCCCCAAAGACGATGGAAGGGGGTGAGGTTGCAGATAAGGGCCCCGAAGACAACAACCCACTCAACACCGAGAACCCGGCCGTTGCCTGCGAATAGAGCCCTATATAGTTGAGATTCGTTTGCCCGGCAGAAGAACTTGCCACAGTCAAAACATCCGGGTTGACCGCCACGCCATTGGCGGTTCCCAATTGCGGGCCGATATCGGGCCTCACCGCCGAGCCGGTGATAATCGACAGCACCGACACCCCGCCATTCAACGGATCGCCATCGAAGAGGTCGAGAAAGATGGAGGCGACCGAGCCACCCGGATACGACAAGGAGGCGGCCAATAAGGACACGTTGGCGCTGTCCTCGGGGTTGGGATTGGAGGGAATGAGCGGCGTATCGGGCTCGGCGGTGAGAATGCTCCCGTCCTCGGTGACGAAGTAATTGGTTTCGTTTATTTCATAGGTCTCCGGCCGCGCGTTGAAGATCGGCGGAGGATCGGGCGGCAGGATATAGGGAGCCAACTGCGGTTGGGGCTTGTCGTAGCAGGTCGTGCACACCAAGATACGCAGGTTTTCCAACTGCGTGCCCCGGTAGTCGTATTGCCACGTCAGGTTCACCGTGTTGTGGACACGGCCGCACCGATCACAGGTCCCCCACATCTGCGGGTTGTCGGGATCGACCTCGGCGTATTTCGGCTTCCATCTATAGCTCATGCGTCACCGATAGTAGCCGGAGAGGTCGGGTTGTATGTAGTTGGGCACCTTTTCCTGGTCTTCGCGGCTGGCGTTGTCCCAGGCCTCCTGGGCGTCCTGCTTGCGAGCCGCTTCCTTGTCGGCGGCGTAGATGCGCGACAGACGATAGGCCAATTCCGCCACGAACACGTCCAGCCAGCGATAGGGCATGTCGAGGTTGGCGCCGCCCGGCAGGCTCACGTCCTGAATCTGCCGCACCATGCGCAGGTTCAAGGTATAGGTGGCATTGGCATCGGGCACCGGCCAGAAGCTGATCTGCGGGGTGATCTGCATGTTCAGCCAATAGGAGGTCGGCACCCCCTCTGTGGTTTTGCTGGGGAGCGCGGCGTATTCGAAGGTAGACAGCGGCCACATGATCCGGTCGCTGGAAACGCCCCCATTGGAGGTGGTGATATAGGCCGCTTGGATAGCGATCAACCGAGCCGGAAGCGTATAGGTGGCGGTGCCTTCCACCAGGGTGACGGTATAGAGTTCATCGGTCCACAGGTTGGGTTGCTGGTTACTCAGCTTCACCTGCACCAGATTGGATTCGGTCTCCGCGTCCGCCATGTGCTGGGCGGTGATTTCGGTGCGCCTGATCCCAATGCGTCCATAAGCCGACAGCACCAGATTGGAGGCGGCGGGGTTATAGGCGTAGGTGCCGGAGCTTGCCATTAGACCACCACGTAACTGAATTGAACGGTCACAAACCGCTGATCGGTGTTGGGCACTTGCAGGTTGGCGTTGGCGCGATTGTTGGCTGCATCGGCAAACACCGTGCCATAGGCGTCGGGATCACCGGAGACGCCGCTATAGCTGACCACCGACCCCACGAGGTCGAACTGCTCTGCAAGCTCGCTGGCAATCGGCAGGGTGATCGTGAATGGCACATTGCCCGCAGAGCCGGGCGTCAGGTCTACCGAGCCGCTGACCTGCACCACATCACCGACCCGGGTGTACCAGAACCCCTTGTTGGTGATGGTGTCGCCCCCGGCGGCGAGCGTCGGCGCATAGGTGCCGCTGCTTCCCCCACTGCCGCCATTGGCCGCCACATAGGTCTTGACGTAATCCCGGTCCACCAGAATCTGGTCGTTAAAGCTTTCGCTGGCCGAGTCATAGGCCGCCGCGGGCGGGTTGAGGAACAAGTGGCTGGCTTCCCAACTATAGGTAGCGCTGGCCGACTGATTGATGAGTGCGACGGGGAGCACGCCGCTGGCCGTGAGCCCCGCGATGCCGCTGGCGCCACTGATCGGGAAGGTGGTCTGATCCCCGCTCCCCGTGGTGCCGTAGATGCGGCTGGCGTCGGTGGTGAGGGGCACCCCGTTGCCGACGCCAGGGTGCGTGTCCACGTAGTCCTTGGTCGCCAGCGACAGGGCGTTCGCCGGGGCATAGCCCACCGCCGCCGCGAGGTCGGTGTCGGTAATTGTCAGCCTTGTGCTGCCGCCCGCCGAGAAGAAATGTTCGGTGACCGTGGTGCCGCTGCGGTTAACCTGCCACACCCCGCTGCCGACGGTGCCTGCGTCATTGAGGATGCTCAGCTTGAGCGAGGTCGCGTCCGCGACGTAATTCCACCGCTGCCCATTTACCGCGGCCGAGGTGCAGCGCAGTTCGATTTGCGGGCCGCCGCTGGCCACCTGAAGGGTCGGAGCGGTGATCGTCGAGGAGGCGGTGAACGATACCGCGCCCGTCGCGTGAAACGTGCCCGTGTGCGTCCAGGCGCCCGAGCCACTGTTCGAAGCGATGGCGGTGATGCCGCCCGCTTGCCCACCCGTAAACGAGAGCGGCACGACGGCCGAGCTACCCGCGTCGTTCTTGAATCGCGCCTGAAGGGCGCCTTCAAACCAAATCCATTCCGCATAGCGGTTGTTGACCGTGCGCGTTGAGTCCCAGAACCCAATCGTCGCGAGGCTCGGAGCGGCAACAAGCTGCGCGCCCGAGTTGGTCGGTCCCGCTGGATTGAGGTTGGCCGTCGAGCTAATGTTGCCCTGGACGTTGACGTTGCCGGTCACGGCAAGCGTGCCCGTGTGGGTCCAGGCTCCTGTACCACTGTTGGAGGCAATACCCGCAATCGCCGCCGCCGCGCGCGTCGCCGTCAGCCAAGTCGCATTCGAGCTATTGGCGTCGTTGCTGGTGCGGAAGTTGAACGTCGTGTCGCTCTGATAGATGTCCCAGGTCTTGAGGTCGGTGCCGAGCGAGGTGTTGGTGAACCCAAGCGACGCGCCCCCTGAAACCGAGGTGGATTTCAGCAGCAGGGTCGAGAGGGCGCTGCCGCCCGAGGAGGCGGTGCTGATGGTCGCCGTCGGACCCGTGACGGTCGAGTTCATGACAATGAACGCATCGCCGCCCGGGTTGTTGATGTGGACGGCGGTGTTGTGCGTGTGCAGACCCGTCCACGTGGGGGTCATCGCCTCATTGATGGCTGGGGCGGCGTCCGAACGCATGTAGGTCGTGGCGACGCCATTGATCGCCGCCGTGCCGACCTGGGCGGAAGGGTTGGCCGGAGTAACGGACGTGGCGCCATCGACATAGGCCTTGGTGGCGATGGACAGCGGGTTGGCTGGCGTATAGCCAGACCATAGAGTTGCGTCAGTGCCGGTCAGAGTAAGCGGATTGTTGAGCGCCATGATCTGCACCTGCGAGATCATTGTCCCGCTGCGCAGAAATACGATGCCGTAGGAGCCGCTATTTATTCCAGTATCATCCGCCGTTTGTAGGAAAAAGCCGCCACCCGACCCCCTTACCCGCCAATACTTCTGACCCACAGCCGCACTCGGGTCGAACATACGAAGTTCCGGCTGGGTTCCCCCAAGGACGATGCTTGGAGTGGAGCCGCTTGTGGAGCCATTGAAGGTGTGAATCCCGGTCCACGTCGGCACAATGGCTTGGCTAAGAGCCGGAGCCGCATCGGAGCGCATATAGGTATTGGCGACGCCATTGATCGCCGCCAGCCCAACGCTGGCCGTCGGATTGGCGGCGCCCGCCCCGAACTCGCCCGTATCCACCCAGTTGTTAACGTCCGTCGCCGGGTCGGCGGTGAGATAGAACACATGCGCCGGGGTGAAGTCGGTGCGAATGCAGATCGCAGGCGCAGTGACGGGCAGCGCCAGCATTTCGGCTTCGTTCGCCGCCTCGCCCACGTCGTGGTCGAGCGGGGGCAACTGGGACGTGGGGATTTTACCGGAGCCATCGAGGGGCCCGGCCGGATCGCCCGGGTTGCCGTTCAAGGTGACGGCGAAGGCCTTGACCGCATTGAGGTCGATCTTGACGTTGCCACCGCCCTGGACGCCCGCCACCACCTCGGTGCCGGTGAGGGCCGCGGCGGCTGGCATGCCGGTAATCTTCGTGTCGCTCATGGTCCCGCGCGCCCCTTATTCCAAGAGAATAAACGAGTTGCCATCCTCCATCAGGATGTAGCCGCTATTCTCCATCAAAATGAACCCGTGGCCCGCTTCCCCCGGGTTGTTGTCAAGACCGCCGCCGCCGATTTGCGAGGTCCATTGCAGCCCCGTCCCCGTCGTATAGGCGAGCCCGGTTGTCGCCTCTTCATCGATCAGGCCGGGCATGAATCACCCCATGTAGGCTTGGCGGAAGGTGGTCGTGATCGACCCCGAGCCGCTGGTGAGGGTGACCCGGGCAAACAGCGGCGCATAGCCGTAGTTGCCCTGCACGGGGGTGGAGAACCCGACAAGATTGGCATCGGGATGATCGAGCCACGTGATCTCCGCCGGGGTCCACTGGAAGGTGTTGGGCGCCACCGTGTTGGTGACCCGGTTGGGGTCTTCCAGCGTCTGCTGCACGGTGCCCGTGGCGCCATCGGGCGTGCATTGGATGGCCACCTGGGAGTTGCCCGCAAAGTCGTCGAAGCGCACCCAGAAGCTATCCGCCATCCCGTTGGTGCCGACCGTCACCGTGCCTGCCGCCGCCCCCGAGGTCAGCACCGAGGTGAGGGTCTTGTAGGAGAGCGCCGAAGTCGCCGCTCCGGCATTGGCCCCGGTCAGAACCTCGGTGATCACCGCCCCGGTTCCGTCGGTGCCCGTCAGGGTAAAGGTGATGCCCGTATCATCCCCCGAGGAGGTGATGATGATGCGCCGCTGCATGTCCATGGTGGCGAGGCCGTCGTAATAGCCGACCGTCACCGTCCCCGCGGAAGCCCCGGACGCGGCGATGCGCGTCACCGTCTGGTATTGCTTGGTGGTGGAGGCGACGGAAGAGTTGGAGCCGGTGACCACCTCCACGACGGAGACCGGGCCAGACGGGGAAAAGAGCGTCCCATAGACCGTAAAGGTGACGCCGCTGTCATCCCCGGTCGAGGTGATGTAGACCCGGCTCAAGGAGGGCAGATAGGCGACCGGGGCACCCGACACGGAACTGACCCGCGCCCCGTTGAGGGTGAGGTCACCCAGGGCCGCCGCCTGGGACAGACAGACGCCATCGGCATCGAAGGTGTTCGCCGCCAAGTCCCCGTTGAGGACCAGATGCTGCGCTCCGGCCGCCACCTGCGACTGGGCCGCCCCATCGGCATCGGCGGCAGCCAGCGGTCCCACGGTCACTACCAAAGGCTGGGCCATATCCGTCCTCGTTTCAGATTAAAAAAGAACGCCGCACCAGACCCCTTTAGTGGTGGAAGCCCTTGAGGGTCTTGGCGAGTTGCGCCCGTTTGCGGGTTGTCGGGTTGTCGGAATGGGCCGCCTTGTCGAGCTTCTTGGCGGGTATCTTCTCCCCCTCCTTCACCCCGAGGCTTTTGCGTAAGGCGCCGGGATGCTCAATCGCCCCGGCAATCCAGTGCTTGTCCGATGCTTTGGCCATGGTCCCTCACTTCAGACGCGCGTGCATAGCAATCGCGTCTTCATCTCCGCGCATCGTGCCCGTGGTCTTGCCCTCGGCGCACTTGATGATCTTCTCGCCCCCGGCGTTCTGATGCGGGGCTTTCACCCCGACATCACGCATCTTGCCCTTGACCGGCGCGGGATACTTATGCCCCATTCCGTCCCCCTTACGAGTCGAGCGTCTGGACGTACTGCATGGTCACGTAGGTCGTGCCAGCCGTCGTGGCGCCGGTCGGCGTCACCGTGGCGACAACCGTAGTGTTGGTGTTCGTATCGACCATGGCGAGTATCTGGGCCGCCGTGAAGGTGATCGTGCCGCGGCCCGCCGTCTTGACATCGACCGAGGTGACGTACTGCGTGCCCGCCGCCGCCGTGCCGATGGTGAGCACCGCCGACGTGGCCGAGTCCCAGGCCACCGAGGTGTCCACGATGAAGGTGACGATGCGGGTGTTTTTGGGGATCGCGAAGGTCGCGCTCACCGGGGTCGTGGAGTTCTGCGTGATCACCGCAGTTTGCGTCAGAAGCGCAAGGCCGGTGTTGGCCGGGCCATTCGCGTCTTCATTGAATTTCGGACCCGAGATCAGGGGGCCACTGAAGGTCGTGCCTACGGCCATGGCGCGAACGCGCTCCTCTGCTGTGCGTCAGGAAGGGAGCGGGCAGTTCTTTTGAAACTGCCCGCTGCTGTCGTTAGGCGGTCGGGAACGAGCCGAACACGGCGCGCGGGTCGTCGTAGGCCGGAGTGGCGCGCTCGTAACCCTTAACGAGCAGGTTGTCCGACATATCGTCCACCCACATATCGGTCTCGTACTCGTCGCGGACCCAGAAGTTGAGGCCGTCGTTCTCGGTGCGCACGAACCACGCGAAGTTGGAGGTGAGGTAATCCACCACCGAGTAGCCGCGCACGCCGCCCTCCATCGAGCGCAGCGCATTGATGTCGTTGTCGGCGGTGCCGGGCCGAAGCTCGGTAACGCAAATGCGCTCGGCCACGTCGATGAGGTTCACAGGCACCATCAGACCGTCGTTCTTCGGGCGGCCCATGATCTTCAGATTGCGCTCGTCCACCCAGTTGGTGCGGATGTTCTTGCACGCCTGGATGAGCGAACTGTCGTTGAGGTCGAGCATGGTCGTAAAGGTGTTCGACCACGTGGACTGATCGACCGGGTGGGCGGTAGAGAACAGCGGCTGACCGTCACCACCGACATTGATGTTGTAGGTCTGGCCGTTGTTGAAGATATTGAAGGCCTGATACTCCCAGAACTCCTTGAAGGCCTTGGCCAAGCCCAGAGCCGTGGGCTTGAACTCCGTCTTATAGAGGTTGTCGCGGATGGCCTTGCGGGTGATGGCATAGCCCAGACCGACTTCGAAGGTCTCCGCCGAATAAATCCAGCGCTGACCGGCGTTGTTGTCGAACTGGGTGTTGCCGCCTTCCTGCTTCAGTTGCGCGTAGCCCATGTAGGCCATCTGCGCCTTGCGCTCGATGGCCATGGTGGACTGACGCACCTTGAAGAACTTCTTGTACTGGGTCGGGATGTTCTTGTATTCACCCGCGACCTCATAGAGACCGGGGCGGAGCAGGTCGCGCTCTTGTGCGAGATTGATAGCCATGGTTTAGGGTTCCTTGTCCGCCGGTTATTAGATGCCCGTGATCTGGTTGGAGTTGGCCGCGACGAGCACCCAGTTGTAGGCGCCAGCCTCGACGCCCGGACCCACACCACCCCCGTTCGCGGTCGTCCACAGATCGACGATGGTCAGCGGCAGCGTCGCCGTGGCCGCCACCGTCGAGAGGTAGGAGCCGGAGAAGCCCGAGGTGGTGTTGCCGGTGCCAACCACGATATCGACGTTCATGCCGACATCGGCGAAGGCGATGCCCGCCGCACCCGACTGGATGACGAACGTCGGATTGGGGGTCTGCTGGAAGGGGATGAGGAAGGCGTCCACATCGCCTGCGGCGTCCGTGCCCGGCCAGAAGCGGTTGAAGATGCGCGCCTGCTGGGAAATCGAATAGTATTCGCAGCCAAAGAACACCCCGGCCGCCTGGGAGACCGCGGTGCCGTTGGTCCACTGGGCGAGATAGCCGGTGGCAAGGCGCTTGACGAGATCGCCGCAGAAGATCGGCGTCGTGTCGTCCTTGTCGATCCCGCCGAAACGGGTGCTCATGCCGAAGTTGGCGACAGGCGAGCCATTGAGGCCAACCTGCCGAAGTCCGAAGGGTGCGTTGGTGTTTGCCATGGCCTTTGGGCGCCCGAGTTGTCTGGCTTGCCCACAAAGGCCTTAGGCGCGAGATTTCCGCTTTTGTCGGAAATCTGAGCAGCGCAAAGACGCAGAGGGGAGCGAAGCCAATGAATTGACCTGCTGACGGACGCGCCCCATGGACAACTGTAAGGGCCTGCCAGCGCTCGCTCCCCTCTTGAACTCAACCGTCGCCTGACGGTGGGAGAGTAAATTCCCGATCACCTCGCGTGATGGGTACGCCTCGATACTGAACTGGGAACACCTGTTGGGAAAAGGTATTGCCTTTTGCGCTGTGATTCGTCAATCGCTATGATGGGGTGACGCCTTCGGGCTATTGAGCCCTCGGCTATCTCCGCGCTAAAAGCGCTCCGATAGGCCTGACGGCCTGAGCGAGGGGAACAATGCGCTGCACCCGCAAGCTATTGCCGAATCTTTCTGCGGCCCAGCGCTCGATGATGGCAGCAAATCTGCGCTATCTGAGGGCCAATGGATTGATGCTTTCGGCTCAAAGACGGCACGAAATCATGCGCGCTCTCCGCTCTGCCCTTGAAGACCCAGCGCGTAGCGCTATCGAGCCGAAGGCGAGATAGGCGAAGGGACCGTGTCCCGAGCCGTCAACCCCGATTGCCGAGTAAAGAATGCAGGCCCGCCGGAACGGCTTACGAAGTGGGAGGAATTGGAAAACCGCCCTGTCCGGTGACGGCCAACCCACTCACCTGCACCCTACGTGGTGGTCCGATTTGAGGTCGAACATGACTTATCCCATGAAACGGGACTGTTGCCGCCACCCATCGGACCTCTCGTGTTAGTAGGAGCCACGCAACCCCCCGTGGAGACGGCGGCAACAGCGAAAGACCGCAACGCCCGGCTACAGACCGCCAGTCTACCCCTGATTCGGGATGGCCGAAACGACAAAGGGCGCCCCATCCAGCGGAGCGCCCTCAGATTGCAAGGCTTCGAGTTTCTGGGCTTTACCCCAGGGGATACATGGGAACCTCCCGCTCGGTTATTCGATTGAGACCCATTGGGCCCTATCAAACAATCATCAGCGGAAGGATTGTAGCCTTAGACCCGAAAGTCGTCAAGCTTGGCGCCCTTGTTGAGCCGGTCGATCAACCAGTTCGACTTGCGCCCATGCCCGCTCCAGGTCTTTTTGGGGTCATTGGGATCACGGTACTTGGGGGCCATCTGCTGCTTGTAGCCGCCCTTGGGGGAGAGCTTCTTGCCGAAGATTTCGTCGAGCGAGGTAAAGCCCTTGCGCTTGACGATATCGACCAGTTCCTTGCGGACTTCGCTGGCTTCGGCGGCCTTGCGGAGCTTGATGGCTTCGGTGAGATCGTCCTGCACCTTCTGGAGATCGCGGAGCTTCATTTGCGAGAATTCACGAACCGACATGACTTCCTTCCTACTTGACTGAATGACTGGCACCAACGCGCGAGTACGCCTCACCTCGCCGTGGATATTAGGGAGGATGGTGGCGAATTCAAGTCACCGCGTTGATTTCTTTACCCGGATTTCATAGTAGCGATGCTCGCTCCAGGGAAACTCGCGCTGCGCCTTCTGCAAGTTCTTCCAGGCAAGCTCGTGCGTCGCTTAGGGCCGCTGGCGCCACCA
>Ga0196964_10000480_pt1 | contig 24353 bp, 18 predicted proteins | sample S1_10metaG_FD_148615 | JGI IMG/M metagenome (GOLD analysis project Ga0196964, IMG submission 148615) | Soil microbial communities from Anza Borrego desert, Southern California, United States - S1_10 | ecosystem: Environmental > Terrestrial > Soil > Desert | place: USA: California | collected... | reverse complement strand
CGTCGACGACCTGCGCCGGTATCGGCGGCGCCTGTCGGTGGATCTCCCTCCCCAGCAATCCCAAGGCGGTGAAAGACGCCGCCATGATGAGCGCGAGGATGACCCAGAGTCTCTTGGTGTTCATCTCACTTGTCCCCGGCCCGGCGAGACGAGACTCGCCCGGACTTACCGGGACTGATCGGACGGAAAGGGCCCGGGGACATTGCGCTGGCGCAACTTCGCGCCTCAGCAATTGTACGTAAGCGGAGCTATACCGCGCGGGCGTGACGGGCCTGGGCGACCGGCAGGCGGGCGTCGAACAGGGCGGCGACCGCGCGCACCAGCCTCCGGGCCTCGGGGCGGACGACGATGCGGCGGCCGAACACCGCGCACAGGCCGTCCGCCTGCAGCGCCTGGGCGCCGGCCAGAGCCTCGTCCAAGGTGGAAGGGTCGAAGCCGCGCGCGGCGCAGACCGCGCCCAGGTCCACCGACAGGTCGCACATCACCCGCTCGATGACGGCGGCGCGCAGGCGGTCGTGCGCGTCGGTCAGGATCTCGCGGGCCACCGGCAAAACGCCTTCGTCCACCGCCGCGCCCCACACGTCGGTGGTGATGGCGTTCTGGAGAAATCCGTCGCGCAGCTCGCCGATCGAGGAGGGCCCGATCGGCACCAGCACCGGGGCCGGATCGTCGGTGTAGCCCTGGAAATTGCGGCGCAGCGTTCCCGCCGCCGCGGCCTCGGCGAGGGTGTCGTCCGGCCGCGCGTAGTGGTCGAGGCCGATGCGGACGTAGCCCGCCGCGACCAGCGCCTCGTCGGCGGCCTCGGCCTGTTCCCAGCGCCCTTCGGTGTCGGCCAGGTCGGCGTCCTGGATCATCACCTGGTGCTTCTTCATCCAGGGGACGTGGGCGTAGCCGAACACCGCCACCCGGTCGGGGTTCAGGGCGACCGCGTCGCGCACTGATGCGGCGACGTTCTCCGGCGTCTGGCCGGGCAGGCCGTACATCAGGTCGAAGTTCAGCGATCCCACGCCCGCGCGGCGCAGGCGCGCGCAGGCCTGGGCGACCATGTCGAGCGGCTGGATGCGGTTGACCTTCCGCTGCACGACGGGATCGAAGGTCTGCACGCCCAGGCTGACGCGGGTCACCCCGGCCGGGCCGGTGGCGTCGGCGAAGGCGTCCGACAGCATGCCGGGGTCCAGTTCCGCCGCGACCTCCGCGCCGGGGCGGAGCGCGAAGCGCTCGGCGATCCGGCGCGACAGGGCCACGAAGTGCTCCGGCGACAGGGCGTTGGGGCTGCCGCCGCCGAAGTGGACGTGCGCGGCGCCCGCGTGGGGGCCGATCGCGCCCGCCCACAGATCGACGTCGCGGGTCATCCGGTCCTGGTAGGCGTCCACCCGGTCGTAGGCGTGAACGACAGTGGTGTGGCAGCCGCAATACCAGCACAGCCGCCGGCAGAACGGCACGTGGACGTAGACCGAGATCGGGTCCTCGGCCCGCGTGTCGGCGATGCGCGCCTCGACCGCGGCCCGCTCGCGCGCCGGCTGGAAAGCCAGCGCGGTCGGATAGCTGGTGTAGCGCGGCAAGTTGCGCTCGGCGTGCCGGCGCCAGGCGGAGGGGAGGGCGCCGGTCATGCGCGCAGGCGCACGCGGCGCGGGCCGTCCGCCTCGATCCGGCCTTCCTCCTGCAACTGGGAGAAGGTGCGCGAAACGGTGTGGATGGTCAGGCCGAGGTGGTCGGCGATGTCCTGGCGGCTCATCGGCAGGTCCAGTGCGTCGCCGCCCATGCGCCCGGCCAGTTCGGTCAGGAAGGCGGAGACGCGCTCGCACGCGCCCGCCCGGCCCAGGATGGAAGCGTGCTCCTGGCTGAAGCGATGCTCCAGCATGGACAGCTGCCAGAGCAGGCCGGCGACCGCGCCGTCGTGCGCGGCGGCGGCGTCCAGAGCGTCGCGGCGCAGGCGCAGGACCACCGCCTCGCCCACCGCCTCGGCTCCGCAGCGGTGCTCGTCGCCGGGCTCCAGCCCGACCAGATCGCCGGCGAAGTGGAAGCCCACGACCTGCCGGCGGCCGTCCTCAAGCAGACGGTTCGACCGCAGGCAGCCGCTGACCACGCGGTAGACGTGCTGGGCGTCGTCCCCCTGGGCGAACAGCCGCTGGCCGGCTTTCAACCGCTGGCGCGAACCGAGATCGGCCAGCGGATCGGCCGCGTCGTTCGCCGCTTCGGCGCGACCCGCCCGTCGTCGTCGGTAGTCGAGGGCGGCGGCGTGAGTGGCGAAGACCATGGTGTTCCCCCCGGCGGCGTTTACAGCCCCAGGGGTATGCGGATCCCCGGCTGCCGAAAATTCGGGGCCGCTCCCTAAGGGGTTTACCGGGGGTGCGGCGGTCCCCGCGCGCGGGCGATGCTTCGTCGATCCGGAGGACCGCCATGCCCGACATTGATCCCAGCGTGCTTTGCGGCGCGGACATGTTCGCCGCGCTCGACGCCGAGCAGCTGAAGGCCGTCGTCGAGGCCGGCGTGATCCACCGCCTGCCCAAGGGCCGCCACGCCTTCCAGCAGGGCGACCCCGGCCGCACCTGTCACAGCCTGCTGGAGGGCAGGGTCAAGATCGTCCAGAGCCGGCCCGACGGCGGGCAGTCGGTGATCCGCTTCATCGGCCCGGGCGAGATGTACGGCACCGTCGCGGCTCTGATGGGCAAGCCCTTCCCCGCCGACGCCGTGGCCGTGGTCGACAGCGTCGAGATCTACTGGACGGTGGAGGCCATGCGGCGGCTGATGACCCGCTTTCCCGAAATCGCGCTGCGCTCCACCGCCTCTGCGGGCACGCGGCTGTTCGAGTTGCAGGACCGATTGGGGGAACTGACCGGCGAGCGGGTCGAGCAGCGGCTGGCGCGCGCCCTGCTGCGGCTGGTCAGGCAGGCGGGCAAGGCGACGCCGGACGGGATCGAGATCGACTTCCCCATCTCGCGCCAGGAGATCGCCGAGATGTCCGGCTCCACCCTGCACACCGTCAGCCGCACGCTGGCGGCCTGGGACGCGGCGGGCGTCACCGAGAGCTCGCGCCGGCACATCGTGGTCAAGCGCCCGGAGGCTCTGGGAGAGCTGGCAGAGAGGGCGTGACCTCCGGACCATCTTTTCCGTCGATGGGCATAGGGCGGGTACGCGCAGCAGGTGCAGGAGACGGAGCCTTGACGGTCTGCGCCGGCACGCCCCCTCCACCGCGTTCCGCGGTCCCCCTCCCCCGCACGCTTCGCTACGGGGGAGGAGTTTACGCCCCGCTCACTTCACCTGGGCGAAGGCGGCGGCGAAGCGCTTCTTTGCCAGCGGCGGGGTCTTGGCCGCGGCGGCTTCAGCGGCGGCGAGATTGGGCTGGCCGTCGCCGACCTTGGCCACGAAGATCATGCCCATCGAGAAGTGCGGGGCGCACTTGATGCCGTAGACGCCCGGCTTGTCGAACTTGAACACGACTTCCTTGTTCATGGCGCCCTTCACCGGCGTGGCGCCGGGGGGCAGCATGGAGGCGATGGTCTCGGCGTTGTGGCCGGGGGTGGTGGGCAGGAAGCGCACCGTGTCGCCGGGCTTCAGCTTCACCGCGGCCGGCTCGAACACCATCGCGCCCTGGGCGCCGGTGTTCAGCATCTTGACCTTGATCTCGGCGGCCTGGGCCTGCGCCGCGAAGGCCAGCGTCGCGCCGGCGATCAGGGCGGGAATGAGAGCGGTTTTCATGATCGTTCTGCCTTTGAAACTGGACGCCTGACGGCGACGAGGGTGTCTTAAGCCCCCGGCGGAGGAGCACTTTGCGGCAGCGCAACTTCGCGAAGATTCAGCGGCTTTCGAGGGCGCGGGCGAACAGGGCGTCCTCGATGCGGACGTGCTCGCGCAGGTCCTCATAGAAGGCGCGGCAGCCCTCGTAGAGTCGCCGCCACGAGCCGCAGGCGTCCGGCGGCGGCTCGAAGTCGCGCATCACCCGCCGCAGCTCCTGAAGCTGCTCGAGATGCTCGGCGTGCTCCTCGCCGATGCGCCGCAGCGCCTGCGCCAGGCGCTCGGAACGGCCGGCCAGGATCATCGGAAACAGCACCGCCTCTTCCTTCTGCTGGTGCGCCTCCAGGTCTTCGTACATCAGCAGCAGGTGTTCCGCCGCGCCGAGCGGACAGGCGTCGTGGGCCTGGTGGACCCGCTCGACCTTCCAGGCCAGCTCGATCAGCGCCGGCAGTTCGGCCAGGTGCTTGCGGTGGAAGCGCTCGACCAGCCGCTCGATCAGGATCGCGTCGCGCGCCTGTTCGGGGCGAGCCGGGTGGGAAAGCGGTTCGGCGAGCATCGGCGATCCTCCAGTCGAGCCGAAACTACGCCTTGCCGCAGGCCCGTCCTTGTCGCCGGACAACTTCGGCCGACGCGGAATCGCGGAGCCTGGAACCTCGTTCGTGAGGAGACCCCCATGGCTTTCGACAATCCGCTCGCCGCCGAGATCTGGTCCGGCAAGTACCGCTTCGCCTCCCCCGAAGGATCGGGCGACCGCAGCATCCAGGAGACCTGGGCGCGCGTGGCCGCAGCCGTCGCCCAGGCGGAACCCCCCAAGCGACGGGAGCAGTGGCGAGGGCGCTTCCTCGACGCGCTCGACGATTTCCAGTTCCTGCCGGCCGGCCGCATCGTGGCGGGCGCGGGCACGGGGCGCAGCGTCACCCTGTTCAACTGCTTCGTCATGGGGACCGTGCCGGACGATCTGGACGGCATATTCCAGCACGTGCGCGAGGCCGCGGTGACCATGCAGCAGGGCGGCGGCGTGGGCATGGACTTCTCCACCGTCCGCCCGAACGGGGCCCCGGTGAAGGGGGTCGGCGCCGAGGCGTCCGGTCCCTTGAGCTTCATGGACGTGTGGGACTCCATGTGCCGCACCATCCTGTCCGCCGGTCAGCGGCGCGGCGCGATGATGGGCTGCCTCAGGATCGACCACCCCGACATCGAGGCGTTCATCGACGCCAAGCGCGACCCGACGCGGCTGAGGAACTTCAATCTATCGGTGCTGGTCACCGACGCCTTCATGCGCGCGCTCCAGGACGACGCCGACTGGCCGCTGGTGTTCGGGAGCGAGACCTTCCGCACCGTGCGGGCCGCCGATCTGTGGGCGCGGCTGATGCGGGCGACCTACGACGCGGCCGAACCGGGGGTGATCTTCATCGACCGGGTGAACGCGGCCAACAACCTCGACTGGTGCGAGACCATCGCCGCCTCCAATCCCTGCGGCGAGCAGATGCTGCCGCCCTACGGCGCGTGTCTGCTGGGCTCGATCAACCTGGCCAGATTGGTCCCGGAGCCCTTCCGGCCCGATTCGCGGCTCGACGAGGCGCGGCTGGCTGAGCTGACCCGCACGGCGGTGCGCTTCCTGGACGACGTGATCGACGTCTCGCGCTTCCCGCTTCCCGCCCAGGAGGCGGAGGCCAAGGCCAAGCGCCGGATCGGGCTGGGCGTCACGGGCATGGCCGACGCCCTGGTTGTCTGCGGCGCGCGGTACGGCTCGGACGAAGCCGCCGCCCTGGTCCGCCGGTGGCTGGGCGCCATCAAGCGCGAGGCCTATCGCGCCTCGGCCGAACTCGCGGCCGAGAAGGGAGCCTTCCCGCTCTACGACGCGCGGATGCTGGATCAGCCGAACCTCCTGTCTCTGGACGAGGACACCCGCGCCCTGATCGCCGCCCACGGCCTGCGCAACGGCTGCCTGACCTCCATCGCGCCGACGGGTACGACCTCGCTGCTGGCCGGCAACGTGTCGTCCGGCATCGAGCCGGTGTTCGCCTTCGCCTACACCCGCAAGGTGCTGCAGCCTGACGGGAGCAAGCGCGAGGAGCCGGTCGAGGACTACGCCCTGTCCGTTTGGAAGCGCGAGCACGGCGACGCTCCGCCGCCCGTCGACGCCTTCGTCACGGCCCAGACCCTGACGCCGGCCGAGCACCTGAAGATGCAGGCCGCGGCTCAGGAGATGATCGACAGCTCCATTTCAAAGACGGTGAACTGCCCGGAGGACATCGGCTTCGAGGCGTTCCAGGACGTCTACGTCCAGGGCTGGAAGTTGGGCTGCAAGGGGCTGACCACCTATCGGCCGAACCCCGTCACCGGCTCGGTGCTGTCCGCAGCCCCGCCGGAGCCCGCTGTCGCGGCTCCGTCCCAGCCGCCGCTGGCGCCCCGGCCCGAGGCGCTGGACGGCGCGACCTACAAGATCAAGTGGCCCGAGAGCGCCCACGCCGTCTACGTCACCGTCAACGACGCCGAGTTCGACGGGCGGCTTCGCCCGTTCGAGGTGTTCGTCAACTCCAAGAACTTCGTCAACTCCAAGAACATGGAGCACTACGCCTGGACCGTGGCCCTGACCCGCATGATCTCGGCGGTGTTCCGGCGCGGCGGCGACGTGTCGTTCGTGGCCGAGGAGCTGAAGGCGGTGTTCGACCCCCGCGGCGGCGCCTGGCTGAACGGCCGCTACGTGCCCTCGCTGCCGGCCGCGCTCGGGGGCGTGCTGGAGCGGCACATGCGCCGGGACGAGGCGGCTTCGCAGGAAGGCGGGCCGGAACCTGCGAAGACGACCGCCGCGCGGGGGCTGTGTTGTCCGAAGTGCGGGACGCCGGGCATGGTGCGCAAGGAAGGCTGCGACACCTGCTTCGAATGCGGCTGGTCGAAGTGCTCGTGAGCGGCGCGTGAACGAAGGCCCGCCGCCCGGCGGGCCTTCACCCGCCTCAGTACCGATGCTCGAGCGACAGCCACAGGCGCGTCGCGTCCGGAAGCTCGGGCCGACGGCCCTCGAACCAGGTCCCTTTCAGCTCGACCGAGGTCTTGCGCCCGAGGGGCGCCGACACCGACAGGTCCAATTCGCGCCCCACCGCGAAGGCGTCGTCCGCGTCGCGGAAGTCGTGCGCGGCGCCCGCGATCTTGAACGCCCGCCCGCCCGCGGTCAGGCTCGTCGCCGCGCGCAGGTTCAGGTCGCGCAGGCCGTAGGCCGGGGTCGCGCCGATCACGTCCGACCAGCCCTGGAACGGATGCAGGCTGGCCAGCGGCGTCTGGAACCCGCGCGCGCCGTCGCCGCCCAGCCGCTCGAGCCCCAGAGCCATGGACGACCGGGCCGTCTTCGCCCCGACCGACAGGGCCAGATAGTCGAGGTCGAACTCGGCGGGCGCGTTCCCCCGGTCGCCCTGTCGCGCGTACTCCGCCCCGTAGGTCCAGGACGGCCCGTATCCGGTCGGACGGGACCCGCTCAGCCGCGCGCCCCAGGTCGCCGACGACTGCGCCGGCGCGTTCTCCAGGTCCAGCAGCAGGCCGTAGCCGGCGAGATCGCCCGCCGGCGTCTTCGTCTCCCCCTGGAACAGGTGGGTGTCCCCGCGCCATTCCCCCTGCGGATGATCGTCGCCCAGCGGGCGGCGCACCCTGGCCACATAGGCGTAGGTCAGCTTCAGCTTGGGAACGGCGGTGGTCGTGACCCTGGCGGCGTCGAAGGTCTGCTCGTTCTGGCGGAACCCCGCATTGCCCACGAAGCGGCCGTTGTTCAGCACGATCCTCTGGCGCCCCAGCACCACCTCGGTGTTCGGCAGCCCGGTCCAGGTCGCCTGCAGCCGGTTCAGCTCGGTGGTCATCGGATCCGGCACGACCGGGAGGCCCGGCTTGGACGTCACGCCGTCGGAGTAGTCCCCGGCCAGAGAGACCACGCTCTCGCCCTCGACCAGCAGGCGCAGGGCGGAACCGGCCGGACCCTCCCAGCCGTAGCGGAGCCTGAGCGTCACGGCGTCGGCGGTTTCGGGATAGGCGCCGGCGTCGAAGCGTTCGTATCGCAGACGGGTCTCGAGGATCGGCTTTCCCGGCGCCGGGTCGGCCAGGGCGAGAGAGGGGACGAGCGCCATGGCGGCGGCTGCGGCCGCTGCGGTTCGGATCGGCATGATGTCACCTGTGGTCAGGGCGGCGAAGGCCCGCCGGCCAGGGGAGGCCGACGGGCCGGCCCCGACGGCCCGCCACAGATCCGTCGGTGCGTGGAAGCCGGCCCTTCCACCGGCTTCGGGCGTCAGTGGGTGTGGTTCTTGTCCACGTCGGCGGCCTTGAACACCGCGGGGTTCTCCGGCCCGCTCACCGCCAGGATCGCCGCGTTGCCCCGGTCCACCCGGCTCAGCGCGTGGTCGACCAGGATGTAGTTGCCCGGCACGTCCAGCTTGAACTCCACCATGGTGGAGCCGCCGGGGGCCACGCTGACGGTCTGCACGTCCTTCAGCGGCGGTGTTTCCAGCGAGGCGTGCTCGTGCACCCGGTCGAAGATCTCTCCGATCACGTGGAAGCTCGAGGTCTTGTTGGGGCCGCCCACGCCGAAGAAGATGCGCACCGTCTCCCCGACTTCCGCCTTCATCGCCCGATCGCCGGTCAGGGCCTTGAAGGCGCCGTTCATCACGTAATAGGTCGGCTGCTCGTCGAGCAGCTTGGTGATGCTTTCGGTCACCTCGCCCTTGGTGTCGAGGTCTTCCTCCGTGTAGATTTCGCCCTGCATCACGTAGAATTCGCGATCGACCGTCGGCAGGCCGTTTTCCGGCTCGACCAGGATCATCCCGTACATGCCGTTGGCGATGTGCTGGGCCACCATCGGCGTGGCGCAGTGATAGACGTACAGGCCGGGGTTCAGCGCCTTGAAGGTGAAGGCCTTGGTCTCGCCGGGCGCGGCGTTGGTCGCCGCCGCACCGCCGCCGGGACCCGTCACCGCGTGGAAGTCGATATTGTGCATCATCACGCTGTCTGCCGGGTTGTGCAGCGTCACCTCCACCGTGTCGCCGACCCGCACCCTGTAGAGCGGCCCGGGCACCTTGTGGTCGAAGGTCCAGTACTTGTAGGTCGTGCCGTCGGCGAGCTCGCCCAGCAGTTCCTTGGTCTCGACCCGGACCTTGTGATGCTGCGGCGCCCGTTGCGCGATCGGCGCCGGCACGTCGGTCGCCAGACGCACGATGTCCGCGGCCCCTGCGGCCGGAGCCGCGTCCGCGGCGAGAGCGGGCGCGCCCGCGGCCAGGACGAGGGCCGCGGCGGTGGTCAGCAGAGCCAGGCGTTTCATGATCGTGTATCCCCGAGGCGCCGAACTGTTCGCGCCGTCGCGGCCTACCTACGCCTGTGCCGCCGCCCCTCTTTGCGCGGCGACAACTTCGGCCTCGGGACGAATACGTAGCGACGCGTAGGCACGGCCGTAGCGCCTCCTCCGAGTTCCGACATCGCCGTTCCGCGGCTCACGTCAGGGGCAACGATCTCCGCCCCCGGCGTTCACCGCCAGGGACGCCACTCGGAGCGCACCTGCGACGGCGTACGTCCGAGCACGCTACGGAAGGCCCTGATCATATGGCTCTGATCGCAGAAGCCGGCGTCCAGGGCGATCTCAGCGGCGGGAGCATCGGAAGTGCGCAACAGGGCGCTCGCTGCCTCGACCTTTAAACGGGCCGATGTCTGGCGCAGACCTTCCCCCATCGCGGCGCGGTATGCTTGCGCCAGCCATGCCGGGTTCAGGTCGAGGCTGCGCGCGAGGTCTTTCGCCTGGACCGACGGATCGGTCTGGAGGTGCCGAAGAACCGCTGGCAGCCAGCGGGGGCGCCTGACCTCCGGCGCTTGGGCGGCGAACTCGAGGAACCGGCCTGTCGCTTCGGCAAGCTTGGCCTCGGAGATGTCGCCGGAGCTCCAAAGCGCCCCGAGCGCTCGGGCCGCCGGCGCGACCGCGCCGCCTGCCCAGAGCCGCACCGGATGGTCGATCCGAAGGGCTGAGCGACCCAGCCATGCAGGGTCGAATTCGATATCGATCTGTTCCAGGCCATAACGGTCCGCCACATTTTCATGTGCCTCGCCGGCGGCGTAGAACATGGCGGATGGGTACGCGACACGCGCCTCTCCGCGACCGCTTTGGTTCGTGTACGCCCCTGACACATAGATCGAGAGCACCGGCCACGGGTGGGCGTGCTCAGGTATACGTGCGTGCCCGCCGTCCACGATGCGCGACGCCCGCGCCCCGCCGAAGCTGCGCAACGCCTCCTCAACCGCATGGATCACGTCACACCCACTCGCACGCACGCCGGCCGTTGCCGCATCACTAACACGGCTCCGCTCTCCCGGCGCCTGAGAAACATCCAATCTGAAGCCTCAGTCCAGATGCTACCGCTCAGCGAGGCTCTCTCTTCGAGCCCGACGCCTTCCGGCGCATCAGTTCGGCTTGAGGAAGACATGCATCACAGGATCAGAACCTATCTCGCGGCCTCCGCCATCCTGCTTGCGACCCACACGGCAGCGGCGGCGCAGAGTTACGATCCCCGAACCCAGTCGCCGATGGTTCTTCTTACCGCGCCGAAGGATCCGATCGCCTACTACGACGCAAAGACGCAGGCTCTCGCGTTAGTCGCGCAAAACAAGGCCGCCGAGGCGGAGCCGCTGGTTGAGCGCATCACTCGTGAGTACCCGCGCGACGGTGAGAATTGGGTGCTTCTCGGCCAAGTCAAACGTATGCTCAACAAGTACGCCGAGTCGGCAGCGGCGTATGAGACCGCGGGAAAGCTGCTTTGGTGGGGCGGCCCGGCTTCTTCAACGGCCGCAGGCGCGACGGCTCACCTCCTGGCGGGAAACAAGCGGGCTGCCCTCGACCTCCTGCGCCGCTACACCGTCGAAGACGGCAACATGGATCGGTCCTGGATTTTCGGCGATGAGGATTTTGTGTCCCTCAAGGCCGATCCTGAATTCTTGGACATCGCGGGCCGCCCCGACAGTTCCGGTTGGTCCCGGGACTACGGCTGGCGCCGGGATCTGGAATTCCTTCGCGACGAGGTGAAGCGTTTAAATGCGGAGTACCGCACCGCCCTACTGCCGGCAGAATTCGAGAGCCGATATGAAATCCTCTGGAACGACGTCCCGCGCCTTTCCGATGAACAAATCTACGTCGGGATCAACCGCCTTCTGGCTGACTTCAGACAGGGACACACCGCAGTTTGGTCGTTGAGCGACACCCGGGTCGTGTACAAGGGGCTGCCCTTTCAATTCTGGGTCTTTCCCGAAGGCGTATTCATCGTCCATGCCGCCGCGCAGCATAAGGATCTTATCGGCGCCCGGCTTGTCAGCATCGAAGACACCTCGGCGGAAGAGGCGCTACGCAAGGTCAATGAAACTCAAAGCGTAGACGGCGACAACGAGTACCTGTTCATGGGAGTCGAGTCGCTTCGCGAGGCCGCTTATCTCGTCGGCTTGGGCATAGCAAAGTCTACGGAGTCGATTCGGATCACGGTGCAGAAACCAGGCTTGCCGAAGCGAACGCTCGCCGTAGAAACCACTCCGGCCCGCAGTTCAGACAGGCTCATGCCCCTGTCCGGAGTCGAAGCCCCCTTGTTTCTTCAAGAGGCCAAGGAGACCCACTGGCACAAAGCGTTGCCGGAACAAACCGCGTTATATGTCCAGTTCAACAACGTCAGCAACGAAAAAGACGAGACCCTAAAACAATACAGCTTACGCTTAAGGGCCTTGATCTCGGAATCGGCGCCAAAAAACCTGATCCTAGACATGCGTCACAACGACGGCGGATCGACCCATCTGTACGCCGAATTTCTGCGAACAATGATCGGCTTCAGCATGCTGCCGGAACGACGGCTCTACGTTCTCACCAGTCGGAACACCTACTCGGCCGCGGGAAACCTGATCACGGAGCTGGAGCAGCTCGCTGATGCGACGTTTGTGGGTGAAGCGAGCAGCGAATGCTGCACCTTCTACGCAAGTCCCTCTGGTTTTACGTTGCCGTTCAGCAAGCTCAAGGGCCGCATGTCCACAAAGAAATGGAGCCTCAGTCGCAAGGGGAACGATTTTAGGCGGGAGCTGAATCCGCACGTGCCGATCGTGATGACCGCCAAGGACTACTTCTCGGGCCGGGACCCGGTCATGGAAACGGTCGCCCGCCTGATCGAACGGAACGAAGCCGCTAAGGTCGGTGCGCCAGGAGCGCCCGCCACTACGAAGTAAGGGGCCCGGGGGAGGCTCCCGGTCGAGACCAGTCAGGAGACCTGCGCCGCCTCGGAGCGCAGGTCTCCTTGTCCAGCGGCATTGAATCGCCTCAGGCGGCCTTCACGCCCGTCTCGGCCAGCCACTCCAGGATCTTCTGCTTGGGCATGGCGCCCACCTTCATCGAGGTCATCTGGCCGTCGCGGAACAGCATCAGGGTGGGGATGCCCTTTACGCCGTAGCGGCCGGGGGTCATGGGGCTGTCCTCGATGTTGACCTTGGCCACGGTCACCTGGTCGCGCAGCTCCTCGGCGATCTGCTCGAGCGCCGGGCCGATCTGCTTGCAGGGCCCGCACCACTCGGCCCAGAAGTCCACCAGCACGGGCTTGCCCGCCTGCAGGACGTCCTGCTCGAAGCTCTCGTCGGTGACCTTGACCGTCGCCATGGGCGCGTTCTCCTGAAATGAACCAGACCCGTCCGCATACGCGATTCCCGGGCCGGGCGGATGTGGGACCGGCTCAGCCGTCGCGCAAGCGCGCCAGCGTCCGTTCGACAAGAACGTCCGACAGCGCCGTCAGCTTTGGCCCGTCGGTCCACAGCAGCGCCGCAGAGACCTCGCGGCCGGGATAGACCGCGCGCAGCACCGCCACATAGACCGCCATCTGCGCCAGGTAGGCCGGGTCGGCGTCCTCGGCCCGTTCGGGCGCGGGGCGGTTGGTCTTGTAGTCGACCACCAGCACGCGGCTCGGCGTGACCACCAGCCGGTCGATGCGGCCGGTGACCGCCACGCCCGTGGGCAGGTCCGGCGCGCCGCCCGCGACCGCCACCTCGGCGCGGGAGCCCGGCGCGAACACTTCGGCGAAGCGGGCGTCCTCCAGCACCGCGGACACGGCGGCGGCGATCTCGCCCCGCTGCTCGGGCGTCAGGCCGTGTTCGCGGTCCAGCAGCTTGTCGGCCGCGGCGGTTCGGCGCTCGGGCGCGACGTCCGGCAGCACCTCGAACAGCTTGTGGATCAGCGCCCCGCGCCGGAACCGACCCAGTCCGCCGCGCTCGGCCAGGGGAGACGCGGCGCGGGCGACCGCGCCTTCGGCCAGGGACGAGGGCGAGGCCCAGGCGCGGCCCGCTTCCTTCGGCGCCGGCCGAAGCGCCCATTCGGGCGGGGGGGGCGGAGCCGAGGCGACTTCGGCCGAGCGCGCGAGGGGCTCTGGATCGGCGCCGTAGCGGCGGACGGTCCTGTCGCCCAGCAGCACCTCGCGCACCCGGTGCGGGTCGTCGGGCCGGTTCAGCCGCTCGTGGCCGAAAGCGGCGCGGACGTGCGGCCACCAGCCCTTCAGGTTCTCTTCCTTGGCCTTGGCGCCGATCCGCCCGGCCACGACCAGCCGGTCGCGCGCGCGGGTCAGGCCGACGTAGAGCAGCCGCAGCGCCTCGTCTTCCTCGCGCCGTTTGCGTTGGGTCCGGGCGAACGCGGAGGCGGCGCAGTCGTCGCCCTCGGGACCGCACCACAGGAACCCGCCGTCGTCGGTCTCCATCAGCGGCGAACCGCGCACGGCGCCGGCCGTCACCGTCTCGGGCAGGAACACGATCGGCGCCTCCAGCCCCTTGGAGCCGTGGGCGGTCATCACCCGCACCTCGCCGCGCGGAGCGTCCATCTCGCGCTTCACCGTCACGTTCAGCCGGGCCAGCTCGTGCGCGAGGGTCTCCAGGTCGCGCACGCCCCGCTCTTCCGCCGCCAGCACCTGGGCCAGGAACTCGTCCACCGCGTCCTCGGCCTCGGGTCCCAGGCGGCAGAGCAGGCGCGCGCGCTGGGTGCGGCCGTCGCGGTCCAGCCGCGACAGCGTCCGGCCGTAGAAGTCGAACGGCGAGCGGGCGCCCGCCTCGCCGCGCGCCCAGCCCAGGAACCCACGCGCATCGGCCCACTCCGGCCGCTCCTGGGCCCGGCGGGCGAGCGCGGCCCACAGGCTGCCGTCGCGGCCGTGGGCCAAGGCGAACAGGCTGTCCTCGTCCAGGTCGCAGAACGGGCTGCGCAGCAGCGCGGCCAGGGTCAGGTCGTCGTGCGGGAACAGGCAGAAGCGCGCCAGCGCCAGCAGGTCCTCGAACGCGGCGGTCTCGGACAGCACCAGCCGGTCCGCGCCCGCGACGGGCACGCCCGCGCGTTTCAGCGCCCGCAGGATCTCCTCGAACAGGGCCGAGCGCTTGCGCACCAGGATCAGCATGTCGCCGAACGACGCGGGGCGGCGACGGCGGGTGTCCTTGCACCAGACGCCTTCGCCGGTCTCCACGATGCGGCGGATCTCGGCGGCGATGTTTTCGGCCAGGCGCTTGTAGGCCGAACCACGCGACTGCAGGTCCAGCGGCTCGTCCCAGGCGCGGCGGTCCTCGCTCTCGGTCTCGCGCTCCAGCGGCCACAGCTCGATCGTGCCCGGGCCGTCGGTGCGGGCGGCGATGTGCTCGACCACCTCGTCGAGCCCCGCGTCGGTACCGTCCCGGCGCGGCTGCAGGGCGCGCTGGAGCTCGGGCGTGGAGAACACCGCATCGACGAAGCTCAGCACCTGCGGCGTCGAGCGCCAGGACTCCCGCAACGGCACGTCGACGAACGGCGCCAGGGCTTCGCGGGTGACCCGCTCGTAGTGCTGGCGCTCGTCCAGCAGGCGTTCCGGCGCGGCTCCCTGGAAGGAAAAGATCGACTGCTTCTCGTCGCCGACGACAAAGACGGTGCGCTCGGCCCCCTCGCGCACGCCGGAACCGGCGAAGAACTCGTCGGTGACCGCGCGGACGATGCGCCATTGCTCGGGCGCGGTGTCCTGCGCCTCGTCGACCAGCACGTGCTCGATGCCGCCGTCCAGCTTGTAGAGCACCCAGGCCGCATCGGCGCGCTTGGTCAGAAGCTCGTCGGCGCGGGCGACCAGGTCGGCGAAGTCCAGCGCCCCGCGTTCGGCCTTCGCGCGGCGGTACTGCTCCGCGTAGATCCAGCCCAGCGACAGGGCGTAGACGGTGTCCTCCGCCACCCGCGCGGCGCGGGCCTGGTCGAAGGCCGCGACCAGCCGCTCCTGCTCGTTCGACAGCCACTCGCAGACCGCCGGCGGGACCGCCTTGGTCGCCAGGGTCTTCCGCGGCCCCCCGTCGCCGGTGAAGAACAGCGACCGCACCTCGGCCAGGCTCGGCTCGCCCCGCAGGGCCGCCTCGGCGACCGCCTGGAAGCGCAGGCCCTTGGGCTGGTCGGACTTCTCCGTTCCTTGAGCCAGCCCTGCGGCGGCGGCGAACCAAGCGGCGGGGTCCAGGGCGGGGGGAAGCACCGCCGCCTCCTCGACCCGTCCGGCGTCAGGGATCACTCCGTCCTCGAAGTCGCAGGCCTTCGCCACCGCCCCAGGCAGACCGGCCAGGCCGCCGCAGCGCTCCACGTAGGCGGCGATCGCCTCGCGCCGGAACTCGAAGGTAAAGAACATCCGCTCGAAGTCGTCGAAGGCCAGGGCCACGGCGAAGCGGGCGTAGGCGTCGGCCACCACCGGCGCGCCGCAGGCCGCTGCCTGAGCCACGCGGTCCCGCGCCACCGACGCGATCGCGGCGGCGGAGGCGTCGTCCATCACCTGGAAGTTCGGCGACACGCCGGCCTCCAGCGGGAACCGGCGCAGCAGCTTCTCGCAGAAGGCGTGCAGGGTCTGGATCTTCAGCCCGCCCGGCGTCTCCAGCGCGCGGGCGAACAGGGCGCGGGCCCGCGACAGCTCCTCGGCGTCGTAGGAGTCGTCGGGCCGGCCCTCCAGCTTGGCGAGCTTCTGGCGCAGGCCTTCGGCCGTCGTCGGCGACGGGTCGTCAGGCAGCACCGCCCATTCGCCCAGCGTGCCGAACAGGCGCGACTGCATCTCGGCTGCGGCGGCCTTGGTGTAGGTCACGCACAGGATCGCCTCGGGCGCGACCTGCTTCAGCAGCAGCCGCGCCACCCGGTCGACCAGGGTCTTGGTCTTGCCCGAGCCCGCGTTGGCGGTGACGAAGGCCGACAACGCCGGGTCGGCGGCGGTGCGCTGATAATCCTGCCGCTGGACCAGGGTCATTCGCCGCCCTCCGCCTCGTCCTCGCCTGCGACCGACCATTCGCGCACCCGCGCCAGGTGGTCGTAGTCGCCTCCGGGCGCGGCGGCGAAACGCGGGGCGGTGCGCGAAGCGTAGGGCGTCTGGACCCGCTCGTAGCGCTCGATCAGGTGCAGCAGGCCCGCCCAGGCGGTCTCGGCGGCGGCGGCGCTTTCGCCGGCGGGCACCCGCACGATCTCCTCGCCCGGCGTGGCCCGGCCGGTGACGCGCACGTAGGTCAGGTCGCCGGGTTCGAGCTTCCCGAGCTCGCCGAAGGCGCCGCGCGCCAGCAGGGCGGCGGTCAAGGTCAGCTGGGGCGAGAAGTCGGAGCGGATCTCCTTGGCGGTCGGCACGCGGCCGGTCTTGAAGTCGATCACGTGCGCGCGGCCGTCCTCGATCTCCAGCCGGTCGGCCTTGACCGTCAGGGTGAACCGTCCGCCCGCGGTGTCGAAGCCGTATTCCGTCGGCAGCTCCACCCGCACGTCCGCGCCGGTGGAACGGCGGCGCTGTTCCAGCTCGGCCAGCCAGACGCCGGCGCGGCGCGCCAGCACCCCTTCGCGGATCAGGGCCGTCGCCGGCGCCCCCGCCTTGCGCAGCTCCTCCAGATAGACGGCGGCGAACCGCTCCGGCGCCTCGGCCTTGTCCAGGTCGGGCCATGCCTTCGCCAATCGCTCGATGGCGGCGTGGATGGCGGTGCCGCGCGCGCGGGCCTCGACCCGCTCGTCGGGCCGGTCGATCTGTTTCAGCCCCAGCACGTGGCGGGCGTAGACGGAGTAGGGATCGCGCACCCACTTCTCGACCGTGGTCACCGACAGCTGGCGCGGCCGCGCCTCCACCGGGGGGCGGGGCTCGGGCCGGCGGGCGGTGCGCAGGGCGGGCGGCGGCGCCTCGACGCGGTCGATCGCCCGCGCCCAGGCGAGGGCGTCGTCTCGCTTCGGCAGCGACAGTCCGGCGCCGCGCGCCAGCGTCTCCAGCCGCCACAGCCAGCGCGAGGGCACGGCCGGCTGCCCGCCCCGTCGCTCGGCGTGGACCAGGATCACCTCCGGCGCGCAGGCGGCCTGGGCGAAGTCGTGGGCCGACAGGCCGATGCGCCGCTCCGGCGCCGGCAGGCCCAGCCGCGCGCGCATGGGCCGCGACAGGAACGGGTCGGTGGGGGCGGGCCGGGGCCACACGCCTTCCTCCAGGCCCGCCAGCACCAGCCGGTCGGCGCGCACCAGCCGCGCCTCGATGGCGCCGAGAATCCGCAGGCGCGGGTGCAGCGCCCCGCCGGTGCGGACGGTCTCGTCGGCCAGCAGCCGCCGGAGCAGGGCCGCGAAGGTCGAGGCGGTCACCGGCGGGAGCGCGTCGCCCTCGTCGATGACCTGCGCCAGCAAGGCCGAGGCCGCGTCGCCTCCGGAGCCCGCCCAGGCCTCCGGCGCCAGGGTCTCGGCCGCCCGCGCCAGCGCCCGCGCCGCGGCCGGGAGCGCGCCCGGCCCGTCGGCGAACGGCGCGGCCAGCGCCTCGACCAGCGCCCGCATTTCCTCCACCAAGGGCGTCAGCTCCGGCGCGCTGGCGACCCGGGCCGCCAGCTCGTCCCAGTCGCGTGGGCGGGGGCCGCGCAGGCCCCGCCGCTCCAGCCAGCGCGCCAGCGGCTTCAGCGCCTCGGGCGTGCGGCCCAGCCGGGTCAGCGGGTGCTTGAGCGCCGCCAGGAGGGCGATGGGGTCCAGCGGGTCCTCGACCAGCCGCAGCAGGGCGTCAAGCAACACGCCGACCGGAAAGCCCGCCAGCGGCGCGCCGGCCGAGGAGTCGGCTTCGACCCCCCATCGGGCCAGCTTGGCCGCGACACGCCGGGCCAGGGTCTGGTCGGGGGTGACCAGGGCGGCGGTCTTGTCCGGCGTCTCCAGCGCCTCGCGCAGCAGCAGGGCGACCACGGTCGCGGCCTCCTCCTCGCCGCGGGCGGCGGCGACCGAGAGGCCCGACAGGCCCTCGACCATCGGGTCGATCCCGGCCGCGGCGCCGTCGGCGCGCAGACGGTCGATCTGGCGGCGCCAGTCCTTGGTGGCCTCGGCCGGGCGCAGGGCCTCGTTGACGATGCGGCGGCGCGCGGCGGCCTGCGGCCCGTCGCCCCGGCTCGCCGGCCACGGGCGCACCGCCCCGCGTCCGACGCCGTGGCGGGCCAGCAGCCGCTTCATGGCCCCTTGCGGATGCTGCTCGTCGACCGCTTCCCAGGCGTCCTCGGCCAGGTCCAGGTCCAGCCCCGGCAGCACCACGCACCCGCGCGGCGCCTCGGCGACCACGCCCAGCAGCCGCGCGGTGGAGGGCGCCGTGCCGGTCGATCCGGCGGCGATCAGCGGTCGCGTCGGCGGCTGTTCGCTCCACTGATCGGCCAGCGCCTCCAGCAGCCGGACGCGGCGCACGGTCGGGTCGATCAGGCCCAGTTCGTCGAGCCGCTCGGGCCAGCGGCGCACGGCCAGGCTCAGGAAGTCGGCGCTGATGCGCCAGTGCCGCGCCTGCTCGCCCTCGACCAGCGCCTCGATCTTCTCTGCGGGGTCGGTCACGCCCTCGATGGCCAGGCTGTCGAACACCGCGGCCAGGGCGTCGGCCATCTCCAGCGCGCTCGCCGCGTCCAGGTCGCGGCCCAGCGCCGGGCCGTGCTCGGCAACCAGCCGCGCCAGCTCGAACCGGCGGCGGAGCGGGGAAACGGCGGGGGGCAGGTCCAGGGCCAAGTCGCCCGGCTCGAACGGCGGCTCGCCTTCGTCCAGATCGCCGACGGCGCGGATCTGGGGCAGCAGCACCGGCCGGCCGCCCGCGGCGGTGACGAAGGCGTCGGCTAAAGCGCGGGCGCCGCGGCGGGTGGGCGTCAGCAGCAAGGCGTCGGCCAGGGCCTCAGGCCCTTGCTCCGCAAAGGAGTCATGCAGCCCCTGGGCGAGATCGAGGACGAACGGGCGCGAGGCGGGGATGGTGAACCAGCGGGGGGCCGGCCCGTCGAACAGGCCGCCGCTCAAGCAGCGGTCTCCAGCAGCTTGGCCTCGGCCTGGTCGCGCGAAACGGGGTCGCCGACGTGCATCCAAAACCCGTCCAAAACACTGCCGAAAAGCCGTCCTTTCTCGGCCGATTTCCGCCAAATCGGGGTCAATGAGAACGGTCCGTCCGGGCCGTCGTCGACGATCCCCGGCCGGGTGATGTGGACCCCCATGTAGGCGTAGGGCGCGCTCGCGGCGTCGCCCCGGAACGCCAACCGGCCGTCGTCGCCGAGGAAGAAGTCGCCGCGCCCCTCGAAGCCGATCGACTCCTCGCGCCGGGCCAGCAGCAGCAGGGCGTCCATCCGCTCGGAGTCCCAGCGGCGCGCGAGGTCGGCCAGGGCGTCGGCGCGGTCCAGCCAGACGGAATCGATGTTGGCCACCCACACGGGGTCGTCGCCGACCAGGCCGCGCGCCTTCTTCAGCCCGCCGCCGGTCTCCAGCAGCTCGGCCCGTTCGTCGGAGATCACGATCCCGGGCCGGCTCCGGCGCGACAGGTGGTCCTCCAGCCGGTCGGCGAACCAGTGGACGTTGACCACCGCCCGCTCCACGCCGGCGTCGGCCAGCCGGTCCAGCACGTGATCGATCAGGGCGCGCCCGCCGACCTCGACCAGCGCCTTGGGCCGGTCGTCGGTCAGCGGCCGCATGCGGGTGCCCAGGCCCGCGGCCAGCACCATGGCGGTCCTGGGCCCGCTCACGCCCGCAGCTCCGCGGGCACGTGGCGGTCGAACCAGGCCTTCAGCCCCTCCATCCCCGGCGCGGTCAGGTCGCGCTCCAGGTGGCGCCACATGCGCGGCATGAAGCCGAGGTAGCGGGGCTTGCCGTCGCGGGTGACCAGGCGGGCGAAGATGCCGAGGATCCGCGCCTCGTTCAGCGCCGCCAGGGCCGCGTAGTCGGCCAGGAAGGCTTCGCGCTCGACCTCGGGCCGGGCGGCGAAGTAGCGGTCCAGCGCCGCGCGTTCCAGCTCCGGCGACACGTCGCGACGGGCGTCGTGCAGCAGCGAGTGCAGGTCCCAGCTGGGGTGGGTGCGCAGGGCGTCCTGGAAGTCGATCAGCCCGACCCGCCCGAGCCCCTCGCGATCCGGCAGCCACAGCAGGTTCTCGGCGTGATAGTCGCGGTGCGCCACCGTGCGCGCGCCCTCCGCCCCGCGCCTGGCCACCTCGGTCCACAGCGCGTCCCATTCGGCCCGGGCGTCCTCGCCGATCACGACGCGCGTATCGAGCTTCGGCCACCACTCCACGAACAGGTCGGCGCCGGCCTTCAGCGCCAGGGCGTCGTAGTCCAGCAGCGGCCAGGACACCCCGTTTCCGCTCAGCACGTCGGGCGCGGGCGTGTCGTGCAGGCGGGCCAGCACGTCGATGGCCGCGAAATACAGCTCGGGCTCCACCGCCTCGCCGGTATCGATCAGGCGCGCGAACAGGCCGTCCCCCAGGTCCTCCAGCACCGCCAGCCCGTTCGGCGCGTCCAACGCCACGATGTCCGGCGCCGACAGCCCGTGGCCGCGCAGCCAGGCGGCGACCGAAGCGAAGGCCTCCAGCCGCCCGGCCGACAGCCGGTTCATGGCGTTCCAGCCGGCCGCGCGACGGCGCTCGTCGCTCCAGTCCGGTCCGCAGGGCGTGCTCTCCGCCGCCGGCGGCTGGTCCATCAGCATCAGGGTGGCGCCCGAGGGCAGGTGCAGGCGCTCGTAGCGGCGGGTGGAGGCGTCGCCGGGCAGCGGGCGGCGCTCGGCCGCGCCCAGGCCCGCCTGCTCGAGGAAGGCGACCCTCAGGTTCTCGCGGTCAGACATCGAGCGTACGGCCGTGCCAGGACCCATGCGGCGTGATCCGCGCGAGGCGGCCCTCCCCTACCATCCTGAGGTCTATACCGAGTCGGTCGGGGGGGAGGCGAGCCCCGAGCCTCTGCGGCCATTCGACCACGGCGGCGCCCTCCTCGATCGCCTCCTCGAGGCCGAGCTCGTCGGTCTCCTCCGCCGAGGTGAGCCGGTAGAGGTCGAAGTGGGCCACCGGGAACGCCGGCCCGTCGTAGGTCTGGACCAGGGTGAAGGTGGGCGAGGGCACGTCCTCGCCGGGGCTGGTCAGCGCCCGCACCAGGCCGCGCGCCAGCGTCGACTTGCCCGCCCCCAGGTCGCCGGACAGCAGCACCGCGTCGCCCCGGCGGAGCGCTACGGCGACGGCGGCGCCCAGCCGCGCGGTGGCTTCCGCGTCGGCCAGCGGCAGGTCGACGGCCCGGTCCAGGATCACGCGAACTCGGCGTCCGGCTGGGAGGGCAGCACACGCTCGACATAGGCCTTCAGCGCGTAGGTCGCCTTGGCCGCGTCGATGTCCAGCCGCCTGGGCGGGATCGTCGGCCCGACCGTCAGCCGGAACGGCTTGCCGCGCTTGTTCAGCAGTTCGTGGAACAGGGTGACGTCGCGCAGCTCCGGCGACACCTTGTGGAACACGTGGAACAGGGTCGAGAACGGGCCGGAGACGTGGATCGGCACGATCGGCGCATCGTACTTGCGCGCCATCGACACCGCCGTGGGCGCCCACTCCGGGTCGGTCAGGGAGCCGTCGTCGGAGCGGCGCGACACCCGCCCGGCCGGGAAGATCACCACCGCGCGCTCGGCCTCGAACGCCTCCTTCGCCGCCTGCAGGGTGGCGCGGGTCTTGTCGCGGGTGCGCTTGGCCTCGACCCACTCCACCGGAATCACCACCTCGTCCAACCGGCGGCAGACCCGGAGCGCGTCGGCGTTGGCGAAGAAGATCGAGTCCTCCCGCACCCGCTGCAGCGCGTCGCGCACCGCCACCCCGTCGGCGATGCCGGTCGGGTGGTTGGCCACGATCACGCAGCGCCCCCGGCGCGGAACCCGGTCCAGGAACAGCGCCTCGACCCTCAGGTCCAGCAGCGCCGACACCGTCTCCAACGCCCGGTCGCCCGGCAGCGGCGCCAGGGCGTCGGCCAGCCGCCTCGCCTCGCCGTAGCCCAGCACCCCGTACAGCACCGGCTTCAGCACCGGCCACAGCGGCGAGGCCGTCAGCTTCGGCGCCCGCTCGGCGATCAGTACGTCGACGATGTGGTCGCGCGGGTAAGGCGCCGTCGCGGCGTCCCCTTCGGCGGCGGAAGCGGTCATGACCATCGGGGGGATCATCCACCGGGGAGCGGCGAGTGGCTAGTGCCGAGTTGGCTCCACGTTAGCGAAGGCATGCAGCTACAGCAGGATAGCTAGGATACGCCGTTCAGGAACAATTCACCGCTTTCCGGTATTGACAGCGTGTGGCGCATCACTAGATGGTGCGCTCACCAACTTCCGCTACGCCCGTAGGCGGGCACTATCCAGAGACCCCCAGGGCGGCGACGCTCTGGGGGTTTTCATTTTGTCGCGGATCGCAGTTCTGATCGACGGCGGGCACCTACGCATCCTCGCGCGCCGTAGCGGTCATCGTTATGTGCCTGAGTACGTAGAAAAGGTCGCACACGCGGCGGCCCTCCAAGACGAAACGATCCTGCGCGTCCTGTACTACGATTGTGCGCCTTACAATGGCGAAGTCGAGATGCCGGTCTCCCGCGAGAAGAAGGCGTTCGACAAGTCCGATGCTTGGCTCAGCGAGTTGGCAAGGCGCGACCTTTTCGCCGTTCGCCGTGGTGTTCTGAAGTTTCGGGGCTGGAAACCCAAAGCCGTCCCTGTTCCCCCAACCGTGCCGACGGATGACGATTTCGAGCCGGTGTTCGAGCAAAAGGGGGTCGATATGCGCATCGGGCTTGACGTAGCTACATTTTCGGCGACGCGCGCTGTTGATCGAATCGCATTGATCACCGGCGATACGGACTGCGTTCCCGCGATGAAGCACGCTCGAAAGGCAGGGCTTCAGGTTGTCCTGGTCTCCCTGCCCAACCACCGACTGGCCTCTGAACTTCTCTGGCACTCCGACTTCGAACGGCGCATAGCCTGGCCTGCGCCGTAATGGCGAACGCCGTTCGCGTGCCAGCGTCGCGAAAACGCCCGTTCTTTGAATCTCTTACGGATTTTGCCGCGAAGCCGCTGAAAAAACATTCGCCACAGGATTCCAATGGGTGGACACCTACGTCGATTTCTGTTGTCATTCGCAACGTAGGTGGCGCTCGTCGCCCCTCTCAGATCACCTCTCCCGCCTTACCGGGATGGGTAACCCCGGCAGTGAGTGCGAACCCGCTCCCACTGCCCAAACCGAAAGCGGAGGTACTCGCGTACCGGAACCGCCTTCGGCCAGAAACAGACGGTCTTCGTAACCATCTCTAGTCTCCGTGGTCCCCGGTGAAAGCCGGGGGCTCCGGAGCGCCCTTTGCGCCCTCGCAATTTGCGTTCAGGGGCAGGAGCACGGAGATGACGACGAGCGCCGACTTGAATACTCAGGCGCCTTTTCTCTCGGGTCAAGAGAAATACCATTAGTGGGCAGGCACCGTGAACAAATCGCGACATACCGGCCTAATAGACACGAAGGCACATATGTACATGTCTTTATGTCCTACTGGCATAGTAGGTGATTGTGCCGAGAGCCGCCTTCACGTTCAGGCCTATTATCCGGCTTGGAGTCTCCTTAACCGGCCGGAGGCCAAGCCCAGGCCAGTAGCGAAAACAGCCTCTGCCACTCGGAGAAGAGCGTTCTTGGCTTATATGCGGTATCTGCACGCGCAGTCCGGTTCTCACCGACCGTTCGCCCAATGATCCTATCCAAGATCTGCGGCCTGTCCACGTCGGACGCCGTCCGCGCCGCGCTCGACGGCGGGGCGGGGTGGCTGGGGTTCGTGTTCTTTCCGAAGAGCCCGCGCCACCTGACGCCCGAGGCCGCCGCGCGGCTGGCGGAGCCCGCCCGGGGCCGCGGCGCGAAGATCGTCGCGGTGACGGTCGACCCTTCGGACGCCCTGGTCGACGAGGTGGCGCGCGCGCTCAACCCCGACTTCTTCCAGCTGCACGGCGCGGAGCCGCCGAACCGGGTGGCGGAGATCAAGGCCCGCTCCGGCGCAGGCGCGATCAAGGCCCTGCCGGTCTCGGAAGGCGGCGACCTCGACCGCGCGGGCGCGTGGGCGGGCGTCGCCGAGCACCTGATGTTCGACGCGCGGCCGCCGTCCGGATCGGACCTGCCGGGCGGGGTGGGGGCGCGGTTCGACTGGACCCTGCTGAAGCGCCGCCGGTTCGAGCGGCCGTGGTTCCTGGCCGGCGGGCTCGACCCCTGGAACGTGGCCGAGGCGGTGGCGGCGTCGGGCGCGCCGATGGTCGACGTTTCCTCTGGCGTGGAGCGCGGGGCGGGGATAAAGGACCCGGCCCTGATCTCGGCCTTCCTGGATGCCGTAAGACGCGCGTGAAGCGTCAAGGAACAGACCTGAGTGACCACAGCCCGGACAT
>Ga0196964_10000479_pt1 | contig 24384 bp, 28 predicted proteins | sample S1_10metaG_FD_148615 | JGI IMG/M metagenome (GOLD analysis project Ga0196964, IMG submission 148615) | Soil microbial communities from Anza Borrego desert, Southern California, United States - S1_10 | ecosystem: Environmental > Terrestrial > Soil > Desert | place: USA: California | collected... | reverse complement strand
GCGGATGTCAGACTTGGCATCCACTTAAATGATGACTATATTATCTGCCGGTGTCACGCATTTTAGTGACATATTTTTGATCGCTTCATCACGCTGGAACCCTCGGAAACGCTACATCCAGTACCTTGACTGCATTACTCTCCGCCCTATTGGGTATATATGGTGCGATCAGGAAATTCAAATACTTAAGCTTTCGCTTAATAATAACAAAAGTCGAGCAATCTTTTCAACATCTGAACAATCATTCAGATATTTGCCGTGCCCCTGCTGCGGCTCAGCTCAAACGAAGGGGGTGCAGCGATGATGGAGCGTTTCGCTGTTGAGGATTTTTCTAAAAAAATAGACTCCTGGTACTGCTCCTGGCGGGATATATGCTACGCAGGTCCTTTGTCTGAATGCTTAAAATGTGTCGAATTTACGGCGTGGGAATACAGTCAAGTCGGTTTCGCGGAAATTCTGCTTCGATGCCAGATAGAGGGTGAAGCCTACGGAGGAAGCCACGCCGATGACACCAACTGGGAAATAGTCCATGAATCGCTGATGCCTTTTGAAGAAGGGGAGGTCGCTTGAGATGGTTGCAGATTTCACTACACAAAAACACTCCCAGCAGCAACTCATCGACCAACTCGGCAAGCTGCCTGTGGAATGGGCACTTACACCAGTTAAGGGGAATAAAGCCTGCTACCGCACTTCCTGGCAGTTTGAATCGCCGCTATCGCACCAAGAGTTAATTGCTGAAATCAAATCAGGGAAAGCTAAAGGCTACGGTATCCGCACAGGCATTGTGTCAGGCGGGATAGTCGCAGTTGATGCGGATGGTCATGCGGCTCACGACAAAATTAACGAGCTATCCGGTGGGGTGCCACTGCCTGAAACAGTCGCCTTCACATCAAACAAACCCGGTCGCTGCCAATATCTTTTCTATATTCCCCAAGGGTATTGGGACGCGATCGTTACCAAGAAAATCAGCACCGGGGTTAAGGGAGACGACGGGAAAGAGCAGAAGCTAGAACTGCGTTGGGATGGTTGCCAGAGCGTCTTGCCGCCATCGGCACACCCCGAAACTAGCTGTTACCGCTGGCGTCGATCTCCAGAAGAAATCGCGATCGCACCAGCACCGATGTGGGTAATTGAGCAGATGTTAATTGACAGCGGGGAAACCGAGACACCCTTACTCAATCACCAGTCCCCAACTCAAGAGCACTGGACTGATATCAAGTGGGCGCTCTCCTACCTCAACGCCCTATCCCCCAGCCGTGCCGACGATTATGCTGATTGGTTGGCAGTGGGCATGGCGCTACACAGCCTAGGGGACGATTCGCTGCTTCTAGAATGGGACGACTGGAGCAAATTCTCATCAAAGTACAAGGTTGGTGAGTGCCAGAAGAAATGGAAATCCTTTAAGCGCCAGGGCGTTGCGATCGGGACGCTGGCACACATGGCGAAGCAGGACGGATGGCGATCGCCTTTCAAGTCATCCGGGCGTAGCTTCAGCGGTGGCATTGGCAATGGCGGCGGGAATCGTCGGGGCAATGGTGGCTCTGGCAGCGGAGACGGAGGCGATGGAGAGGGAGGCGATCGCACTGGCAAGGTTGTGCGTTTCCCCAGTTTTGAAGCGCTGACCCCTGAACAGGTCACAGGGAAAATTGATGAGCTTATCGCTCTAGGTGCCAGCGGGTCTTATTTGACCGGACAACTAAACCGACTTTCTGCTGCTAGCCAAATCTATATACAGGAACTCAGGACGCTTTACTCGCAGCGGCTTGCCGAATGTGATCTAGAGAGCGATCGCGACGATAACAAAAGTCAAGTAGAAAACCTACTTAACTTAGGCGATCGCTCTCTAGAGTTGCAGGATTACCTTCCAGAGGATCTGGCAAAACCGCTCATTGTTTGGTGTAATTGGCTCTCCATACGTCCTGAAGTCGTTTTTACAGCACTCTTAACTGGCGCATCAAGCCTTCACAAGGTTGGGACAAAACTGGTGATTCATCGGAATCAAACGTTCGACGTTCCTCCCACCTTATTCGCTGGGTTAGTATCCGAGTCAGGGCAGAAAAAATCACCAGTTCTCTGGAACATCATCCGCCACCCATTGAACGAACTCCGCCAAGAAAAGATCGACGCTTACAATGCGGCAATGGAAGATTACAAGGCGGAAATGCAAGCATGGGAGCAATCCGAGAATAAGGGACAAAAGCCAGAGCTGCCCAAAGACCCTACCCTGTACTATTTCACAAACGCTACGGGTGAAGCTATCCCCATACAAGCCAGTAAGGCACCAGAGAAGGCTCTGTTAGCTCTTATTGATGAACTGTCTGGATTGTTCAATAGCGCCAATTCTTACCGTGGTGGAAGAGGTAGCGACAAGCAAGATACACTCTCCTACTTTGACGGCAGCGGTCAGACTGTATTGAGAGCGGGTGGAGTCAAGGTGGATGTTCGCAAGATTTACCTTTCAATCTTTGGCACAATCCAGCCAGAGGTTCTTAAGAACCACATAGCAGACTGCTCCGACCCCGATGGGCAGTGGGCGCGGTTCCTGTTTGTCAATCAACCGTTGGAGTCCGCGACTCTATCCGATGATGACGGACAATTTGTTCAAATACGCGATCGCATCACTGGATTTTATCGCCAAATCGATCGATTACCAGAGATGGAATATCGCCTATCTCGTCCTGCCTTTCAACGATATCAGTGCATCTATAACCAACTTGAGAAACTCCGGGTAACTCACCCTAGAGCAGGCATGAGGGCTGTCTATTCCAAGATGGAGGGTTACATCGGACGTTTAGCACTCAATCTGCACGTCCTTTGGGAAGTGGCTTCAGGCAAAGCCTGCCCTGACGAGGAGATACCGCTGTTCATCATGGAAATGGCGATTGAGTTGGCTAAGTTCTACATAGGTCAAGTCAAATTAGTCCATAGCTTTTCTGATGAAGAGGGGTTAGCACCCGGTATCGTGAAGCTGATTGAGTTGTCCAAGCGGCTTGACGCCAATGGAAAGGATGGCTGGATTAAGGCGCAGCAGTACCGAGACTTATTTGCAGCTAAAAAACGTCCATCTGCTGAACAGGCTCGGAGTCTGATGTTGGAAGCTCAATCAATGGGTGTTGGGCGCACTCGTGGCACTGGCAACCGTCTAGAGTATCACTGGTTACGTGATAACGATAACAATGATGACAGTCCATCATCACCTACCAACAACTTAGGGAACTCAGGGAAACTTAGGGAACACTTAGGGAAGACACTTCCCGTAGTTGAAACCATTGATAATAAAGGGATTGAAGACAACTTAGGGAACTTAGGGAAGGGTATCCCTAAATCTTCCCTAACAAAAACGAATGGGTGTGACTTCAATAAAGAATCTTGTGAAGAGGGGGGGTATGTTCCCGCAGTTTCCCTAAGTACTACTCAAGAGAGCCAAGAGGGAGATCTAGTGGGCGATACAGGCTCAGGGGACAACTTAGGGAAACCCTTCCCTAACTCTTCCCTAAGTTCCCTAAATGACCTGAAATCGACACAGGAAGCGCTCGCAGCTCCTCTCCCTGCCTGCGAGAATCCCCTTGAAAGCACGGAAGCACCCGCCAACGTGGAAATACCCGCCACCGTCGTAGAAAATGCCCCTGATGCGACGGAAGCATCCACAACAGTGGAAACACCCCAGACCCCCGTACTTGAATACAGGGAGTTGATTGTCCGCACCGATGAGGAATTGCAGAGAGTAGGGTGGACGAACATCGAGGGACGTGACCACCTGATTGCAACCTACAAGAAACGGTCACGCCAGCTCTTGACCGATGCTGAACTTCTGGACTTCTTGCGATACCTTGAAAAGCAACCAACCCCCTCTCTTGTGAGCAAAACGCCGCCTGCAACAGACGAGGATGCACAGCAGCCACTTGCCGACATTACCGACAGCGGTAGCGTGGAAGCATCGGTAGAGGAAGCGATCGCACCATCCCTGGTACCCACTGCATCCACCGCAGTGGAAACACCAGTGACGGAAGAAGAGTGGCAAGTAGGACAACGGATTATTGTAGAGGCGGATGGAAGGGTACATCGGGAGTTCAACGAGTGTCAAGGGATTATCAAGACGGTCAATTTCGGTACTTGCCTCGTTCAAATTGACAGCGGCGAATCTGTGTGCATCCTCTTCAGGTGCTTGAGGCGCGTTGACGAGACAGCTTGCGTCAACCCGTCAAAGGGGGGCATTTAGGGTCATCGCCAGCTGTGATAGCCAGCCGGATAGCCAGCCGTGATAGATGTCTCAGGTTTGGGACATCTGCGGGGTGCGGGGTGCATCTCATGACCTCTCAAACTTGGATCGGTACTGTTGTTCAAGGTTCACGGCATTCGTGTTGTTGAGCATTATGATGCGACCTGCTGTTTTCAACATCCAGACGAAGTGGTGCGGGAGTTCCTGGAAATTTTAAGGCAGGCATGATAACAGGCGTCGCCATTTATCCTTGACGGGTGAGCGGAACTTACTACTATTGTGCAGTGAGGGAATATGGAAAACAAAAAGCCCTCACCAGGTGGCGAAGGCAGTCATCAGGGTGCATCTACTTCTTCTGTTATTCGCAGTTGGGAATCTATCTCCGGAAGAAATAATGTGTGACTAAGCGAAGCTACACTCCTGAGCCGAGGGGATAGGGGTACCCTCAGAGGTTTGGAGGTTAGGTTTCCAAATGGACGGATGCAGTTTTGTTCTCTTAGCGATGCTCGTTTGCCGCTGCCTTAAGAAAATGCGATCGCGTCAAACCAACTTTGCGCCATTTTCGCAAAGTTTTAGGACTGCTATGGGGCTTTTGTTAAAAAAAGTTTAGATATTTGAGTTTTTTGGACATTCGTAAAGAGTAGGGAGATCAGCCGCTCACTCAGCTAGCGGCTTCTACCCTTGCGATGGGGGGAACGCTTACGACACCGCCGTCGAGAGTGCCGTCGATGATGTTTGTTGTTTTGATCCAATAAAGAATGTACTTTTTTGGCACATTCGACTACAGTGATAGCACTATCACTGATAAGCGCAATATCAGCGGCAATACTGGCGACACCACCCACAATAGGCACAAACAAAAGCAGGTTTGCAGGGGCTTTTTGTCCTGCTTTGCTCAGCAGTATGCGTCCAATCTTTTTGGGGATATCCATTTTAATTTTTACTGAGAAGAGTTGATTCTTGTGACAGCACAGGCGATCGCGTACACATTCAAGCTGGCGGGAGATTTGATGGCAAAAGCGCCACAATATTTGATTGCACTAATCCAGTAGAGATTGGAGTGAGACTTGATCAAGAGGAGGGTGGATTTGATTTATTTTTCCCTCCAACGTATCTAATACATATTGAGGATGAATTTTAAAATGACCGAACAACAGCATTGTGCAACAAAAGATATTGGTATCTGGTTACAACGGGGCAGTAATTTTGTTACTTTTTGCCCTATTACAGTCTGGGCAGGTGATTCGTAGATTCTGGGTGTCTAAGGCTAAATGAGGGAAGCGCGAAAGTGGCGATATATGGTCGATGTGAGAACCTTTTAGTTGAATAGGTTCTTGGCAATTAGCACAGCACCCATGCTGAGTTTGGTATTGTTTCTGCTTCCAGAGCTTTCCTTCTTCAGAATCACGCCAGCGGTTGAATTGAGTGCGTGGCTCATGTCTAGCATGAATTTGGGTAGCAATCGCTTGAAGTTCTGCTAGGGCGGTATCAACTCGCTTAGTCCCTTTAAATAGGCTTGTTACAAGTTCCGCAAAAGGAGAGTCAGTCATCTGTTTACAGGTGTTCCCAGCTACATATTGTATTTAGTATTGAGCGTGGCAGCCGTAGCCTTAAGTTCAGCCAAGGCGCTGTCAGTCCTAGATATAGCTTGGGTTAACTCTCTTGCCAATTTATTAATTTCGGGGTTGGTGCCACGTCCAAAAGGAACTTCGATGACGTTACCCAGGCGCTCCAGTAGAGCGAGGCATACAGCTTCGAGAATCTGGCGAGTGGCTGGCTGAATGCGAGGGCGCTGCAAATACTCTCGAATTGAGGCAACTACATCACTTACCGAATAAGCATAAGCTCTACCTTGACGGGCTACCGCCGTAAGATTTTTAGTAATTGCTTCAGCTTGATAGCGAGTCGCACCATATCCCCGCAATTGAGGGCGGGTAGTAACTTTTTCAGTATTCATCTGTTTTGACTTACTAAGCTGCATCTTTTCTGCCTTCCTCATAGGTGGTTAACAGCGCTTCAATCCAGGGGTCTTTGAGTCCGAAAGGCTTGGCAAGTTTATAAAGCCCAGCAATGATACCGACGAAGAGACTACGTTCTTTTTCAATCGCCTCTTCGTACTCGCTGACTTTGTTAGCAAATTCAGTCTCAATCTTTTTGATATGGTTTGTTTTTTTAGTAACCTGGGCTTTTTGTGCCCCCTGTAACCTTTGACGCTCCAGTAATTGAGGACCAGCAAAGTTGACTAGCGCTAGTAATAAAGTTTGTTCGTCAGCCTCTTTGAAATCCAGGCCATAAAATGCTCTTTCAGCATCGGCGGCAGTCCAATTGAATTTTTTAGCGAATGTAATAGCTTCTGTCTTGGTCACAGTGTCCTACGCTGGGTGAAGGCTGATCTTAGTATTGGGGACTGAGGTTTGCGATCGCGTTTGCTTAACGCCCAATCTGAGAAAACAAACGCATTTTCTTCAAAATGCCACCTAATCAAGGTGGATGGGTGAAGCTAGTGTGAAGAGATTGTCCCCAAGGGTTAAGTTAGAGCGATCGCCCTGCGGTACCTGGGATAATTTTTAAGGAGAACATGGGAAGTACCAAACCAGGAAAAACAAAATCTGTAGGAGCCGCTGCCGTCCAGGCATCAATGCCCAGTGCCCAGGTAATTGCCCAAAGCGCCTCCCTCGATAAGGGAAAATCCCCAGAGATTGCCAAGGAAATCTCAGAACACTTGGCTGAAATTCGTTCTGGGGATACCACGTACCTGGAGGAAATGCTCCTCTCCCAAGCGATCGCGCTAAATGCCTTCGGATCTGATTTGCTGATGAAGGCCAGCGGTTTTGCTGCTGATGGGGTTTGCGTGAAGTTGCCAGAACTCTTTCAAACCCTGGCTCAAATGGGGCTAAAAGCACAAGATCAATCCCGTAAGGCGATACTGGCGCTTAATGAAATTAGGAATCCCAAGAAGCCCAGCCAATTCATAAAAACCTACGTCAACCAGCAGTTAAATCAGGTGCAGCTAGAGCAACAGGAATTAAAACAGCAATTGGAGGCGGCGAAAAATGCCCCGGTGGACATTGGAAGCCCGACAGAAGCAGGCGGAACTGATCAGGAAGTGGCGGCCTTGGGAACACAGCACGGGTCCGGCAACGGAGGAAGGAAAAGCTCGCGCATCCCAGAATAGCCTGAAGCACGGGGCATATTCGGCAGAGGTAGAGCAGAGCAAGCAAGCGCTCGCAGCCCTGACGCGCCAGTTGAGGGAACTGAAAAAATTTTTATAAAATTTTTCAGAGGGAATGGGAAACAAACTATTCAGTGTTTGTTACACCAACACATCCAGCAGTCATGAAGAGTTAGCGATCGCAAAACATCATTTGACAACCGTAAAACGATGGCTAGTTGAGGTATAACAGCAGGGGAGAGCTTCAGTGTTTTTGCTGAGTACAGGGACTTTTTGTTGAGCTAGCGTGTAGTGGATAAATCCAGTCTTAGCAAATCTACCTCAAGAGAGTTCTCTTGAGAGTTTTATGGAGCCAGTCGTCTCAGCAACATTTTTTCTTGCTAATGCAATTGTAAAAGGGTTGGAAAGCGGAGAATTTGTCAGGTGGGGAGGTGTAATCCGAGAAGCATCTTCGGGACGAATCGTTACTTTTTTGCGAGAGACTGGTTCAACTGCTACACAAATACCACAACGTTTACAGCAGGCTGAAGCGCTCCTGCAAGTAGGTTCTGCCGCTAGTGTGCTTAGTCTAGGTGTTTCGGTAATGGGCTTTGCACTTGTAATGCAGCGCCTCAACGAGTTGGAACAACGGCTGAAACAGGCGGAGGAACTGCTAAAAAAGATTGACCGTAAAATCGATCTTGGCTTCTATGCTAATTTTCGCGCTGCACTCGATTTGGCAAATATAGCCTTCACAACGTCCCAGCAAAAAAACCGAGAGCGTGCTGCGTTTCAAGCTATCGACCGCTTTCTTGCAGCCCAACATCACTACTTTGATTATGCTAATACTGAACTCGCTCAAGGTAGTCAAATCGCTGACGAGTACCTTCTGACATTATGTTTAGCCTACATTGCTGAAGCCCGTTGTCATTTGGAGTTGGGAGAGCCTGACACAGCAATGAGTCGCTTTCAAGAAGGAGCGACAAAGATTCGAGCCTGTATTCAACGATATATCGAGCTTCTACTGACTTCTAACCCAGCCGTCTACTTGCAACCTCAGTTCAAGGAACAGATTGATTTACGTAGGTTGACTCGGATTTACCAATGGATTGACCCGACTCTAGACGAGAATGCTGTGTTCCAGATGCAACGTGAAAATCTGTTCAAGATAGCGCGAGAGCCTAACAAATGGGTGGAATCGCTACCAGCAGCAATCTTGACTCGTGTTGAGGTACAAGGGGGTTGGTTAGGCCCCAGCCAGGATGATTTGAGGCGAGAGGCTAACAATCGTCTTCCCAATTTGCTGGAAGTGATGGAATCAATGGTTGAAACCAATCGCCGCTTTGAAGCGTATCAGGCAGAAGTCGCCGCGATCGCACAACTCGGAATAAGCTTCCACGACTGGCTTCAATTAGCTCCTGCTACAGAAGAGAAGCCGGAGGAAGCTGAGTTGATGTACATCATCCCGTCGCAGCCACTAGATGTGGCTGTGGCATGAGGGTGCTAGTGTGAATTCCCGATTTGTGGTTGAAAGTAGCGCTCAAGCTCTTCTCGCGAGAGCGAGCGCACCATTCCTCTAAGCAGGCCAGGGCAAATTTGCCTTAGCTTTATCACTCTAAGCAAGCCAGGGTAAATTTGCCTTGGCTTTATGCATGAGGGTGAATGAGGTTATGCACAGCCTTCAAGCTAGACGTGGCAAGGGATTAGTGCTTGTTGGGGATGAATAGCATGGGATGAATATGCAGACGCTTTAAGTTTAGTGATCAGCGTCGCTGGTACCCCTTGGGCGATCGCTCACCTGCTCACAGACTATCTGGGTCAATACCCCGTTCGCGTAACTTACAAAGGGGAAAAGCCTCTAATTGAACAAACATCTCCCAGGAAGCTACTAGAAAACTCTGATTTTATATGAGCAACTGGAGGGTTATCCACAAAGTCTCATCCGAAACCAGATGGAGCTATTTCTTGAACCGGAAGAGTAAGTATTAACTCGCTCTTTAGCCTGTTCCCTGCACCCGCAGAACTGGGCATACTAAGCCTAAGCTCTGAGGGTATAGAAAACTGTGGGTAGTTTTAGCGTTATCTCCTAGCAGGTCTTGGCTCTCACATTACCGTTTGATTTATCCAAAGCAGCAGTGATGGAAGAACATGGAGATATTTTGAAAGGGAGCATCCGCAGTGGGTAAAAAGCGCAGTGAAATCTTTGACGAAGTGGCACAGCTTTACGATGCTGTCCGACCTGGTTATCCGAAAGCCTTAATTGAAGACGTTATTGAACTAGCTGACCTACAGACTACAGCTACAATCTTGGAAGTTGGCACAGGCACAGGTCAGGCAACCATTCCGTTTGCATTGAGAGGCTATACCATTCACTGTTTGGAACCCGGAAGCAACCTGGCGGCAGTTGCATCTAAAAATTTGCACTCATATCCCAAAGTCGTCATAGAGACTGTCAAGTTTGAGGATTGGCAGTTACAGGAAGCAGCCTTTGATTTAGTGATATCTGCACAAGCTTTCCACTGGATACCCTCAAAAATTGGTTATCCCAAAGCAGCACAAGCCTTGAAAGAAAGGGGACACATTGCTGTTTTTTGGAATTTCTCTCCCAATCCCAACAATGAAATTTTTCAAGAGCTATTGCAAGCGTACCAAGCCTACGCGCCTTCAATGACTTGGAGAAAAACTGCGTCCCTTGACTCACTCATGAAAAAGAGAGAAAACTGGATACTTGAGAGTGGGTGCTTTAAGAATTTAACGATAAAACAATATCCTTGGTCTATTCAGTACACGGTTGAGCAATACCTTGGCATTTTGAATACTCAAACTGATTATCGAACTCTTCCTGAAGCCAGCCAGCAGGAATTATCTCAGGCGATTAGAGAGGTATTGAATGCATACGGAGGATTTATTGAAAAACCTTATCTGTCAGCGCTTTTCTTTGCTCAAAAAGCCTAAATAAGAGGACAGTCCTGGTAAGCTGAGTGACCACCGGACACGGTAGACTCGTCTAGTGGACGCATCCCACCCCCTATGACAGACATAGACCCTTATCCTGTTAGTGAGCTTCAGAGTCGTTACAGCATCGGCAAGCAAGCCGTTTACAATCGCTTGGACGCACTCAAAATCAAACCGGGAAAGCACGGGAACCGGAGCTACATCTCACTAGAGCAGTTACAAATCCTAGATCAGCTACACGCCCACATAACCGATGGTGGAACGATGGCTGATTTTCAGTCACCTCCAATAGAGTCCAGTTTGACCCTAGTAGACACGGTAGACAAGACCACTGGACTGGGTAAGGCGGATGACTTAATTACCTTAATCGAGCGCATAGCAGCGGCACTCAAGCCAACTGAGCAGCCTTTGACCCACTGGGAGCAACTAGAGAAGGCGGCGGCGAACAACTGGCTACTGAGTACAGCAGATGTTCAGCGAGTAATCGGGGTGAAGCCCAAAGGCGAAAGATTTACTAGGGGGAGCTTTACCTTTGTGCGGTCTGGGAAGATAGGGAATCAATTGGCGTGGCGGGTTGTGAAGTCTACTGAGCGCTAGCGTACACTACATCCATTGTCTGGAGACGGGTTGACCTATAAGAGCGCCATACGCTGGACAAGCTCACTTGTTGCCACCCAGCCGGGTGATATAACAGCAAAAAAATAATTGCATTCTTAAAGTTTGATACTAAAAAGCCCCAGAACACTTAGGAAACTTAGGCTCTTTCCAAGCCCCTAGCGAGACGAGAAAATAAGAGTAAGGAGATGCAGGCGATAAAAATACTGTACCTTCTTGCACCAGTAGCCGGAGGGGGGAGGTAGCTATGACACAGACTCAAGTCAAAATGGCTGCACTGTATGACCGTCTAACAGGCATCGGATTTCCTAAAAATTTTATCCGGGAAAATGCGTTGCCTGATTGGTGGGATGAGGAACTTGAAACAAGCTCTGGGGCTGTGGTGGAAGCCGCTGCCTATATTTCCCGTCGCTTAAATCTTGATGTTCTCTCTTTGCTCAAGCCCGATAAACCTCCGAGTTTCAAGCCCTCCTGTCAGGCAAAGTTCAAAACAAAGCAGGGAACAGAAAGCAAACAGCTTTTTGTAGCACAGTGCATGGCAGCGCGGATTGCCGAAATGGTAGCCTATGCTATGAGCCGTGAGTTAAAGCCTTTGCCGAAAACAGCTCAAGCTGTGCGAGATGAGATTCTGGCGAATCAAGATTTTGTCAATCTAGAAGGGCTTTTGAATTGGTGTTCTCATTATGGGATTCCGGTCGTACATTTTGACGGTTTTCCCAAAACATCTGGAGTACATAAATTTCACGGCATGGTGTCCTATTTCTACAACCGTCCTGTAGTTGTGATTAGTTTTAAGTGTTCTTCAGCCGCGTGGTTGTCATTTATTTTGGCGCATGAGTTAGGGCACTTGATTAAGGGTCATGTCGATGATACCGCCATTATTGACGAGGAAGTTGTACCCGAAAGTGAGGACAATGAAGAAATAGAAGCCAACGAATTTGCCGTTGAACTTTTGCTCGGTAAGCCCGACATGACGTATTATACTCCCAGAATTTTTAGCGGAGAGAAATTAGCTGATAATGCCCGGAAGATTTCTGTAAGGGACAGAGTTGACCCCGGTGTGGTGGTACTAAATTATGCTTGGAGTAAAGCGAACTTGGCTAGCTTAGGAAAAGAAAAATCTATCATCTGGGCAACGGCTAAAAAAGCTTTGAGATTGATTGAAGATAACGTAGATGCGCCGTTAAAAATCAATCATCACCTCCAAAAGCATTTAGACTTAGAGCGATTGGATGAAGACTCTCAAGATTACCTGGAATTAGCGATTGGAGGATAATATTTGTCACCTGTCTGTTTCGTGGACAATGACGTTATTCTCAAATTAGTGGCGTGTAATCTTTTCTGGGAAGCCATAGGTGTTCTAGGGTTAACTTCAGGCGATTTGCGGGTTAGAGCTAGTACTAAGTATTATTTCCGAAGCAAGCCAAAAAACTATCCGCAAGCTGTCCGCGAACAAGCGATCGCTGTTGTTGAACAGTGTCAACTGATTGACGATCCTCCAATTAATGGAGAATTACAAATCCTACAACAGGTTGAAGGAATCGATCCGGGGGAAGGGGTTCTCATTGCCGTTACTCAAACTGAACCATCTTTCTATTTGATGACGGGGGATAAACGTTGTTTAGAAGCGTTAGCTACTGCGCCTCAATTGGTTGAGGTTAGGCAGCGTCTTGAGGGTCGGGTAGTTTGTTTAGAACAATTAATTTTAAGGCTAATTGAAACTCAAGAGTTTAGTAAAATTTTGACGCTTGTACTACCTGCTAGAGAATACGATACAGCACTAAGAGCAGTGTTTGGTTCTGGAGAAAGGGCAACCAGGGATAATGTTCTGTTGGGACTTAGGGAGTATATCCAAGATTTACGCTCCAAAACCGAGGGACTTTTGGTGGACATTTAATTTCTGCTGATTACAACCGCCATGAATCTTTGCAGAGTGGCGGTTGTGTCGGTTTGGCTCACACTGGCTCACACTAAATCTGCTAGTTGATGGCTCAATTCGAGCTGGTCTTTCTGTCTAGCATCGTCGTAAATCAGGACAGTCTCAATTTTGCTGTGACGACTCAACTTCTGAACCTTCCTGATATCGCCACCTGACACATTAAGAGCCGTAGTGATGCTACTGTGGCGTATTCGGTGTGGCGACATCTGCTTACTAACTCCTGCTTGCTGACACAACCGATCCACCATTCGTCTGATACTCTCCCCAGTGAGCCGATTTCCTAAGTAATTAGGGGTTAGTGCCACAATCAACGGTTGATTGGGGTTTGGATTGGGGTGGACTCCCAACCAGTTAGCGATCGCCTGCACTGTGACCGGGACTAAATCAATCGTCTGTTTCTGACTGCCTTTGCCTTTCCCTAATATGGTGAGCGTCTGTCCTGTGGGGTCAAAGTCCAATACATTGCACTGTACAATTTCATTCCGACGTAGGGCATTATCCCAAAGTAATCTCAAGATGGCGTAATCCCGTTTCCCCTGCACAGTTTCCCCGCATAAGGCCAGCACCTTCTTAAATGTCTCTGGGGGAATACCGGACGTGTCCCGGTAGGCTTGAACCTTCTCCCCTTTGACATCCTCTAAGCTGTAAGCACAATGTCCCAGCTTGCGCCCCATCTGGACTAAGGACTTGATCGCAGCGATACGGCGATTGGTCGTGGCCTCAGATAAACCCTTGTTGAGCAGATGAGCTTTGTAGTCCAGCACCAACGCGATCGCCTCACCCTGTTCAAGGTGAAGAAACTCTAGCACCAATTCCTTTGTAGGTTTCGTATCAACAGCCCACTGGAAAAATAAGGTTACGTCTTTTTCGTAGGCTATACGAGTATTAGGAGAACGTTTATCTGCGAGTAATTGTGACAACACATCAGGGACGGACTTAAGCCTAAAGGATGCACCTATTCTCGCATCAAGGCAGCGTTGTAATTTAGATTGAATGGTAATGGTTTGATTCATTTTAGTATCTGCGATAATTGTTCTTTCCGCAACCGACCTGGGATAATTAAACCCCCATCCGAGTAAATCAGACAGGGGTTAGGGGTTAATCCTTATGTGCTACATGGCAAGCGTTGTCACAAGCCCTGACATTCTCCATGTGATGCTGGCATTGACCAATGTTGAGGCGATTGGTAGAGGGCTTGAAAAAAGGACAGGATTGGCATTTCATAGAGTTACTCCATTTGTTTAGTGGATAGCCAGCCGTGCCAGGTTCCAATTGATACGGCTGGTTTTGATTTGTCTATATCTAGTGTGTCACCAGTAGCATACCAGTGTCATTCCTTGTTTGATGAGAGTTTCTGATGGTATGCCGTAAGCAGCACACTGTTGGTTATAGGTAGCACACTATAAAGGTGTGCTAGGGTATGCTATTGGTGTGTCACCTCAAGAGGAACAATAGCAGATGGCGACTAAGAACCCCCGTGTGGTTGGGTACATTCAACCCGCCACACACGAGAAACTAAAGCAGTTCATGGAAGAGTACGGCGTATCAGAATCGAAGGCACTTGATCTGATACTGGGTGAATACTTCGGCGTGGATGTGCCACGAGTAGCATCTAGTAGCACACTGGATGTTGACTCAAAGATAAATGAGGCGATTAACCAAGGGTTAGCGCAAGCGATCGCACCCCTACAGAATCAAATAGAAGAGATAAGGGGAGCCGTTGTCTACAACGGTATACAAACGGTGATTGAGTCACTGACAAGTCGCATCGAGCAACTAGAGCAACGTATACAGAGTGAGGAGAGTGAGGAAACGGGGGAGCCGATTACTGCCATAGAGCCTGGTATCGTAAAAAACCAAAGTGAGCTAACTGAGGTGTTGAACCTCATTTCCCGTCGCCAGTTAGACGCAGCAGCTAAAAAGGGCATTGAAGTTACCGCCAAGGATGGCTCAGTCTGGCGATTCGAGGGACGAGAACCCGGAGGAAATGGGGCAAAAAATTTCCGGTGTGTATCGCCGGGAAAGCAGGAGGCGGCTTGAGTAGAGAGGAACTGGGAGCGGTTCGCGATCGCATCCTCTCGTCCCTCAAGCTAGGCACTCAATCACCAAGACACAAGACTGCCAAGAAAGTATTAGACCAATTCATCAAGGAACTGTCGCCTTAACGGGTACACACCAAAATCCCCCACTAGCTGTTACTGGTGGGGGATTCGGCAGATTGCCAATCTTTTGGATTTTACACCGTGTCAGTCACCCTTATTCTTCTCCACTGACCAGAGTGAGCAAATGATGCCCTTAAAATATGAAGCCCCTAGCACTGACGCCAGGGGCTTTGTCTTGGTGGAGAGCGATTCAGCTATATTCGTACTACTCTTTCCGCCTTGGGGGTTGTGATGGCATTCCGCTGGGAGATTTTTGGTCGATGGGTACTTCTTGCCCTTGGGCTTATAGTGCTTGGGACTTTCTTGCTGATGGGGGTTCCTGGAATGTTTGTTTATCTAATATGGCTTCTACTGTTGAACGGGACTTTCCAACGTGAGGTCATTGCCGAACCCCCTGAAGGAGGAGGTCTCTGGGCTGCGGGTATTGGTCTGTCGTTTTTGACGCCTCTTGGGTTACCGTTAGGCTACATCGTTGCCAGCTTGCTGCCAATCGCATCGCTCCAAAGGCTTCCCCTTTTACGTCACCGCCTTACTTGGGTTCTGTTATTTACACTGCTCTGGTCACTCCTGATGGTTTTTTGGATTAACGCCCCGGCTGAAGAGGCAAAAAAATCCTCGTCTTATCTGTCAAGAGAATTCGCTGTAACCTTACCCAAACCAAAAAACGCTTCTGGATGAGAGTGAGGTTATGGAGTAGCCATCGCCAAAAAACAACAAGCCCCTGGTGTCACTGCCAGGGGCTTTCCGTTGAGTGGGAGTGCGATCGCATTCCCTATACGTTTGGTGGAGAGTTGTTGACGAGTCTGTAGTTGGCACAAGGGCAGTTAATCTCCCATCAGTTCATTGAACTGCTCTCTCGCCTCCTTCCAAGCGGCTGAACCGCCCTAACCTGAATAAATTGAGAAAAATCTGCCCCAACTTCAGGAAGCGTAACGTTTTGTTGCAGGTTCCGTCGAATGCATAAAAGTACCCTCGTCCGACTTGAGTAATTTTTGGAAGCTAACAAATCAGCTTTTTGCTAAAAACTTTTGAAATATTTGAGAGTAAAACAATGACTGAATATTGGACTGGGGGGTCAGGCAACGATTACAAAGATTACCTAGGTTCTGATGATTTTTGGGCGGACGGTGGCGAGGGCAATGATTTTATTTGGGGAAACATTGGCAATGACACCCTTTTGGGATGGTCTGGTAACGACACCTTAAAAGGGTGGAGCGGCAATGACTATCTGTATGGTGAGTATGGCGATGACTACCTGTATGGTGAGTATGGCGATGACACCCTGGATGGTTATGGTAGTGGCGTGGAATATGACGTGCTGTGGGGCGGTGGAGGTGCAGACACCTTTGTGCTTGGCAATGCTTTTGGAGCTTACTACGCAGGCGCAGGATTAGGTTACGCAGCAATTAATGATTTTGACTGGACTAATGGCGATAAGATCCAAGTCTTCGGCAGTGCGAGCGACTATACCCTTCATCCTTTTCCCAACATAGGTGATTCCGGTGTCGTTGATATTTACTATCAAGGTGAGCGGATTGGTCTTATCAACAGCACCGCTGATGTCAACATACTGCGAGACTTTGTCTTTGTCTAAGTATCTGAGGAAACTAATTGAGAAGCCCCAGGTTCGACGCCTGGGGCTTTATGTTTGGAGAGGCGATCGTTATTCAGTAGCCAATGCTTGGCGATCTTTCAAAACACATTGCAGTGTACAGACTTTTATGGTATGCATCTAACCGCTGTATGGAGTGATCAATCCAATCCCGACTCTGAGATGATGCGGTCAAGCTTTTGTTTGGCAACAAGGTAGGCTTTACTCCCTCCCTTCTTTGCGCCCCACACTAAGAAAATGGTTTCCTCTTTTGAACGACCGGAACGCCTGAACGACACAACCGAGCCACGCTCTTGAGGCGTGATTTCTGGACTGAACGGGTCAAGGTTCAGGGGTTCAGGAGTGTTAGGTTCAGTAGGTTTAGAATCGTTGAACGGCTTATTTAGCAATGCGTTCAGGCGTTCAATTTCATCGGGTTCAGTACCGTTCAGGGGTTCAGTTGAACGTTCAGGCTGAACGTCTGAACGCTGCACAACTGTCGGCTGAACCTCACCAAAGTTTGTTATCTTTTGCGTTAGTTTTGGCAAGGTGACAGGCACCCACTGATTAGAGCCGTCTAGCTTTACCGCACCCTTACCGCTGGCAACCGGCTGTAAGGTTTCAGGGTCGATATCTGTTTGCAGTTCTAACTGGAGCATTTTCTCAATCAGGTTAGCCAGTCCTTTAATGCCTCCCAATGCTGTCTGATTGTTGTTGTGGCTAACAAAGGTTAGCGGCATTTCCTGTTTGCGGCTTTTGGTCAGCCCCAGCCTAAAGAATTGGGTGAGCAGTTCCTTATCCTCAATCAGATCGACGTAGGTGGTCACTTCCTCGCAGATGAGTGCGAGCGCCAATCCATTCGCCCACAGGTTTTCTCTCCATTCATCCTCACTCATATTAGAGGCGTTAAAGGTTTTGTATCGTCCTTTGAGTTCCTCCACGTACCACCGTAAAAAGTCGGTTATCTCCTCAATATCGTGGTAAGAGTCTACTCCTTGCCACTCCGCACGGTTAGAGTCTGGGTCAAGAACTACAACTCGATACCCTTTATCCTTCTTCAGTTTTGCAATATACCGAGCCATCCAGCTTTTTCCGCTGCCCTGGTTCCCCCAGATAAGGGCAGTTTGAGAAATGAAATTGTTAATCCACTTGGTGGAACTGGGGGTAGCACTTGGTGTAGGGGTGCGTTCGCTGGTCTGATCGACGGGGTTTGGTTGTACTGATGCCGTCTGTGATGGTGTCGCTTCCGGTGGCTTTTGTTCGACGGAGTGAGACGCGATCGCCTTCACCTCTCCGGCGTCAATCGCTAGTTGTGGTTGTGGAGGCATTGCCGTGCGCCGTTCCTCACTCACAGCAGCATTGATGTAGTGCTTCACCTCATCCCCAGTGATGATGTCTCTGCGAGCGTGGAACTGTCCGCAGAGGTGACGGTAGAGGTCAAAGCGAACTTTAGGCGGAGCAGAGTTCAGGATAGACGCAATCTCGCCAAACCGATAGTTAATCAGCAGAACCTCATCCTTCTCTGCTTCTGAGAGATACTCAATCTGATCTTCCAGCGGGTGACGCTGTGCCGCCTGTCCACCTTCCATCACCCTGAGAATATCTCCCAGCTTTCCTCGGTACATTGGGATAAGGCGAATTGAGCCAGTATCCTGAAACTCCTGAAAGACGGTGTAAATATAGCCGCCTGCACCAATTACCATCGGAATCCAAGCCAGAGGGTTTGCAGACATCACAAAAGATGCGCCTACGGTAATCGCAGAGGCTAACTTCCCCGCCTCACAGTCTTTGGCAGTCTCTTTGCTCTTGTCGATCAATTTCGCACCTCTACGACGCACCCACACGTCCACATCACCTTGCTCTAACAGTGCCAGCGGGGCGAATTCGGTTGGGTCGTAGTCAGGGGCGATCGTGATATCGTTGTTATTCATGGTTTGACTCCTTTCAGTTAAAAGCGCCCTTACCTCGTTACAGGTAGGGCGCTGTTTTAGTTGAGAGTGTTAGTACTTGCCGTTCGCTTTACGCCAGAGTGCAAAGCCCGTTTCGCCTGCCAGCATCGTACAGGTGTTATAGATGAGGATTCCGAGAAACGCCGTTGGCGACTGCCCCCAAGGGTTACGACCAACGATGAATGTAGCTGCAAAGTCCATGACAAAAACTAACAGAATGAATAGCCCCAATACCGACCGCTCACCCATCCCAGCGCGTTTGTATTCCTTGCGTCGCACCTCTACTAAGTCAATGGCTTTGGGGTTTTTGCCAGGTGTCTCGTGATGCTTAATAGACTCATAAGCGCGTCTGGCTTCGCCCAAGTCTTTGCCGCGTATCGCCTGACTCTCAATCCACTGAACTGCAAGAGAAACCACCACGGCAGCCCAGAAGTTAACCTTTGTCCACACCCACAGCCAGCCGATACCAATCCAACTTTGCTCGTACCAGGGGAACAGAGGTTTACCGCCAAAGGCTTGGAAGAACCCATCGGCTGACATTACAACGCCACCAACTAACAGAAACGCGGCTAATACTTTGATTCCGCCTTTCTCGTTATCAATGAAGTTGTCCAGAATCCGGGCGATCGTGTAGGGAACGACACCCACAATCTTGACGCCCATGTCGATGATTTTGCCGATAATGTCGTAAAAGTCGTTGCTTTCCTTTGGCTTGGAATCGTTGCTATTTAAAGGCTCATCGCCACTTGCGGCGGCTGTGGTATTACCTGAAAACTTACCCATTGTTGCAAACTCCTTCGTAATATTTGGTGAAATAGAACTTTCCCTGCAATGCGTAACCGGCACATTGGCGGGATTGGTCGAAAATGAATGTTTTTTTGAACGGATCGATCAGCTTCCAGTTGAGTGACGGCGGCTTATTGTTCAGCGTGTAACCGTCGATAATGAGCTGGTCGAAAGAAGCGATCGCATTGCTGGAATAGGCATCAGCCGTCTTTTTTGCTTGCTCGGCTTTCACTTTCTCTAGTTCAGTCTCAGCAATAATGCGATCGCGCTCTGATGCCTGCTGCAACGAATTTGGGATAGTGAATGCATTGATTGCGACTAGAGCTAAAATGCCCGTGACTCCGGCGTATAACCCTGGTGCGTAACGTCCTGACATTTTCATGAGCAAAACCTCTCGCGCCCCCAGTTGAACACCAGGGGCATACACTACAGAATTAGTAATCGGGGTGGCAGGGAACTACATCTGCTAGCCCTTTAAGTACAGGATTGAGGCTGTGGATTGCGGTGTAGTCTCCATCTACTTCTTCAAGGCAAAAAGCACGGCAAAGAGTGTAAGCTTCCTCGTCTTCTGTCCCCCAATCGGGGTAGCAGTTCTCAACCGCTAAATCAAAGTTTCCTTCGACACTTCCGGCTATTTCCCGTGCGTAGTAGAGAACAAAAAGATCGACCACTGCTCGAAAGGTAAGGAGGCTTGTAAAACTCATGTCCTCTAGCCGCTCACCGTAGCGCTCCATCAGCTCGAAAATGGTCGGGAGTTCGCAATAAAAGCTTAGTTTCTGTGCCATTACGCCATCTCCTTCGTGTAGCGGAGTTGGCTGATTAGAGCTTCGCATAGCCCCAAGAGGTTATCGGCGGAGAGGGTGTTGAGCGACTCCAGCATGTCTTGGAGTTCATTGTTCATCAGAACCTCGCTACCGCACACTGGGTTAGGCAGATCGCAGTAGGCGTCATCGAGCGTGTACCCATCGTTATCGACGGCGGCGTAGAAAGCGATGCTACTAAGGAGAAGGAATTTGCTTCGTTTATCCAAATGCTCCAGTCTTGAGCCAAATTTATCCACTAACGCTTCGAGTGGGGTTTCGCCGTCAGCGTAAAACGGCAGGGGTTTACAGCTAGTGCTAAATGTCGTCATGATTGATGATTAGTCCTTAACGATTGTTTGTCGGTCGTTGGGAATGGCTAGCACTGGGACTGTGCAATTCGTCAGCGCTGGCTTTTGACTTTTGGGCTTCGTGCAGTTTCCCGTCCTGCCAAGCCATGATTTCGTTGAGATGTTCAAGAACTGGACTCCAATTTCCAGAGGCGATCGCCTCCACTGCCAACCCCTCCAGTTCTGCCAGCCAGGATTCATGCTCCTGGCGAATGTCTTCTAAGGGGTCAGGCGGGTTCTCCTTGAGTCGCTGTGTCCAGCCGTCTAAGTCAGGGATGCAATTAGGTGCATGGTTGCAATCCATAGAGTTAGCTCCAAAAGTAATTGGGTCATTCGTTTTCCTCATCCTTGGCGAGTCGAATTAATCGCCTTACCCGTTTGCGCTCCTGGGCTTCCTCCCTCGTATGAGGTGGTGGCTGGGATTTAAGCCATTGTTGTTGTTTGCCTACGGTGAGGCTGTCGAGGGTGGTCAAAATGCCGTTGTAGGATGCTCTGACGTGCATATTTGCAATGGAATAGGTTTGCGTGGTTGCAATGCCTTAATCCCTGTCGGGAGATTGGCTGATGCTATGAAGTTGTCGAGGTTCGGTAAGGTTTGGGTTAAAGCCCTGTCAAAGGTTCATCAAAACGGAAATCGGGTGCTGGTAGTGCCGGGGTAGTAACTTGCTGTTCTATCTCCGGTAACGGTTCAGCCTTGGCGTATGTAGGGGAAAGGGGTTGAACCTCCCAGGTTTGTTCGAGGTGTCGCCCGTAGCGGGAAAACATGACATTGATTAACTCAGTCAGACTGCCTAACCGCGTAACCTCTAACAGTTGTTCGCCGCGTTCGAGTGCTGCGTCCCTGAGTACGATTCGAGCCTGAGTCATTACAGCACCATCCCTCTGATCGAGATTTCTTGAGAATTAGGAGTCACACGGAAGCGTCCCTTGGTTGCTTCCTCAATTGGCGCTGCCAGCGGTGCAGAACCGCCAATGATTAACACTTCACCAATCTCTGCAAACTTAAGTCCCCAGGTGACACGCAGTTTAGCCCGGATTTCTTCGAGCCAAGCGTCCCGGCACTTCTCAAATAAGTGAGCGAAGCTAATTCCAGAAGTGCCGATAACAAAACTGTTGTCCTTGATGGCATCCATGATTAAGCTCAGGTCTTGAGTTTGCCCTGTAGTAGGCATCAACGCTGCATTGATGCGACGGGCCAGGTCATAGGTGCCGGGGACATTTAGATCCAATTCGCGCATGACCGAGCCTGATGGAGAATATAGTCTCGCGATCGCAGTCCCACCCCCTAAGTCAAGAACGCCATTAATTGATTTTGGAGATTTATACAATCCGTTTGCCCGTGCGTAGCGGTACGCTGGTTTGGTTTCATCTACAGGCTGAACATTCCGAACTGTCGCATAGACCCGTTCACCATTGCGAGTAAATTCGTAGGTGTTAGCCAGTTCTCCCAACTGCTTAACGTTTTGCTTGTGTCGGCTATCAGGTAGCGCGACCCGCAGGCATTCGATAATCAGCGTGTTTTGATTGACGTTTGGCTCCAATGTCGCAAACATCAAGTATTTCGCAAGTTCGATCTTGTCGAATTCAAACGCGGGTTTACCTCCAAGTGACTGGGCTTCTGCTCCAAGGATGAACCGAGACTCTGAATGCCCGTGCTTATCGAACAATTCGACTAAGACCGAGTTCTCACAAGGTTCTGCATCTTCCCAAGATTCGAGGATTTTCACAAAACTGGGGATGGTTCTCACGTTCCCCTTGGGGTCAATCCATTGGGTTGTGCGGTTGCCTGCGTCTAGTGCCGCGATCGGTCGCTTAAATGCACTTCCGGGGTCTTGGCTGACGTTCTGCGTCAATGTAGCGGTCATAGTTTTTAGTCCTTTAGAAGTGATTGAAATGCTTACTTGATCTAACTTTGAGCATGTTTGCAATGGAGCTAATAGACGCTCAAAACTGTGACGCGGTATGTCTGCATTGAGGTGTTTTTGGCTTGCTGCTGACTTGATGCGTCTATGTCTGTTATCGTAGCGATATGCGATAAATGCGTCAAGTGCTACTAATGGCGTAAATTGCTACAAAGTATCAAAACGCTACGGCTAGTCAGGAACTCACAAAATAAGCGAAGGTAGAGGAATTAGTAATCTATGACTGATGAGCTAATGAGTAAAAGAGTCTCCGTCGTGCTGCCTGACGATGTGGGGGAAATACTAGAGGAAATGGCTAAAGAAGAGAGGCGCTCTCATTCCCAGATGGGAGCAATCCTAATTGAGGAAGCGATCGCAGCAAGGATTGCCCAGCAAAACGGCACCCCCGCCTCTGGCACCAGCAGCGGCAAAGGCATGGGGGGAAAGGCGGGTGATTCAAAATGAATTTGACGGAACGAGACGAAGCGATCGCGTCCTGGCTCGCGCAGGTGGGTCATGCGATCGCACGGCGATATGGGTGCCGTTACTTTCCCGCTCTGGAGATATCGGAGGGGGGTGTTATCGCTCGCTGCTGCAATTCCCGCGTTGCCAGCACAGTCTGGCAGTTACGCCAACCTTTAATTGAGTTAGGCGATGAGCTGAGCGTCTATTGGGGATGGAATCATTTTGGGTCTACCTGTAGGGGGTGAAGATGACTGACGAACAATTACAGAAGATGCAATCGCGTATTATAGCCAGCTTGTGCCAGGTGTGATCGCTTTTTAATCCGCATTTTGCGTATTAGACTCAAATACACTTTTTCTGTTCCAAGCACGGAGCAGTTGATCGCTTTTTAATCCGCATTTTGCGTATTAGACTCAAATACACTTTTTCCGTTCCAAGCATGGAGCAGTTGATCGCTTTTTAATCCGCATTTTGCGTATTAGACTCAAATACACTTTTTCCGTTCCAAGCATGGAGCAGTTGATCGCTTTTTAATCCGCATTTTGCGTATTAGACTCAAATACACTTTTTCCGTTCCAAGCATCGAGCCGTCTAATCCGCAATTTGAGGATTAAACCCTGATGCCTAGACAATTGCTAGACATTCGCGCTAGGCAGTTTGACGGAGGGTGCTTTCTTCGAGAGGGCGCGAGAGCTATCGCGAGTAGAGCTTGATCGCAGATCGCAGCCAAGAAAACAGCGATCGCGTTACACGGCTGACCCAAAATGTTACAGACGTGAAACGTGATCGCAAAAAAAGCTAATCCGCAAAATCGATGTATTTGAGGATTAGAAGTTGAAATGTTGATTTTTCCACATGGGCTTCCTATTAAGGAAGTATTACTTGAGCATCGTGATAATTATGCACAACAATCGCCAAAGGGAAATGAATTAACAGAGTTTAGTGTTTTGTTCGCTTTTGTATGCGAGCTACTACATCCCGTTAACGGTTTTCGCTAAATTTGCGATAGTTTCGCAAAATTAATAGACTGGGTGCGATCGCAATCTCGTGTAAACGAGTAAAATAGTTGGCATCCTTTAAAGAGGGTGAAGTCTATGGAGAGAAAACGGGTTTTTAGAATTCAGCCTAGAGTTTCTCAAGAAATTTACACAACATTCAAAAAACTGGCGGAAAGAAAGGGGACGAATCCGTCTAACCTTGCCCGACAAATCATTGATAATTTCATCAGATTGGAGGTTTTATCAAATGAGAAAACCCCAGTGTAACTAGGAACTACACCAGGGTTCTCATTCTTTTGACCATTTGACCACCTGAAACGCTGACTCTCTTGGCGGGGACGATGCGTGTTCAGGATAGCCCATTAGCGGATGTCAGGCTTGGCATCCACTTAAATGATGACTATATTATCTGCCGGTGTCACGCATTTTAGTGACATATTTTTGATCGCTTCATCACGCTGGAACCCTCGGAAACGCTACATCCAGTACCTTGACTGCATTAC
>Ga0196964_10000478_pt1 | contig 24407 bp, 21 predicted proteins | sample S1_10metaG_FD_148615 | JGI IMG/M metagenome (GOLD analysis project Ga0196964, IMG submission 148615) | Soil microbial communities from Anza Borrego desert, Southern California, United States - S1_10 | ecosystem: Environmental > Terrestrial > Soil > Desert | place: USA: California | collected... | reverse complement strand
GATCGCATAGAAGCGAGGACGACGGGCGGGAGGCTTGCTTGGCGCGACTGGTGATGAAGTTCGGGGGGACGTCCATGGCGGACCTCGAACGGATTCGGCGCGTGGCGCGCATCGTCTCGGCCGAGGTGCAGGCTGGAAATCAGGTCGCCGTGGTGGTCTCGGCCATGGCCGGCAAGACCAACGAACTGGTGGCCTGGACCGACGGCGCGGGGCGCGCGGCGCAGGGGCTGCCTTCCAGCGACGACGAGTACGACGCCGTGGTCTCCTCCGGAGAGCAGGTGACCGCAGGCCTACTGGCCATGACGCTGCGCAACATGGGGCTGAACGCCCGCTCGTGGCTGGGCTGGCAGGTGCCGATCCTGACCGACGACAGCCACGGCAAGGCGCGCATCGAGGACATTCCGCCGGAGAAGCTGACCGCGGCCATGGACGGCGGCGAGATCGCGGTGATCCCCGGCTTCCAGGGGGTGACGCGCGGCGGGCGGGTGACCACGCTGGGCCGCGGCGGGTCCGACACCTCGGCGGTGGCGATCGCCGCGGCGGTGAAGGCGGCCTGCGACATCTACACCGACGTGGACGGGGTCTACACCACCGACCCGCGGATCGAAGCCCGCGCCCGCCGGCTGGCCAAGATTTCGTACGAGGAGATGCTGGAGCTGGCCTCGGTCGGCGCCAAGGTGCTGCAGACCCGCTCGGTCGAGCTGGCCATGGCGCACCAGGTGCCGGTGCGGGTGCTGTCGAGTTTCGTCGAACCGGGCGAGAGCCGGGGCCTGGGCACCGTCGTTTGCGACGAGGAGGAGATCGTGGAGAAACGGATCGTCAGCGGCGTGGCCTACAGCCGCGACGAGGCGCGGATCACCCTTCTGGGGCTGCCCGACCGCACCGACACCCCGGCCCAGGTGTTCTCGCTGCTCGCCGGCGCCGGGGTGAACGTGGACATGATCGTCCAGAGCCAGGCGCGCACCGCCTCGACCACCAACATGCTGTTCACCGTCGGCCGTCGCGACGCGGGCAAGACGGTGGAGCTGATGAACGCCCGCCAGGCCGAGATCGGCTTCGAGGAACTGCGCGTCGACGAGGACGTGGCGAAGATCTCTGTGGTGGGCGTGGGCATGCGAAGCCACGTCGGCGTCGCCGAGACCATGTTCAAGGCGCTGGCCGACAAGGGCATCCGCATCCAGGCGATCTCGACCTCGGAGATCAAGATCAGCGTGCTGATCGAGTCCGCCTACACCGAGCTGGCGGTACGCGCCTTGCATGCGGCGTACGGACTGGAACAGGTCTGAACGGGAGGCGCGCGGCGCTTCCACCCCACCCGATCAGGCTCTAGGGTGAAAGCCTGATTTCTCGGCGCGCGACAGGGAGGCGGCCATGATGAAGGGCGGCCTGGCGACGCGGGGACCGAGAAGCCTGCTTCGCCAGATACGCGAGGCCATGGCCGGCGGCGGCCCCGCCCAGGCCCGCCTCGACATGGTCGTGCGCATCATCGCCCGCTCGATGGTGGCCGAGGTGTGCTCCATCTACCTGCGCCGCGCCTCGGGCGAGCTGGAGCTGTTCGCCACCGAGGGTCTGAACCCCGACGCCGTGCACAAGACGCGGCTGAAGCCGGGCGAAGGTCTGGTCGGAGAGGTCGCCCGCTCAGGCGCGCCGCTGAACCTGACCGACGCGCCGACCCACCCCAGCTTCTCCTACCGGCCCGAGACCGGCGAAGACCCGTTCCACGCCTTCCTCGGCGTGCCGCTGCTGCGGGGCGGACGGACCATCGGCGTGCTGGTTGTCCAGAACCGCGCCGCGCGCGTCTACGACGAGGACGAGGTCGAGGACCTCGAGACCATCGCCATGGTGGTCTCCGAGATGGTCGCCGGCGGCGAGCTGGTGGGCTTGGCCGAGCTCAAGGACGTCGAGCTGGCCCCGCACAAGCCCGAGCGGCTGCGCGGCATCCGCTTCGCCGACGGCCTGGCGATCGGGCGGGCGGTGCTGCACGAGGCGCCGGTGGCGCCCGAGCGGCTGCTGGCGGACGACCCGGTCGCCGAGCTGGAGCACCTGCAGACCGGCCTGGCCTCGCTGAAGTCCCAGCTCGACGCCATGCTCGAAGGTCAGCACCTGGCCGGCGCCTCGTTCGAGGTGCTGGAAACCTATCGCATGTTCGCCGACGACCGGGGCTGGAACCGCAGCCTCGAGGACGCGGTGCGCTCGGGGCTGACTGCCGAGGCCGCGGTCGAGCGCGTGCGCAACGAGCACCGCGCCCGCTTCGCCGCCACCCGTGATCCGTACCTGCGCGAGCGCCTCCACGACCTGGAGGACCTGGCCGACCGCATGCTGCGCGCCCTGGCGGGCGAGACGCCGGGCGGGCGCGACCTGCCTGACGATACGGTGCTGATCGCGCGTAACCTGGGTCCGGCCGACCTGCTGGAGTACCCGCGCGAGAAGCTGCGGGGCCTGCTGCTGGAGGAAGGCTCGGCCGCCAGCCACGCGGCGATCGTCGCCCGCGCCCTGCAGATCCCTTGCGTCGGACGCCTGGCGGGCCTGCGCGACCGCTTGTCGGCAGGCGATCCGGTGATCGTCGACGGCGAGACCGGCGAGGCCTACCTGCGCCCGCGCCCCGACATGGTCGAGGCGGTAGAGTCGCGCATGGCCGTGCGCGCCCAGCGCCGGGCCGAATTCGAGCGGCTGCGCGACACCCCCGCCGTAACCCAGGACGGGACCCGCATCTCCCTGCTGATGAACGCCGGCTTGGCGGTGGACCTGGAGGCGCTGGACCCGACCGGGGCGGAGGGCATCGGCCTGTTCCGCACCGAATTCCAGTTCATGGTCTCCGAGGACCTGCCCCGCCTGGACGTGCAGACCGCTCTCTACGAGAAGGTGATGGACGCCTCCGGCGACCGGCCGGTGACCTTCCGCACGCTCGACATCGGCGGCGACAAGGTGCTGCCCTACCTCGACCTGGAGCGGGAGGAGAACCCGGCGCTGGGCCGCCGCGCGATCCGCCTGGGCCTTGATCGACCGGCGCTGCTGCGGCTGCAACTGCGCGCCCTGCTGGCCGCCGCGCGCGGGCGCGAGCTGCGGGTGATGTTCCCGCTGATCGCCACCGTCGACGAGTTCCGCGCGGCGCGGGAGCTGGTGGAGGTGGAGTGCGACTGGGCGCGCCGCCGGGGCAAGCCGCTGCCGAGCATCCTGCGGGTGGGGGCGATGATCGAGGCGCCGGCCCTGCTCTGGCACCTGGACGCCCTGCTGCCGCTCACCGACTTCGTATCGGTAGGGACCAACGACCTGTTTCAGTACACTTTCGCCGCCGACCGGACCAATCCGCTCGTCTCGGATCGGTACGACCCGATGTCGCCGCCGGCGCTGCGGTGTTTGGCCGCCATCCAGAAGGCCTGCGCCGAAACCGGCACGCCGGTGTCGGTTTGCGGCGAGCTGGCGGGCCGGCCGCTGGAGGCTTTCGCCTTGATCGCGCTGGGCTTTCAGCGCCTGTCCATGCCCCCCGCCGGGATCGGTCCGGTCAAGCGGATGATCCTGTCGTGCGACCGTGAGTCCGCTCGCAAGGGGGTGACGAATCTTCTAGCGAGTTCGGGCGGCTCGGTACGGAACGAGATCGAGTCTCTGGCCCGGAAATTGAACGTCGTCGTCTGAGATCCGCGCTCCGCGAATCACTAACGAAACGTTGATTTTAGCAAAGCTATGGTTTATCCACAGGGCCTGTTCGAAGTGGGTGGGGGCGACGGTTCGAGCATGCGCGAGAACCGTCCTGGTGAGGCGCCTGAGCTTATGACGCCGCTGGATTCCGGATCGTCGACCGAGGTCTACTCGCCCGCCTGGGACCAGTTCCAGCCCGTGTCGCTGAGCGACGCCGAAACCCTGGCCGACGGCTTCCGCGCCGCGCGCGAGGCCACCGGTCGCTCGCTGCAAGACTTTGCCGAAATCACCCGCGTACGCCGCGAGTACCTGTCCGCGATCGAGGAGGGCGCCTGGGGCCGCCTGCCGTCGCGCCCGTTCTCCACCGGCTACGTCCGTTCTTACGCCCGGGCGCTGGGCCTGGACGAGGAAGTCGCCGCCGAACGCTTCAAGCGCGAAGCCGACGCCCGCGAGGCGCCGCTGGAGGCGCCGGTCGGGGTCGAGTTCGACGAGGTCAAGTCGCGCCGCCCGCTGATCGTCGGGATCTCGGCGGTGGCCATCTCCGCCGTCGTCCTGTGGAACGTGGCCCAGCGGGCGATGAACGCCGAGAAGGTTCAGCCGCACGACCTGGCCCGCGCCGCCTCCGTCGACAAGGCCTGGAGCCTCGGCTACGTGCCCGGGCAGGTGGTCAAGGTCGCCACGCCCGAGCCCGCCCCGCTCGATCAGACCGTGCCGGTCCCCTACGTGCCGCCGGGCCTGGCGGCCGAATTCCAGGCGGTCAGCGCCGAGCTGGTGCAGACCGGGGCCGAGCCCGTCGCGCCGGTCCGCAAGGCGTTCAACCCGAAAGGCGCCGTCTACGGCGCTGACCCGCGCCAGGCGCTGGTGATCCTGCAGGCGACCAAGCCCGCCCACATCATCGTGCGCAGCGACAGCGGCGACACCGTCTACTTCGCCCGCCAGCTCGCCGCCGGCGAGGCCTATCGCGCCCCGCCCGCCCTGTCCGGCGTGCAGATCGACGTGTCCGACCCGGTGGCCTTCGACCTATTCCTGAACGGGGAGTACGCGGGCAAGCTGGAGACGGTGCTCAATCCGCTCGGCAAGCTGAACCAGCGCGCCCAGCAGGCCGCCGCCGCCCTGGCCGCGCAGATCCAGGCCCAGCAGGCCGCCCAGGCCGAGGCCGCCGCCCGCGCCGCAGCGGCCGCCCAGCCCGCGCCGGCCACAGCCCAGCCGGCTCCCGCCCAGGCCGCGCCCGGGTCGCGTCCGGCCGCCGACTGACATGAAGCCGTGGTGGCGCGCCGCTGCGCGCCGCCCTATCTTGCCGCTCGCATGAGCAACCACCAGCACGTCCGGCCCTGGCGCGCCATCGACCGCCGCCCCTCGCGCAAAATCCGCGTGGGCTCGGTCGAGGTCGGCGGCGACGCGCCGATCAGCGTCCAGTCGATGACCAACACCCCCACCGCCGACGCGGGGGCGACCATCGACCAGATCCGCGCGCTGGAGGAGGCCGGCGCCGACATCGTGCGGGTGTCCTGCCCGGACGAGGACTCCACCCGCGCCTTCCGGACCATCGCGAAGGCCGCGCGCGTGCCGCTGGTGGCCGACATCCACTTCCACTACCGGCGAGGGATCGAGGCGGCGGAGGCCGGCGCGGCCTGCCTGCGCATCAACCCCGGCAACATCGGCTCGATGGACCGGGTGCGCGAGGTGGTCCAGGCCGCCCGCGACAACGGCTGCTCCATGCGCATCGGCGTCAACGCCGGCTCGCTTGAGCGCGAGCTGCTGGAGCGCTACGGCGAGCCCTGTCCGGAAGCGATGGTCGAGAGCGCGCTCAGCCACGCCCGCATCCTCCAGGACCTGGACTTCCACGAGTTCAAGATTTCGGTGAAGGCGTCGGACGTGTTCCTGACGGTCGCCGCCTACCAGATGCTGGCCGAGGCGATCGACTGCCCGCTGCACCTGGGCGTGACCGAGGCGGGTCCCTTGCGCACCGGCACGATCAAGTCGTCGATCGGGCTTGGCAACCTGCTCTGGGCGGGCATCGGCGACACCATCCGCGTGTCGCTGGCCGCCGACCCGGTCGAGGAGATCAAGGTCGGCTTCGACATCCTGAAGTCGCTCGGCCTGCGCCACCGCGGCGTCAACATCATCGCCTGCCCGAGCTGCGCGCGGCAGGGCTTCAACGTAATCGAGAAGGTTGGGGAGCTGGAGCAGCGCCTGGCCCACATCGCCACGCCGATGAGCGTCTCGATCATCGGCTGCGTTGTGAACGGCCCCGGCGAGGCCCTGTTCACCGACATCGGCTTCACCGGCGGCGGGGCCGGGTCGGGCATGGTCTATGTGAACGGCAAGCCCGACCACAAGATGAGCAACGAGCGGATGATCGACCACGTCGTCGGACTGGTCGAAGCCCGCGCCGCCGAGATCGAGCGCGAGAAGGCCGCCCTCGCTCCTGCGGCGGAGTAGGAGCCGTTGCAGGCTCGACCTGAGCTGGAAGGCGCGATAGCGAACGCTGGTTTCGGGAGATTGCCATGCGCCTCTACTGCTCGCCCGCCTCGCCGTTCGTGCGCAAATGCCGGATCGTGGTCCGCGAGAAGGGGCTGGAGGGGCGGGTCGAGGAGGTGTTCACCAACCCTTACGCGTCCGAGCCCGACCTGATCGCCGCCAACCCGATCGCCCAGGTGCCGGCGCTGGCGGCCGACGACGGCATGGTGATCATCGACAGCCCGATCATCTGCGCCTGGCTGGACGAGGCGGGGGAGGGGCCGCGCCTGCTGCCGCCGTCCGGTCCCGACCACTGGCGGGTGCGCCGCGTCGAGGCCCTGGCCGACGCGGTGCTGGAGGTGGGCGTCAAGCAACTGCTGGAGCTGCGTCGCCCGGAAAGCGAGCGCTCGCCCTCCTGGATCGAGCGGTGGAAGGCGGGGCTCGGGCGGGCGCTGGACGCGCTGGAGGCGGAATGTCCGCAGCCGGAGCGCTTCGACCTGGGCGCCGTCGCCGCGGCGGTGGCGCTCACCTGGCTCGACTTCCGCCACCCTTCCTACGACTGGAAGACCGGCCGTCCTCGGCTGCAGGCGCTGCAAGCGGCGCTGGAGACGCGCGACAGCTTCCGCGCCACCGTCCCTAGATGAGCTTGAACAGCTTGGCGGCCTGGTAGGCGGCCAGGATCAGGATCACCAAGCCGACGATCCAGGTCAGCGCTCGCGCCGGCACTATCTTGGTGATCCAGCCCGCCAGGGGCGCGGCCAGCAGCCCGCCGGCGATCAGGCCCCCCACCGACCACGCGTGGTCGCTCAAGTCGCCCGCGTCGGTCCAGCGGCCGGTCATCAGCGCCCAGACGAAGGTCGCCGAGATGGCGACGGTGACCAGGAACTCCGCCGCGTTGGCGGTGCCGATCGCCTCGCGCGGGGCGGCGCCGGACCCGACCAGGGTGCTGGTCACGGTCGGTCCCCAGCCTCCGCCGCCGATCGCGTCGAAGAAGCCGCCGACCAGGCCGAGCGGCGCCGGCCAGCGCATCCTGACCGGCCGCGGCTCCGATCCCCGCCAAGCGCGCCACAGGATCAGCGCACCCATCAGGCCCAGGTAGACGATGATCCACGGCTTGATCAGGTCGCCGTCGATGGAGGTCAGCACGAAGGCGCCGATCGCGCCCCCGACCACCCCGCCCGCGGCCAGCAGCCCGAACAGACGCCAGTTCACGTTGCGATGCCAGGCGTGCGACCCGGCCGACGCGGCGGTGGTGAAAACCTCCGCCGCGTGCACGCTGGCCGAAGCGGTGGCCGGCGGCACGCCCGCGGCCAGCAGAACGGTGGAGGAGACCACGCCGTAGGCCATGCCGAGCGCCCCGTCGACGAGCTGGGCCAGGAAACCGACACAGGCGAACAGCAGGAAATCGGGGTCCATCGCCAGCCTCCGGAAGGGTGCAGCAAGCCTCGGCGTGAAATCCTACTAAGGCAATAGGGGTTCAGCTCGGCTCCCGCCGGTCTCGACCGCCGTGCGCAGGGTCCAGCCCTCCAAAACCTCGGCGATCGCGTCGCGCCCAGCGATCAGGGCGGCCCTGATGGGGCAGGTCTCGACGTCGAAGCAGTCCTGACAGGGGCGATAGGCGGTGCGCGACGCGCACGGCGCCAGGGCCAGCGGCCCCTCCACCGCCCGGATAACATCGGCGAAGCGGATGGTCTCGGGCGGCGCGGCCAGGGCGTAGCCCCCGAACCGCCCGCGCCGGCTGTCGACGAAGCCCGCCTGCTTCAGCTCCAGCAGGATCGCTTCCAGGAACTTGCGCGGCGCCTTGGCCCCGATCGCGATTTCCGAGATCGCCGCCGACGGCGTCTCCCGCCCCGCCAGCCAGACGAGGGCGCGAAGCGCGTACTTGGTCTTTTGCGACAGCATGGGGGCGGCATCTCGCCCACACGCACGCACGATACGCAAGGCGTGACGGAGGCCGCGGCAGGGGCTAGACCCGCGCCTCGACCGTTTTGGAGAACGAATAACGTGCGGCTGCCGCAGGCCAGGCTGGACCAGGTGCTGGACCGCTTCCACCAGGTGGAGGCGCGCATGGGCGCGGGCCTGGACGGGGCCGAGATCGTGCGCCTGTCCAAGGAGCACGCGGAGCTCAAGCCCGTAGCCGACGCGGTCGCCGCCCTGATCCGCGCGCGGGCCGAACTCGGCGAGCTGGAGGAGATGGCCCGCGCCGGCGATCCCGAGATGGCCGCCCTCGCGCGAGACGAATTGGACGCGCTCCGGGACCGCCTGCCGTCGCTCGAGCGCGACGTGGCCCTGCTGCTGGCGCCCAAGGACAAGGACGAGCAAGCCTCCGCCATCCTCGAGGTCCGCGCCGGCACCGGCGGCGACGAGGCGGCCCTGTTCGCGGGCGACCTGTTCCGCATGTACCAGCGCTACGCTCAAGGCCGTGGCTGGAGGGTGGAGGTCGACAGCGTCTCCGAAGGCGAGATGGGCGGCTACAAGGAGATCATCGCCTCGATCACCGGCGAGGGGGTGTTCGGGCGGCTGAAGTTCGAAAGCGGCGTTCACCGGGTCCAGCGCGTGCCCGCCACCGAGGCGCAGGGGCGCATCCACACCTCTGCCGCGACCGTCGCCGTCCTGCCCGAGGCCGAGGACGTGGAGATCGAGATCGCCGACGCCGATCTGCGTATCGACACCTATCGCTCGTCCGGGGCGGGCGGCCAGCACGTCAACAAAACCGACTCGGCGGTGCGGATCACCCACCTGCCGACCGGCATCGTGGTCACCTCCTCGGAGAAGTCGCAGCACCAGAACCGCGCCAAGGCGATGAAGGTGCTGAAGGCCCGCCTCTACGACCAGCAGCGCCAGGCGCTGGACACCGCCCGCGCCGAGGCCCGCAAGAGCCAGGTCGGCTCCGGCGACCGCTCCGAGCGCATCCGCACCTACAACTTCCCGCAAGGGAGGGTCAGCGACCACCGCATCAACCTGACCCTCTACAACCTGCCCCAACTGATCGAAGGCGACCTCGATCCCCTGCTGGACGCCCTGATCGCCGAGGATCAGGCCGCTCGGCTGGCGGCCCTTGAGGACGAGCTCGCGTGAGTTCGGCTCGGCGCAGCGCCGAGGACGGCTTCAGGCGGCTTCGCGCAGGGTCTCGCGGCCGCCGCCCGAGGCGGCGAGGCGGTTGAGCAGGGCGGCGAGCGCTTTGAAGTCGATGGGCTTGTTCAGGTAGGCGTCGGCGCCGGCGGCGTAGCCCGCCTCGTGGTCCTCGGCGCGGGCGGAGGCGGAGAGCACCACCACCGGGGTCTCGCGGTTCGGGCCCGAGGTCTTGCGCAGCTCGCGGGTGGCGGACAGGCCGTCCATCACCGGCATGTTCACATCCATCAGGATCAGGTCGAACGCCTGGGTCTCGCAGGCCTCCAGCCCCAGCACGCCGTTCTCGGCCGAAACGGTGGTGTGGCCGGAGGAGGCCAGCCACGCCTCGATGATCATCCGGTTCACCGGGTGGTCCTCCACCACCAGCACCCGCATGGGCGCGCCGGTCTCGACCTCGGCGGTGACCGCCTCCTCGGGCTTGACCCGGCTCCAGGCGCGCACGTCGGCCTCGATCGACAGGGTGAAGGTGGAGCCTTCCCCCGGCTGAGAGACCACCGACAGCTCGCCGTTCATCATCTGGGCGAGGCGGCGGGAGATGGCCAGGCCCAGGCCGGTGCCGCCGAAGCGGCGGGTCGAGGAGGCGTCGACCTGGGTGAAGGGCTGGAACAGCCGCTCCAGGTCGTCGCGGGCGATGCCGGGGCCGGTGTCGACAATGTCGAAGGTGATGCGCGCGCGCATCTCGGTCAGGCGCTCGGCGCCCACCTTCAGCCGCACCGCGCCGTGGTCGGTGAACTTCACCGCGTTGGACAGCAGGTTGTGGACGATCTGCGACAGGCGGTGCGGGTCGCCCATCAGCACGGCCGGCACCTCGTCGGCGACCTCGACGGCGTAGTCGACGCCCTTCTCTTGGGCGCGGGCGGTCCAGGTGCCGCCGACGCGGCCGATCAGCTCGCGCGAGTCGATCTCGACGCAGTCCAGCGTCATCTTGTCGGCCTCGATCTTGGTCAGGTCGAGGATGTCGTTCAGCAGCGCCAGCAGGCTGTCGCCCGAGTTGCGGACGATGGCGACGTATTCCTTTTGCGTGGCGTCCAGGCGAGTGGCGGACAGCAGCTGCGCGGCGCCCAGGACGCCGTTCATCGGCGTGCGGAGCTCGTGGCTGATCACGCCCAGGAAGGCGCTCTTGGCCTTGTTGGCGGCGTCGGCCTTGTCCTTGGCGGCGCCGATCTCCTGGATCAGGTGCGCCTGGTGCTCCTGGAAGCGACGAATCTGGGCGTGCTGGACCATGCCGTGGATGGTGTTGGCGGCCAGCACCAGCCACAGCATCGGCAGGGCGGCCATGTAGGCGGCGAACTCCGGCGTGCCCCACAGGCTCAGGCCCATCGACAGGCTGACCACGGTGTAGGGCGAGGAGATCAGGACCGCGCGTCGGGGCGTATGGCGGAACTGGGTGATCACCAGCACGTAGCCGCAGATCACGAAGCCCACTGCCAGCGGGCGGCCGAACGGGTGGTCGACGATCCAGGCCAGGGCCGGGGCGGCGGCCCAGAACACGCCGGTGGACAGGGCCACGGCGATGAACTGCCAGCCGAACTCCTTGTCGACCGTGTCGGCGATCCGGCGCTCGAACCAGCTGCGGACCGCGCCGGCGCCGAGCGTCAGCGTCAGCCAGGCGGCGGCGACGGGAAGACCCACGACCGGCCAGAGCGCCAGCGCCCAGCTGGCGATCAGCCAGTAGCGCAGGTGCTGCATCTTCAGCACGGTGGAGACGACGGTGGACGCCGCGGCCGGCTGCGCGGCCTTCAGCTGCGGATCTTCCTCGGCCATGTCCCCTCCCCAGGAACCTGCTCGGGCGGAGGGCGACGGTAAGGCGAAGGTTCTAAGACAGGGTGAACGGGTTCGGCTCAGCCCTGAACCTCGTTAGGAGTCAGAGCCTTGATCGACAGGGCGTGAACCGGACCAGCGAGCTCCTCCCTGAGCGCGGCGTTGATCCGCCGCTGGCGGTCCAGCCGCGACAGGCCCTCGAAGGCGGTGGAGACCACGCGCACGTCGAAGTGGGTTTCCCCTTCGGGGCGCGCGCCCGCGTGACCGGCGTGGCGTTCGCTGTCGTCGCGCACTTCCAGAGCCTGGGGCGCGAAGGCGTCGGTCAGTTTGCGGGTGATCCGGTCGGCGACGTCGCCCATCGTGGCTGTCAATCCTTGAAAGGGAAAACTTCGGCCTCATACTTCGAGGGATGAGCGGCGCGTTTCAATACCGTCCCAAGTTCGTCGACATCCGCGTGCGCCCCCCCAAGCCGGAGGAGGAAGGGCAGCGCGAGGAGGACGTGCTGCGCCTGAAGCCCGGCGAGAAGGTCTGCGACTGGCCCGAGTGCGGCCGGGCGGGCGCCAGCCGCGCGCCGAAATCGCGCGAGGCGATGCATGACCACTACTGGTTCTGCCAGCCGCACGCGGCCGAGTACAACAAGGGCTGGGACTTCTTCGCCGGCATGAGCGAGGGGCAGATCCGCGCGCACCAGGAGGCCTCGGCCCTGGGCGACCGGCCGACCTGGAGCTTCAAGGCCGACAACCGCAGCAGAGAGGCCGCCGCCTTCGCCGCCAAGATGGGCACGGCGAACGCCAAGCCGGGATGGGACCCGTTCGGCCTGTTCGGACGGGGCGGGCGCTCGGGAGCCGCAACGGGGCCGACCGGGCGGGCGCTGGGCAAGCTGGAGCGCCAGGCGCTGGCCGACCTCGATCTGGAGGAGGGGGCGGACAAGGCGGCGATCCGGGCGCGCTACAAGGACCTGCTGAAGCGCTGCCACCCCGACGCCAACGGCGGCGACCGATCCGCCGAGCACAAGCTCCAGCGGGTGATCAAGGCCTACAAGACCCTGCAGAAGAGCGGCATGGCCTGAGCGTCAGTCGTCGCGCGCCAGCGGATGCGCCTGTTCGACCACCTGGCGCAGGCGGTCGTCGGCGACGTGGGTGTAGATCTGGGTGGTGCCGATGTCGGCGTGGCCGAGCAGGGTTTGCACCACCCGCAGGTCCGCCCCTCCCTCCAGCAGGTGGGTGGCGAAGGCGTGGCGCAGGACGTGGGGGCTGACCTTCTCCGGATCGACGCCGGCGTCGGCGGCGGCCTCGTCCAGCAGTTGCGCGAAGCGGCGGCGGGTCAGGCGGCCTCCGGCGCCGCGCGAGGGGAACAGCCACGGGTTGGCGGCGTCGCCCTTGGGCAGGAAGGTCGGCCGGGCGGCGAGGTAGGCCCTGACCGCCGCGCGGGCGGCCTCGTTCAGGGGCGCGAGGCGCTCCTTGCCGCCCTTGCCCTTGACCACCAGGAAGGCCGGATCGCGCGCCAGCACGTCCAGCCGCAGGGCCAGCAGCTCGGAGATGCGCAGGCCCGAGGCGTAGAGCAGCTCGATCATGCAGGCCAGCCGCAGGCCTTGAGCGCCGTCCTTCGATGCGGCGGCGGTGATCAGCCGCTCGACCTCGCCGCGGGTCAGCACCTTGGGCAAAGGGCGGCCCTTCCGCGGAGCCTCGACACGGGCGGACGGATCGTCGGTCCGCCAGCCTTCGCCCAGGCAGAACCGGTAGAACTGGCGCACGGCCGAGCGGCGGCGCGCGGCGGTGGCGGCCGACAGGCCGCGGGCGCCCAGGTCGGCGAAATAGGCCTCCACCCGCTCGGCGGAGGCGCCGGTCAGCCCTCCGCGGGCGGCGAGAAACGCGTGGGCGTCGGCCAGATCGCGGCCGTAGGCGCCGAGCGTGTGGGGCGAGGCGTTCCGCTCGACCGCCATCATCTCCAGGAAGGCTTCGGCCTGCTCGGGCAGGCTCACTTGGCGGGCTCGGGCCGTTGCAGGGCGACCAGGCCCTCCAGGGCGATCGCCGCGGCCTCGACGGTCACGCCGGCCGCGGTCAGGGCGCGCACGATCGCGGCGCGGTCGGCGACGCCGAGACCCGCCGGTTGCTGGGCGGCGATCGACAGGGCCAGCAGGGCGGCCTCGCCCGGCCGCTTGCCGTCGGCGGCCATGGCGAGCGCGGTCAGGCGCGCCGGCGTGGCCTTGGCGGCGGGCACGTCGAAGGTCGCGAGCTGCGCGCGGGCGCCCGGCGAGAGCGGCGCTCCCGTGGCGGCGGTCAGCAAGGCGGCGGCTTGAGCCTTGGCCTTGGGCTTGGCGTCGCCGAGGGCGCCGCGCTCGACCAGCCGGTCCAGCACGGGCCCCGACGGCGCGCGGGCCGCCGTCGTGATCAGCGCGTCCAGCAGGGCGAGCTCGAGCGGGCCGCTGTCAGGCGCCGTGTTTTGTTCGATGCCGGCGCGAATCGCCTGAGCCGTAGCGGGGTCGCCTGCGGCGGCGGAGGCGGCGGCGAACAGCACGGGATCCTCCAGGGCGACGCCCGCCTGCACCAGCTCGGCGATGCGCGGTTGGACCAGGCGGGCCATGGCCTGGAACTCCACCGGCGACTTCGCCCGGCGGAGCAGGGCGAGAACGGCCGCTTGACGCACCGCCGCGTCGCCGGTCAGGGCGGCGGCGGTGGAAAGGGCGGCCTCGGCGCGGGCGGTCGTGTCCTTGGCCAGGGTCGCGTAGTCGGGGGCGGCGGGGTTCGACGGAGCGGCCCCGTCGGTGACGGCGGGCGCGCCGGCGGCGGACGGCGGGGTGTAGAGCGCGCGCACGTTCTCGGCCGAGATCAGACCCAGCCGCAGCGCGCGCGCCACGGCGTCGCGCCGCGCGTCCTGGGGCGTCTCGGAGTCGCGCGCCACCGCGATCAGCACCGCGGGAGGAGCCGAAGCCAGCGCAGGGGCGGGGTCCAGCTTCAGCCGGCGCGAGGCGGCGTATTCCAGCGCGTCGCCGGCGGCGGCCTTGCCAGGCGCGGAGCCGGACAGGATCGCGCCCGCCAGTCGGTCGAACGCCGCATCCTTCCCCCCCTGCTGGCGCCAGAGGTCGAGCGTCACCTGGCCCGCGGCGGTTTCGCCGGCGAACGCGTGGCAGAGGGCGCGCAGCTTCAGCCACCAGGCGCCGTCGCGGTTCTCCTGCAACCGGGCGCCGGTTTCGCAGGCCTTTGCTTCCTGGCCTAGCGTCAGCGCCGCCTCGGCGCGCACGCGCGACAGGGCCTCGCTGGCCTCGACGCGAGGCGTGCGGTCCAGAATGGTGAGCGCCGCGTCCGGATCGCCCAGCGCCAGCAGGGCGCGGGCGCGCGCCGCGGCCAGGGCGGAATCGGCCCCGCCGCCCTCAGGCGCCGCAGCCCCGGCCGCCAGCATCCGCCGGGCCAGGCGCGACATGGCCGGGCTCAGCGGCTTCTCGGCGATCTGCGCCAGCACGGCGGACGCCAGTTCGCCGGAGGTCCCGCGCCACAGGTCCGCGGGCAGTCCCGTGTCGCGTCCGGCCGCCGACCACAGGTCCAGCTGCTCGAGCGGGCGGCTCTCGACCTGGGCCCAGGCCGGGGACGACAGCAGCCACAGCGTCGCCGAAACGCTGGCGAGGCGCCGCCCCGATCGTGTAAAGGCCTTCAGGTCCATGGACGAGACTCCCGATACGTCGCGCCCTCTTACCACGCCCGCGGCTCAGCCGTTGAGCGTGGAAGCGGAACCGCGTCGCCGCACCATCGCGCTGGTGGGGTTGATGGGCGTGGGCAAGACCACGGTCGGGCGGCGGCTGGCGCAGGCGCTGGACCTGCCGTTTTACGACGCCGACCAGGAGATCGAGCAGGCGGCGGCGCGCAGCGTTTCCGACATATTCGCCGAGCTGGGCGAGCCGGAGTTCCGCGCGGGCGAGCACCGGGTGATCGCGCGTCTGCTCAAGGGCCCGCCGTGCGTGCTGGCCACCGGCGGGGGCGCCTTCGTGCACCCGGAGACCCGGCGGCTTCTGAAGCGGGAGGCGGTCACGGTCTGGCTGCGGGCGGACCTGGAGGTGCTGGCGCGACGGGTGACCCGGCGCGACACCCGCCCGCTGCTGCGCGGCAAGGAGCCGCTGGAGGTGCTGAAGGGTCAGGCCGAGGCGCGCTATCCCGTCTACGCCGAGGCCGACCTCGTGGTCGACACCGACGACAGCCACGGCGGCGCGGTCGCCGCGGTTCTGGCGGCCCTGCGGGCGCGGGGCGACGCATGAGGACGGTACGGGTCGAGGGCGAGGGGTTCCGCGCCTACGAGGTGCTGGTCGGGCGCGGGCTGCTGCCGCGCGCCGGCTATCTGATCCGCCCGGTGCTGAACCGCCCGCGCGTGGCGGTGATCAGCGACGAGACGGTGGCGGGGCTGTACGGCGAGGCGCTGATCGACTCGCTGGCGGACGCCGGCGTCTCGGCGAACCTGATCACGGTTCCGCCGGGGGAGGGGTCCAAGTCGTTCGCCGAGCTGGAGCGGCTGTGCGACCGGCTGCTGGCGATGGAGCTGACCCGCAAGGACGCGGTGGTGGCCTTCGGCGGCGGGGTGGTGGGCGACCTCGCGGGTTTCGCCGCCTCGATCTACATGCGCGGGATCGACCACATCCAGATCCCGACCACCCTGCTGGCCCAGGTGGACTCCTCGGTCGGGGGCAAGACGGCGATCGACACCCCCCGCGGCAAGAACCTGATCGGCGCCTTCTGGCAGCCGCGCATGGTCATCGCCGACCCCGATCTGCTGCAGACCCTGCCCGAGCGCGAGCTGAAGGCCGGCTACGCGGAGGTGCTGAAGTACGGGCTGCTGGGCGACGCCGACCTGTTCCGCCGGCTGGAGACGCTGGGGCCGCAGCTGTTCGACCCCAAGCCCGACTCGCTGACCAAGGCCATCGCCCGATCCGTGGAGATGAAGGCCGAGATCGTCGCGGAAGACGCGCGCGAGGCCGGGCGGCGGATGCTGCTGAACCTCGGCCACACCTTCGGCCACGCGCTGGAGGCCGAGACCGGCTTCGGGCCCATGCTGCACGGCGAGGCGGTGGCCCTGGGCACGGCCATGGCCTACCGCTTCTCGGTGAAGCGCGGCCTGTGCCCGGGCAAGGATGCAGACCGTGCGGAGCGGGCGCTGGCCGCCGTGGGGCTGCCGACCCGGCTGGAGCAGGCGCCCGGCGCGCCGTTCAAGGCCGACCGGCTGCTCGGACACATGGCCAAGGACAAGAAGGCCGAGGGGGGCAAGCTGGTGTTGGTGCTGGCCGAAGGGATCGGGCGGGCCGTGCCGGTGCGTGACGTGGAGCCCGCAGCCCTGCGCCGGTTCCTGATCGAGGAAGGAGCGCAAGCGTGATCGCCGGAACCTTCGTCGTGCTGGGGATCGTGCTGGCGGTGCTGCTGACCGTGTCGGGCCTGATCTCGGCGGCCGAGACCTCGATGACCGCCGCCAGCCGCGGACGCATGCACCAGCTGGAGAAGGACGGCGACCGACCCGCCGCGCGCGTGAACCGGCTGCTGGGCGACCAGGAGACGATGATCGGCGCGATCCTGCTGTCCAACAACGTGATCAACATCCTGGCCTCGTCGCTGACCACCGCGGTGCTGAGCGCGGCCTTTCCCGGCGCGTTGGGCATCGCGCTGGCGACCGGGTTGATGACCGTGCTGATCGTGGTCTTCTCCGAGATCCTGCCCAAGACCCTGGCGATCACCCGCGCCGACGCGGTGGCGCGCACCCTGTCGGGGCCGACCATCTGGGTGGTGCGCATCTTCGGCCCGCTGGCCAACGCCGCCCAATGGATCGTGCGCCAGACGCTTCGCCCGTTCGGCGTCAATCTGTCGATGGAAGCCGACGTCCTGGCCGCGCACGAGGAGATCCGCGGTGCGGTCGAATACCATCACTCCGAAGGCACGGTGGCGGCCGAGGACCGCGACATGTTCCGAGGCGTGCTGGACCTGGCCGACATGGACGTCGAGCAGATCATGGTCCACCGCAAGAACATCTCGATGCTCGACGCGGACCTGCCGGTGGCGCAGCTGGTGGCCCAGGCGCTGGACATCGGCCACACCCGCATCCCGCTCTATCGCGACAACCCAGAGAACATCGTGGGCGTGCTGCACGCGCGCGACCTGCTGCACGCCGTGGCGCGGGCAGGCGGTGCGGTGGACGGGCTGGACGTGGCGGCGATCATGCGCGAGCCGTGGTTCATCCCCGAGACCACCAACCTGAAGGACCAGCTGAACGCCTTCCTGCAGCGCCGGGCCCACTTCGCCCTGGTGGTGGACGAGTACGGCGCGCTGATGGGGCTGGTGACGCTGGAGGACATTCTCGAGGAGATCGTCGGCGAGATCGAGGACGAGCACGACGCCGCCATCCAGGGCCTGCGCCGCCAGCCGGACGGTTCGGTCCACGTCGACGGCTCGGTGCCGATCCGCGACCTGAACCGGGCGATGGACTGGGACCTGCCGGACGAGGAGGCGGTGACCGTGGCCGGGCTGGTGATCCACGAGGCCCAGACCATCCCCGAGCCCGGCCAGACCTTCATGTTCCACGGCCACCGCTTCACCGTGCTGCGCCGCCAGCGCAACCAGATCACCGCGCTTCGCGTGTCCGCGCCGCTGGAACGGGCGGATCTGGCGTGAGCTGGGACCTCGCCATCGTCGGCGCCGGCTTCGCGGGCCTGGCCGCCGCCCGCTCGGCTGCCCTGCGCGGGCTGAGGGTCGTGGTGCTGGAGGCGAAGCCGGAACTGGGCGTGCGGCTGCACACCACCGGCATCTTCGTGCGCGAGGCGGCGGACGCCTACGACATCCCCGTGCGCCTCAGCCGCCGCGTGGCGCGGGTGCGGCTGTACGGGCCCAGCCGCCGTCACGTCGACCTTCAGGGGCCGGGCTACTACTTCCTGACCACCGATACGGGCGCGGTGCTGCGCTGGCTGGGCGAAGAGGCGGAACGGGCGGGAGCGACGATCCGGACCGGCGCGCGGTTCGAGGGCGCGGAGCGGGACGGCGACCTCTGGCGCGTCCGGGCGGGGGGCGAGACGGTCGAGGCGCGCTACCTGATCGGCGCCGACGGGGCGCGTTCGCCGGTCGGCAAGGCGCTGGGCCTGTCGCCGAACGTCCGGTTCCTGTCGGGGGTGGAGCGTGACTATCACGAGCGCGGCGGCCTCGACCCCGACTACCTGCACGTGTTCCTCGATAGCCGCACCGCGCCCGGCTACATCGCCTGGGCCGCAGCCAGCCCGATCGGAGCGCAGGTCGGGCTGGCGGTGTCGCACGGCCGCAAGCCCAGGATCGACGCCTTCCTGACCGAGGCCGAGGCCCTGTTCGGGCTGAAGGCCGGGGAGGCGGACCGGCGCGCGGGGCTGATCCCCTGCGGCGGGCTGGTGAAGCGCTGGGCCAGGCCCGGCGCGATGCTGGTCGGCGACTCTGCGGGCATGGTCTCGCCCCTGACCGCGGGCGGCATCCATCCGGCGCTGGCGCTGGGCCGGCGCGCGGGGCAGGCGACCGCCGACCACCTGCTGGCCGGCGGCGCGCCGCCGGAAGTGGCGGTCGCCAGGGACGTGCCGAACTGGACGACCAAGCAGCTGCTGCGCGGCCTGATGGACCTGGCCCCGCCGAACGCCCTGATCGACCTGGCCTTCTCCACCGCGCCCATGCTGGGTTTCGCCCGGCGGGTGTTCTTCCACGCGGCGGGCGCGCGTTCGCTGCCGGCGGCGGACGCTCCCGAGGAGCGCCAGGCGTGAGCGGGTTCGACACGCTCTCCCGCCCGCTGACCGGCCGGTTCGTGACGCTGGAGCCGTTCCGGCCGGAGTTGGAGACGGACGTTCGCGAGGCGCTGGACCTCGACCCGGACGCCTGGTCGATCATGGTGACGACCGCCCAGGGGCCGGGCTTCGCCGGCTGGTGGGCGCAGGCGCTGGCCGATCAGGCGGCGGGGATCCGCGTGCCGTATCTGGTGCGTGGGGCGGCGGACGGGCGGCCGCTCGGGAGCTCCAGCTTCCACGAGGTCGTCCCGGCGCACCGGACGCTGGAGATCGGCTCGACCTTCTTCCGGCCAGAGGCGCGGGCGGGCGCGACCAATCCGGAGACGAAACTGCTGATGCTGGGCGCGGCCTTCGAAGCCGGCGCGCGGCGGGTGGAGTTCAAGGTCGACAGCGTCAACGCCCGCAGCCAGGCGGCGGTGCTGAAGCTGGGCGCTGTGCGCGAGGGCGTGCTGCGCAAGCACAAGATCACCTGGACCGGCCGCCAGCGGGACACGGTGGTGTTCTCGATCGTCGACGACGAGTGGCCCCACGTCCGGGCGCGGCTGGAATCCCGGCTGGCCGCCGTTTAAGCGAACGTCGGCCGGAACAGGCCCGCCGGGCTGGCGGTGAACAGCTCCACCCCATCCTCGGTGACGCCGACCGAGTGCTCGCACTGGGCCGACAGGGACTTGTCGCGGGTGACCGCGGTCCAGCCGTCGTTCAGCACCTTCACCTGCGGCTTGCCCAGGTTCACCATCGGCTCGACGGTGAAGAACATGCCGGGCTTCAGCTCCGGCCCGTTGTGGGCGAAGTGCAGGACGTTGGGACTGTCGTGGAACACCCGCCCCAGGCCGTGGCCGCAGAAGTCCCGCACCACCGAGCAGCGCTGGGCCTCGACGTACTGCTGGATGGCGCGGCCGATGTCGCCGAAGCTGTTCCCCGGCTTGACCTGCGCCAGGCCCCGTTCGAGCGCGTCGTAGGTGACCTCGACCAGCCGCCGCGCCTTGGGCGAGACCGGGCCGACCGGGTACATGCGGCTGGTGTCGCCGTGCCAGCCGTCGACCACCACGGTGACGTCGATGTTGACGATGTCGCCCTCGCGCAGGGTCCGCTCGCTGGGATAGCCGTGGCAGACCACGTGATTGGGCGAGATGCAGGTGGTCTTGTAGTAGCCGCGGTAGAACAGGCAGGCCGGAAGCGCGCCGTGGTCCAGGATGAACTCGCGGGCCAGGTCGTCCAGCTTCTCGGTCGCCACGCCCGGCACGACGTGCGGCGTCAGCATGTCCAGACAGGCGGCGGCGAGCCGCCCGGCGGCGCGCATGCCCTCGAACCCCTCCGGCCCGTGCAGCTTGATCTGGCCGGTGCGGACGGCGGCTTCCGAGGCTTCGACGGTTTCCATCACGCGGGTCTCTTCACGGCGGCGGGCAGGGCGCGGGGTTCAGATGGCGTGCATAGCACGAAACGTCCACCCCGGTGGGAGCGATGCGTCAACCGAGGCTCGCGGGCGCGGGGGTCGCCTGCGGCCTTCGAGCGCTCCTGTCGGCGAGCTTGAGCAGGATAGGGTTGACCGCGATGGACAGGATCGCGGTCGCCACGACCAGACCGTAAGTCGATCGGGACAGGGCACCGAGGGTGAGGCCCAGGCTGGCCAGCACGAACGAGAACTCGCCGATCTGGGTGAGGCTGCCGGCGAGCACCCCCGCGTTTGCGAAGGAGAGCTTCTGCATCTTCGCCACCAGCACCGCGGCCAGCGCGCCCGCGGCAATCACGGCCAGCAGCGCTCCGAGGACCGCGAGCGGTTGCTGGAAAACGATGCGCGGGTCGAACAACATTCCGACCGACACGAAGAACAGCACCGCGAAGGCGTCGCGGAGCGGCAGCGATCGTTCCGCCGCGTTGTGGCCGAGCGCCGTACCGTTCAGCACCAGGCCCGCCACGAAGGCGCCCAGGGCGAACGAGGCGCCGAACACCGCGTAGGCCAGCCAGGCGATCCCCAGCGCGATCGACAGCACGCCCAGGGTGAACAGCTCCCGCGATCGGGTGTGGGCGATGCGCACCAGCACCCAGGGCAGAACCCGGCCGCCGATCACGAACATCAGTCCGACGAAGGCGGCGACCTTGGCCAGCTTCCAGACGACCTGGGGGAGCAGCGAGCCCGCATCTACGGTCGCCCCCCTGCCGAGGACCAGCGGCAGCAACACCAGGGCCAGGATGACGACGAGGTCCTGCACCACCAACCAGCCCACGGCGATGCGGCCGAGATCGCTCTTCAGAACGTGCCGCTCCTCGAGCGTCCTCAGCGCGACGACGGTGGACGCGACCGAAAGGCAGAACCCGAAGACGAGGCTCTCCTGGTGCGGCAGGCCGAGCACCCGGCCCAAGCCCCAGCCCAGCGCGGTCGCCACGCAGATCTGGACCAGCGCCCCCGGCACGGCCGCGCGGCGTACCCGGAACAGGTCCTGCGGCGAGAAGTGCAGGCCCGCCCCGAACATCAGCAGGATCACGCCGATCTCGGCGAGTTGGTTGGCGGTGCCGCCGTCGGCGACATAGCCGGGCGTGAACGGACCGACGATCACGCCCGCGGCGATGTAGCCGACCAAAGGCGAGAGCTTCAGACGGAAGGCCAGCATCCCTAGTCCGAAGGCCAGGACGAAGCCGGCCACCAGGGTCAGGATCAGGCTGTCTCCGTGCATCGAGGCTCCTTACCGTCGAGCCTCGCAACTGAGGCTTCGCGGGCGTATGTGCAAGAGGCGGCGCGAGGTTCGCTAGACGTACGGCACGCGCCGAACCAGCCGGATGCCCGTGGTGCTCATCTCGCACACGTAGGGCAGCACCTCCACGCCCGCCGCGACCGCCTCGTCCACCGAATTTGCGAAGGTCGGATCGATGTCGCGGGCCAGGGTGAAGCGCTCGGCGCCCGACCACTGGATCACCCACAGCACCACGGCGCGGTCGCCCGCCTGAACCCGCCGGGCCAGCGCGCCCATGTGCTTGGCGGAGCGCGCCGCCACGCAGTCGGGGAACTCGGCCAGGCCTTCCTGGCGCACGAAGTGGCAGTTCTTGACCTCGACCCAGGCCGGCGCGCGGTCCTCGTGCTCCAGCAGGATGTCGATGCGGCTGTCGGAGTCGTACTTCACCTCGCGGCGCAGGCGGGCGTAGCCGGCCAGCTCGGGGATCGCGCCGGCCGTGATCGCCTCGGTCGCCAGCCTGTTGGGGTTCATGGTGTTGACCCCCACCAGGCCGCCGCAGGCCTCGACCATCTCCAGCGTGTGCTTCAGCTTGCGCTTGGGATCGTCCGACGACGACAGCCACACCCCCATGCCCGGTGTCTTCAGCCCGAGCATGGCGCCGGGGTTAGGCACGTGGGCGGTGACCAGCCCCCCGTCGTCCAGCTCGACGTCGGCGAAGAAGCGCTTGTAGCGCTCGACCAGGCGGCCGCGCAGGAGCGGTTGAGCGAAGTCCATCTGCGGCCTAAGTCCCGCCCACGATTCGAACAGCGAACATAGGAGCCGCAGATGGCGGACGCGAGCGGCGACAACCCCACCGCGGCGGTGCTGGTGATCGGCGACGAGATCCTGTCGGGGCGAACCGCCGACACCAATCTGAACACCATCGCCCGCTTCCTGACCGAACTCGGCGTCGACCTGATCGAGGCGCGGGTGGTGGGCGACCGGCGCGGGCAGATCGTGGACGCGATCAACACGCTGCGGGCGGGACACGACTACGTCTTCACCACCGGCGGCATCGGGCCGACCCACGACGACATCACCGCCGAGTGCGTGGCGACCGCCTTCGGCGTCGCGCTCCCCTTCCACCGCGAGGCGCTGGCGATCCTGGAGCGGCGCTACGGCGCGGAGCTCAACGACGCGCGCCGGCGCATGGCCCGCATCCCCGAGGGCGGCCGCCTGATCGCCAATCCGGTGACCGACGCGCCGGGCTTTCAGGTCGAGAACGTGTTCGTCATGGCCGGCGTGCCGAAGATCATGCAGGCGATGCTGGAGGACGTCCGTCCGCGCTTGAAGACCGGCGCGGCGACCGTTTCGCGCACCCTGAAGGTCGAAGGACTCGGGGAGGGCGTCCTGTCCGCGCCGCTGGAGCGGGTCGCGCAGGCCTATCCGCAGCTGTCGCTGGGCAGCTACCCCTTCGGCTCCGGCACGGCGGGATTCGGCGCCAACCTGGTGGTGCGGGGCCGCGACGCGAGCGCGGTCGCCGCCGCGGTCGATGCGCTGAAGACGGCGTTGGCCGAAGTCGGCGTGAATGCGGCGGAGACGTGAGATCGCCGGGGGCCTTTCTTTACCAGGCGAGGGAGGAGGAACCGGCGTCGTCAGGCGCGCGTCCGCATCGACGGTCCCGGATAAGCGCATGCGCGCTTTCCGGGGCGTCCGCCGCGCCGGCAGCGGACAAACCGGCCTCCTGAGCCGCAAGAACTCCTCCCCGCAAGCCGCAGGCGCGGCCCGGCCGGGACGGCTGACCTGAGAGCGTCACCATGCTCACCGCCGCCCCAGGTCCCCGTCGAACTCGCCGCCAAAGGCCGGGAGCGACGCCTCAGAACGCCGTGATCCGCGGGCCGTCGTTGCGCTCCAGCATCAGCGCCGTCAGCGCCCAGACCAGGGCGTCGGCGCGGTCGGGGCTGTCGCCGCGGCCGCTCCCCTCCGCCCCCAGCAGCAGCATCTGGTCCTCCAGCGCCGCCAGCCCGGCCGCGTGCGCCACCCGCCCCTGCTCGTAGAGCAGCGCCGCCGGCTCGGCCCGCCCGCGCTTGTCCAGCTTCGCGCGCACCAGCCTGACCGGCCGCCCCAGCGCCCCGTCCTGGGTCAGCACCGCGCGCACCATCTCGCCGCCCTGGTTGGCCTCGGCGACCACCTCGACCGGCCCCAGCCGCGCCGCCGCCTTCGCGGCTTGCGCCACCCGCGCGGCCCAGCCGGCCGGCGACAGGCCGTGGGCGGTGCGGTCCTCCAGCACCCAGGCCCGCTCGCCGAGCCGCCCGGCGACCACGATCCCGCAGGCCGCCCCGCCGATCCCCGCCGGCGGGTCGACCGCCACCACCAGCCGCTCGAACCGCTCCGGCGGCGGCGCCTCGGCCCCCAGCGCCCGCGCCCGCTCCAGCTCGGCGGAGCGGAACACCGCCCCCTCCAGCGCCTCCAGCACCTCCCCGTCGATCTCCTGCCGCTCCAGCCGCGTGCCGCCGTACAGCGCCCGCAAGCCCTCCACGAACCCCGGCGCCAGCCAGCGCTCGTTGTCCAGCGCCGAGCCCCGCGTCACCGCCATCCCGGGCTCGGCCAGCAGCGCCCTCAGCCCCGCGGTGGGCTTGGGCGTGGTGGTCAGCGCCAGCCGCGGCCGCTCCCCCAGCCGCAGGCCCAGCCTCAGCATGGCCAGCGTCTCCGAGGGCTTGGGCCAGGCGCACAGCTCGTCCGCCCACGCCGCCTCGAACTGCGGCCCCCTCAGGCTCTCCGGGTCCTCGGCCGAGAACACGTAGGCCAGGGCCCCGTTCGGCCAAACCAGCCGCCGCCGCGACGGCTCGTAGGCCGGCCGCCCGCCGCCCGGCCCGAACCCCGCCGCCGACCCCCTCAGGCCCGACGGCCCGTCGATCATCACCTCGCGCACGTCCCCCAGCGTCGGCCCGACCAGCGCCAGCCGCCCGCACACCCGCGCCCGCCCCGCCAGCCAGGCCGCCCCCGCCTTG
>Ga0196964_10000477_pt1 | contig 24536 bp, 16 predicted proteins | sample S1_10metaG_FD_148615 | JGI IMG/M metagenome (GOLD analysis project Ga0196964, IMG submission 148615) | Soil microbial communities from Anza Borrego desert, Southern California, United States - S1_10 | ecosystem: Environmental > Terrestrial > Soil > Desert | place: USA: California | collected... | reverse complement strand
TACCGGTGCCCCAGCGGCATAACCAGCGTCGATAGAACTCGGCAGGCTATTAACTTGACCTACCAGTACCAAAGCTTGCGATCGCCTCCAAGAGTCGAGCGCTCTTCTTGCCGTCTCTAAGAGCCGTTCTGGGGCGGTTTCTAGGTGTTGAATGACAGATTCACACAATTGCGTAAAAGCAGAAAGCTGTAGCATTTCGCCCAAGCCCCCCAGCTCTTGCGCCATGATTGAGAGTTCTTCCTCTAAACAAGGCGCTTGTGGGTCGGCTAAAACCGCCTCCAAGCGATTTAGGCACCCCTCAACTTCCGTTTCAAACAAAAGGGCCGCCACATTTGTCCCGTCATCTGCCCCCAGCATCGTGGACGCATCATCGGCTACGGGGTCACCTAGTCGCTCGTGCAGCTCAGCAAAAACCGGGTTGCCAACGCTATCTAGCCACTGTTCATCAACATCAGTCTCTTGGCGGTTAGCTGTGAGTACTTGGCGCAGGCGGTCTACTCCTGCCAGCAGCAAGCTTTCGAGCGACTCGTCAACAATGATGGAGTTTCTCTGAGCTTTCAAGACCTTGAAAGAATCTTCCAGACGGTGAGCCAGCTGACTCAATGTCTGAAACCCCATCATCCCAGCACCGCCCTTGACCGAATGAGCCGCTCGCAAGACAGCATCCATTTGGTGACCATCAATGTGGCTGCCAGCTAATCCCAGGAGTACCGATTCAATCGTGTCTAGGTACTCCTGCGCTTCTTCGAGAAACTGCAGCTGAATTTCACGTTCCTTGTCTTGTGACATGGTAGAAAAGATGATTGGGGAAAAGGTAAAAAAGGGAAAAGAGTATTGGGGAAAAGGAGAAAAGGGAACCCTAGTAAAGCCGGGAAGAGGTGGTCGGTAGAAGGGTTGCAGGTGAGCTCTTGACTTCTTCACTTCCTCCCCATTCCAAGGGTAAAAAGCGTCCCAGGAGAAAGGCGCGACGGGCGAGAAAGAGCGTCCTCTTCGTCCTTTTTATCCCTAATCCCCACCAACTTTGAACGCACCCACAGAGGCCTGCAATTGAGCCGCAATCCCTACAGTTTCTTGGAGAGAGCCAGAAACTTGTCGCGTGGAATTAGAAGTGCGTTCCGAGACTTTGGCAATCTCCTTCATCAACTCAGTAACAGCTTGAGACGTCTCAACCTGAGACACGGTCGCACTCGAAATCGATTGTACCAAGGTGTCTATCTGACGAGACACTTCCAAAATCTGACTCAAACTCAGCTTGGCATCCTCAACCAGATGGGTGCCTTCAACCACCTGAGTTGTGCCCAGTTCCATCGCCTCGACCACTTCGCTGGTTTCTTGTTGGATGTTCTCAACAATCTTTTCAATTTCTTTGGTCGCCGCCGCCGAACGGGCCGCCAGTTCCCCGACTTCTTCGGCAACCACCGCAAAACCCTGACCTTCTTCACCGGCCCTGGCTGCCTCAATCCCGGCGTTGATCGCCAACAAGTTCGTTTGCAGGGCGATTTGGTTAATCAAGGAAACCACTTTGGAAATCTGCTGGGACGATTCACCTAGGCGCTTGACTTTTTTCGCCGTCTCGGCAACCGTTTCTCTCAACGAAAGGATATTTTGCACCGTACGATCCATTGCTATCCCGCCCGTTTCGGCGGTGGTCGAGGCCGTGCGGGCAACTGCAGCCGCTTGACGGGCGTTTTCTGCTACCTCTTGAATTGAACGGGTCATTTGCTCAACCGAGTCCAGGGTGCGGGTCGTTTCCTCGGCTTGTTTGAGCGCTTCGGCTGAAAGTTGACGGATTGCCCCTTCATTTTCTCCCAGTGAAGCATTGACCTGAGTTGCTGCGGTTTTAACCTGGGTGACAATGCCTCGCAGACTTTCAATAACCGCATTGAAGAAGTCAGCAACGGTGCCAATTTCCCCAACGGTCACATCCGCACGTACCGTGAGGTCGCCTCGAGCTGCTCCTTCAACATCACTGAGCAGTTCTAAAAGCTGCAGCTGGAGTGCTTCTTTTTCTCGACGTTGCTCCCCTGAGACCATTTCAGCGGCGATGCGTGCTTGTTCTCGCTGCTCAAGCAGAGCTGCTTGGTCTAGAGCAAAACCAACTTGAATCGCCACCTGCTTGAAGAAGGTGATTTCCGACTCCTGCCAGGGTCGCGTACTTGAGCACTGATGTGTTACCAGAAGCCCTATTAACTTGCCGTCTAACAGAATTGGGGCTACCAAATTCGCCTTGACTTTGAAGGGTTCTAGTTGACCCAGGTAACACTTGGTTAAGCCCGCGTCGTAAATGTTCTCCGTCGCCTTGACTCGACCCCGCTTGTACTTTTCAACATATTGCTCGGCAAAACAGGGGTCAGCAATGTTCGCTCCTAGGGCTTTCGGCCAGGACGCACCCACCGATTCTGCCAGAATAGTTCCTTGCCAGTTCTCGTCAAAGAGATAGACAACTACTCGGTCTGTTTTCAAAGCTTCTCGGATGCCTGTAGTTGCGGCATGGTAGATTTCTTCGACTTTGAGCGATTCCCGGACTTTCGAGATAATTTCATTGAGTTGTTGGGCGCGCTCGGCTTGGGCTTGTTTCTGGGCAGCGAGACTCACACCAGTTAAAGAAAGTCCAACTTGAGTGGCTAACTGCTGAAGGTAATTAATTTCCGACTCCTGCCACACCCGAGTTCCAGAGCACTGATGCGCTACCAGAAGCCCTAGTAGGCTGTCGGCAGCGACGATGGGCACAACTAAGTTGGCCTTGACTTGCAGTCGGTTCAACAACTGCATATGCGCCGGGGAATATTTGGTTGCACGGACATCACTGGTGGGAACAATTCGCCCTTGTTTGTACTCTTCTAGGAGTTTTCCAGGAATACAAGGGTCAGAGATTCGGTCGGCTAGGGCCCGAGGCCAACCGGGATCGACGGCTTCGGCAACGATGCTGCCCGATAAGTCTGGCTCAAAGCCATAGATAACCACACGGTCTGCTCCAAGCTGCTTTTTGGCTTCAGTAACGGCTTGGTCGAAGAGGAATTGGCTGTCTCCACGACTTGCGGCGCTCAACGTGTCTGCATAAGTCCGGATTCGCGCCAGGTTGGCTTTCTGCTCTTCTAAGAGTGTCTGAAACTGGTCTGCCATCAGGTTGATGTTAGACCCCAAGACGGCGAATTCGTCTTCGCCTTCCACGCTCAAACGGGTATTCAGTTCCCCGCGCTGGAGTTTCTCAAGAGCGTCGGTAGCCGCTCCAAGTGCTAGGGTGCTACGTTTGGCAAGGACGGATGCAACGATACCCGCAAGCGCTCCTGCTGCCCCGATTCCCAAGAGTAGGATGAGGGTGAGCTGACTTTCGAGGGCGGCTTGGGCCTTCTGGTCTTTGATGACTTCCGACTTGAGTGCTTGCTTTGTCACCACAAAGCTGGTACCCCCAATCCCGATGACTGGGAGTACACCAATGGCAAGGGCTATTGCCGTTGCTTTGGTTCCTAAGCTCAGCCGCCTCCACCAAGACGCTTGATGAGATCTGCTGGATTTTTGAGAGGCTACGTAGGCCGGAGGAGCCGACGCTTGCTTTAGATTTGCCTCATCCATCACCGATTGACTGAAGAGCGTGTGAGCGTAGCCGTTTCTCGTTACACCATTTTGATTGATAGTATCTGGAATTTGGTTATCACCATTACTGGCTGTATTGAATTGCTTAACCATGAAATAAGCACCATTACGTGATAATAAATTGACAATGCCAGCCCTTGGAAGTCTTGGAACTCAAATCTTGCCTCAAGCGCTGTGTAACAGAGGCGAGTTCATAATCGCCTCTGCATCTAGCACTAATAAGATTTCTTGCTCTTGCAAGACACATCCGCGTAAATAGGGAACCAGACCCGATGACACTTGCCCGAGTGGGGATTGAATACTCTCAGGAGTTAGGCGCACCACACCTTCTACTGCCTGCACAATTAGCCCGAATGTTGCTGACCCATTACTGATAATTACTATGTTGTAATGCTGAACATTTATTTCGACGGGAGGTAAGCCCAGCATCCTTGCCAAGTCAATCAGCCACAGCACCTTTGAGCGCCGATTTAGCAATCCCATGACATAGGCCGGCATATTCGGCATTGGCGTCAGGCGATGAACTGGCACGATGACAACCTCCTGCGCCCGACTCATTGGTAAAACGGCAGGTGTTTGTTGACCAAACTGAAACTTGAGATAGGTATCCCCCAGATTTTTTTTGTTCGTAGTTTGGTTCGGTAGTCGGGCGAGTGCTGAATTATTCATATCTTCAAACGGCAACGGCTTTGATTGCTCGAAGAATTTGTTCGCGGGTAAAGGGTTTGGTGAGGTAGGCATCAGCCCCTTGTTTCATCCCCCAGAGGCGATCAATTTCCTGGTCTTTAGAAGAACAAATTACAATTGGTACTTTTTCGGTAGCCGGATGAGTCTTGAGGCGGCGACACAACTCAAAACCGCTCATTCCTGGCATGACTACATCGGTAATGATGACATCCGGCTTTTCCTCTAAAACCTTATTTAGAGCTTCTTTCGCACCAACGGCATTGATTACGTTATAACCACCTTCTCTCAGGTAATGGCTCATTAACTCCAGCTCAGACAGGGTATCTTCTACAACCAAAATTGTGCCCATCAAAGTTGTACTCATGCGTTGTGACCTCACCATTAATTAACAGAGATTGCCAATTCCTTTCCGGATAATGCGTAGGGGCTGCGTGACTTGTACCTTCAGGTTCGGGCGTATCCTTCCTCAAGTCGTCAAAGCGTGCGGCGAGCCCCTACGATAAGTGTTTAAACACCATTTTTAGTAACTCTGATTGGTTGAAAGGCTTTGTCAAGTAGCCCGATGCCCTGACCAGTTTTGCCTTGGCTCGGTCTAGAAAACCCGTATTTCCCGTCACCATGACAATTGGCGTATTCTTGAAAAGTGAATGCTTTCGCAAGAGAGAACATAGCTCATAGCCATCTAAGTTGGGCATCTCAACATCAAGCAAAATCAGGTCAGGCTTGATTCGGACAACTTGCATTAATGCCCTCACCGGATCGTTAATCATTACAACGGAGAAGCTTTTATCATCCAAGAAGGAGTTGATGGCATTTAAAACTGTTGGGCTATCATCAATGCAAGCAATAGTGTACGTGCTTTTTGTGAGAGTTTTTCCGGGATTAAGGGGAGAATTGTTAAGGTTATTGTTCGAGGCTGTGGGGCTAGTTTTTTGTAGAGTTTTTTGACTCAAGTCGAGTTTTGATTGAGCGCCATTTTGACCGGAAGTCTCTCTCCCCGACTCGGAAGTTACACTCGTTGTTTCTGTAGGCTGCTGACGTCGCAACTGTTCGTGACAGCGTTCAACCAGCGTCCGAAGATCGAGATGACAAAACTTAGGAAGCTCCTTAGATTGGTCTTGGTCAATTAATTGGTAGGTTCCTTCTTTCACCGAGAGAAGTGACACCATCACTTCTTCAGCTAATTCTTCGATTAGAGTTGCTGCCTGAACAGGGCTTAGATACTGTTGATTAACCAGCCAGCAAATTGCTTGGTAATCAGGATTTTGACTTGACTGACTCTCCAAGTCTGATTCAAATATCAGGCGAACCTGAACCCGAACTGCACTGACAAGGGTAGGAATTTGACGACTGAGGCGACGCAAGTGACGGTCGAGCCGCTCGAATGGGTCAACTGAATCTGAGGCATAGATTAGTTTTCCCTGTTCTAGATAAATTGACCAAGAAACAGAGCCACTAGCTACTTGTAAACAACCATTGGCCTGACGACTAGATAATTGTGCTAATAGTGAGAGCGGGTTTAGCTTTTGGGAAGATCTGTAGCTAGCCATAGAAATGGTGTTCATGTGTATCTACCTTGGTCTCATCCAATCGTCGAAACTAGAAGGGTAAAATCTTGTGTGTGCAAGTCACACTCGTACAAGGCAATAGCGTCGGTGGGGCCAAGAATCCCGATTCTCTGCTATAACGCCGAACAAAAAAACGAGCGAGTTGCCACTAGAACCAACGATTCAAAAAATTGAATCTTGTTCCTATTGGTAATCCCTGAAGACCGGACTTTCATGAAATAGCAAATTTCAATCAGGGAGTAGCGGCATTCCCTTTCTTGATGCGTCAAAAATGGATTGTGCCTTCGTGGGTAAGCGTTACTGTTTTATTCTCTGTCCAGCTTTTGTCTTATTCTCTGCCCAAATGATGAGCGTGTCTCGCACCCCAGATGGCTTAATTTTTGTAAGCCGAAAGGCTGGCAGTAACAGTCAGGCTGTCTTGTGTGAATAGTCTCGCCTATAAAGCTCTCTCGTCTCGAATTCAAGAGTTTAGTGCGAAACCCAAAAGCCGTAATGCATCCTCTGGCAACGAAAAAATCTCAATCTGACGGTAGATGAACAAGTAACTCACTTGCTATTCATAAGTTTAACAGGGTTTTATCCTAAAACAGGTAAAGCACCAATGAAGGGCTATAAAAATAGATAAAGATAATGTGTGTCGTCAGGTTAAATTTTTCCGCGAGAATAAAGCGATCTGTTTTTTCTATAAAGTCGATTAAAACTTGATGGATTAAACCTCCTTCCCTCCCGCAACTGTGAATTTATGCTAAGTTTTTCCGGACGTAGTTACTACTTAATAAACTTGGGTTTCGATACTCCAAGAAGCTTCAAGAGTCCCTTTGATTACAACTTGGTATGAACCCTTAAGTCTGAATCTTTTTACTCAGGACTCAGGACTTAAGGGCTCAGGATTTTTTGAGAGTGAGATTGCTCTTGTTTCACTCAAGGGTCTTCAAAAGCCGTTGAATTTTAGCCTGCTGCTGTCGTTTTAATGACTCCGGGAAACTTAACTCAATGGCAATTCGCACTTCGGATACAGTGACAACCGTGGGCGATCGCTTCAATGATGGAGTTGTGACCAACTCTTCTATCGTTTCAACCTGAGCCAATAAACTTTGAGGCTGTGGGTCATCCGCCTCCTGACTCAGCAGTAAACCGATTAGCGGTTGTGTGCGCTGCATTGTCTCCAGATTGAAAATATCGTTGCCATCTAATTCAACCCTTACATCCTGCGTCCCGATTTCCGTTACTTTCGCCGTATAAGAGTGACCTTCCCATCCTTCCCAGTAAAGCTGTGCAAAGGCATTCACTTGTTTGCGTACCTTCTCGCCCGTAGCCGGTTGGAATTCACGGAAGACGCGTTTGATACTGGTGACAATGAACTTGAGCGATTCAAGCGGATTGTCCGTCTCAGTCCGCGTTTGGGAATACCACTCCTTCACGTCAGAATAGATTACTAAAGTCAGATCGTCGATCTGGGAGCGAGAGGGATCGACAAAATCAACGAAAAGCCTTGCCTGAAGTTTCGAAGTAGCGATCGCCCGGATCACCTTCCCATTCATCAGCGCCCGCGCCCCGTAGTCTCCCACCAGTTCGACTTTGACTTCATCGGGGATGTTGGGCCATTCATCCAAGAGAATTTGGGTACCGCTTTCACTCACATCGACAGTCTGTCCTGTCCAACTTTGACCGCCACTATGAATCACAGCGGTCAATTTCCTCGGCAGGCGGTGCGCGCGACGGAGTTGGGGTTGCTCGAAGGCAACTAGACACGCGGCCAAAAGCAGGAACAAGTTAAAAATACACCACAGCGCATTGATTAAGACAGCCTGGGTATCTTCTGGGCTGATCACCAGCCAAAACGGTACGGCAAGCAAGGAAGCCGCCGCAACTGCACTGACGATAACGAGGTACCGCACCGAATCAAAGTCAAAGCTGCGCTTGGTCACGCTTAGCCCTTTATCGGTCACGTTAAAGCTCCCTAGTTTGGGGTTAACTAGGGCTAAAAGGGTGACAAGTCCCGCCTGGAATGACATCGCAAATTCGAAAATCTCATTCCAGAAGGAGAAACGGACATGCTTGTAGGGAATGTGGTTTGTCTGCATCGACAGAATAATGTGAGGCAGAGCGTAGAACAACGTTTCTAGCCCTAAACCTCGGACTGAGTTGATGCCAAATAAAAGAAATAGGGGAGGGGCGATGGCATACATCAACCGGGGAAAACCGTAGAAAAAGTGCGATGTCGCACTGAAATAGCACAGCCGCTGCGGAATCGTCAAATTCAGTTTCGGGTTGATCAGTGGGTTTTCGATTCGCAGAATCTGAGCCATCCCCCGTGCCCAGCGGACTTGTTGACCCACATAGGCCGAGAATTTCTCAGGCGCAAGACCGGCCACCATAATCTTGTCGTAGTAGACCGACTCGTAGCCCAGGGAATGAAGACGGAAGGCGGTATGGCAGTCTTCTGTAACAGTTTCTGTGGCAATTCCCCCAATTTGGAGCGCGTACTCTTTCCGAATTACAGCCGCTGATCCACAAAAGAACGCCGCATTCCAGAAATCATTGCCTTTTTGCAGCACCTTGTAAAACAGTTCATTACCCACAGGGATTTTGCCGCCCGTTAGGAGATTGCGCTCAAACGGGTCGGGGTTATAGAACCAGTGAGGCGTCTGCACAAAGGCTACGTTGGGGTTAAAAAAGAAGCCGATCGTATGCATCAGAAAATGTCGGACAGGCATATGGTCGCAGTCGAGAATTAACACCAAATCGCCATCTGTGCGGCCAAAAGCGGTGTTAATATTCCCGGCTTTCGCGTGGTCGTTATTGTCCCGAGTTAGCATTGTCGCGCCGAGTTCTTCGCACATTTGGCGCAACTCTTCCCGACGGGCTTTATATTTCTCGGCTCGACCATCATCCAAGACATAAACTCGTTTTTTGTCGGCTGGATAGTCGATCGCTAAAGCTGCCAAAGTCGTCTTGCGGACAATTTCGACATCTTCGTTATAAGTCGGAATATAGATATCGACTTTAAACCATTGGTCTTGGGGATAGAGGGAAAGATCGACCGGCTTGCGGTCTTTGATTTTTAGAGTTTGAAAGTAGGCGAGTACAAGGGTGCCAATTGCATAAAGTTCCGCCGTCAACAACAAGAAACAGAACGTCCCATTAATCCAGTCATCGAAATTCAGGGTGTAGTTGAGGCGGTAATGCAGATAGCGCAGCGTTGTGACTATACTCAGTAAAATCAAAAACAAGTGAAGATATTCGCTTGTTTTCTTATTGGGCTTTTGCTCCTCCATCTGTAGGGCGACGCGGCCCACGACGATCAGCAGCGTCGCTACCACCGCTTGCTGCCAAATTGCAGGGCGTGCGGTGATCAGTGGCGTTAATAGCAATATAAGCGACACAATCAGCACCAGCAGCTGACGGCGCGAGAGCCACTGTAGAATCTGGTCAAAAGCATTCGGTATGCGATCGACAAGCAAGTTCGTTAGCTGCTCACGCTGCTCAGTAGAAATCCCAACGCGCCTACGACTTGGCTTCTCTCTTACTTTTGAGGATGTACTCGTCATTTGTTATTGGTTGTTGGTTATTGGTTATTGGTTGTTGGTTGTTGGTTATTGGTTGTTGGACTGTTCAACAACCAATAACCAACTTTCCAACTCTCCAACGTCATTTCTCCTGACCGCCAATCCGCTTGAGATACAGTTGGACAACGCCGTAAAGAATGAGAGTCGCCGCCACTAGCGCGGGAGCCAACATGAACCAACTCCCTGACAGGACTCGGAAAACCTGGTTTGGCAGAGGTGTTTTATCGACTTGACGCTTCTGTTCGCGCTGCAAAAACTCAAGGTTATAGGCATTTAGATCATTGGCGTCGGGTTTGGGCGTGTTGGCACTGATGAGGACGGTGTCTTCCTTGAGTTGGAAGAATAAGGGGTCTTGGCGCAACAAGCTTTGCACTTGTTCTAAGCCTTTTTCCGTCTGACCACTTAGGGCTAGTAATACGCGATCGCTTGCATACGGAGAGATAATTTCCTTAATGACGCCATCGTTAGCAGGCAACGTCTGAATCTCAGTTTTGTTCCACAGGCGCTCCAGGGCATCCTTCAATTGAAAGCCACCAGACGTCATCGCCTCTGGGAAAGGAAAGTTCTTTTGAATCCCAATCCCCACCAGTTGGCGCTTAGCTTGTAGCTCTTTCGGAAACTTGTCGCTCGTGTAAACCGATAACTGAACCGAGTCAGCTTTGCTGAGCCGTCCCAGTCTTGTACTGAACTCTAGTAAAGTCATCAAATCTGTCGTTGAAGGCTCCTTGGGTACAACAATTGCTGTACTCGATAAATCTTGAGGAGCGGCAAAGGGGAAACCGTGCTGTAGCAGCTTGAGCTCTGGCAGCTGGACAGCGTTTGTCCGCTTGAGCGTAAAACTCGTATCCCCATGTAAGGTGCCCCAGAGCTGTTGATCGGTTACCCGGCTACAGGAGCGACGCTCCCGCGCATCAAGACGGAAATCGACCTGGATTTTGGAGGTCGGTGTGATCAAGTTTCCTGGTAGGGGAATAGTCAGCGTCTCTCGGTTTCCGCCATCGATTGAAGTGAGCCGTTTTCCGATAAGTGCAACCCCATCCAGCTTAACTTCCACTAATGAAGTTTTGGCATTAATTTGTGGGCCATAGCTGTAACTCAGAGTCATGGAGTTACCCGACCCAAACTGATCGTCTGGCAGCGCCGGGAAGTCAATTTCAATCGGCGGGGAATCAGAACCCCGAACTGTTACATCCTGATAGGGCTTATTATTGCGAGACTTGAGTTCGCTAAGTTGGAATGTGTCTTTAAGTGGCAAATACCCTGGCCACTCGCGAGGCGGCGGGGAAGGCACCAAGGTGAGGTCTTTCACGATGATGCTTTGACCGGTACCAATCTTGCGGTCTTTGGCCTGCACCAAAAACTGTACGGCTTTGGCGACGCCAACCGGTCCATTGCCTGTTGCCACCAGCACGGGCGCCTTATTATTTGAGGTTGTTGTTAACATCAAAACCCCAACCTCTGGCGGCAAGGCCTTCTTCTTACTATCCAGTACCTTGTTGTCTTCTAGGGACAGCGGTAGTGTAAGCGACTTCAAGGCTGGCTGCTGCTCTGGTGTCCCGATGACCACCAACCGCTCAGATGGGGCATTTCGCGCCGCGCTCTTACCCACTTCGTCAAGGGTTTTGACTAAGCGGGTATCCAGGGGACGGAAATTAGCTAAACGACCTAAGGTAGCTTGGAGGCGAGTCGTTGCGGTTAGCCAAGTTTGGTCAACTTTATTCGGCAGCAGATAAGCAATCTGATTGGGATATAAGCTGAGTTCGTCAAAGACTGGGTAGGGATAGCTACTGAAGTCTAGAGGGACGGATTGGGGATTGAAGTCAAATGTGACTTTTGAATCAGGCAGAATCTCCGTCCACAGTGAAGGGTCGTAGGGGTCCTGGGTACAAGTGGGGGAGTTGTTCTGTAGCGCTCCAATAGTAATTTCGTTATAGTTTCGAAGTTGCGAGAGTGGCACATCGAATACCGAACTCCCGATTTCGCCCTCTTTGCGGTTGAGGGGGATACTGCCGATGCTCGCGCCGTTAATTAGAACGGTCAGATTAGAGCGAGTGGCATAGAGAGCTGGGGAATGTCGATAGCGGATTTGGGCTTTGACGGATTTTATCTGCCAGTCGCGGGGACGGGTAAAGCCGAGGCGAGCTTCGTCATAGATACCTCGCAAGCTGAAGCGGGTGCCAACAACTGGGCTGCGGTTGAATTCTAAGATGTATGGATCTCCCGCAGGTGGGGCCGCGACCTCAGGTCCATTGGCAGACGGGGTTGGCTCGGTAGAATCTGGGGGGGTTCTTTCTTTCCTCTCGTCGATAGTGCTTTCGCGTAGTGTCTCTGTTGACGAGGAGGGTTCGGTGGGCGCGGGAGAATCACTCTGGGCAGTAGCCAAGGTGGCTGTCAATCCGATGGGGACAGCGCAGCAGAGTATTAATAGCCATACTAGAGATTGTTGCTTGAATCGATGCCCTCGTCTGACGCCAGAGCGCTTATCGCGTCGGTGTGACCCTTGCGCTATAGCGGGTAGATGGGCAAATGCCTTACGAAAAAAGGGTTTCATCAGCAGGAGTGGTGAAGTCAGGTTACAGGATGCTACCCTTGATGCCCATCCCATCTCAGGGGATTGGAATTGTTAAAAAAAAGTCTCCCCTTATCGGTCAGTGGCTGGAAAGTTTGGTACTGTTTTCTGGAAAGTCGCGATTAATCGCGTCTCTACAAATGGTTAGGGATGCCACCTAATTGATACAGGGTCTAGAAGACTTGATCCGGATTAGCTCTTCTCTGCCGGAAGCCCTGCAACCTACCCGTAGAGCCGGAGCTGGGATGTAGGCCCTCACGCTTTTGGGCGTATGCGCTCCCTCCTGAGTTGGAGTTTCTTCTAGAACTGATTGCGATGCCTGGGTTGGTTCACGCGAGAGCCACTATTGCACTCGGAAGTATGATGCATGGCATCGTTTCAGTTGTAACAAAATTTTCTCGCGTCAAAAAGCGATCGCACCCTTTTGATGGTTGATTTCAATAGCACATAAGCCAGTTAACCAGAAAGCGCCGGTCCGTTGTCAGTCATTACAAGCCCTGGTGTACTTTCGACTTTCGATATCACTGCATTTAACAACCGCCGGAGCTGGGGTTTATTCTTAAACGATGTCCATTGAGCCTTAAACGCCGCAAGACGCTCTTCCAGTTCGGAAGTAGTCTTTTCCTCCTCAGTTAGGTTAGCAGGCGGTAAAGCGGCAGCCGAAGCGGCCTTTGCTGCAAGCTTTGACGCCTCCGCTGCTTCAACAACCTCTTTAGCTTGTTCCAGTTTGGCGGAGACTTCATCCGTGTCACGGGTATCATCCTTGAAACAGGCGGGAAGGAAGGGCTTAGTTGCATCGACAGCATGCACGGCAAGAGCACCATTCGCGGCTTTTTCTGCATATTTGAGGAAGGTTTGCCACATCCAGCGGACTAATCCAGGTGCAGTCTGGGTCTTTTTGTGAATTTCGGCTACGGCATGACCGAAGGCGTCTGCTGCCCAGTGTCCGCCTTGGGGCTTGTAATGGATATTTCCACGCCACCGAATGAAATCTGGGTAGGGTTCACCTACGGATATTTCCCATTCGTACTTTTCGCGCTCTAAGGACTCCGGCGGAATATTGGTCTTAACCGGATGCTTACCAACCTTGCCAGTGGCAAGCTTAAGACTTGCTTTAGCGTCATTGACTGATGCATCCGTTGGTGGGATGGCTTCATTTTTGATTTCAATGTCTTTCTCTTTGTCTTCAGAAAGAGAAGTTGTGCAGGAATCAGTAGGAGGAATTTGTGTATGGGGTTCGTCAATGTCAGCCGTACACTCAGCTGGGACGCTGGGCGATTCAGGTTCGATAAATTGGTTCGTTTCAAGGGTTTGGTCTGCATCATCGCCAAAAAGTTGGTTGAGTGCAGTAAGGATACGGTCAGTCCGCAGCAAATATTGGTGGGTTCTGTCCTGCCCATTTCGCCAGTTGTCTGCCCTGGAGTTCTTGCGCTTGTCGAGGAACCCCAAGCGCTCTAGTAAGGCGATCGCTTCCCGAATCACATGGATGCTATGCTCTTCCAACAGCTCCTCGCGCAGGTCAGCTAGCCTGTGATAGACCCAACCTGTCTTGTAGATGGGGCGCTTCCAGTTTGACCAACGTGTGAAGATGTTGATTAATTTGGCTGCGCAGCAGATTACTCGCGTTTTAGTATTGGGCGCTAGGTGTTCTAATAACTCTTTGTGCTCTCTGTAGAAGAGGCTGATCTTGGCTCTGGATGGCCGATTGCGCGGCGAAAGGTCTTTTTCTGATACTTGATTGAAGTACTGCTCTGGTGCTGCGGTCATGGTAATGCTGTCCTGTATGTGTGTGGAGACAGCCATCGCTTGATTGCTAACACAAGACCTTTTCAACAACACCTGGAGGAACTATCCACGACCGTGCTATTGTTGTGGTACGAAATTAATAAGGTTCGCACGACAAGTTGAGCCTGTTAGCTGTCGATGTGTGAGAGACTTGTCGGGTACACGCACACAAGGCGCTACAAGCTTAATAAAGACCAATTGTGGCAACCAAAACGATTCTGTCTTGACGATTCTGTCTTGACGATTCTGTCTTGATTCGTTTTGCCCTCCCCCTCGGAGGGTTATTTTTTAGGGGCGTAACCTCCAGGTACGTTTGCAAAATTAATCCAATCTTACAGCTGTGGGAGACAAAGGCGATCATCTCACACGGCTTAGGACAGATGGATTAAGGAACTGCCGTCAGGAAAGCTGATGTCTGATGAACAAGAGCGCAGATGATTGGGGCGATCGCATACCAAGAGTCATCGGTATCGACTTGGATTGAGTCATACCATCCTGGGTTGACGCCGTGGTTTGTGACAGACAAACTCTCAGCTTTGATGGGTTAAATTCCTCGAATTTCGCCCGTATGAATTCGTGTTGTTGCGGGGAGGACAATTCTTACCTGGACTCGCGCAAGCTAGGGGAAATTTCGGTAAGCTCCAATCGGCTGGAATCCTTACGTGGTGGCGGTTTTGACGATTTTTTGACACGATAATATGGCTCCTTTCATGGTTCTTGCATGGGAGGGGAAGTCGTCCTGGGGAGGTGGTGCTAACACCTAGCCGGGGCGCGTTATTCGATTAATGGGGATGATTCTACCTCAATTTGGGGAAAAGTGTGATTTGCACCTGCTCGCCTCACCCGCCAGGGAATAAATTCCCTAGCTAATAGCTCAAGTCCTCTTAAGAGGACTAAAGAAAAGATCACACTTGGCTTTCAGTCCATTTCAATTGACTTTCATCTATAAGCTGTGGGATTTAAATCCCTGGCGGGTTACTCAACCCATAAGTAAACCTGATGGGAGATATATAAATAACTGACAGAAATCCCCTTGTGTTTGTAAACAAATGTAAATATAGTGAGAAGCAAGGCAAAGACATTTGCCCAATATCATAAAAATTCACCGCCATCATAAAACCATGACGACCACATTAACCAGACGCGAAAGCGCTTCCGTTTGGGAACGCTTCTGCTCTTGGGTCACCTCCACCAACAACCGCCTCTACGTAGGCTGGTTCGGCGTGTTGATGATTCCTACCCTGTTAACCGCCACCACCTGCTTCATCATCGCCTTCATCGCTGCTCCTCCCGTGGACATCGATGGTATCCGTGAGCCTGTTGCAGGAAGCTTGATGTTTGGCAACAACATCATCTCTGGTGCAGTTGTGCCTTCCTCAAACGCCATCGGCTTGCACTTCTACCCAATCTGGGAAGCCGCTTCTTTAGATGAGTGGCTCTACAACGGTGGTCCTTACCAGCTAGTGATTTTCCACTTCCTGATCGGCGTATTCTGCTACATGGGCCGTGAGTGGGAACTCTCGTACCGCTTAGGTATGCGTCCTTGGATAGCTGTAGCTTACAGCGCCCCAGTTGCTGCTGCCACCGCCGTCTTCTTAATCTACCCGATTGGACAAGGTTCCTTCTCCGATGGCATGCCCCTCGGAATCTCTGGAACATTCAACTTCATGTTCGTGTTCCAAGCTGAGCACAACATCCTGATGCACCCGTTCCACCAACTCGGTGTAGCTGGTGTGTTCGGTGGTTCCTTGTTCAGTGCGATGCACGGTTCTCTGGTTACCTCTTCACTGGTACGTGAAACAACCGAAACTGAATCACAGAACTACGGTTACAAGTTCGGACAAGAAGAAGAGACCTACAACATCGTGGCAGCCCACGGCTACTTCGGTCGGTTAATCTTCCAATACGCTAGCTTCAACAACAGCCGCAGCCTGCACTTCTTCTTAGCCGCTTGGCCAGTCATCGGCATCTGGTTCACCTCACTGGGTATCAGCACGATGGCGTTCAACCTGAACGGCTTCAACTTCAACCAGTCCGTCATCGACTCACAAGGTCGCGTAATCGGAACTTGGGCTGATGTACTAAACCGCGCCAACCTGGGTATGGAAGTAATGCACGAGCGCAACGCTCACAACTTCCCACTCGACTTGGCTGCTGGCGAAGCGACTCCTGTTGCTCTAACCGCTCCAGTCATCAATGGCTAAGTTCTAACACCAGTTAAATAGCTCTAAAGCGCTCTCCTGAAAGGGGGAGCGCTTTTTGTCAGATTTTAGCAGCTTCTGTAATAAGCCCTGGTGTTTGCTTCACTTCTTGACATATTCAACTAGTTGAATATAGATAAACTCTATAGTCAATTAGCTGCATAAAGGCTCTAGCAGATAACCTTGGCGAGGATACACTTATGGCTACCTCTCGGAAAGATGATGTGCAGCAGATTCTCCAGGGGGCAATGGCTCATCACCAAGAAGAGAATTTTCAGAGCAGCAGCTAAAAGACGCCACACCCCGAAGATCGGTAGTGCACGGAGTGCGATCGCCCTTCACTTTTCACTTCACAAATTATTCACACTCGTTTACTACACTCTTACTCATAAGCTTTTGGACTGACGAGCCCTCTCAATGGGATGAGAGGGTATTTTTTTTGTTGGTCACTCAAGATCGCACTGTCAGGAACCCCCGGATAAATCGGGGTTAAGACGGTGTTCTGTCCAATTTACAAAGATGTTAAGCTTGCTTGCTGATGTCAGTAATTACTGAGATAATGCATTAAGTAAGGCAGTAAGTACGCTTTTATGACCATCATTGCCCTGATCAATCAAAAGGGGGGCTGTGGGAAATCTACTACAGCTGTACATTTCACCTACTGGCTAGCAACCAAAAAGAAAGAAAAGGTGCTGCTGGTAGATGCCGATGCCCAGCAATCAAGTTCAGCATGGTTAGAGGGCATGGAGTTGGAAATTCCCTATAAGGTTGTGCAGACACCAGATGACTTACTGGAGCAGATCCCGGTGCTCGCTCTTCAGTATGACCAGCTTATTGTCGATGGTCCTGCTTCTTTAGCGGAAGCAACCAGAGCGATTCTGTTCCGTGCTGACTTAGCGATCGTTCCGGTACAGCCCACAGGCGTAGATTTGCGATCGGCTTCAGATGCCGTGAGGTTAATCAAGCAGGCCCAGTCCGTTAGAGGTGGTTCTCCGATCGCCTCAGTATTCTTGAGCAGAGCCGTGAAGGGTACCAAGCTCAAGGATGAAGCCTACGCACTCCTGAGCAAAACCCCAGAAGTCACTCTGCTCAAGACGGTGATTCATCAGAAGCAGGCGATCGCCGACACCTCTGGTCAGTCTGCAACGGTTTGGGATTTGCCTAGCCGCCCAGCTACAGAGTCAGCGCGGGAATATGAGCGATTGTTCAAAGAAATTTTGGCTGTGTTATGAGTCCTAGAAAAAGTCGGAAGTCCCTGGATGATGCTCTAGCGCAACAGTTTATCTATGGAGAAAAACAGCAGGGGGCACTAAGAGAGCCTTCCCCAGAACAGACACCATCTGAGCATTCCTCAGAACAACTTTCATCATCTGTTAACAAAGCAGGCGCGCGTCTTCGCACGACGGAAAAAACACCAAATGAGTCAACGCTGATGGATAAGTTCCAAACCCCACCGAAAGAGGCCACGGTACGCTTCACCGTTGATTTGCCTGCGTCGATGCATCGGAAACTGTCTATTTTGGCTGCCAAGACAGGCAAGAAGAAGGCAGAAATTGTGCGGATGTTGCTGGATGACGCCCTAGCGGATGTAGATAAGTAATACTGTAATGCAGTAGATTTGCAAGATTTGAGCCGATGAGCATTGGTTAAGAGTTGCAGAAGCTGAACTGAAAGATTTTTCGAGGAAGTAGGTCAAGAAGAACAAAGCTGAAAGTCTTGCCAATGGATGCTCAGTGTCAGCCTTTGAAATCCTGCTTCCTCTGGCATAGGTGATCACAGAGGATGGCTTTTCTAGTTATGGATTGTTCCATCGGGCATTATTGCTCCACTTATAGTTGCTTCTGTTAGGTCAACCTCACTCAGGTCTATACCTTTCAGGATTGCTCCAGTTAGCTCGGTTCCATGCAGATTAGCACCACTCAGATTTGCCTCGCTCAAGTCAGTACCCGTAAAAGTTGCCCCCCATAAGTTGGCTCCTTCCAGATTGGCTCCTTGCAGGTTGGCTTCACTCAGGTTTGACCCCCAGAGTTCTGCCTTACTCAGGTTTGCCTTACCCAGGTTTGCCTTACTCAGGTCAGATCCGCTCAAATTCGTCCCACTCAGGTTGGCTTCTTGGAGTGACACCCCAGGGCCAATTAAGTACGCCCCGTGTTCGGTGGGGTCAAATCCTTCCGGAAATTGAGTCGCTTCGTTATAGAGTGCTCCCTGAAAGTTGGTAGCCTCAAGGGTGGTGAAGCGGAGATCTGCCCCAAATAGGTTTGCCTTACTCAGGTCGGCTCCACTCAGGTCAGCCCCACTCAGATTTACTCCTTGGAGTGACACCCTAGGGGCAATTAAGTACGCGCCGCACTCGGTGGGGTCAAAACCCTCAGGAAATTGGGTTGCTTCGTTGTAGAGTGTTCCCTGAAAGTTGGCAGCCTCAAGGGTGGCGGAGTGAAGATCCACGCCAAACAAGTTCGCCTTCCTCAAATCGGCTTCCTTCAGATCTGCTCCCCTCAGGTTGGCTCCCTTCAGGTTTACCCCTTGGAGTGACACCCTAGGGGCAATTAAGTACGCGCCGCACTCGGTGGGGTCAAAACTCTCAGGAAATTGAGTTGCTTCGTTGTAGAGTGCCCCTTGAAAGTTACATGACTGAATGTTTGTAGAACACAGATCCACTCCAAACAGGTTGACCCTACTCAGGTCGGCTCCACTCAGGTCGGCTTCCTGGAGCGAGGCATACCACAGGTCGGCTCCCTTTAGTTCCGCTCCACTTAAGTCAGCTCCACTTAGTTCTGCTTCCCACAGAGTGGCTCCATTTAACTTGGCTCCACTTAGATTGGCTTTCTCTAGAGCGATTCCGAACAAGTTTCCCTCGCTCAGGTCAGCTCCGCACAAGTCAGCTCCTTGGAGATCTACTCCACTGAGATTTGCTCCACTGAGGTTTGCCCCTCGCAGTGACACGCCAGGAGCGATTAAGTACGCTCCTGCTTGAACTGGATCAAAATCTTGGGGAAACTGAGTCGTTTCGTCGTAAAGTGCCTCTTGAAGGTCTATCCCTAAAAGTTTAGCGGAGCGAAGATCTGCTCCCAATAGGTTGGACTGCCTCAAGTCGGCTCCACTCAAGTCAGCTTCACTCAAGTCGGCTCCGAGTAATAAAGCCTTCCTGAGATTGGCTTCCTTCAAATTAGCTTGGCTCAGGTTTGTTTTCCACAGGTCTGCCTGACTCAAATTAGCACCACTTAGATTGGCGCTACTCAGGTCTATCCCACTTAGTTTTGCACCCGCGAGTAAAACGTGAGGTGCAATTAAATAGGCTCCTGCCGATTCGGGGTCGAAATTTTGGGGGAACTGAGTTGCTTGGTTGTAGATTGTGGTTTGAAGGTTGGCTCCATGCAGAATGGCACTCCTCAAGTTGGTCTCACTCAAGTTGGCTCCACACAGAACTGCACTCCTCAAGTTGGTCTCACTCAGATTGGCTCCGAATAAATCGGCTCCAATAAGGTTCGTATCTGTTAGGTTGGCTCCACTCAGGTTAGCTCGCCATAAACCTACTCTAGGGAGGTTCACCTTGCTTAAGTTGGCTCTACTCAAGTCTGTTCCACTAAAATCTCTTTCCCCTTGTGCATACCGCTCTTTTATTTCGTCAGCATCCATATCATTGACCCTATAGTTTCATCATTTTCGAGGAAACTTCCGGTTCCCAAGCCCAAATTACATAACCTTTTTCTGTCTTAGTAATGACCGTTTTATGAACTCTATGGCTGAGTTTATCCATCGTTTCTAGAACCTTTTCTTTAGTTTTCTCAGCTCTGAAAAAACTGTAGTACTGATCATCAACAAGAATTGCAAATAAGCGTTGTTTTAAATGGGGGACGTTGATTCGACAGGTTTGGTATTGCTTGCGTGATTCTAGGATTTTGCTCTCAGCTAAGTCTACATTCTGAGCGGCAGACTGAGAGCTGAACCTAGATGCTCCAAGCTGAACCGAATTATTCTCATGATCGGCTTGCGACAAGTTGAGTTTTTCAAGATCGGCTGCAGTAACTGTGGTCTGATCTGGGCTAGTTAGTTGAGGTAAGCCCAGTTGAGTGGGATCGACAATTTGTTCAGGAGTTTCAATCGGGATGTCTGGAGCTTCAGGCACGGCATCTGGAGCCGTTATAGATTGACTCCTGATAACCTCATCTAGAGCTGAAAGGTCTATTACCGAAGCTTCTGGTCGGTATTCTGCCATCAACAGTGCTTCTGGCTGTGCTTCCTTTTCCTTCGAGTCTTGTTGTCGATTTTGCAACAGCTTTTGGGTCTCAGCTGATTCACGATAGGCTTGCCACCTTCTATTTACCTCGACGCTGGCAATGCCTGCTCCCACGCTGACTACGATCGCAAATCCGACATAGGGAATTGCTACGTCCTTATGCTCTCCATTAAAGATTGGTTGAATTTCTCCACTATAAAAGGGGAGTTCGACAACCACGGGTTCGGATTTGATTAAAGCAAACGGTATGGTCAAAGTAGAAAAGACAGCACTAGAGATAAATACTGCTGGTAGTAAAATGTTGCTTAAGGGGACACTGGTCATATTCAACTGCTCCAAGCAGTGAAGCGTGGGTTTCTGGCGCGTGAACTTCTCCTTGCTCAGTAGTACACCCCTGAAACTTAAAAAATCATACCTCTATCACACCTTCCGCGCCCTGATCAGGCACATCGGGACAATTTCTCCGGTTGCTCTGACTAAAACTCTTACTCTGTCTTCATTTGAGAACGGCTTTCGCCAAACTAATCACCCCAAAACTTGTTCTCAATTAACAATCATTATTGAAGCCTGAGCTGTCCCAGAAGCAATGCGATCGCTCATAAGAGAGCCGCTCTCTTTTGATTTCTCCGGAGGCGGTAGCGTTCTTTCTGATTCCTTTGTCAAGAACATCAATCGCACCCCGACTACCTGTGGAATGTTGGTTATGGATATGTGGCGCTCTCATCCGAAATCAACGATTATAGGATGAGCTTCTAACCTCACGATTAGAAATTCCTGTCTCATTGCTCGGTTAGTCTCCTCCCGATACCTCCACAGGCTATAACACAATCCGTTCGACCGCTACATATTTGTCGGTTTTTCTATATAGCATATCTATACATTACAGAATAACAAGTTGGATGAAGTGTTTCTCACTCATCACGCATCCAGACCTACTAGTCTTTGGTGTATGGAAGAACCTTTTTGATGCCGCGTCTAAAAAATTTTAGGTCGAATCTTTATATTTAGCCCTCTTTTATTCCCTTCATCAGAGAATATTTGAAATGTCGAACCTTCGTGACACAACTTTGAGTTGAGGTACGAAAACTGTATGAAAGAAGTTCGGCATTTATTCTCTCCCAAAAGTGATTTAAAAGGGTTAGGCTCGAAAAAAGCGATCGCAAGCGACGCCCCTGGTGGTCTGATTACTGAACCAGTGTTCTTTGAGCGTGAGCCTATCTCCCTTCACCAAAACTTTAAGCTCACATCCTGTCATTCGATTTATCGCCCGAGTAATGTAAATGAAGATATAGTCACAACTCAAACGAAAGCTGGCTTTGGCGTATGAACTTAAAAACCTTCTTAATTATCGCAACGCTATTAGCTGCTGTCGGGCTACCGATTGCCATCCGTCTATCACTTGCTGAAAATGTCAGCCAACCGGGAAAAATTCAGCCGTTTGAAGAGGCTAAAAAGGTTTTTAAACCGCTAAAAGCTAAGCAAACAGATGTTGCACAGATTCTAAAAACTAAGAGATGTGTGGGGTGTGACCTCAGTGGTCTGAATCTGAGCGGAGTAGATTTGAGCGGAGCAGATTTGAGAAATACTAACCTCTCCCGTGCCAACCTCACAAAGACCAAGCTGAAAGATGCAAAAATGAGTGGCTCAAGCTTGGAAAAAGCTAATTTGACTTATACAGACTTAGATGGAGCTGATTTCAAAGGTAGCGACTTGAAAGGTGCCGACCTTAGTAACGCTCAACTCCTAAATACTGACTTGACTAAGGCTAATTTAAGTAATGCTATTCTGAACCGCACTGAGCTTCGAGATGCCGATCTGACTGGTGCAAAGCTAGAGGGTGCCAACCTAAGTCATGCCACTCTTGTCGGAGCACATCTGACGGAGGCAAACCTAACAGGTGCCAATCTTAGTAATGCTGTCTTGCGTTACGCTAATCTGTACAAAGCCAACATGAGCAAGACAAATCTGACTGGTGCTGACTTAAGTCTGGCGATCATGCCGGATGGTACAAGTCCCTATGGAACAACTCAGTATTGAAGACTAATTCAACTACCTCGCCCTGTAGAGGGACGGGGATTGTGTCTACTCTCTACCTCAACTCGCTACCAAAAAGATAACGCTTCGGTTTCTATAAGCAACACATCAGGGGACGGCTGAAAATCGCCCTGTACTCAACCACCGAGTCCGTAATCTATTGCGGAAGAGCAACTCCCTGTAGTGGATAAAAACTTCCTCTCAAGAGCCGTATCTCTCTGCAAGCAGAGTGCCTTCTGCCTTCAAGTACTGGGTGACGAAACTACAGGTCTGAGTATTTAATTTATCAGAGTTTTTGTACCTACACGGCATTTTAGGGACACCTCCGTCCCTCCGGAGTCCCGAAGAACCCTCCCCGCGCGGCTTCGCACAGGACGGGGATTCCCTCGAGTTGGTTGAGTTTGACGCAATTGCTGACAGCTTCTGTACGCAGAAAGTTTTACAAAAAACTTGCGAAAAAACCTGTCGCTTTTAGGCATGGAAGTTCCAACCTACCAGCCTCTTGTTGTTTAGTATTGCAGATTGCCACAATTAAGGGGGTAACTTGGTGAAAGACAATCTGCTAGTTGACTTGCGTCCAAGCACCTTTCCTCTATTTGTTAACCGAGCTGCCAGTGAGCCTATTCATTGAGATTGTCCTATTTGTAATCGCACTCTTCCTTCTCGTTCCGAGTGCGGTTCTTTTTATTGAATGCTGTGCCGCCTTCTTGCCTAGTCGAAGTGAAACATGGGATGGCAAGGTAACTCGGCCTAGGGTTGCTGTTTTGGTTCCAGCTCACAATGAAGCGTCATGTATTGGTGCCACGCTGGAGACATTACTGCCACAGTTAACAGATCAAGATCGGCTAGTAGTCATTGCCGATAACTGTAGTGATGAAACAGCAGCGATTGCTCGTACCTCTGGTGCGACAGTGATTGAACGCCAGGATACTGAGCGAAGGGGCAAAGGGTACGCCTTAGACTATGGCTTGCGGTTCATTGAGGCAGATCCACCTGATGTGGTTGTGATGGCGGATGCAGACTGTACTGTTGATCAAGGCTCAATTGATTGGATTGTACGGCAGGCAAATGCGACAGCACGACCTGTGCAGACAATCTACCTCATGGAACAACCTGCTAACCCAGGACCGAACGATACGGTTTCGGCACTATCGTTTATGGTCAAGAACTTAGTCCGACCAAGTGGATTGGCGCGACTGGGTCTGCCATGTTTGTTATATGGTACGGCTATGGCTTTTCCCTGGTCGGTGATCTCGCAGGCACCTCTTGCTAGTGGCAATATTGTCGAGGATATGCAGCTAGCTGTAGATCTGGCGATGGCTGGAAATCCTCCAGTATTTTGCGAACAGGCGAAAGTGATAGGGCGTCTCCCCCAGCAAAAATCAGCAGCTAAGAGCCAAAGGATGCGATGGGAGCATGGTCATTTGCAGACTCTGCTGACCCAAGTCCCTAAACTGTTCAACGCCTCTGTTCGTCAAAGACGTTTTGATCTGTTAGCGATCGCACTAGACCTGTGTATTCCGCCACTCTCGCTGTTAGTCATGATGTGGATAGCTGTCATGGGGGGAGCGTTATTAGCAGGAGCATTGGGTGTCTCGTGGATTCCAGCTATTGTTTTAGCAATAGAAGGGCTGCTCATTTTTATTTCGATTGTTGGGGCTTGGGCTAAGTTCGGGCGTACTGACTTACCTGTGCTGACGCTTTTGGCCATCCCTTCTTACGTTCTTTGGAAGATTCCTCTTTATTTGGCTTTTCTAGTGCGGCCTCAGACCAAGTGGATTAGAACGGCGCGGGATGTAGTCGATGCTCCAGAATCTTGATGAACTAATTGACGTTTGGTAGCCGTTCTGCTACAGCCACCTTGTGGTTGTGCCTGCACCAATGTGGGTTCATGGTAGTAGCCTCTACTACCTGACAAAAGTTGACAGATCTAGTCATTTCTCCTCCAGGAAAAGGTCAGGACAAGGCTAACTTTCCGAGATCTTGACTTTTGTTGATTAGACTCTCGACTAGGTATTAGATGGAACCTCTCTGCTGAGAGGTTTTTTTGTTTGTCTCCACAAAAAGGCCCAGCTTAAGAGTGAGCTGGGTTTTGTGTTTGGGGAGAAGCGATCGCTCCTTCTGGTTGATGCCATCAGATTTCAATGCGTTTTTTGACAACACCCGCCGTCTCGATTGCTACTCAAACCCCACGGTGATCTTCGACCAGTTCATCAGTGAGGTAAGGGGTGAGGGGTGAGAGGTTCCCCTCTTCACAAAATATTCACTCTAGCGTGAGTATAATTACCCGAA
>Ga0196964_10000476_pt1 | contig 24537 bp, 12 predicted proteins | sample S1_10metaG_FD_148615 | JGI IMG/M metagenome (GOLD analysis project Ga0196964, IMG submission 148615) | Soil microbial communities from Anza Borrego desert, Southern California, United States - S1_10 | ecosystem: Environmental > Terrestrial > Soil > Desert | place: USA: California | collected... | reverse complement strand
TCAACCCGGTTGCCACGCCTTCCGCCACCACCAGCTATTCGCTGCTGGTCACCGATGCCAATGGCTGCACTGCCACTGACGCGGTCATAGTGACTCAGGGCGGACAGGCACCCCCGGTAACATTCTCTGCCATTCCGGCTCCTGTTTGCGATCTTATCAATAACTATGACCTGACCCCTTATGGCAGCCCCGCAGGCGGTGTGTTCAGCGGACCGGGCGTCAGCGGCAACCTGTTCGATGCCACCGGTCTCAATGCCGGCACCTACCAGCTCGTTTATACCTGGTCGAACGGTACCTGCAGCAATACCGACACGCAGACCGTCACGGTGACCACCAACTGCTGCGCAGGCATTGCCACCAGCGCCATCCCGATCGGCGGGCAGGTCAACGCCAATACGGTCTACAGTGCGCCTTTTTATATCGTCACTTCCGATCTAATGATCAACAGCGGTGTTACTGTAAACTTCCCCGCAAGCGTGAGCAAAGTCAAGTTTATGCCGGGCGTGAAGGTGGTGGTCAGCAGCGGTGGCACGCTCGCGGTGGCGCAAAGCCACTGGTATGCGTGTACGGATGCCTGGACCGGAATCGTGCTCAAGTCCGGTTCCAACCTCTTCCTGAACGGTACCTGGATAGAAGATGCGCATACCGCCGTCAATTCTGTGAACGGGTTTGCTGCAGCGGCCAATTTCCAGATCCAGGGCGCCATATTCAACAAGAACTACAAAGCGGTTGAAGTGACCGACTGGAATAATGGCCTGCACCCGGGTACCATCAATGGTTCGGTCGTTACCTGCAGGGTGATGCCGCAGAATCCAACGGCGTCCATGCTGACCCCTGCTTTCCTGCTCGGACAGGCCGCCACATCGCTGGTCAATCCGCTTCATACACTCAGCACCGGCAGTACGGAAAGCCAGACCGGTGTGTTTATGCGCAATATGAATTATTTCACCGTAGGGGATCCGTCCGCAGCCTCCAACACTTTCGATAACCTGGACTACGGTGTCTGGGCAGTCAATTCCACCCTGAAAGTTCTGAACGGACGCTTCCAGGAAATAAGGGGCAGGAACTATCTCAACGGCCCGGCGAATACACCGTCGCCAGGCGCAGGTGTGGTTGCGGTCGATACGCATTTTGTTTCCGGTAACGCAGCCACATACAACACCGTTACCGTGGGCGGACCCGGCACTGCCGCCAACAGCTTTTTCAACTGCGCACGTGCCGTGGACATCACCAACTATTACGATATGACGGTGACCGACAACACGATCGATAATACCACAACTTCCTCACCGCTCGCATCTACCAACATTATCGGCAGGGCAGGCGTTACCGTGCGGAACTTTCACAGCAACATTATGGTCATAGACGATAATGTGATCAGCAATGTAATGAACGGCATCCTGGTCAACCGGAGCAACAATGCAGTTACCTCCGCCAATATCTCTATCAGGGACAATCACATCTTCCGGCACGGAACGGCAGATGTACGTGAGGGTATCTATATCATGGACGGACAGGCAAACAGTGTAGTCAATTCGTCCGGCACCATTTTCATCGAAGGCAATAAAGTAGTGAACTCGCGAAACTGTATCCGCGCCCGGCTGATCCGCAGTCCGCTGAAGATCCAGCATAATGATTCCCTGCAGGTGATCGGTACTACGAGCGCGGGCTCCGGTGTGGCGGTAGAGCTTTGTACCGACGCTGTTGTATATAACAACATAAAGATCCGGAGCGGCAATATCAGCAACCTGAACATCCGCGGTATCTATGCCCAGCAGGGATCCAACCTGAGGGTTACCTGCAACAGGATAGACTCCACCGGAAGGGGACTGATGTTCCAGGGTTCTATACCGGCAACGGCGGCGCGCCGCAATAAGCTGAACTATACCTCTGAGGGACTGGTACTCTTTTCCAACGGAGACATCGGCATTCAGGGGGCGTCGAACTCCCCAAGCGATAATACCTGGTCGCCAACCACCGGTTTCTTCAGCAGCACACGGCCGCACACTGCAAGCTACAGCTCTCCCGCAGCGCCTGCCTGCTCGCTGTACTGCAGGCAGACCGGTGCCTACAATCCGATTAACCACAACGGTACCCCGGCGATGGCAGATTACAATGCTATGGGCCTAACCCTGCTTTGTCCCGCGGTACAGGTGGGCAGCTACAATAAACGGCAGATGTGGCGGATAGCGGCAGACAGCACTGTCTATGCAGGCGATACGGCGAAAGCAAGATGGCTGGCGAGGAAGTCGCTGTTCTGGCTGCTGCTGCAGAACGATTCCCTGAAGGCCGGCGATTCCCTGCTGCAGGCGTTTTTCAACCAGAGCCTGCAGGGCAACCTGGGTAAGCTGGACAGCATAGCCACCGCCATTGCCCAGAGAAATTATACGCTTGCCGCCTCGCTGACCACCTCCTTGCAGCCCGCCAACGATATAGAGACGCGCTACAAAACTTTTTACGGGCATTATATCACCTGGCTAAGGAGCACGACGCGAGGCAGCTTCAATTTCACCCTGGGCGCCGATCCGCGGGCGGCAACAGAAGCCATCGCCGGGCTTTGTCCCATCCTGTACGGTGAGGTGGTATACCTGGCCAGGAACTGGATCGCTTACCTGGATAATGAAGTGAAGGATTATGACAGCGACTGCGATGGCGTGCTGCTGCGGCAGGGAAGCAGCGAGGACGAAGGCCTTTCAGAAGCCGGACCGGAGAACAACGTAGCTGTATACCCCAACCCGAACAGCGGGCAGATGACCATCGCCTATATGCTGGCGGAGCCGGGTATGGAGCATTATTTCATCCTCTATGATGCGCTGGGCAGGGAAGCCGGCAGATACCGTCTGCCTGCAGGCAATACCTCCCTGACCATCACCGCCGACCTGGTGCCCGGTATTTATGTGTATAAGGTGGTGCACCCGAAAGCCGTGATCGCCGCCGGCAGGATCAGTATTATCCGCTAGTTGTTCTTTTTTTGAGGAAGGGAAAACAGGGTGTCGGGAAGGATACCCTGTTTCCTTTTATGCTCAGGCTCTTTCCGTTTCCATGCCGGTAGGAGCGTGCTGCATATACTGGTCCAGGTGTGGTCTCCGGACGGTTACTATCAGGGCTTTGCTGTACAGAATACAAACGTGGTGTTGGACAGACAAATCGGCTAAAGCCGCAAAAGAGCCCGTTACCCAACCGATCCGGTTGATTATCAAAACCTGTAAAACCAATTCTTCTCCCGGAGAAAGAAACTGATATCCCGAAGAAGCAAAGCCATATCCCGGAGAAAAAAAGGTGTATACCAATGAAACAAAGGTATGTCCCGAAGAGAAAAAGATATATACCAATGAAGTAAGTGCAAACCCCGAAGAGAGAAAGGTATACCCCGTAGAGAAAAAGATTTATCCCAATGAAGTAAGGGTATGCCCCGAAGAGAGAAAGGTATACCCCGTAGAGAAAAAGATATATCCTGAAGAAAGAAAGGTATATACCAATGAACGAAAGGTGTATCCCGGACAGAAAAAGGTATATCCGGGAGAAAGAAAGGTATGTCCCGGAGGGAAAAAGACATACGCCAATGAAAGAAAGGTATATCCCGGAGAAAGAGTGGGAGAAGGGTTTGAAAGAAAGGGAGAAGGACGGGTTCCGTCTGCACATAACCCGCAAACAATCTAATGAGGAATTGGCGGGCCGGGGTGAAGGTATGTAATGGGTTAGTGAGAAAGTCCCTTTGTTGTTCCGACGGGTCGTTCTGCCCTTTTACCCTTCCTTTTGTTTACCGGTAATGTCCGGGCATTCCCGACATTGTTGCCGGCACACGCCACCGTATTCCTGGCTTCTCAGCACAAGATAGGTTTTTTGTTATCAACTGCGACCATCTGTTCAAAGCCGTCCCCGGAAATTTTTTATCATCTTTACTTCACATTACCTGTATGCTTATGACCAGGATTTTTACAATGGCAATCGCCGCAATAATATTCGTTTCCTGCGGTGAAACGGAAGAAGGTGTCAATCTCCAGGCTTCGATCAAAAAAAATGACACAGCGGTTGCCCGGCAGCAGATTGTGTTCGGGAATGCTATCAAGGTCGACAGTTTGCCGGTGGTCATTTATCCGCTGGTGCTGGAGCATCAGTATACGGATGGCGGTGGCTATAGCAGCAGCTATGGCAGGGAGGTGCTCAGCTTCTGGAACCTTATCTTCTATAATACCGAAACAGGCACCAGCCGCTTACTGACCGATACGGGTAGGATACTGATCTCTTCCATCGACCTGGAAATGGGCAGTTCCTCCGGTGGCATCCCGGTTCCGCAAGGCATCAGCGTGTTCCGTGATCATATCGTTTATAAAGCCGTCACGAATGATGACAACCGGAATAAGATACTGGATGAGAAAGACGCGTCCGGACTGTTCGTGTCGGGAAGAGATGGTTCAGGCTTTCGCCGTATTTCTCCGGAAGGAGTTGACATCATTTCCTGGGAAGCAATAAGAGGGAGTTCCAGGATCATCATGACAGGCAGGCGGGACCAAAACGGCGACCACAGATTCGACGAGAAAGACAGGAACATACCGATGATCGTTGATCTGCAAAGCGAACAGACAGCGGCGCCCGTATTCCCGCCGGCTTTTACTGACAGCCTCGGGCGGAAGCTAGTTTCCATCTGGAGCAGGTAGAAAAGTTGGCAGTTGGCAGTTAGCAGAATCCGGCGCGAGTACTACAGAGATTCAGGGAGCAGAAAGGCAGTTAGCAGAAGGACGGCTCGCAAATTACAAAGAGGCGATTCCATGGAGAAACCTCCTCCGTTCTGTTCCTCCGCGCTTGAAACTGAAATTGGGGCAGGTGGCAGAAGGAGAGCCATGCTAAACCGGAACGCCCACATTCCCGGTCCGAACTATTCCCTCCCACTCTGAACTGCGTAGAATACCTCTTTCCCGTCTGCCTATTTCCTGGTTTGGGAGATTCCATATGGGCTGCAGGAGAATAGCGGAAAAACATATATTGCGGTGTTATGACACCAAGGCAGGCAGAGCGAATAAAAAAGAAGATCGCCGATATCCGGAAGATCCTGGCGGCGGAGCGAAAGAAGTTCGGCGGATACGACGACAGCTATGGCCGGCGCTATCTGCCCCCGCGATATTATATCGAACTTGAAGATTATAAGGGAGGGCTCATTTACCTGCGCTGGTTCCAGCGAAACTTTCCGGATGATTCCGGAATGCCAGGCTTTCTGTTCGAGCTCAGCCTGATCCTATTCCAGACAGGGAAGCTAAAAGAAGCCGAGCGGATGGTTTTCAGGACCTTTTGCCGCGACCCGTTTATTTTTGAAGATTTCTTCGAAGCTCCCGTGCTTTCCCTGCCCGACCGTGATTCCCTACGCAGCAAACCGGGTCAGCCGGTCGGCACACTGGGCTATAGTGCCCGGGATCCCCGCTTCGCCGCGTTCACCGCCTGGCTGCAGGAGGTATTCGCCAAAGAAAGGTTCCGGCAGTTTTCCGGGCGTTTTATCGAGATCGAATTGTTATTGGAGCATACAGGTGTATCGCCTGAGCGATCAAGACTGATTGATGAGCGGTATTCATTGCGTCATAAATATTAAATGTCGAATTGCCAGATAAGCATCCGCTCGATGAGTTTATGGAAGCGCCTTTGATTCCTGCTTTGATTAGCTGGATAAGGACAGAAAGAAGGGCAGTTGAACTATAAGCTGAGCAACGATCTGCAGGACAACAGGATTCACCGCCTGCGTGCCGGCAGGCAGGTTTGGTTACTTGTTTTGGAGAAGCAAAAAAAGTAACAGAGGGTGAAGGAAGAGGTATGAAGCGATTTAAGCAGCACGGGCAAAGCAGCGTACAGCGGTCCGCAACAACAGCAACCTGAAACGAATAGCTTTGTCGGTAAACAAAAAGAACCGTAGCGTATGCGCCGCCATCTTACCCTCTCCGGCTGGATACTCCTCACACTTATGCCCCTTCTCGTCTGGTGGTTCCTTTACCTCGGCACCCAAAGGGAATATGATGAAGACCTCGCCTATTTCCTGCTAGCGCTGCTCGTTGCCATCGCTACCCAGGTGCTCCTGTACCTGCTCCGGCGTGCCGACAAAACGCAGTACCGCCGCCGGCTGATCATCAGGCTTTGGGCATTATTGCTTGGCAGTCCGGTCACATTCGTATTCCTGATCGGCTATGTAGACTACATCATGCTGCAACTGCAATGGATCCAATCCCGGAATGAAACCGGACTGCACTGGCAGGTTGCCAAGTATCAGAACAGCTTTAAATCCCGTTACGTCTGCGCAAACGGTAACAATGACACCTTGGTTATTACCATCAACAGGCACGGAGCGCTCCTCAGTACCCTGCAACTGGAAAAAGGCAGGGAAGTCCCGGTGTCGCCGGAACCGTTGCAGCGGGACACGGTACTGCGCCAGATTGGTGTGTTCGAATACTGATGAAGCCGACTGAGCGGAGCCAGCCCGACACATTACCAAAGAAAATTTTTCAAAAACCATTTGGAAGAACAAAACCCGTGCTTATCTTTGCAATCCCAAAACGGTACAACGGTACGGCGGCGGGAAGTTCTTAAAATGGAAGCATAGCTCAGCCGGTTCAGAGCATCTGCCTTACAAGCAGAGGGTCCGCGGTTCGAATCCGTGTGCTTCCACTTTATAAAGCCTTACTTTTATAGTAAGGCTTTTTTTATGCCCTGCTATTTCTATATTCTTTATTCACTGTCAAAGGATACGCATTATGTAGGTCATACCTGCGACCTACTCGCCGAGCGCCGCAAAAAGCATATTTCAAATCATAAAGGCTTCACCGGCGGAACAGGAGACTGGATTATTGTTTATACAGAGTCATTTGAAGATAAGTCCGCTGCATACCGCAGAGAGTTCCAGATCAAAGGTTGGAAAAGCAGAAAACTGACCGAATCCTTGATTCAAAAGCATAGCTCAGCCGGTTCAGAGCATCTGCGGTTCGAACTTTCTCAGCGAAGCTGATCCGTGTGCTTCCACATACAAAGCCTCGCAGATACGAGGCTTTTTTGTTTTCATTAAACTGTTTTTTTCCTGCCCCAGAGGCATCTTGCCGTTTTGAATCTTCATCCCAATCCGGATGGTCGTAAACTTGCCCCGAAATTGTTTCAGGCCTCGCCACCCAATAGCATTGACAAAAATCATTGCTTAATTCTGCAGAGATTACTATTTTGTTATATCTTTTTTGATGTGACACCAGCTCTTACCCCGCTGCGGATGATTGGCGGCTGCGATGCATTTCCCGGTTCTAAGATATCAGAGCGCCTGCATATACAAATCTGCGTAAGACTCCTGACTGTATCAAAGGTTATTTCCTGCCACGACCGCTTAATGAGTTCAATCAGAATTTGTAATGGTAATACTCGCAAATCCTGATCGGATTAGCTTAAGGCACCCAACAATGGACGAAAGGACATTACGTACATTTTAACTAAGTTCGCCCCGCATTCTCTGGATAAAGCTAAATACTAATGGAAATGCTCTCCCCCGAAATCGTTAAAGAAATTGTCTCCGACCTGGAATGCGGACTAAGAGTCTATCTGCACCGCAAGACGCTGGAACGGTTGTCCGTGCCGACGGAAGAATTGATGGCTTTTGATGACGGGACCGTGGCTGAAGAATTAAAGCGCGTGCAGCGGCAAAAGAAGCAGTTCATTCTGTTCGAGCCCATGTCCTCCCGCGATGCTTTCCAAATGATGGAGGCTTTCATGGAGACCGTCCCGCCGGGGCGTATTCGGGGGCAGCTCGCAGATGCTCTGGAGCAGCGTAAACCATTTGCCCGTTTCAGGGAGGTGGTGGACAATGCCGGTAGCTTACGCGAGCGCTGGTTTGAATTCAGACGGGAGCAATACACTGAATACGTGAAAGAACACTGGACGAACACGAGCAAATAGGTTCAATCTTTACCTTTTTATCACCAATATCAGCAAACACTAGCCGAAACTAATTTCATCATCAAACAACCTCCCCATGCCCAAAAGCAACCTTCTTCAGATGCACAACGTCGGTATTGTTGTGGAATCAATTGACAACGCTGTTGCCTTCTTCACCGAGATCGGACTGAAGCTCGAGGGGCGGGGCATTGTCGAGGGAGAATGGGCGGGACGGGTGACAGGGCTGGGCGACCAGCAGGTAGAGATAGCAATGATGGTGACGCCCGACGGATACAGCCGGCTGGAGATCTGCCGGTTCCTGGATCCGCCGGTTATTGCCGATCACCGGAACGCACCGGTGAACGCGCTGGGTTACCTCCGCGTCATGTTCCGGGTCGACAACCTGGATGAGCTGGTGTCCCGGTTAGTAGAGCAGGGCGCAACGCTGGTGGGTGAAGTGGTGCAATACGAAAATAGCTACCGGCTCTGCTATATCCGTGGTGTGGAGGGAATACTGGTCGGACTGGCGGAAGAGATCGGCAGCAAATAATCAATCCTCCCCAAGGTTTTGACCTCTGGCAGTTTACCGTTCCGCCCGCTGCGAAGAATACGTTTTCGCTACCTGTTTTTGTTATATTTTCATCGCACCAACTCAATCTTAATAAATATGAAAAACACTTTACTTCTGTCAGGCCTGCTGCTTCTTGGTCCCTGTCTGAAAGCCCAGGTGGGCGGCTATACGTTTAGTCAGTTCAATGCTACCTACGCCAACCTTGGTGCAGGCAAAAGCGTGGTGACTTCCGCATGGACCAATGGCTTCAATAATATTTCAATCACCGCGCCCGTAGATGTTGACTTCTTTGGCATCAATACAAGCTCCGGCAGCTTCAGGCTAACCCATATGGGTCAGATGATCTACCAGGCTAACCTGACCGGTTCCGATTTTCTGCTCTCTGCCATGGGGTCTGAGCTGTATGGTGTAGCGAATGCGCAGGCTGCGGAGATAAGCTATCTGCGCGAGGGAACTTCACCGAACAGGATTTTGAAAGTGGAATATAAAGGAGCTGGTTTTACTACGGAAAGCCCAAGGGTGAGCACGGTGAATTTCCAGATCTGGGTTCATGAAGCGGATGATGCCGTGGAATTCCATTACGGACCAAGCAATATCCAGACTGCCAGTGCAATTCCCGGCGATATAGGGCTCTTTGAGGAAGAGGTCGGAACGGTGCTAAACTCGATCGAATTGTTCGGTAACCCGTCGGGTCCGACCCCTGCTGCAGGCAATCTCGTCGATGGTCAGCATCTCAGTGCTGTTCCTGCACCGAATACCGTATATCGCTTTGCACCCAGCGCTACCAGTGTTGCCGATCCCGAGCTGCAGGCGGCGCTGCATGTGTCTTTCAGTGGGGAGTCAAGGATGATCAATATAACCTCCGACGCGCGCATCGCTGCCGAGGGCTATGAGCTGTATAACCTTACCGGTCAGCGCCTGGCCTCGGTAAAGCCGGTACCGGGCACCACCGTGATAGATGCACGCGTGCTGGTTCCGGGGATGTATATCATCAAAGCACTCACCAGCCGTGGAGTAGCCAATAAAAAAGTACTCGTGAACTGACCAATTGACTAACGAAAAGAAATGCAGCCTCAGCCGGGCTGCATTTTTTGTTGGTGCTGGTTGGCTATCGCCGGCCTCGCCGTCTTGAATATCCTGCGTTCTTTAGCCGCTGTATGTCTTCTTCGGTTCTGGCTACCGCTTTCAGGTACAGCTCCGGCTCTCCTTTACCAATCACCTTCAGCAATGCGCGGCATTCATGCAGGTAGGTCCAGGCGAAGTCCGGGTCTTCGGTGACGATAGCGCCGCCATTGTCGATGATGTCGGCATACTTGACGGTCTGGGAATCCGGACTGGTCAGCGCTATCCTTTCCTGCTCCTTTGCTCTGCGCTTCCGGCGGTTCCATTTCGGGTAAGCCGCTTTGGTGTACACATCGGTCAGCTCAACTACCAGTCCGTGGGTCCTGAGTGCTGCCGCTTCATCCATCACCGAGCGGAGAAATTCTTCCAGCGCCCAAGGTGAGACCTCCGTGTCTTCCAACACGTCGTGCAGCAGGGCGGCAGAAAGAAGAGCTATGTCGTCCGTGTACTGGCGGCAGGTCTCCATGACACGCACCGGATGCTGTATGTATGCCTCGTTCGCATACTTGCGCGTCTGTCCTTCATGCGCCTTCGCGGCAAAGCTCTTAACCTGTTCGAGTACCTGGTCCATGCGGATGTTCTTATAAGGGTGTTACAAAGCCTGTTCCACCAATAAAAAGGCGATAGCGTCCCCGAAAGGCATAGTTTTTTGGCCGCTGCTGCAGCTATAATGTGAACGATTATGTCCTACTTTTCCCGCGCCGGCAATATCAGCGCCAGGACCCTCGGAGCCCTGGTTCGCGATCATGGTACTGTTCTGCACAGCAAGGCTGACCTGGAACCGATGCTTCTTCAGATGGCAGATAAAAAGATCGTGATGCTGGGTGAGGCCTCGCACGGTACCCATGAATATTATGTCTGGCGCAGCTATATCAGCCGGAAGCTCATCGAGGACTATGGCTTCGACTTCATCGCTGTCGAGGGCGACTGGCCCGACTGTTACAAGATCAACCGGTTCATAAAAGGAGATCATTCCTTTGGTAATACTAACCTCGATGTATTAAAAACCTTCAGCCGCTGGCCTACCTGGATGTGGGGCAACTGGGAAATCGCTGCCCTGGTTTCCTGGCTGGAAAAGCATAACCGGGAAGCGGAGAAGCAAGCAGGCTTCTACGGACTGGATGTATACAGTCTCTGGGAATCCCTGGAAGCGATCATCGAGTACCTGGAAGAGGAAGAGCCTGAGGCCCTGCCGAAAGCAAGAGAGGCCTTTCGCTGCTTCAGTCCGTACAGGGCGGACGAAGGCACCTCCTATGCCCATGCTTCCAGGATGGTGCCGGAGCTCTGTGAGGACAAGGTGATCGCCCTGCTCCGGGAGATCCGCGAGCGGGTGGAGATTGAAGGCGCCGATGCCGAGGATGCCTTCAGCGCCCACCAGAATGCCGAGACTGCTGTGAGTGCGGAGAAGTATTACCGGGCAATGATACAGGGAGGTCCGCACTCCTGGAACGTCCGGGATATGCACATGATGGAAACACTGGACCGGCTGCTAAAGTTTCACGGCCCGGAAGCGAAGGCGATCGTCTGGGCGCACAATACACATATCGGCGATGCAAGCGCTACCGATATGGCCGATGAAGGGATGTACAATCTCGGCGAGCTGGCCCGGAAAGAGTATGGCAGGGAGCGGGTATACCTCGCAGGGTTCGGCTCCTATGCCGGAACGGTGATTGCAGGTGACAACTGGGGCGGTGAGCTGGAACTGATGCCTGTGCCCGAAGCAAGAGAAGGCAGCATCGAAGCTGCGCTGCATAGCCTCGATGGCCAGAACCGGCTTCTTTTATTGCGGGAAGTTACCGAACCTGAGCTATTGGAGCAGCGGATTGATCATCGGGCCATCGGCGTTGTTTACCGTCCCTCCCGGGAACGTTACGGCAATTATGTGCCCACCGTCCTGCCCATGCGTTATGATGCCTTCATCTACCTGGATCAGACAAAGGCGCTGCATCCCCTTTATCTGCAGACTCATGATCACCAGATGCCGGACACTTATCCTTTCGGGATGTAAGATGCGGTGCGGAGTGCAGAGGTGGGTAGGATCAGCTTCTGACACGGACCCTTCCGCCTCGCCTTCGTACCTCAGGCGATCCACCTTCCCTTGTCAAGGGAAGGAGTCCGGACACGGTCTAGTATCCTGCTCTTACGACCAGATCTGAAGGCAGTATTGAGCCGCGGTTTAGTTCTGAATGCTTGAGCCTTTGGAAACTCCCCGCCTTTTGGAGGAGGGGACGCTGTTGGCTGCGGCGAAGCGCAGCCAACAGCTGGGGTGGTTAAGAGGAGTTCGGAGTGCGGAGGAACAGTGCGGAGGATGTTTCTTTGTTATTTCCTGAGTTTTAGTTTTGCTTTCTACCTCTCTGTCTTCCACGTGCTGAACAATCTGCCTGCTGCTGACTGACAACTGCCTGCTGAAGCGAGCGCTTCCATAACAATTTTTCTCATGTCGAATAAGGGAATATCTTTATTTTTGCTGTCCAATTAGATTGAAAAGACAAAATATTTACTATATTACAGTCTTGAATAACACTGTATTGTGATGTGTTCTGCATTTAGAGAGAGGGCAGACCGGGTACAGCTTAATCAGTTTATTGTTGAAAAATACCTCGTGTTAAATCTGAGTTTATGAAACGAATAAAATCCGGACTGGTTTTATTGACACTGCTTGCCGCTCCGTTTGTTGCTACAACCGTAAAAGCCCAGGGAGACCTTTTGCTGACGCCGCGACGCATCATCTTTGACGGTAACAAACGTACCCAGGAGGTGAACCTTGCCAACACCGGAAAGGATACGGCAACCTATCTGGTATCCGTAGTTGAGATCAGGATGCTGGAGGACGGACGCTTCGAGGAGATCCTGCAGCCGGACGCCAACCAGAATTTCGCGAGCAAATATCTTCGCTTTTTCCCCCGTACCGTAAAGCTCGGACCCAATGAAGCGCAGTCGGTAAAGATACAGCTGACAAAGGCCGGGGAGCTTGCTGCCGGTGAATACCGCTCTCATATTTACTTCCGTCCGCTGAAGAATGCGGCGCCTCTTGGCGAGGAACAGAAGCCTGCAGACCCGAAGGATATTTCCGTGAAGATCGTTCCCGTGGTGGGGCTTTCAATTCCCGTGATCATCCGGGTCGGCGATTATGATGCCGGCGTAAGCATTTCGGATGTCGCGCTCGATACCGAAGGCGAGAAGCCAACGCTGAAAATGACGTTCAACCGTTCGGGCAATATGTCTGTGTACGGCGATGTGGTAGTAGATCATGTAACGCCCGATGGCAAGACTTCACAGGTTGGCTTGATCAAGGGTATTGCGGTTTATACGCCCAATGAAAGAAGGCAGTTATTGATGCAGCTGGATAAGAAGATCAGCGGCAGCAACGGCAAGCTTCATATCACTTATCGTCCGCAGCCGGAAGACAAGGTTTCTAAACTGAAGCCCGTATTCGCAGAGACTGATCACAAGCTGAACTAGCACACCGGATTTTTATGATATCGCAGAGGCTGCCCCCAAGGGGCAGCCTTTGCTGTTATTGCAGCGAGCAGCCTCGCTATGCAGATCTGTTGTTTCGGAGATCCCACACTTGTTTAAGGAATGCTGCATTTGTGTCCCGGTGATCAGGTAAAAAGTCTTTGTTCACTCAGACACGCTGTCAGTTCATTGAAGATCTTTATTACCGCACCCGAAGTCTTTGCCGGTTCAGGCAAAACCCTTTTGAATGCAGTGAAAGACTTTATGAGTTCAAACAAAAGACCTTTGAGTGCAAACAAAGTTCCTAAGAGTTCAGACAAAGTCCCTTTGAGTGCACTCACAGTCTTTATCATTTTAAACAAAGTATCCGGCAGTTCCTAGTTCGTTGACACCAGGACCTTGCAGGATCTTTTCTCAATACCGTTGTGCATTACCACGATATACAGCCCTGTGGCTGCGCTCAGCTTCAGCTCGTGGAAGCCATTACCATTCAGAGACTGTTCCAGCAGCAGCTGTCCTGCGGCGCTATAAATTCTTACTGTTTCCCGGTCTCCTTCCGCCAATACAAAAATGCTTTGCCCGGAGGTATATGCCACTGCTTCTATGCTGGCTGCCGGCATGTTCACCGTCTCCTTGTTGCTGAACACCAGGAAGAACCGGTTGCGGATCAGTCCCTGCTGCAGGTAGCTGCCCACCCTGGTTGCCGTATCCAGCTTTGTAATGATGCCGGTGTTCCTGTCGGCAAGGAATACCGACCTTTCTGCCGGCAACTCCTTCACGGCCGCCAGTCTGAAGCTGAAGCTGCCGGGAGCGGCACATTCCACGCCGAGCGGCACCACGGTTTCCTCTTCTGCGCCGCTCAGGGCGTCGATGGACAAGAGCTCCTTGTCGGACGCATAGGCAAAAAGGTTCGGGAATCGCGGATCGGTGTTCTTCAGCTTCAGCGCGTCCAGCTCTTTATCGTACGCAGCAGTGGCTGCCTCGTCGAAATAGACCGCCAGCCCATCTTTGGCGGCGCTATCTTCATCCCGTGCCAGCTCCAGGCGGATAAAAGATTTCGGATCCTCCGTGGATTTATGATAATAAGGCGTGAGGTTATTGACCCTGGCCGCATTATTGATGCCCAGGCTGCCCGTGACCGGAAAGCTGCCGTTGCTGACATGCACAAAGAATCCCTGCATCGAAGGGATGATATTGTTGGCGGTGCCATTGCTGGACACACCGTTGATATAGGAGCTGTAGCTTCCGGCAAACTGGTCGGTAGTGCCTGTATTGAAATAATACACCGCATTGTCGATGTTGGTACGTGTCCATCCCGATTGAGCATTCCAGTCGATCGGTGAGGGATAGGGATTGCCCACGAGGTGGAAGCCTTGTGTATAGGTGCGGTTGTGGTTGGAGAGCACCGAAGCGGCGATCGTACCATTGTTAAGCACTCCGGTTATGCTGATGGTTTTGGGTGTATTGACATTTCCGAAATTCGCCGCATAACCTTTCATCGGTTCCAGCAGATTGGCGGCAGTGCTGTAGTCGACCCAGCCGGTGGCTTCCTGGTTCTCGTCATAACGATAGAGCCGGGGGAAGGCTGCATCCAGATCCAGCTCTTCGGCAAGCTGTGCCGCGGTCGCAGCGGTGAATGGTGAAGCGATGTACCGGTATCCGAAGCCGGAAGACAGGAAACGCTGCATCGTCGCATTTCCGGTCACATTGCCATTGCCGCTGCCATCTACCAGGGCAGTGCCCGTTGGTGCGGACAGCAATGTCAGGTTGCCGGAAGAGTTCAGGTTTCCGCTGGTCAGCTTCAGCACACCGGAGACACTTGTAGGTCCGCCAAGCACCACGCCGGCACTGTTTTGGATAGTGAGGTGCTGTACTGTATTGCCCGTAAAAATACCTGCCGGAATGGTCTGCTGCGCGCTGCCTTTCATGATGATGGTGCCCCCGGATGCCGTAATCTTGCCGCTGCCGCTGATGTCACCCTCTATCTGCAGGGTGCCGGTGACCGTTAAGGTTGCGCCGGCAGCGATGCTGATATCCCGTGCCAGTGCGATGCCGCTGCTGATGAGTGGGGCGGTTGCCGTACCGGATGGAATGATGACGTCGGTTACTTCGTCGGGCGCGCTGCCGCAATACCAGTTTCCGTTATCATTCCAGCTCGTTCCCGCATTGCCGGTCCAGACAGCCTCGAAGATCACAGCCACCAGCGCGGTGTCTTCCAGGTCTGCCGGCAGACTGCTGCAGTTATTGTCATTAAGCGAGGTAACAAAGTATGGTGTCGTTACGCCCGGGTTTACATTCAGGGTAATGGTAGGCGCCGTACCGCTAAAAAGATCTCCCGTATTGAGCTCCCCCTCTATGGTTCCCGTACCGGTGACGGCGATGGTCAGGGTAACCGGAGCTGCTTCACAGGCAGAAGTGCTTCCGGAGATAGAAGCGGTAGGCCTTGTGATCAGAGTAACGGCGGTACTGTCGGTCCGGGTGCAGCCGGTGATATCGGTAACGATTACCTTGTAATAGCCGGCAAGCGCAGGTACGGCAGGGTTCTGACTTGTTGCCACCGCCGACTGCTGCGGATTGGTCCAGTTGTAGCCGGGAGTCAGCGCATCGCCGGGGTCAACGCTCAGTTCTACATCCCCTCCTGCGCAGACAGGGGAGTTGCTGCTGACGGTAATGGTAAACGGGGCGTAGCTGAATTCATAAGCACCTATATCGGTGGCCGACTGAGGGCGTGCGTTACCTCTGATATCCTGGGTGATAGAAACAGGACTGCTGATGGAGATGCCCGCGCCGTCGAGTCCGCAGTTTGCAGCGCCATCCGGTTCCAGGTCATAAGTCGAGAGCAGGAAAGAAACGAAACGGCTGACAGAAGCGGCATCACCACCTGAACTGACTTTCCATTGCGCAAAGTTCAGGCGGTTGCCCATGCCCCATTCGGCCGTATTGGCGGTATTGCTGCTGTAGATATTGTTATGGTCGGAAGCAGTGGCAGACCAGCCTGTGGCAGGTGTGGCCGTCATATTGCTGATGCCATGATGCGTGCCGGTACCGGAGCGGGTATTCAGAAATATGTTATTACGCAGGTAAGAGGTTCCGGCGGCGTTACGCATAAAAGCAGCAGTGCGTGCAGCGGTTCCGGACGTATTGCCCGCTATGACGAATGTATTGTAGAATGCACGCAGGCTGCCGGTTGTGCTTTGCTGCAAACCATAGATTCGTACGCCATTGGTATTGGCTCCGTTGGCGATGTAAAGAGCGTTATTATAGAGCAGCGCGTGTCCGGAGTATACCACAATACCCCCGATACCTGGTGTGATTGCGGTGCCTGTTGCACTGTTGGTCACGAGAATGGTTTTATTGTTAAAGACCGAGGCGGAGTCGCCGGCCAATGCCATCGCTGCAACCGCCGTGTGTACGGCGGCAGTCGTGGTAGAGCGGCAGTCGCTGATGATGTTGCCATTGATGACGGTGGTAGCTGCCGGAGAGGCCTGGGCAATGGCCGCAACGGTAAGATCGGCAGGTGCGGCGGTCTCGATATCGGCTGTTTTTGTAGATGCGGCGTAAAGGCGGGTGATTGTGTTGCCGGAGATTGTGAAATTATGGCTGCCTTCTGTCAGGATACCTGCTATCCTGGACTGATTTCCCGAGGCAGATGAGTTGATGAGGTCAACGGTATTGCCGGAGATCGTCGCCGGTCCTTTCGTCACGATAGCTGCAAATAGTCCGGAATTCGTACTGATATTCGCTGCAGCCGTTACCGTACTTACGGTATTGCCTGTCACGCTGGCGGTAGCCGCCGGTGCATTGTGTTCTATTCCTGTGAAGATCCCGGACGACACGGGACTGTTCACTGTTACATTGTTAATGATATTGCTGTTCAGAACTACGGAGCCTGTCGCAGCTGCGTCAAGTACGATTCCTTTCACGGAGGGGGTTTGCCCGAATGAAATATTCCGGACACGGATACTATTGCTCGAAGCCCCGGTGCCGTGGCTGCCGATGATATTCGATGAAATGGCAGCCGGGGGTGTAACCGCCGTTATATAAATTCCTTTGAAGTCGGAAGAGGAAGGTGTGCCGCCTCCGTTGATAATGTCTACTCCCGCAACCTGGTTGCCGGTAATGACGGAGCCGGTATTGCCGGCAAGGATGCCGGTGACCAGGGTCGTATTTGTTGCAACGGTCGTAGTTGTGTTGATCGTGATAGAGCCGTTGGTGCTGTTCGACCCGATCAGGTTGCCTTCTCCTGCAGCCCCGATATTTATATCGCTCCCCTGGGCCTCAATACCGGTAAAGATCTTCACTCCATCCGACTGAGGGACGGAACTCACGGTTATCCTGGCCACCGTATTGCTTTTAATCGAGGAAACGGCGCCTCCGGATGCGTTGAGATAAATACCGCAGACAGACAGGTCGCCGGCAGGCGAGGAATATACGGCATTGCTGCCTCCGGCAAACTCCGCATTGCCTCCAAAGAAATTACCGGAAACGGTGTACCCCGATCCTCCGGCTATCCTGATACCAAATACGGAGGATCCGTTGGGGTAGCTGATCGAGGAGGACACTGAGCCGGTATACAGGCTGTTGCCGGTGATGGTCCAGGCATCGGAGCCTGTGACTGTGATCTCGATGCCGGCATCTCTGAAATTCGTAACGTTATTGCCGGCTATGCGGACGTTGCTGTTTGCCGCTCCGGGCGTACCTTCAGAATAGATTCCCGCGCTGCCGGTGCTGCCGTTTACGGTAGCATTGATCGTGTTGTATTCGACCGTGATACCGGTGTTGCCGCTGCCCGAGCCGGCGCCCAGGCAAATGACGCCGGATCCCGCACCTGTATAGGCTTCAGCAGTACAGTAGCGGATCGTATCGTTTGTTGTGCCGTCCGCAAATGAAATTGCCGGCGCTGCAATTCCGGCGCTGTTTGTATTGCGGAACAAAAGGAAAGGTCCGGAGCCGCCGAAGCTGCCATCGATCCGCACCCTGTCAGCTCCATTCAGCCGGATCAGGCCGGCGGGCGCATTGCCGGAAATCGTTTTTACCGCGTCGTTCTCCGGCCTGATGATCAGCTGGTAGCTGCCTGTTCCTGATTCCAGCCACTGGTTCAGCGCATTGGTGCCATCTTCGTTCAGGTCTGAAGTGATGGTGATCGTTGTCGTGCCCATCAGCCCGACGGCATTGATCGCGCCGAACACGCCGTTGCTGCCGGTAAGCGAAGTATATACTTTGCCGGAGCCGATATCTACCGTGCCCGAGAACGGTATCTTATAGCTGTTGACCGTGCCTGTGATCGGGAATGCCGCCGCCGTCAGGCCCACACTTGCGGGTGCAGACGTGAAGCTTCCCGAATTGATGGCAACGTTGGCGGGGGTGGAAAGATCCTGTGCGACGATAAAATACTGTATAACACCTGCGGTCACTGCGCCGCCGCCGTATAGCAGCGAATAATTGATCGTGAACGAGAATGGTGAGCTGCTGTTCGTTGCTTCCGTAAACTTCCAGCCATTTGTATTCGCTGTGTTGTCGACGAATGTATTGGCATCCGTCAGCCTTTTATAATAGATCCTCGGCTTGCTCCCGGCGGTTGTGTTGATGCCGCTGCCGTCTGTAATGGTCACGCCTTGTAGAACCCTGTTCACCGTGCTCGTTGTGTCTGTCAGGGCAGTGTAGGAAATAGCAGGCGGGATTACTTCAATCCCGAAGATCTCATCCGCTCCGATATCCGGCGCATAGCCGGTTCCGTTGTAGCCTGTATTACCCTGGCGGATCTGGGCATCGAAGTCTTCCGCGAACCCGGCAATATTCTGGGCGCCGCTTTCCACCACACTGGGCATTGCTTCGTTCATATGCAGGAATACGGCGGAAGCACCGTTCGTGCTGAGGAACATCGTGCTCAGATCTTCCGTAACAGACTGGGCTTCCCGCGGGTTCACCCTCGTTTTGAAAGCGGCCAGGGTCTGATCCGAGTTGGTGGCATCGTAGTAATAAATAAACCGTGTACTGCCAGGCGTGCCCGCGTAAAACAGATTATTGTTGGAAGTGCCTGCATAGTTGCTGAGCGAGCTGCTGGTGCCGCGACGCAGCACAGCAGTGGTGCCTGTTCCTTTCGGGGTCGACAGGTTGGTCAGGCTATTGTTCCTCAGGTTCAGCACGGCTGTGGTCGCAGTGGCGCTGCCGGTATGAAAGATGCAGGAGGTACTGAAGTTCGTTCCGGTGCTGCTTGCGTTGAGATAAATTGTATTGTAGTAAATATTGTACGTAGCGTTGGCCGCAGTAGCAGTGATGCTGATGCCCCGTACCGCATCGGAAGTACTGCTGGCGGCAGGCGCCTTCATATCGCCGATCAGGTTGTTATGGATGGTCACGCCGGTAGCAGTGGTTCCCGAGATCAGCATGCCGTTCACTGTACCCGTGGCACCTCCCGACTGGAGGTCGTATATTTTATTGCGATAGATCTTTTTGGAAGTGCCCGCGGTAATATTGATACCAACAACCGCTGCCGAGCCTGTGGTATACAGGGTATTGATCGTGTTGCCGTGTATGCTTTCCTCGCCCGCAGCCGTAGAAATTCCGTTGATCGCTGCGCCGGTGCTAAAGTTGCTGATGGTATTGCCGCTCACATAGCTTGCCGAGCCGCTCAGGTTCAGGGACATGGCAGTGATCGTTGCCGTACCGCCGGTCCAGTTGCTGAACGTGTTGTTCTCGATGTTTTTTTCGCCGGCGCCTGCATCGGTCTTTACCCAGCCTGCAATGGTAGTGGCGCCTGTCACTGTGATGTTGGAGAAATTATTGTTGCCCTGGTTCACCACGCCGCCTGCTGCCGTCGCGGCCGCGCTCGTGAAAAGCGTAATGGTTCCGCCCGCTCTTTTGGTGAAGCTGCCGGAGATAGCATTGTTGTTAACGTTCTGCGTGCCGGTGGCGCCTACCGCCACGTTATTGGAGATAAAGGTCAGGTTGCCGGAAGTGTTGACGTTAAGATCGGTGAATATGTTTCCGTTGATCGCCTGGGTCAGTGTGGCAGCGGAATTAACGATATAGGTATTGGTGCCTGTAGAGGCGGCCGCGTAATTTATTTTCTGGAAAGTATTGCTGCTGATGGTGAGTGCGCAGGTAGCTGTTCCGCCGGAGTTGTTGATGAACGACTGGGATCCTGAGTTGGCTGCATTGAAGGTAATCGCATCGAGCCCGGAAGTGCCGATACTATTGCCTGAGATGGTCACCGACCCGGTTACAGCCCCGGAGTTGATGATCGCATTATAGACACCGCTGGTGCTGTTGGTTGACTGCGCTGCAAGGATGTTGCCCGTGATATTAAGAGCCGTGGATGCTCCTGTATTACGGATCCCGTAAAAAGTACCGGAAGAAAATACATTATAGTAATTGTTCCGGAACGTATTGTTGGTCACATTGACCACAGCAGCTCCGGCGGCCGCGAGGTTGATACCTGTTATGTTCCCTGAGACGGCTGACGTGCTTAGAACAGACAGGTCGCGGATGGTATTTCCGTCTATCTGTACGGTGGAGGTTACTCCCGAAGTCAGTGTGATCCCATGCAGGTTGGGCGATGCCGAAAGAGAGCCTGCAGTGACCCGGATGCTGTTGCTGACCGGCGCAGCGCCCACGGTGTTGCTGTTGATCTGTGAAGGGGCTGTGGCTGCGCTCGCGTAGATTGCGGTAAAGGTGGTTGGCCCGACAACAGAACCCAGGTTGGTAATATCGAAGCCCGCTACCTGGTTGCCGATGATGGCGCCGCCCGTACTGTTGCAGATAATTCCCCTTACGTTCGTTCTGTTTGAAGCAGAAGCACTGGTAGTGGTTACGGCTATGGAGCCGTTCGCCGTTGCCGACCCTACAAGATTTCCGTCTCCGTTGCCCGTGCCGCCGATATTGATACCGGTGCCATTCGTTTCGATGCCGTGAAACACGTTTGTACCACTGGTAGAGGTAGAAGTTGGAACTGCATTGACGGCTATGTTGGCAACGACGTTTCCCTTAATGTTTGTGGCCGGTGTCGCTGAACTTGTGGTTACCTGGATGCCTACATAGGTAAGCAGCCCGGTTGTTGATGTATACACCGCCTGCGAGCCGCCTGCGAGCGCCGCAGTGCCGCCGACATAGTTGCCGGTAATGGTATGGCCCGAGCCGCCAAGTATCCTGAATCCCTGGAGGGTAGTAGCCGCTGCGAAATCCACCCCGCTCGCGGCAGCACCGTTATGGAAGCTGTTGCCGCTGATGGTCCAGCCGGTGCTACCGGTAGCGGAAATGTCCAGTCCGCGGTCCCGGTAGTTATAAACCGTATTCCCCGATATGATGTTGGCGGTGTTTTCCCTGCCCGTCGTTCCGCCGGAGTAGATCGCTACATTGCTCACGTTACCGCTGATTGTTGCATTGATGGAGCAGTTGCTGATCGTGTTGTTGTTGTTACCGGTTGCTTCCGTAGACGTTCCGAAAAGGATGGCGCCGTTCGTTGCATTGCCGTATGCTTCAATATTGCAGTTGGTGATGGTATTGTTTGTAGCCGCGTTTGTCAGGCTGAAAGCGATCCCCGTACCGCTGGTATTCGTGTTCCGGAACGTAAGGTATTTTCCGGTGCCGTTATAGCTGCCGTCGAAGATGACCCTGTCCGCACCCGTGAGCCGGATAAGGGCGGCGCTGTTGCTTCCGGAAATCAGGCGTGCGGCGGCTGCAGAGGGCTGAATGGTTACGGAGTGGCTGCCGCTTCCCTGGTTTTCCCACTGGCTCAGCATATTGCTGCCATCCTCGCTGAGGTCTGAAATGATATTTACTTCCACATCTCCGCTCAGCCCGAGGCTGTTGATGGCGGCAAATAGCCCCCCTGTCTTTGTCAGCGATGTATAATTGCCCCCGGACCCAACGGTATAGGTGCCGTTCAGCGGCAGCGCGCGGATACCCTCAAACTCATCTGCGCCGATATCCGGAGCCGTACCGGTGCCGGTATACAGGGTATCGCCGTGGCGGACATTGCCATCAAAATCAGCAGTAAGTCCGCTGACCGTTCCAGCCCCGCTTTCGGCCTGCGTGGCGATGGTGGGGTTAAGGTGGAGAAAGTCCGAAGACGAACCCGTAAGGCTGAGGAATATACCTGCAATATCTTCGGTGACCGAGCCTGCATCCCTTGAAGCTACTCTGGTCTTGTAAGCGCCGATGGTCTGGTCGCTGTTGGTGCCGTTATAGAAAATCAGGTTTTTCGCGCCCGGCGTGCCGGCATAGAAGATATTGTTATCGGACGTGGAAATATAGTTGGCCAAACTGGTAGATCCTTTCCGGAATGCGACGATCAGTCCGGTTCCGTTAGCGGTGCTGTAGTTGGCAACAATATTGTTCCGGAGGTTGAGCGCAGCCGTCGTGGCCGTCGTACTTCCGGTATGATAGATGCCCGTGGTGCCGAAGTTGGTACCGCTGGAAGTGGCGCTCAGGTAGATTGTGTTATTATAAACATTGAGCGTTGAATTGGCTCTCGTAGATGTAAGGCTGATACCTCTTACCGGATCAGTGGCACTGGCAACCGGCGCGCGCAGGTCGCCGATGATATTATTATAGATATATCCGGTGACTACCGCACCTGTAGTACCGCTGACAGATATCCCCAGCACGCTACCGGTGGCGCCGCCTGTCTGCAGGTCGTAAATTTTGTTGCGGTGAACGTGTTTGGTCGTTCCTCCGGAAATAGAGATGCCATTGACTGCGGCGTTAGCGGTATTGCTCAGCCCGCGGATCGTATTGCTGTAAAAATGGTCATTGCCTGCGCCCGTGGCGATCCCGGTCACGATGCCGCCGCCGGTGAGATTAAAAATCTGGTTGTTGCGCGTGGAACAGGCTGCGCTCGTATTGCTGATAGACATTGCCGTTATGGTGCCCGTCCCGCCGGTCCAGTTGCTGAAGGTGTTGTTTTCGATCAGCTTAGTCCCTGCACCGGCATCCGTATTGGCCCACCCGGTGATCGCGGTTGCCCCCGATACCGTGATGTTTGAAAAATTGTTGCCTGAATGAGTGATCACAGCACCCGCTGCGGAAGTAGCCGAAATACTGCAGATAGTCAGCGTGCCACCGGCTGCCGTTTTGGTCAGAGTGCCGCTGATGCTGTTGTTGCTGATCTGCTGGGTGCCGGTAGCCGCTACGGAAACGCTGTTGGAGATGAGGGTTGTGTTACCGCTTGTATTGATAGACAGGTTGGTAAAAGTGTTGCTGCTGATAACCTGGGAGCTCGACGCTGCACCGTTGGAGATGAAGGTAAGCGATCCTGTACCTGCGACTGTATAGCCAACACCATGGAACGTATTGCCCGAGATGGTAAGCGCCGAGGCGGTACTGCCCTTCGTGTTCGAGATCATGATCTGGGTGCCGCTGTTGGCATTGGCAAATGTTACAGCGGGCTGCGAAACGGTCCCGATGCTGTTACCTGAAAAATTGATCGTAGTGGTGACGGTACCGGTGCTGTAGATGGCATAGAACACACCCGTTGTCGCGGTCGTAGTGTTTCCATAAACCGTATTGGTGCTCACGGAGACATTAGGTGCGGAGGCTGCATTATAAAAACCTACGAACAGGCCGGAAGTCAGCGCAGCCGTACTGTTTCCTGAGAAGGTGTTGTTGCTGATGTTGACGTTCGTGGCCACACCGCTGTTATAGTATCCGTACAGGAACCCTGTAGTGGTGGCCGCAGTAGAGTTGCCGCTGACATCGTTACCGGTGATATTCATGGTTGCCGGCGAGGCGGAGTTCAGGATGCCGTAGAAGCCGCCTGTAGTTGCGGTGGTATATGTGCAGCCGGTAATGGTGTTTGCGGTAATGCTGACGGTATTGCCTGCAGCGGTGGAACCGGCGGCGTTCTCGATACCGTAAATGTGCTGGGTGGTGCCGCCGCCTTTGAGGGTAACCGTATTGTTGCTGATCGTCACATTTGCCGAAGTAGCAGCGCCGATCTGGATTCCTTTGAGCTGGGCGGGGTGATTTACTCCGTTGCCATCATTGTTGTTGACCGTATTCCAGGAAACATTCAGCTCGTATTGGGCCAATGTTCTGATCGCTACTGCGGTTGCGGTTGCACCCGTACCTCCCCCGTAATTGATGATCGTATTGCCCGTTGCCGCCGAGCTGCCCCCGATATCGTTGTTAAAATCCGCCCGGGTATAAGGTGCAGAGGCGGCATAGCCGATGAGGGCAATGCCCGTGTTGCAGTTGCGGACCGTATTGCTGTAAAATTTGTTGCCGGAGTTTTGCCCGCCTGTGGTAGGGCTCAGTGCTGTTGTTGCGGCTGTTGCCGTGCTGTTGGCAGACAGGATGCCGCAGGAGCCGTCCACCATAGGGGTGCCTCCGGCTGTCCGGTTATTGATATTAAGCGAAATGACACAATTGCGGATAATGTTGTTCTGGCAGCCATTGGTGGTACTTCCCCGGTACAGGGCGAAACCGTACTCCATGGACGCTGTATCCGTGGTATTTGCCGGGTTTTCTGCCAGCTCTATACCATCAATCACTAC
>Ga0196964_10000475_pt1 | contig 24571 bp, 15 predicted proteins | sample S1_10metaG_FD_148615 | JGI IMG/M metagenome (GOLD analysis project Ga0196964, IMG submission 148615) | Soil microbial communities from Anza Borrego desert, Southern California, United States - S1_10 | ecosystem: Environmental > Terrestrial > Soil > Desert | place: USA: California | collected... | reverse complement strand
GGTGAAAAACTAACGACGAAAAACCCCCCTTATTAAGGGGGGCTAGGGGGGATCTAAAACATCCCTCACGCTTCCGTTAATACCGCTCCCAGTAAGGCTGGAAACCTCGCCGCTTCAGAATGTCCACTTCCAGATGCTCGACCCGGTTAGCCAGCTCAGGGTTGGTTGAGCTTGTAGCCAGTTGTTCCTGTTGCAGCAGTTTGAACCGTTCGAGTGCTTCAAAGGGATGGTCTTGAGCGACCTTCAGTTCAGCCAGAGTTCGGAGTGCCACCTGCTCTTTAGGATTAATAGCGAGTACCCGCTCAAAGAGTTTGGTTGCCTCATCAAATTTCTTTTGAGTAAAGCGGATTCCTCCTAGAGCCATCAGAGCACCAGTATTATCAGGCTGCCGTGCCAAAATTGCCTGGTAAGCTTGGCTTGCGAGGTCAAAATCGTCCAACGCTTGAGCTAATTCTCCCTGCAAGAAGTAGGCCCCAATGTTGTCTGGATTGCGGGCAATCAATTTAGCTACTTCGTCTTTCGCCAGCTGTGGGTCTCGTGCTGCCACAACCTGAAGCCGTCGGAGTTGGATCGGGATATTATTTGGATCGCTCGCCAGCAGTCTATTGTACAGCGACTCCCGCTCTAGGGAGGGGGGCAGATTCCCAACAAGACTGAACAATTCCGGCGGTGTATTGTTTGCGGGTTGGGTCTGTAGCCAGCGGTTGAGAACAGCCTCGGCTTCCGCTTGGGTAATGCGCTTGGCTTGGTAAGCCAGGTTGGCACGCCCCAAGGCAGCGAGTAGATCGTTGGGATTGCGCTGGATCAGTTGGTCGTAGAGGGCGATCGCTTCGTCCGCACGACCTTGAGTAACGCGAATTCCCGCTAACCCCCGCAGGGCGCTATTGAGAAGGTCACCGCTTGGATTGCGAGCGATTACAGCCTGATACCGCTGCGCACTGGCTTCTAAATTCCCCTGGCGACGTTCAATGTCTGCTATCAATAACTCTGGTGCCAGGTCAGAGGAGCCAATGGGCGTGGCTCTGTAAGCTTCCAAGGCACGCTTTGCCCCCTCAAGATCGTTGCGTGCAAGCAACATCTGAGCAACCCGGAAATTCAAAAACGGCAGGTCTACGCCTGAGGAGAGTAAATTCTGGTAGACGGGTAGCAGTGCCGGGGCGGGCGGGTCTAGTGACAACAAATCTTGGGCAAGCGATCGCAACTGGGCTGGGTCAGAGGGCAGCGGTTGGACAGCTGAGAGCAAACGCTGCTCTAAGTCCGCATCTGATATGCGACCCAGTTGACTTTCCAACACGAGCTGCTTCACCAATAAACTCTTGTTATTCGGCTCAAGAGCCAAGAGCCTTTGATAAAGATCGAGCGCGGTAGCCCGTTCAGAAGGCAATTCGCTGAAAACATCAGCAGCTTCTCTGATCAAAGACGCAGTGGGCTGTGGCGTTGAGGCAAGTGCCTGACGGTACAGCTCGACGCCTTCCTGATAAAGGTCAGTTCTGCGTTCGCGACGACCAATGGTTGTGAGCGATCGCGCTAACTGCAAAGTGGCATCTTTTTTGCCCCGCAAAGGCTGTAGTGCAGCCAAAGCTTCGGAGAGCTGTTGATTCGCTGCATAGGCTTGAGCAAGACCTGCCCGAATCTCGGTTTCCACTGCAGGTAATTTCTTAGATTGCCCAAGTGCCTGGGTGAGTACCTGTATCGCCTGACCGGGATTGCCAGTTTCTCGCAGTGCTTGTGCATAAGCGGGAATTTGATAGATGGGAATCGCTTTCCCCGTGGCTTGGTAACGCTTAAACAGTGCAAGCCCTTGCTTCGCGTCACCACTGTAGGTATAGATTTGGGCAGCACCGAGAAGTGTCTCTGGTGTGGGATTTTTCAGGGCGATTTGATAATCAGCGAACGACTCCGTATAACGTCCTTGGTAGCCCAACAGCAAAGCACGCTGAGCGCGGGCTTGCGTGTCATTCGGAGTCTGGTTTAATAAAGTCGTTAGCGCCTCAACCCCACGCGCCTGCCACTCGGAACGATAACTGCCCAACAACCCCACGGCCTTGAGGGCGGGTATGTTGTTGGGGGCTTGCTCCAGCACTCGTTGATAAGCCGCCCACGCTTCAGCGTCTTTCCCCGCTTTTTGATAGGCTTGAGCGAGACCTAACTTCGCGTCTAAGGAGTTGGGAGAGCTTCGCAGGGCTTGCTGAAAGGCTGCGATCGCGTCATTCGCCAATCCTCTTTGTAGGAGTGTTTGAGCCCGACGCACTGAAGCGGGAGCGGTTTGCGCTTGCGCCGCTGGGACTACCAAGTTAATCGGTGCGACGGTCAGTCCCCCTGCTAATCCTAGAAAGATGAAGCAGGCCCACCAACGCGGCCACCGGGAATTACTCCTACCCGGAAAATACTCCCATCTATTCATCGAAATAGCCTCCCAAGAAGATCAAACTCAGTTTTAACCCGGAACCCAGCAACCACATCGGAAAACTCATCTCGTGCTTGCAGCGTCACACCCGCCCGGAGATTGGATAAAACGCGGAAATCATAGAACAATTCCCAAACGTCTGGGACTTTATTCCCACTTTGGCGGCGCAGGTCATTGTTAGACAAATCTCGACCATAGCCGAACCCAAGCCGGTCATCCTGCATAAACAGATCCAAGAAGTTCAGTCCCAGGCTGTAGGTATCTCCTCCCTTACCCAGTGTCGTATCTTGGTACCGACCATAGCGACCGAACAGTCCCATCTTGATCTCGGGAATATAGTATTCCGCGTTGATTCCGTAGGCGATTTCGCGATCTCCTGAGAGTACTCCAGTCTCTCCATTGTCCCGAGGAATTCCGTAAATTTCCTTGAATCCGTCGTTCCGCCCAGCATCTCGATCCGTAGCGAAGGTGCCACGAACAATTGCATTGCCAAAACGGTAAGCGAGCTCGCCCGCAAACCCATCTACGGCAAAATCTCCAAGGTTCCGATGGGAAGAAAAGGCAGCAGCTCTAGCCTGGAAATCGTCCGTTATATCCCAGTTCAAAAGAGCCGCTGGACGGGAACCGACTCCTGCGCCGGAGAGAGCGGGATTAGTCTGAAACACAGGGTTAAAGAAATGAGTTGTCGCATCTTTAGCAAAGCTATTGCGATCAAAATAAGAAGTCAGATCCACTAGGCCGGCAGTCAAGCGGAGATTGGGCATGCTGGGGAGAGAACCTGTAAAATACAGCTCATTAAGCTGTAATCCGCCTCCCTTCCCGATGTTAAAGGCATCTCCAGTTGATAGATCGAGGCTGCCACCAAACAGAGCATTGGGAGAAATTGGATAGATTCCAGTCAACCGCGCCCGAGCTGATGAGTCGTCCTGATACAGATAAGCTCCTTGTAACTTGAGCGTAGGAGCCAAGGGGTTATTTTCCTGCGGGGAGTTCTGTGAGCGTGATGAGGGCTCAAGTCTATCTTCCACAGAAGATTGCGCCTGAATGGTGCCCCCAAGGAGAGACGCCCCGCCGGGGTCTTTGTACACCGCAGGCGCGTCCTTGGTCGGAGAAGGAGCTTCAGCTACCTCAACAGTGGTAGGTTTGTTTCCTACAGTTATTTGCTCTGAAACCTTTTGCTCAACCGAGTTAAGGGCAGGCGCGTCCTTGGTCGGAGAAGGTGCATTCTTCTGCTTTTCAGTGGTGGGTTCGTCTCCTACAGCCAAGTGCTCGTGGTTGTTGCGCTCAACCGAGTTAAGGGTAGGCACAACAGCATTATGCGAGGGGGCTTTATCCGGTTGAACGGTGGTTGGTTTGTCTCCTGTCGGAACCTGAGCTAGAAGGTTGCCATTGTCAGTGGCTATCCTGGCTGGTACAAAAGATAACGAATTGACAGGAGGTACAGCGTTAACTGCTGCCACTGTGCTGGGTTGCAGTTGAGCGAGTACGGGTGAAGCAAACTTAAATTCAGTCGCTTGGTTCTGGCTGTTAGAAGTAAAAACGGGCAGCTGAGCAATAGGGCGTTGAGTAGGAGCCAAAACTGCTGGCTCTGGCTGACCTTGACTTAATTCTGGCTCGGCATCATCTTTGATACGTAACTCTTGAAGATCCGAAGCTTTTGAAGTCAACGCCTCTGAGGCATCTGAAACTTTGAGGTTCCCAAGAGCGGATGCGTGTTGGCTTTTTGTGATGTCTGCCGTAGTCTGAAAGTCTCCCTCTGCCGTCTGGGTGGAGTTTCCCTTAGCAAGATCTTGATGAAATCCTGCTGGGTGACTCTGCTCACTTGAGGGGGAACTGTTAGGAAGCGCTTGTTCTTCTGCAACAGTCCGATCCGGGAGACTGGCCGCTTGCTCCTTCATGTTGGCTTGGGCTGGTTTTATCCCTAGGATGGCACCAACCAAAAAGATTGATAGCCCGCCCGCTGAGAGCGCTCCAAGGGATAGCAGGGAACTCAGCCAAACAGACCGCCGTAAGGCGATCGTTATTTGCTTATCAGTATCACTAGCTTTTTGAATTATGTCTCTCATGAGCACCACAGTTGCAGATAGGCGTACTTGAGTAGCAAAACTGTCGATTATTTCCTTTTCCAAGGCATAAAACGAGCCTCCGGAAAATTCACGGAATTGTGCGTCATCAGCAAAGCAAGAGATAAAGACCACTCAAGGGGGAAAGTGTTCTCTATTGCTGGCAGATAAGAGAATAGAAAGTAGACTGGATTGACTTGAGCGTCTAATCTCTTCTTGAAAAGACAGTCAGTTCTCAATCTTCAATCTCATTAACTGGGTCACTAAATCTGAACTCAAAAACCGAGTATTGAGCTAGTAATAGGCAGACAAACAGACTCATTTTTGTGCTGTTTAGTCGCTCTATATTCCTCATTTTTTCCCAGACTATATATTCATTGACTTAGATCTGCCTAATTTCTCTGCTTGTATAGATGGCACGACTGTCAGCAAGAGTAATTAGTAGAAGCCCACTGAGGTTTTGTTGCTAGAGAGGCGTGACTTCCGCCCCGTTCATAACCGCACCCCTGACTTGATTTGAACATCGCTTTAATGCGGTTACGGGCTTGATCAAACTTGATTGCCGCTGATAGACTCCCCAAGTTTGTGAGAAGATTTCCCCTATGATTTGAGACTGGTTGCGCGAGATTTATGTTTCCCTTTTCCAGAATACTCGACCTAACCATTCCCTTTGTATTTTGTTAATTTAATTCCGGCGACTTAAACAGCCGTGTTAGGTTCACTCGTTACCTCTGCCAGACTTCCCAGAGCGATGCAAGGAAGCGCACTGCCACGCGTGCAATCACTAATTACTCAGAAGTATTACAAGGAGTTCAACGGGACAATTACTGATATCACTGGAAGAATCTGGTAGCCAATCCCAACTAGGCAGTAGCACCTCCCAAAACCGGCTTTACAGGTAAGGACATCTTATTGGTGGATGATGATTAATTGAGTCCAAGAGCGTCTTCCGGTAAGTCAAAATCAGAAAAACAACACTTTCATTGAGGTACAGATAGAAGCAAAAAGCTTTTGAGGAGGAAATGACCTACTTAATAGCTTTAAGCATCAAGTTTAGAAACTCGCTGTGAAACTAACATCGTGACCATACCCTCCTCAAAAGCCCAAAAATGGCTAACTTGCGTTGTAGTCTTCCTACCTTTTTAGCCTGGAATGCCAAAGAGTTGATGAAGAACTATAGAAGCAAGTACAAAGAAAACATAAAGTTTCCAGATGTTATTCGCGTCATGCTGATTGACTGACCGACTCGTTTGCTACGCCTTGAAAGCGTAGCGCGTTGTCCCTGTTCCTACAATTTAACTAAAACAACAAATAAAGTGTTATCATAGAAAAAGCCATCACAAAAAAGGTGTGGATAGTCATAACTGCTACTGTGTGCAGATACGCACTCCTGATAAGCCTCTGCATTTGATGAAGATAAAAGCGTACCCGTAGTCAGCCTCGAAGCCTCGAATCTTCCTCTCTCTTGTAGGCGTCCCCGTCGCAGAGCGTAAAAACAAAGCAACAGAAGAAACAGAATTTTGTGATAGGGCGGTGGACACTACGTCCTTTTTAGAGGAACTCAGAAGGGATAGAAAAGCCTTTAGTCTACCCGTAGGGTAGGCACTGGGAGGGTGTCACATTGTGCTAAGGTCGAGTCAGGATCTAAGACGAAACCCCGAAGTATGGCGTCTAACACATAGTCTGTTGCAGCCATGTTTACGCGCTCCTCTTTTTTTGAATATAGGCTGGTCTTGATTTTGAAGTATTGAATTTTGACTAAATGGGTGCTTACTTCCTAGAAAACTTAGGGGTATTTAAATACTCGCGCCTAAGTTTATAGGGAGTTTTTATCTACCGACTAGTCACTCGATTTGTCAAACAATTCAGCTATCTTCTATGCTCATTCGGCCTTGCCCTCTTTTTCTAAAGAAAGTACTAACCGAGCCGACTTTGTATCGTCCCAGAGGGTTAGTTAGCATCATCCTACTGTTAATTTTGAGCACTGGATGCTCCCAAGTGCCCCTAAAAGCTGGGCAATTACCATCTCTATTACCAAACCTATCAACAGGCGTGAATTTTCAGCTTCGCGTAACACCATCAGACCGTTCGGGAGTCTACACGGTAGCAGGGAGCACCAATCTTCCAGACCAAAGTCGCATTACGGTAGCGGCTATTCGTTATCTGCGCCCTGATAAATCGGCATCTTCAAACGTCACCCCGAATCTTACGTATTCAATTCTGGCCTATCAAGATGTCAAGGTAAATCAAGGAAAATGGCAGGCTCCCCTAAACCTCTGGAAAGTTGCACCCAATGGCCAGTTTAAAGAGATCTGGCAGCTAGAGCAATCTAAACTTGGGCTAAAATTCGTTCCGGAAACAGAGGTTACTTTCCTTGCCACCGTCGCACCAACCGATTCATTGTCGGGATTAGAAGAGCAGTTAAAGAAGCAGGGCATAAAGCTTGTAAGTAGCGTTATCCGTAATACATTCGAGCGTGAACGGTATGTCCAGGCAAGCCAAGTTCTGCCCATTGCTTTACCGACTGGTCAAACCACTCCCCCACAACAACGACCAGAGGACATTAATGGTGGCTGGGGACCTCGGTACCTGCTGATACCAGAACCCCCGAATATTAATAATTACGAAAAGCCCAGTAAACGTCGAACAAATGCCCCGCTTTCACCGGCCGAGCTTTTGTAATAGAGATTTACTTGAGTTGCTTATTCAATGAATGATTAGCCATTAAAGCCAACGAAAAAAAATCAAAGGTCTGCGATCGCTTCATCAATCAGAAGGGTTATAAAGCCCATAAAAAATGCATCTACTGTATCTTTATCCTCTGATAGGGAACTCCAGTAAATCAAATAAACAGCAACTCAAATACTGTAGATAGTAAAATCAATAGATTGGTAAATAAAAATTTTATAAACAATATAAAACTCATTTCAGTTGCTATTGTTAAAGCAAAAACACAAGATTTATCTAGAGCTATTTATTACTGCTTATTCGGCTATTTCTGATGGTTGTATAAAAAAAAATTGATTGAGAGACTTAAGTAGTCACCCACAGGAAACGTGAACAATTTATGGCTGATTGACACTCCCACGGCAGTACGCCTACGTGGAATTTTGGGCTGATCTTGACTGAAGGATTGAGACAAATTGCAGAGGCAACAGGGGCAAATGCTAGCGGTGGAGAAGTAAGACCACTCTTCTCCTCGAAAATCTTCTGTCGTGGCATTTCCCAATGAAGCGAGTAGCCCCGACTGAACGCGAGTTCAGTCGGGGGAATTCACGATGACTTCCTGTCAGGGACTCTGTCCTGCTGAAAGTCTATCCATTTGCCCTCCGGTTGATGAACTGGTAGTTCATTCTCAACTATTCCTAAGTCAGTGGCGGTTACGGTACCGTATCGACTCTTTGTGTCTTTTCTAGAATGATTGGCAACTACACCAAGCGTTGGTAAGCGAAAAGTATTTAATTGATTTAGGACTTGCGTTACTACAGAACGGCCAGTCTTACTAACTCCCACAACCATCAAGATGCCATCTGTATGGGCAGCCAGGAAATTGGCATCCATAAAGTCAAGGAGATAGGGTGTGTCATAAATAACTAAGTCAAATGTGGCCTGAAATTCCTCCATGAGATACTGCATCTGAGCAGAGGCCAGCAGTTTGGTAGAGTTTGGTAGGGGTTGACCAGCTGGCAACACAAAAAGATTATCTGCCAAAGGCGATTGCTTGATAAGCTCGTTAGGAGCCTGCTTTTTAAAAAGCAGGTCGCTTAGTCCCTTCTGGTTGGGTAAGTCCAAGCTGGTATGGAGTTCAGGTTGACGCAAATTGGCATCTACCAATAGAACTCGCTGACCCATAGTTGCTGCCGTTTGAGCCAGGTGTAAAGCAACTGTAGACTTGCCATCCCCTGGTGCCGCTGAGCAAACTGCCAAGGAGCGAACCGGTGGATCGGAAAAGAGGAAACGGATGTTGGCGTAGAGAGAGTCGAAGGCATCCAGAAATAGAGAAGCACTCTTATTCCTGCCGTTAGTTTCTTCAATGGACTTGAGAAATGCGATCGAATTCGGTGATTGTTCAACACCTTTATAGGGTGGAATCACCCCTAAGAGAGGCAATGGGATGTCTTCTCCAATCTCCTTGGAGGTGTAGAAGATATTGCGGGCTTTCTCGATGAGTACAGCCACCCCTACACCCAACAGCAGTCCCAACACGACTCCCATCATTTGAATACTTTTAGCTTTACTGGGAGCGGTTATTAGCTCACCGCCAGGTCCCTTCGGAATCTGAGGCTTGGAAACGAGTTCCCAAGGTACTTGCTTTTGAGCCGCCTCGACTCGCAGTGTTTCTCGCTGACTCAAGAGTTGGTCGCGCGTCCGCGTCGCCATCTCCAACTGCCCCTGTAACTCAGTAAACTGGCGTGCAATAGCCGGGAATTGCTGTGCTTGTCGCTCATAAGAAGCTCTAGTCTTTGCGAGTTCCTGACCGCGAACATCTAGCAACTGAATTTGGTTAGAGGTTTTAACCAGTTCCTGGATCAGTCCTAGACGAACCGAATTTTGGAATGTCTTTACTTGGGGATTGTTTGTTGTACCTGTTAGGTTCTGCCCTAAAATCCGCTGTGTTTCGGAGTTCTGTAAATCTAGTAAGCTTTGCCGTTTAGCCTGTAGGGATTGGATAACGGGGCTCTCAGGTTGAAATCGGGCAGATTCTACAGCAATCTGATTGTCTATTTCCTGAATCTTGGCCTGCAACGTTCTATAGTTAGGGTCTTCACTTAAAGCTGAAGCCGCAACAGCTTCATCGGGTGTTAGATCTAATTGTCTCTGTAGGCTTGCATAGAGCGTCTTCTGCTCCTGTAGCTGCCCTTGGACTTCTGCTTGTTCACTAGTAATTTTACGGACTTGCGCAAATAATTCATCACCCTGTGTTTTCGGATCGCTCAGCTTGTTCTGCTGTTGCAGCATCTGTAGCCTTGACGTAAGGTTATCTACTCGCTGCTGCAACTCGGGGAGTTGATCGTCAATAAACTTAACACCTTCACCAATGCGAGTCTTCCGTTCCTCAAGGCTGTACTTTAAATATTTCTCCGCTGCTACCTCTAAAACAAACTGGACTTGTTTTGCGTCTTCCGCCTCGTATTTAACTTGGAGGAGCTTGGTTCGCTCAGCTTCAGCCGGCTTTTCGCCTGTGTAGCGTTGAACTACCAGTGATCTTTTGAATATAAAGTAGCTCAAGTTGGGATACCGAGATCGAACTTGCTCATATATTTCAGACAGTATCCTAGGACTCCGTAAAATCTCCAGCTGAGTTGCGTAGTCCAGGTTAGAAGTTTCTTGACTCGGCAATTGTTGTCCCGGACCACGAGTGATTGCAGAGGGGTCAACAGTTCTCGCCTCATTTGTTACAGGCTCGACTAAAAGCCGGAAATCACCTACATAGGTACGTGGGATGGAACTCTTGCTCCAAAGATAGGCTCCAACAGCCACTACACCTGTGATGCCAATAATTAGCAGGGCCTTCCGCTTGACAGTCCTCAAGAGCGGACGCAGATTCATTTTTTTTTGAGGCGGAGCGCTGACCTCATCTTTGTCAATCGATGGCAATTCCTGCAACTGTCTGCCTCGCTTGCTAATTGATAAAACTGGAGAGACCTGTTCTGTTTCCATTTTGACCTCTGTATAGTTGATTGACCTGCACCCCCGGACAAATCCTACGTCGTAGAAGTTTCTCGCAACTTGACACAGGAAGGTCACTTTCATGACCTACTCCCCGTCTAACCCAAACGGGTACGGCGGGGACTTCTCACTTCATCGTCTCGCTACCTCATTAGATTCCATAAGCTTTGTTCAACTATCCTGTCCTACTTCTTTAAGTACCGGAATAGTGGGTCGCCGGAGTCGCTCCGCCTCCAACCTATGACCCACCTCAGCCCTAAATAACTGTCTCTTGCTATCAGTTTTGGAATCAACCGACGACACATCAGCGATCGCTAAAATACACCCCGTTCTCGAAGAATCCTGCCAGGTGAGAACCATTCCTCCGGGGATATTCCGATCTCCCACAAAATCTGCGTGCTGCTCAAACCCATAGTTTTCACAGTGGAACAACAACCCTTTCTTGGATCTATTCGCACGCGTCACAGATTTACAGCCTAGATAACTCTGAAAGGTATAGTCAGCATCGACTTTTATGGCGAGACTACCGGAATTGACAGCCTTATAGTCGATAAAGCCGAGTAGTTCAGCAAACGACCACTTGCCTTGGTTTCGGTTAGCACGTCCCTGTTGTTTTGCTGAACGGGTGCTTCTTCGCTGTAAGCGTCTCCTTGTACTTTGGTAACAAGACGCTTTATGAATCACTTGTTTGCCTGAGAAAAATTGCGATTGACGAGGGCAGTGCGCGACGAAGAGGCACCCTAGCTCCTTGGACGCTACCGCGTCCCGCTTGTGCGCTACCCTTGCCCGCTCCTTATGAGCTAAGGGAGCCGCTCCGAAGGAGCTAACGCGCAATCGCTCCTGGGCCTCAGTTGCCACCGCTAAATACCAACATCCCTCCTCTACTCCCACCACCCGCAACCTAACTGCTGAGGTAATCTCTGAAAGCTCCAGTTTCAAGCTAACTAGCCGGTAGTACCTTTTACAGCGGTTGCCAAGAAAGCTCGCGACGCAAGCGGTGAGCTTTCTTGGCTGACCCCTTGGGAGCAGTATTTTTTGCATTAAAGTCGTGATGTAGCGACTCGCGATTGACGAGGGCAGTGCGCGAAGCGCAATCGACGAGGGCAGTGCGCGAAGCGCAATCGCTCCCCTGATGAAATGGGTCCCTCGCCAGCTATAAGGCTCAGCTCCATGCGACCTACTGTAGGAATGAGAAATTAAAATTCGTTTTTTGAATTCACTACCACCAATACCGTGAGGCATAGAGAAATTGTCGGAGTGGGTTTGGTGTTGAGTTATTATCCGAATCTCTCTGGGTAATCCAACTAGACTCATCCCTAGGCTGTGAGTTGAAAGACCCAAGAATGCTTTGTAAGACCTGAAGTGACCAAAGGCAGAATTAGCCTGAGACGACCACGCGCAAAACGCCGTGGTCGTGTCAAAGGCTATCTGTGCTGGTAGACCGTAGATGGGATAAATTGAGTAACGAACGAGCTTTTGGAGCTTGGTGCCAAGAGCGACTTTCGCCAAGTCGTTAGCGTTAACACTTGCGGAGCATGCGCTCTTCGCGTAGCGGGCAAGGGTAGCTTCCAAGCGGCTCATAAGGAACTCCGCCACTCGTGCTGCGTAATTCAGTGCATCCCGGTACGCCAAAGAAACAGCCCGAAGCCAATTCTTCTGTTCGGTGGTCGGCGTTAGTTTCAGTTTGGCGGAGAGGACTTGTTCCATCTTACGTTTCACGACCTAAGTATACTTGTAGTAAGTTAGAAGAAAAACGGCTCGGTATTCTTCCCGACGCGGCAACACTCTCGGATGGGGACTCATACCGGAGGCTGTTGACGGGCTGCCACAATTTTAAAAAATTTAATAAATTTCTCCTTTGTCATATCTCATGAGGCAAGATTCGCTTTTTTAGTAACCCCCCTCTACGTTAACCCCAACTAGATAGGGTTTATAACCCGATATTGAAATCTCTTGAAAAAATACCGGATGTAACAGTTCAAATAGCGAAAATTGGTCTATTGAGCTAGAGAGTGGGGCTTCCGGGTTTCTTAGCATTTAAATTTACAGAAATTTTACAAAACTTGCCTTCAGGATGCAGGCTTGGCAAAACTTCCATCTCTTAAATCGGAATAAAATAAACTGAGTTTTCTCAAAAGGAAAGAAAGCTCAGGTAAGCCAAGCAAGCTAACTCCTGTTTGGGGGTCAGATGTGCTGCGTGGTAATGAAGGTGGAAATAGCCGACGTGAATTCTGAAAATTCTGGGGAATACCTAGAGGAGAAACACAGCTTTTTTACCAATTTCCACAACCGATCGAAAAGATTGAACAAGAAATACCGTTTTCCCTGAGTTGACGATGACAATTGCTTATCTAGTTAATCAGTATCCCAAGGTTAGCCACAGCTTCATCCGGCGAGAGATTGCAGGGATAGAGGCTTGCGGTATTCAAGTCGCACGTTTTTCAATCCGCTCCTGCGGCTCTGAGCTCGTTGACGAAGAGGACAAACGAGAGCTGGAGAAGACTCGGTTTGTCTTGGGAATTGGGAAAGTAGGCTTACTCTTTGCCCTACTCCGCGTTGCTATCACCAGACCCATTCGTTTCTTGAGCGCTTTATGGTTAATGATCCAGGTCGGCAGGAAGTCAGATCGAGGTGTATTGCGCCATCTGGCCTACTTGGCTGAAGCCTGTGTTCTTCTAGGTTGGTTTTCAGAGTTGGGGATAGCACATGTTCACGCTCACTTCGGGACAAATTCAACAACAGTCGCGATGTTGTGTCGTGCTCTTGGCGGACCGCCTTACAGCTTTACCGTTCACGGGCCTGAAGAGTTTGATAAAGCAGAAGCTCTCGCCTTAACAGAAAAAATCAAGCGAGCTGCCTTTGTCGTGGCGATCAGCTCCTTCGGAAAGAGCCAGCTTTATCGGTGGTGCGAGCACGAGCAGTGGTCAAAAATCCAGGTAATTCATTGTGGCGTGGACGATATGTTTTTGACTCAGGCACCTATCCCCGTGCCTGACCAGCCTCGCTTGGTCTGCGTTGGTCGGCTTTGCGAACAGAAGGGCCATCTGCTGTTGCTCGAAGCGGCTGGTCAGCTAGTAGCGGAGGGATTGTCGTTTATGTTAGTACTGGTAGGCGATGGTCCCCTACGGACTGAGATTGAAACCATGATTACACGACTAGGTCTTCAAGACCATGTCGAGATTACCGGCTGGGCCAGTAATTCTGAGGTGCACCAACATATTCTGGCATCGCGGGCGATGGTGTTACCCAGCTTCGCTGAAGGGTTGCCAGTAGTAGTCATGGAAGCGCTGGCACTCTCGCGTCCCGTAATCAGCACCTATGTCGCCGGAATTCCAGAACTGGTGGAACCTGAAATTTGCGGTTGGCTGGTACCGCCTGGATCAGTTGAAGCCTTGACAAACGCGATGCGCACAGCATTGCAATTGCCAGTGGAAAAGCTAGAACAGATGGGCAGAGTGGGGGCTTTTCGTGTCGCTCAACAGCATGATGCGGCGATAGAAGCAAGCATTTTGGCAGCACTGTTTCGGTCTAACATCGAAAAGTCCCAGAACCAGGCAATCGATGTCCCGCCGAATGTTGTCTATGCTAGCATCCACAATGCTAAGAGCAACTGATACATCAATGTCGAGAGAGACTCCACATGTCCGGTTCCCCCACTTGCCCGTGTAATCATGTCCTCAGTTAAAAAGCTTGCTATCCGTGGGACAATCTGGACCATTGCTGGCTACGGGGCAGGTCAGATCTTGCGATTTGGCAGTAACCTGATCCTGACTCGCTTGGTCGCTCCAGACGTGTTTGGCCTTATGGCCCTGGTCTACGTCTTCATCACTGGCCTGCACCTGTTCTCGGACATCGGCATTGGTCCAAGCATCATCCAAAACAAGCGCGGGGAAGAGCCAGATTTTTACAACACCGCATGGACGATGCAGGTTGTTCGTGGCGTTGGTCTGTGGTTATGTTGCTTGTTAATCGCCTGGCCAATTGCCACGCTCTACGGAAAGGGTGAACTCCTCGCGCTGATCCCAGTGGTTGGTCTAACCACACTGATCGAGGGGTTCAGATCCACTGCTCTGTTCACGCTCAACCGCCAACTTGCCGTCAGTAAGTTGGCAGTTTTTGAGTTCGGGGGGCAGGTTGTCGGCACTACGGTGATGATTGCCTTAGCCTGGTACTATCACAACGTCTGGGCTATTGTTATCGGGAACCTTGCGTCGTCAGCGATCCAACTGGTGTGGAGCCATTGGTTAATTCCAGGACTGCGTAACCGCTTTGTCTGGGATCGCTCTGCGGCCAAAAGTATCTTTTCCTTTGGGAAATGGATCTTTATTTCGACGGCTGTAACATTTCTGGCTGAGCAATCGGATCGACTCATTCTTGGGAAATTGATTTCCACGACCGATTTGGGGGTTTATGGCATAGCCTTCGCACTCTCTGACATACCGCGCTCTATCCTGACGGCGCTCAGCAATAAGGTGCTTTTTCCAGCTTTTTCAAGGTTTGCTGACCTTCCTCGCGAAGAGTTTCGAGCCAAGATTATAAGGAATCGCAAGCCTTTTCTGATTGCAGCGACTTTAGGCGTGACATTGCTAGCCTGCTTTGGGGATAAATTGATTCCGGTATTGTATCCCAAGGATTACGGGAATGCGGCTTGGATGCTGCCGCTCTTGGCTATAGGCTTTTGGCCTCGCATTCTAACTCAGACAATCGATCAGGCGCTTTTTGCGATTGGCAAGTCTCGCTATCCAGCCTACGGTTGCTTTCTCAAGTTTTTGTACATGGTCATCGGGTTGCCGCTAGCGTTCTACCTCATGGGTGGTAGCCAAGGGCATGGTCTCCTAGGGGCTATTATCGTCATTGCACTCAATGACATTCCCTTTTATGGGGCAATAGCTTATGGTCTTTGGCGTGAAAGACTGACTAGTGTAATGCAGGATATTAAGGCTACCGCCCTGTTTTTGGCATTACTTACAATCGTGCTGATGACGCGATATGCCTTGGGGCTAGGACTCCCCATTGACAGCTTACTGTAGCTAAAGATGTGTTCCCATGAAAATTACGTTTGTCATGGCTACTGCCAGTCTTGCCGGTGGCGATCGCGTGATTGCGATCTATGCTGAGCGTCTGAAAAAGCGGGGTCATGAAGTGCTTGTCGTTTATTTACCCTACCCCAAGCCGCCTCTACGCGAACAGGCGCGGTCTCTGCTAAAGGGGCGGGGGTGGATTTCTGTACCGAAAAATCCACCCAGACACATTGCGAATGTGGATGTTCCCCAGAAGGAGCTCGAAACTTGGCGTCCGGTCACCGATGCTGATGTACCTGATGCCGACGTAGTTGTAGCAACCTGGTGGGAGACGGCTGAGTGGGTGTGGCGTCTGTCACCGTCCAAAGGTGTGAAAGTGCAGTTCATGCAGGATTATGAAATTTGGGGCGGCACCCTTGAGCGAGTCGATGCCACCTGCCGTTTGCCGATTCCCAAAATCGTAATTGCAGGTTGGGTTCGGGATTTACTTCAAAAACGATTCAATCAGACGCCCTTAGCGCTGATTCCAAACAGCGTAGAAACTGAGAAATTCTACGCACCGCCGCGCGGAAAGCAGCCGATTCCCACCGTGGGGCTGACCTACACCACGTTCTACAACAAGGGCTGCGACATAAGCATTCAGGCTTACAACATCGCCCGGAAATCCATCCCAAATCTGCGCCTCGTCGGCTTCGGGGGTCCCGTTTCACCAGATCTGCCACTGCCAAACGACGCAGAATATATATGTCGCGCCCCTGAGGACAAGCTGAAAGAAATCTACAGCCAGTGTGACGCATGGCTATTTGGAACGCGTATCGAAGGGTATGGTTTACCCATTCTGGAAGCTATGGCCTGTCGCACCCCAGTCATCGGAACGCCTGCAGGAGCAGCTCCGGAACTCTTGGCGGACGGAGTGGGAGTGCTGGTGAAGCCGGAAGATCCTGAGGATATGGCAAGGGCTATAGAGCAGATCTGTAAGCTTTCTGAGAGCGAGTGGCGGACCATGTCCGATGCCGCCTATGCTAGGGCTACGAGTTATACCTGGGAGGAAGCGACCGACTGTTTTGAAGCCGCATTATACGCTGCCATAGATCGCAGTAAAGAAGGTGATGTCTTGGGTCATGCAAGCCACAATTAACGCAATTGCATCAGATATAGGATTGGTCTTTTCTTTTCCCGGTGACACTCCTGCCCCATAGCCAAGATGATTATATCACTGACATTCATCCCCACCCTTCACCCTTCTGACCGGAGCGAAGGTGAGGATGGGGACTTCTGCCGGGGGAATGTTAAATCTGCCTTGAAACCCACAAGGCGAGAAAACTATCCGTCGTTAGACAGCGCCAGGTATGCATTTTTTGTAAGATGTCTAAGATACTATGACAAACAATACTCAAAAGAAGAGTATTCATTGGAGAGAGCTAGATGTTTTGCGGGGCTTGGCTGCGCTCTTCATGATCGTGAATCATGCGGGATATGAGACCCTAGCTCCCAACCAGATTGATGGCAGCTTGGCGGGAAGTTTATTGTTTATTAGCAGTTTTGCTCCAGTTCTTTTCTTTTTCGTAACAGGTGTTGGTTACGGCATCCAGTCGAGTCAGAAGAAAAAGGCGAGCCCTTGGTATGGAATCGTTAACAAGGTAATCATACTAGTTCTTGCAGATTTATTAATGCACTGGAGCGCGGGAAAATGGCTGGGACTAGATTTTCTTGGGTTTATCGGTCTTTCGAGTTTAGTGCTGGAATTCATTAGAAGATCGAAGTCACCGCTAACCTATTGTCTGGTCGGTTTGGTTGCGATTTCCCTCATGCGCTTCTTGGTGGGACCATTTATTCATTCTCTTGGATACGCTCAGCAAGGGGGGGGTATATTAATTTGGTTACTTGGCACTAAAGATACGCCTGGGGTATCATATCCGCTTTCACCCTGGCTAGCTTATCCATTCGCAGGCTACCTTATTGGCGCTGCTGCTATGCATTACAGGGGTTTCATAGAAAACCACCGACTGCGTGTAGTTTCTGGTTTATTAATGCTTGGAGGACTCCCAGCGATCGCCAGCCTAATCCTATTAAAACGTGGAGCCTCGTTCTTCCGTTGGGGAACGGTGGGTATAGGTTTTTACGTCTTGAGTTTCACTGTGATTTTGCTCGGTATTGCCGGGGTATTGGCACTGTGTGGAAACCCGAGGTTAAGAGTTTGCCAAGAGGCTTTATCGCTGAGGGGCATTGCTTCGTTGGCAGTGGTTCCAGTGCATTATTTCATGATCTACTTGGTGGTCATTAGTGGAGGAAAGGGGGTGGACTTATTCAGATATAGCCTAATAGCTATAGCTGTTTCGGTTGCGAGCTTTTTACTATCGCGCTCTGTGGAGAACCTCAGCCAGATGATTCGTCAAATGAAGAGACAAAAGGTTGTCTGGTTTGGACTTGCAGCAATGTTCTTGTTTGCAGCAGGTCTTACCTTAATTTTTAGCAGAGAAAGCACATCTTTAGCTCTCTTCCCCAGAACCTTTGGTCAGATTGTCTTGTGCCTGTTGTTTGTGGTTCGCTTGCCTTTATAGGAAGGGTTTGACGAATCTGTAAACTGAAGGCTTCAAGGCTTTGTCAGTCAGGTAGATTCTTTCTTAGTTACTTTATAAACGACTTCAGGGGATAATATGAATTCAACTTTGATGTTTCGTCTCGATCCAGATTACTTAAAAGATTTGGCAGATAAGTATCGTGAAGAATACTCTAAAGCCAAGCCGTTCCCCCATATCGTTATCGATAATTTTTTACCAGAGTTTATATTAGACAACATTCTGACTGAGTTTCCTAAAGCCCATGACATTGATTGGCAAAAGTTTGAGAATTCGGCGGAAAAGAAGCTAGCCAACAAACTTGAAAAGAACATGGGAGACAATACACGTCTTCTCCTGTACCAATTGAACTCTTCAATTTTCATTAATTTTTTAGAGACCCTGACAGGTATTGACGGAATCGTTCCTGACCCTCACTTTGAAGGCGGTGGTCTTCATCAGATAGAAAGAGGCGGGTATTTAAAAATGCATGTAGATTTTAATCGGCATACAAAAATGCGCCTTGATCGCCGATTAAATCTTCTACTATACCTAAATAAAGACTGGAAAGAAGAATACGGCGGTAATCTCGAATTGTGGGACAGTAATATGACCCAGTGCGAGAAAAAGATACTCCCAGTCTTTAATCGATTGGTCATCTTCTCTACAACAGACTTCTCCTATCACGGACATCCTGAACCATTGACTTGTCCAGAGGGGTGGACACGGAAGTCCTTGGCGCTTTACTACTACACCAATGGACGACCAACTGAAGAGATTGCCAAAAAGGAGCACTCTACAATATTCCAAGCTCGCCCCGGAGAGGATATCAAGGAAGAAAAATCTTCAGAAATGACCGTTAAAACCATCATGAAGAAGCTAATTCCTCCAATCTTGATTGATGCAAGAAATTACCTGACCAAGAAAAAATAAGTAGAAAGTTAGCAAACGTTAGGGCTCTCCGACATCTCAAACCCCGCTGAACGCCTCTAGCCCTCCATACCTGATACCGAATGAATTACCATTATTCGCGCTTCGGTTGAGAGAGCCGCTCCGCACCCCTTTAAAGGTGCGGATGCAATTTTGACTTAGATCGGACGAACCCAGAGCGGATCTACAGCCAGCAGGTGGACTTTCATTCAACTGAATAAGCTTACATAGAATTCAGTTAGAGCAACCAGTCCAGCAAGAGGTGTTTAGTTTAATTTGACCCACCCGCTTAATTCACGAAAAGCCCTGTTCCTGTTCGAGCTCTCCCAAAGCCTATGAGTCCTTTAGCACCCCTTGCCCTGTTCGGCTTTCTTCCGTTAGTTTTTTATTTCTTTAACCGATTTCCGCCTGTGCGGGCGGTTGTCGTGAGTTTCGTCGCAGGGTATCTCTTCCTGCCACAACCAGGGTTTTCAGCCCAATATCCTATTGTGCAGGGACTCCCACCGTACGAAAAGATGTCAGCAATTTGCTACTGCGTTCTGCTGGCTGCGATTCTTTTCGATTCTGGACGCTTCAGTTCGTTTAAACTGGGCTGGCTTGACCTGCCGATGCTGATCTGGTGCCTAGTCCCTCTTGCTTCACAAATATCTAATGGGCTGAGCCCGATCTCACCTCTTACTGGGCAAATTATGACCTGGGGAGTGCCCTATTTTCTAGGTCGAATCTATTTCAATGACCTAGCTGCACTGCGCCAGTTGGCAGTTGGCATCTTCGCTGGCGGGGTAGCCTACATGCCTTTGTGCCTCCTGGAAATGCGCATTTCTCCAACACTGCATATGAAGCTTTACGGATACCATGCCCGTGTTGACTTTAGCCAAACGATTCGTTACGGGGGATATAGACCAACAGTGTTGTTGGAACACGGTCTTTGGGTGGGCATGTGGATGATGGTAGCAACGCTGCTTGGGCTCTTGCTGTGGAGAACTGGAGTCATCAAGCAACTCTGGGGTATTTCAATGAATCAGCTTGCACCGGCGTTACTAGTCACATTTGTATTGGTCAAATCCACTGGCGCATACCTCTATCTAGTGATGGGAGTCGGCATCTTCTTAGTTGGCAAATGGTTACGCATAAGTCTGCCGGCATTGCTCCTAGTTGTGGCTCTATCGTCCTATCTATACCTGGGTGCGACAGGCAATCTTTATACGATTCCTGAGGTTCGAGCCTTTTTGATCAAAGCCAACGAAGATCCCTCTGACCGATCTCAATCCTTGGCATTTAGAATCGCTAATGAGGAAATCCTGTCGGAGAAGGCGCGGGGGAAGATGCTGTTGGGGTGGGGAGATTCGGGAGGAAACCGCGTGTACGATGAGACGGGCAAGGATATCTCCGTTACCGACAGCATCTGGATTATCGTGTTTGGCTTTCACGGTGTAGTCGGTTTAATCAGTTGGACAGCATCGCTAGTAGCGCCTAGTGTGGCTTTTTTCTTTTTACGTTATCCAGCTAGTACGTGGTTTAACCGCAAAGTAGCACCAGCCGCTGGGCTGGCAATAATCTTAATTTTGTACCTAGTGGATAGTGTTTTGAACGCCATGTTTTGCCCGGTCTTCATTCTCGCCAATGGGGGAATATCAGGACTTGTGATGAAAGAACCAGAAACCAATAAAGCAACAAGCGATCGCTCATCGGTCTCCCGGCGTTCTATGGTTCAGCAGAGACAAAACCAGGCTAGTTAACTGGATGGAGGCTTGCCCTGCTTGCTAACACCACTCCAGGAAAGGGAGGGTTCACTTCCGAACGGTATTTGGGCAACAAGAAAATGAACAAACCCTTCGAGTTGCCGACTGTTATAGGCGCGATTAAACAAGCTGTAAACATGGATCTAGATCCTCTAGGTCGCCCTCGGCTACTTCATTTTCTTGCAAAAAATGAAGGGTTTTACCAAAACCCAAATGAGGTTAAAGTTAATTTCAGCCACATCAAAAAAATTATATATGCATCTCCGCAATTTAATTAAAAGAAACAACCTCTTAGCATTTACAGTAGGAGTCTTAATTTTTGGACTTCTAATTCCTGGATGTTTTTCCTTAACAAGTAACTTTTCCCAAAGCAATAATAAGGTCGATCATCAAGTAACTCTTGCTACAGGAAACACTCTACCTAATTCTACCTCACCTTTGGGGATTGGTCTTAATGGTATCGCAGACTGGTCAACTGAGTTACCCTTTTTAGATGCGTTCAAATCATCGAGAAAATGGATTCCGCAATGCGTGAGCGGAGACCCAGATTGTAACGAGCAGATGGATACACACGAGTATAATCTTTTAAATCTAGACCAAAACGGCTGGGTTAAGTCCCTACCAACTCCAGAAGAACCTCCTAAATATACTCGAGTCAGCACTTTATTATTAAGAGAAATCCCCAATTTTTATCCTTCGGGTCAATATATTGTTTTGTATGAAGGCGAGGGAAAGATTGAATATACATTTGATGCAAAAAAAGATGATACAGCTTCAAGACCTGGGAGAGACGTAATTAATGTAGATGCCAAAGGAGGAGGCGGTATATTGCTGACAATTACCTCCACCGATCCTAAGAAAACAGGTAACTATATCCGTAACATCAGAGTCGTTAAATCGGAATATGAAAAAAGTTTTGAGAAAGAGATTTTCAATCCTGTATTCATAGACAAAATTAAAAAATTTAGGACTCTGCGTTTCATGGATTGGATGGGAACCAATAATTCTGAACAGAAAGAATGGTCAAATAGACCCTTACCCCAAACCGCTTCCTATGCCCTTAAAGGCGCACCAATAGAAATCATGGTGGCTTTGTCTAATAAAATCAAAGCCGATCCGTGGTTCAACATTCCACATCAGGCTACAGATGAATATATAACTAAGTTTGCCCAAACAGTTAAAGAGCGTTTAGATCCAAACCTCAAAGTTTATGTCGAGTTTTCTAATGAGGTTTGGAATTGGTCATTTCAACAAGCCCAGTATGCCTTACAACAAGGGAAAGCCAGGTGGGGGCAGGATAAAGGAGATGCTTTTTTTCAATGGTATGGTATGCGTGCTGCTCAAACGTGCGATAACTGGAAAAGTGTCTTTGGGAATCAAAAAAATCGTGTCGCGTGCGTGATAGGTACTCAAAGAGGATATAAAGGGTTAGAAAATTACGCTTTAGAATGCCCCTATTGGGTAGCCGAAGGGAATAAACCTTGCTATCAACACGGTATTGATGCTTATGCTATCGCTGGATATTTCAGTGGAGGCTTGGGTGCGCCAGAAAATTCCAGCACAGTAGAGTCTTGGTTGAATGAGCCAGATGGGGGTTTTGGGAAAGCATTGAAGCAATTAAAAGAGGGTGGATTACTTGGGAATTTCAAAGATAGTTTGCCAGATGCTTATAATGAATTTCAGTATCACTCAGATATAGCCCAAAAAAAAGGACTTAAATTAGTTGCCTATGAAGGGGGTCAGCATATTACTGGAGCTGGAGGAGTCGAGAATAATGAAAAACTTACCAAATTTTTCATCGAACTGAATAGGCGTCCGGAAATGTCTGACCTATATACACAGTTACTGAAAGATTGGCAAAGAGCTGGAGGGACACTATTCATGCACTTCGTGGATGCAGGTCAACCCAGTAAATGGGGTAGCTGGGGTGCTTTAGAATATATCGATCAAAAGGGCTCACCTAAATACAATGCCTTGATGGACTTTATTGATAAAAATCCTTGCTGGTGGGATGGCTGTGTCAGGAATTTTAAAGAGGTCGAACAAAAAAGCCCACGCACTTGAGTCGTGAGCTGAATTGCCAGACCGCTTGGAGAAGAGGCCCCCCCTTTACCCCCCCCTTCTTAGGATGACTGTTAACAAACCCTCTTTGGGGGGGTTGTATAAGGGGGGCGATGGGGAAGGGTCGGTTCATGACAAAAAGCTATTGCATGAGGCAGACTGGATAGCAGACGTCTGATAAAATCCCCATGGCTGTAGACTTCAGCTTTCCAGGTCTATAGGCAAGAGTTTAAGGGCATCTTTCATCCCGCTCTTCATAGCCTAAAGACCAACAGTTGAAGGAAGAACATTTATAGAGAATAGCAGACAATGAGCAGTCAGCGGGTGCAATGTGAACAGGCTCTCCCAGGAATTAAGTGCCAAAATACGATGAGGGTGATTTACAAAAATCGTCGGCCCGATTTAGATGATAAGTTCAGATGCACTACCGCTCTTCCGAGAGACACTTCTCTCTTTTGGCTGCCTAAGCCAAAGCCGACAGCCTATGTCTCTCCCAAACAAAAATTTTTCCTCACTTATTAAGCGACGAATCTATTGTAAGAACTAGCCAACGTAGCAATCTAAAACATTACTGTAATGTCCAACGACTTAAATTTGACCATATTACAGAGTTTCCGCGCCAAGAGGTTGCAAAACGGTCAAGTTTTGCTAACGCGAAAGTTTATTGAAGCCACAGAGAAATTTCAAAGTCTTTGGCCTGGTTCTATCACGGTGCTTATGGAGGAAACTCATAAAGAAACCGACAATCTGGATAAAAGAACCTTCAACCTTAATGAATTACCCTTCAAGCTGGAACTAGTTTCTTTTGATAAAATTACTGCCGACCAACTCCGGAATCAGACATCTCTGGTGTTGGCAACTATTGAATACCGACAAAACCATATCAGTAAAGTTTGTCGAGAAGCTGGTATTCCATGTATCTATGTTTCCGAATACACCCTTAAAACTCGGCAACAGATCGCTGCTGTAGAAAATCCGAATAATCCACTTCGACGGATCTGGCGAAGCCGATGGGAGAAGGCTCAGGAGACGAAGCAACAAAATGCTATCAAGATAGCAGACGGATTGCAGTGTAATGGGACTCCGACCTATGAAGTCTATCGCAACCTTAATCCCAACACGATTCTTTTCTTTGATACTCGGATCACCGAGGATATGCTAGCGACTTTTGACGACATTGAAAAGCGCACTCGTGACCGAAATGAAAATACGCCTCTCCGGCTGGTTTTTTCAGGACGTCTCAACAGGATGAAAGGAGCCGATCAATTACTAGATGTCGCGCAAGAACTCAAGCAACTAGGAGTTCAGTTTGAAATGTTTATCAGTGGTGCTGGCGAATTGGAAAAGAGCATGCACCATAGGATTGCAGCAGATGGGATTGGGGATTGCGTCAAGATGAAGGGAGTTCCCGATTTTAAGACAGAGTTTTTTCCGTTTGTAAAAGCCAACATAGATTTGTTTGTTTGTTGTCATCCCCAGGGCGACCCATCATGCACTTATATAGAAACGATGTCATGTGGCGTGCCAATTGTCGGATACGCGAATGAAGCCTTTGTGGGAATTGTAGATCAGTCAAAATCAGGATGGCTGGTCGAAATGAATCGCCCAGATTTGTTGGCAAAGAAAGTTGCTGAGCTAAGTCGCAATCGAGACGAGATCAAAGCTATGTCCTTTAATTCGCTCAAGTTTGCCCGAGAGCATACCTTTGATAAGACTTTTAAGGCACGCATCTCGCACATGGAGAGCATTGTAATGAGTTGAATAAAGCGTGATAAATGACGGTTTCTATCCAGATAGCCTCTCCCGTCTGATTGTGGGTATCTCCCACAGAAAATCCGGGCTTACTGTCCAAATGTTCTCCTAGTACAGGTTTGCTAAATGCGTCTATTGATAGTGCAGTATGCAGGTGATTACCGTGAAACCGTTCAGCGATTTTATGAAGGCGGAGAAGAAACCTATTGTGCTCAGAAATATTCGGTTGACGCCGTCGCGGAAATCGGAAAGCAAATTGAGGAAGCGGCAGTTCTGTGTTGTTTGACAGCAGAACCTTACGATGAGGTTCTTCAAAATGGGGTTCGGGCAATTGGAGCGGGGTTTAACCAAAAGATTCAAATCCCAA
>Ga0196964_10000474_pt1 | contig 24660 bp, 23 predicted proteins | sample S1_10metaG_FD_148615 | JGI IMG/M metagenome (GOLD analysis project Ga0196964, IMG submission 148615) | Soil microbial communities from Anza Borrego desert, Southern California, United States - S1_10 | ecosystem: Environmental > Terrestrial > Soil > Desert | place: USA: California | collected... | reverse complement strand
AAGCCGAGCTGCCATTTGTGGGAGCACTCGCTAACCATGTGCGGGAACGGCTGCATGGCGACCGGGTATATTTCAACCGTAACTTTCATATAGAGCCTACGAATGTCTGTGTCTTTACCTGTAATTTCTGCTCCTACTCCCGGCAGTACAAGCACCGGGACGAGGGATGGGAACTGAGCATCGAACAGATGCTGGACATGGTGCGCACATATGAAGGGCAGCCCGTTACCGAAGTGCACATCGTGGGGGGCGTGCATCCGAAGATGAACCTCGAGTTCTTCTGCGAGTTGCTGTCCCGTATCCGGGAAATGCGTCCTGACCTGCATCTCAAAGGCTTTACCGCAGTTGAGCTCGACTACATGTTCCGCAAGGCTAAGCTGAGCGTGGAGGAAGGACTGCGGAAAATGAAAGATGCCGGACTGCAGTCACTGCCGGGTGGAGGTGCCGAGATCTTCCATCCCGATGTGAGAAACGTGATCTGCGCCGATAAGGTGGACGGCGATGGCTGGCTGGAAATCCATGAGACAGCGCACAGGCTGGGCATGCACAGCAATGCTACCATGCTGTACGGACATATAGAGACCTATGAGCACCGCGTAGACCACATGAGCCGGCTCCGTGCCCTGCAGGACCGGACCGGTGGTTTCAACTGCTTTATCCCTCTGAAGTTCCGCAACAAGGATAATGACATGAGTCATATCCGAGAGGTGTCCGTGATCGAGGATATGCGCCTGTATGCGATTGCCCGGTTGTTTATGGACAATTTCCGGAACCTGAAAGCATACTGGCCTATGCTGGGACGGCAGAATGCACAGCTAACGCTGTCTTTCGGGGTGAACGACCTGGACGGCACCATTGACGATACCACAAAGATCTATTCTATGGCCGGCTCCGAAGAGCAGACTCCATCAATGAGCACGGAAGACCTCTGCGACCTGATCTATTCGGCCGGACGCGTCCCCGTGGAAAGAGATACCCTGTACAACGAGATCAGAGTCTACGAGCCGCAGCAGGCGTAAAAGGGTGTTGCTGCTTGGTTTTGTTGCTTTGTGATGACTTAAACGGTGCTTTTGCCTCCTAAAATCCCTCGCGCCGGACTGTCCCCCTTTGGAGGGAGCTGTGCAGTAGGCTTTGTGCGTTGACGGGGAGGACGTCCGCGATTCTTTTCATTTGATCCTTTTCCCGGACCCTTTCGGACGCGACCCCTACGTAGTTACCGGTTCGGATTCCATAAATCCTCCCCAGCTGACGCACATACCCGCGCTTACCCCACCAAATAGGGATTAGGACAGTTCATACGGCGCAGCAACAGTGGGGATCGTACGTGTCAGCACTTCGGCTAAACCCGGATTTATCCTTCTGCCAACTGCCTTCCTGCTCTCTTTATTTCAGTCATACGCGAGCTGGAAAATCTGCCTGCTGCCAACTGCCAACTTTCATCGCTCGCGCTGGTCTCTGCCAACTGCTGACAGCCCCCTGCCTCTCTGTCTTTTATTGGTAACTTTACAGTCTTAAGATCCAACGATTGAGCGCTACCGTATATCTGATCACGCCACCTTTTACCCAGCTGAATACGCCTTATCCGGCAACTGCATACCTTAAGGGATTCCTGAACACCCGGGGGATAACTTCGTTCCAGGCGGACCTGGGTATCGAAGTGACGCTGCGGCTGTTCTGCCGGCAAGGACTGGAGGAGCTGTTTCGCCGCCTGGATCAGCGGCAATCAGAACGTTCGGCGAACGCGGTCCGGATCATTGCCCTACGCGAAGAATACCTTGCAACGATTGATACCGTCATCGAATTCCTGCAGGGAAAGAACCCTACCCTGGCCCACCTGATCGCCAAAAGGGATTTTCTTCCGGAGGCCTCCAGGTTCGAGCAGGCCAGGGACCTGGAATGGGCATTCGGCGCGATGGGTACCCAGGACAAGGCAAAATACCTGGCGACGATGTACCTGGAAGACCTTTCCGACCTGATCCGCGAATGCCTGGACCCGTATTTCGGGTTTAGTCGCTATGCAGAGCGGCTGGGCCGCTGCGCCAACAGCTTCGACGAGCTGTACGAGGCCCTGCAGCAGGAACACTCTTATGTAGACGAGCTGCTGACCGGCATCCTGAAAGAAAGGATGGAGGAGGTGCAGCCACAGCTGGTTGCCCTATCCGTGCCTTTCCCGGGCAACCTTTATGCCGCCTTCCGCTGCGCCCAATGGATCCGGAAGCATTACCCGGAGGTGAAGATTGCCATGGGCGGCGGGTTTCCGAATACGGAGCTCCGGTCGCTGTCGGATGTAAGGGTATTCGAGTTTTTCCACTATATAACACTCGACGACGGCGAAGCCCCGATAGAGAACCTGGTAATGCATCTGGAACGGGGAACGCCTGTCTACACGCTGAAAAGAACATTTACCATATTGCACGGACAGGTAGTATTCATCAATAATGCCGCCTGTACCGACTACCGGATGGGACAGGTAGGCACCCCTGATTACAGCGACTTCCCCCTGCAGGACTATATATCGGCAATCGAGGTGGTGAACCCCATGCACAGCCTCTGGAGCGATGGCCGCTGGAACAAGCTGACCATGGCGCACGGCTGCTACTGGGGTAAATGCACGTTCTGCGATACCTCGCTGGACTATATCGGCCGTTATGAACCCCTGACCGCCGGTGTGATCGTGGACCGGATGGAAACGATGATCGCGCAGACGGGTATGAACGGGTTTCACTTCGTGGATGAAGCGGCGCCCCCGGCCCTGATGCGGTCTGTGGCGCTGGAGATCATCAGGCGGAAGCTGGTGGTGTCCTGGTGGACCAATATCCGCTTCGAAAAAAGCTTTACCCGCGATCTCTGCTTCCTCCTGAAGGCTTCGGGATGCATCGGTGTTTCCGGGGGGCTCGAGGTAGCATCTGACCGGCTGCTTGGGCTTATTCAAAAAGGTATTACCGTGGCACAGGTGGCAAAGGTGAACCGCAACTTCACGGAGGCCGGCATCATGGTGCATGCCTACCTGATGTATGGCTTCCCGACACAGACCGCCCAGGAAACGATCGATTCGCTGGAGATGGTGCGGCAGATGTTTGCCGCCGGCATCCTGCAGTCGGCCTACTGGCACCAGTTCGCCATGACGGCGCATAGTCCTGTGGGACTGGAACCGGACAAATACCTGGTGACGAAAGAATCTGATCTCATCGGCAGCTTTGCCAACAACGATATACAGCACCTGGACCCGACAGGTACCGAACATGAGGCGTTCAGCTACGGGCTTAAAAAATCCCTGCATAATTTCATGCATGGGGTCGGGCTGGACTATCCGCTGCAGAAATGGTTCGAGTTTAAAGTGCCCCGCACTTCGGTTCCTCCAGATCATATTGTGAAAAGCCTCGAAGAAGAGACCTATACGGCATTCCGTCCCGCCGCCCGGGTTGTCTACCTCGGACAGCCCCCTGCCCTGGAGATCCTTACCAAATCAAAAAAAGGCGCCCAGTGGGAAGTTGCGAGCCTGAGCTTCGTCACAAAGCGGGAGACAGGAAACATCCGTCTGACCGTTGAACAAGGCAATTGGCTGATGAACATCCTCCCCAGGCTCCGCCCCGGCAACGCAACCGCGATGACCCTGCTGGATGTAAAAAACGACTACGAAACGGCAGGACTGGAAGACTTCGAACTGTTCTGGGAAAACAAGCCCATGAACACCATGTACCGGTATGGGTTGCTGACGGTGTGATGATGTGCTGATTAATGGGTAATGGAGTGGTAAGTCGTCAGTCGTAAGCTGTGAAGGCGTGAAGGCGTAAAGGCATGAAGGCGTAGCGTTGCCCGGATGCTTTTGATGATAGTGGTAGCTGTGGTTCAGGATAAATTCTGAGCTCCATCAAGGTAAAAAGGTTTCTCTCCGAACCCGGCTTCCGGTCAGGAGAAAGGGAAAGCGGCGGGGAGTAATCCGTGCGGAGTGAGCAAAAAGCTCATTCAAGGGACAAAAGCTAATGCTTGCCTACGCTTTTTCCATTGCAAATTCAGCACTCCAAAAGGTCATTTCCGACAGGGGGAAAAGGGACTCTGACATTCTGGCATTCGAATTCACCCCGAATCAGGCCCGAATTAACCCCGAATGTACCCCGAAGGTACCCCGAAGGTACTACGAAGGTACTACGGAGGTACTCCCCCGGAACTTTACCCTGGCCACTGACGCTTTGGCAGACGCTTTTAATGTAAAGGCGAGGAGGCGTAAAGGCGTAAAGTCGCAGGGAATGTTGGTGCCTGGCTTCGTTTAATTGCGGATTTACATAATGCGTCCTTCTGCTGTCTGCTTCTCTTCCTTCTGCCTTTCTGCTCTCTGCGTCTCTGCTCTCTGAATCTCTAAAACACTCGCGCTGGTCTCTGCCCTCTGCCTCTCTGCCTTCTAGATCTCTAAAACACTCGCGCAGGAAATCTGAACTGTCCTCCCTCCCCGGCACGGCGTTTTAGTTTTATTATCTTTGGAATCGACTATGGAATCGCATTTACTGCTTTATATCCTGATCTGCATTGTGCTGATCGGCTTTTTTGCCGGGACGGAAATCGCTTTTGTTTCAGTCAACAAGCTGAATATAGAGCTGAAAAAAAAGCAGGGCACCCTTACCGGGAGGATCCTGGGCAGGTTCCTGGAGCACCCGTCCGAGTTCGTGGGTACCAGCCTTGTGGGGATGAACATTGTGCTTGTGGTCTATGGTCTGCTGATGACCAGACTTACGGATCCTATCCTGGAGCACCTGCCCTCGCCCCTCAACTCCAACTATATCCGGCTGATACTCGATACCCTGATCGCCACCCTTGTTATTCTCCTGTTTGCCGAGTTCCTTCCAAAGGCCATATTCCGGTCGAAGGCAGAGCAGGTGCTGACTTTGTTTGCCCTGCCCATGTTTCTGATGTACTACCTGCTCTATCCGCTGGCAAAGCTGTTTGTTTCGATAGCAGAGTTCATACTGAAATACCTGTTCAGTGTGCGCATCCGGGAGAACCAGCCCGTATTTAACAGGGTAGACATGGACAATTTCGTAAAGCAGACCCTTCACGGGCATGATACGGAAAGCAACGAGGTGAATAAAGAACTGTTTGAGAATGCGCTGTACCTGGTAAACGTAAAAGTGCGCAAATGCATGGTTCCGCGCAACGAAGTAATCGGGGTGGATATCTCCACACCGATCATGGAAGTCCGCGAAAAGTTCATTGCCACCAAGCTTTCCCGGATCATCGTTTATGAAAAGACCATCGACAATATTCTGGGCTATGTCCACCACCTGGATCTGAACCGCCGTCCGAAAGAGATCCGGGAGGTAATGCACAGTATCAGTGCCATTCCCGAGGCGATGAGCGCGGTAGACCTGATGAACCAGTTTACGAAGGAGCGCAAAAGCGTGGCCTGGGTGATTGACGAGTTCGGGGGCACTGCGGGCATTGTGACCATGGAAGATGTGCTGGAGGAGATATTCGGCGATATCAACGATGAGTATGACGTAGAGGAATATGTGTCCCGGCAGATCGCAGAGAATGAATATATTTTCTCCGGCAGGCTGGAGCTGGATTACCTGAACGAGAAATTCGGCTTCCATTTTCCTACGGATGAAAGCGGCACGCTATCGGGCTATATCATTCGCCACCACGAGACCATTCCGAAGATAAAGGACAGGATCATCATTGATATGTATGAGTTCGATGTGCTCTTAGTGAGCGAAACGCGGATAGAAACCGTAAAGATGAAGGTCCTGAAACCATTCTGATCCTTATCATTGCATTCAGATTAATCACCCGGCCCGCAGCCGGAATACAACACAGACAATCATGGCAGCAACACGTCCTTTTAACCTGCATCAGTGGATCGAAGAGAACCGGCATCTGCTGAAGCCGCCCGTTGGCAACCAGACGCTTTACAAGAACACCGGCGATTTTATCGTTATGGTGGTAGGCGGTCCGAACAGCCGGAAAGATTTTCATTACAATGAGAGTGAGGAGCTTTTCTACCAGGTGGAGGGAGATGTGGTAGTGAAGATCCAGGAAGAAGGGAAGATAATAGACATCCCTATAAAGCAGGGCGAGATCTTCCTCCTGCCGGCCAAGACGCCGCACTCTCCGCAGCGTGGCGCCGGCACTGTAGGTCTGGTCATTGAAAAAGTGCGCGCCGGCAAGGAGATCGACGGGTTCATGTGGTTCTGCGAAAGCTGCGACAGTAAGCTATATGAAGAGTATTTCCATCTGACGGATATTGTGGCCCAGCTGCCACCCGTTATGGAACGGTTTTACAGCGACGCCGATAAACGCACCTGCAAAAGCTGCGGCGCGGTCATGGAGCCGCCCGTGCCAAAGAAATAAACCGGGCAGTCTTCCGGCATCAACCTGAACAGCTCTGCTGCCATTCGTTCCCTGCTAAACGCTGGCATGGTTCCAATATTTTTTTACTTTTGCGCGATCAATTTTTAAACAAACGCATTCATGTCTCACGAAACACATCATCATCATCCGGCAGATAAGCCAACCTTTTCCTTTGGTTCCGCTATCTGGTTCGTACTCATTCTGGCAGGTCTGTTCATCGGAGCAGTAAACTTCATCAATGTAATGGGTGATGACGAAGGACATGGCGGCGGTCACGGAGCTACCGAGTCTGTGACCCCAACCCGCGAAGCTACTCCCAGCCAGTCACTTGAAGGCGAAACCGGACTGGGCAAGGTTGCAGACGACACCACCCAGCACCATGGCAGCAACACTGCTATGGACACGACCTATGTTGAGGGTCATTAATCCTTTCGAGGCTTTATCATGGAAAAGAACGATGTCATTGCCATTACCGGGGCAGCGGGCTTTATAGCCAGCTACCTCGTTGGCCACCTCAACCGGCTGGGCTATGAACAGCTGGTCCTGATCGATGATTTTTCGCAGGAGCGGAAATCGCCGAACCTGAAGGGCAAAAAATGCCTGCACCGGGTGCACCGGGAGCAGTTCTTCGACTGGGCAAAATCCCATAAAGGGCTGATCAGGTACATGTTCCATCTCGGCGCCAGGACGGACACCACGGAAATGGATTACGAGGTGCACCGGAAATGGAACCTGGACTATTCCCGGGCCATGTGGGAGTTCTGCAGCAGCGAGCAGATCCCGCTGGTATATGCCTCGTCGGCGGCAACGTACGGCAACGGAGAGCATGGCTACAAGGATGACCATCACATCATCACGAAGCTGCAGCCGCTGAACCCGTACGGAAGGTCCAAGAACGATTTCGATATCTGGGCCCTGGAACAGAAGACAGCCCCTCCTTTCTGGGCCGGACTTAAATTCTTCAACGTCTACGGACCTAACGAGTACCATAAAGGCCGCATGGCTTCCGTTATCTTCCACTCTTTCAACCAGATCCGGGAAAAAGGCTCCGTGCGGCTTTTCCGGTCCCATAACCCGGATTACAGAGATGGTGAGCAGATGCGGGACTTTGTCTATGTAAAGGATGTGGTAAGCATGTGCGTATGGCTGATGCAGGCTCAGCCCGCGAGCGGACTATACAACACAGGATCCGGCAAGGCCCGGACATTCAAAGACCTGGTCAACGCCATATTTACGACGCTTGAGCTTCCTTCCAACATAGAATTTGTAGATACCCCGGAAGACATCAGGGACAAATACCAGTATTTTACGGAAGCTGATATGAGCAAGATGCGGGCGGCAGGTTATGATCAGCCGCTGAGTACGCTGGAAGAAGGTGTAAGAGAATACGTAACAGATTATCTGAAGAATACTTCGTATTTTTGATAGAAATATTTTTGCTATGAGGAGACTGATCCAAATGATCGCTGCCGGTGCGCTGACGCTGGCATTTTCCATCACCGCGATGGCGCAGGAAGGTACCAAATATGGTAAGCCGTTCAAGACTGCTAAATCATTTGCCGCTACGGAGCTGGTAAAGAAGATGGGAGATAAAACAAGTATGGACAATGTTGTGATCACCGGTGAGATCAGCCAGGTATGCCAGGCGGAAGGTTGCTGGATGAAAATGAAGAACGATGCGGGCGAGGACATATTTGTTAAGTTCAAGGATCATGCGTTCCTTATCCCCAAGGACCTTGCCGGACACAAGGCAATCGTCAATGGAAAAGCGATCAAAAAGACTGTCTCGGTAGACGAACTGCGCCACCTGGCGGAGGATGCCGGCAAGACGGAACAGGAGATCGCTGCGATCACGGAGCCCAGGGTAGAGCTCCGAGTAGAAGCGACCGGCGTCATCATCGACTAATGACGTGATCTATATAAAAAGAAAAGCTGCCGGTGGCAGCTTTTCTTTTTATATCCCTAACTGGTCCATCAAACGTTCCATGCGGCTTCTTTTTCGCTGCCGCGCTATCACTGCTACCGTCACCGCAGCCACTACGGTGATGCCAATGCCCAGGAGGAGCCAGGGGAAACTTTTTTCCTCAGGAGGCACATAGGTGACGCCGTTCGCATCAACGATGGCGGGGTCATTGAGGTACCTGCCCTTCTTCGGCAATGCTATCTCACCGAAATGCCGGCTCAGGTTATGAAGCGCTGCCTGCATCTCCGATCCGCTCAAGGGTCTTCCATGACCGGTGGCGATAACCTCAGGCTGCAGGGCCGCGATCTCCGCCACAGAATGGCGGGCAGCTTCCCAGTCGTAAGTAAAATATTTGGGTGGTCCTGATAGCTTTCGGGTCTGCATCATTACAGAAAGCACCGACTCCTGTACCGTGGTTACGATCGCGTCACCGGCAATGAGCACCCGGTCGCTTTCCCGGAAAAAGCTGACATGTCCGGGAGCGTGTCCCGGTGTGTAAATATAGCGCCAGCCCGGCAGGAAAGGAACCGACCCATCGGGCGGCAGAATGTTAAGACGCCCCTCGAGGTTGATTGGTTTCTGTGGATAGATCCAGGCCATCTTCGCCATAAGTCCGCCGTCCACGGTAGGGTCCGGAGGAGGATAACTTGACTTGCCGCTCAGGTACGGAAGTTCCAGATAATGACAGTAGACCGGCACCTTCCATTCTTCCAGCAGCTTCATGATGGCGCCTGTATGATCGAAATGTCCGTGGGTAAGGATAATCGCTTCGGGGCGGCTGTCCGGACCAAAGAGCTCTGCGGCCATTTTCCTGATCTTGGGAGCGGAAGACTTGAGCCCCGCATCTACCAGCACCCATTTACCGCTTGCTTCATCCCAGATCATATACATGTTCACAAATACGTCCTTGGTTCCCCAAACGCCTGGGGCAACATCAAAATACAGCGAGTGCTTTTCCCCTGTCTGTATCAGTTGTTCTTTGTTTTCTTCCATAGTATCAAGGTTATATGAAGAATACTCCCTTCTGTCACCTATCGCAGAGCTACAAAAACATGCCATCTGATTATATAAATCATATCGCGGACGCATCATACCGCAGATAGGCATCCGGGGCCGCAAAAGTCCGTGTACCCCCTACCCATCAAATTACCGGGCGCGATCAATAAGGTGAGTGACAGGATTCTATGATGATCCTGTGCGGGTAACCCGGGCGAAGGGGTCATCCGGTGCAGAGGTTGGCCGGGCGTCAGACAGGAGACGGCAGAACATAGCGGCCCTATCAGTGGCATGGAAATATTAACTGCGCTCTAAAGAGTGGAATCAAAACTTACCGTATGAACAGAATGTTGACCTTGCTTGTTGCATTGTGCCTGCCCCTGTTAGCATGGGCCCAGGATCAGACTGACGCATTAGCCTCCCTGAAGGTGGAAGAAGAGAATATCCGGTTCGCACCCGCACCTGCGGAGGATGACCTGGCAGCTACGGACGAGATGTATACGATCAATAAAAAAGTGGACTGGCCGATCGTAATTGCCGGTTCTGCATGGTCGGCATATGCCTTCAGCAAGATATACAGCAAGGATACGACACGGCTGGCAAAAATACTTGAGCTGAATAAGGAGGATATCAATGGTTTTGACCGCTGGGCTGCCGGGAAGAATGACGACAAGGCATCGGACAATAGCGATTTCCTTTTTTACGGGTCCATGCCGCTGCCGGCGCTGCTGCTGATCGATAAGCATATTCGCAAAGATGCCGCCAAGGTAGGTTTTCTGTACTGGGAGGCGTTCGCTATTACCGGCCTGCTTTATACAGGTTCCACTTACTTCGTGGATCGTTTCCGTCCGGAGACCTACGCAACCAATCTTCCGCCGGAAGAAAAAGTGGACGGTAATTATAAAAACTCATTCTTCGCCGGTCACGTGGCCGTGGTGGCAACGTCCACTTTTTTCATGGCAAAAGTATACAGCGACTATCACCCCGATTCGAAATTCAAATATGTGCTCTGGGGAGGGGCCGCCGCTGCTACTGGCACTATGGTCTACCTTCGCCATATCGCCGGCAAGCACTTCCCTTCCGATCTGGTGATCGGCACGGCGGTGGGAGCCCTTTCCGGCATCCTGGTACCCCACCTGCATAAGAACAAGCGGCTGGAGGACAGGGCCTGGATGCTGTCTCCTGCAATGGGACAGGGATACAGCGGGCTGACGTTTACGTATAAAATAAAATAGCCAGCGCCAGACAAATAAAGAGCAGCTTTCCGGACGGACGGCTGCTCTTTGCTGATTTGTCGCGGAAACCTAATCCATTCCGGCCAGTACAGGGTCGAGCAGGAAGGCTATCTCCCGGGTCACTTCCTCACCTTTGTTGCGGGCATACCAGAGATGGAGCCTGTTCTTAATCTCGGCAGCGGTGATCGCTCCGGGATTCTTTTTCCATTCTTTCATCATATTCCATGCGGTTGCCGGCCTGGGTCCCCAGGTAAACAGTTCTCTGCCCCCTGTATCAACCGATATCAGCTTCGGGATGCTCCGGGTGCCTTCCGTCAGATAACGGTCCATGACCCCGGGGTGCTCGTCCCGGAGTATGATGCGCAATTCTATATTTCCACCTGAGGCCTGCGTCATCGCCGCCAGTTGCGGTAAGATCTGGGCACTGTCACCGCACCAGGCTTCAGTGATCACCCACCAGGTTTGTTCAGGTACCGCTTTCAGGATCCTGCCCAATTTTTCCGGCACCTGGTATGTCTTTGCCCAACGCTGCATCCGCTGCAGGTTCAGTTTGGTATAGTCGGCAAGAAAAGGAGACTGTTCCGGTCCGGTTGTCTTACCCTCTGCGACAAGACTGGCAGTAAGCCCAAGGAACTGTTCATAGTCATAATAAGAGGTTATGTCGGCGAATGGATTCATGCGGTAACTTTTATGTAAAATGGACAGAAAAACCAGACCTTAAAAATGAGTTTGGTCATATCGCTATCGACAGGCTCGATAGGATCACTTCTTTGCATTTGTATTCGGGAGCTCGCTGCCGCGGCAGAAATGAATACGGCATTTGTAAGGTTCAGGTAGCAGATCCTTCCAGCCCGAGCACCTTCCAGGTTGATTTCGGCATGGAAGTACGCAGTTCCCGCAGTCTGTCGCGGGCTGCACCGGCTTCCTCCTCAGTCCCGTTATCCATATGATATTGCCATTCGTATAGAAACCCCAGAACATCATAAACGGTTCCCTGTCAGTCTGCAATAGCCGCACCGCTGCGAGATCAAGATTACGACAGTTGCCGTCGGAAACAGTGCGCGCAATAATCTGAAGCAGGGCTGCTTCCATAGCTCCTTCCCTGCCCTTGCTGATCAGCCGCTGAAACCTTTCAGTATACATGCAGACATCGACAGGATACTGAAAAGTGTTTTGGACCTTTTGACCCTTTTCATATCGGCAATATAATAGACCGCCCCGAAATAACGCCGAAAGGCGCAACGGGAGATTCAGCAGCAAAGGTACCGGGAATGGGACCACCGCCGCTTTCATATCAAAAATCGGTATCTTTGCGCCCTTACCCTGATCTTATGCGTTATATTCTTACCACATTAATCCTGATCGCAGGTTTGAGCACTGCCGTGTCCGCGCAAAAACAATTCGAGTCTTTCTCCCTTCGTGTTCCGGAAAAGAAAATAAAAAGCAGCCTGTATAACAGGATCACCCTGATTGATGTCCGCGTGGATACTACCAATCTGGGCTACATCCAGAAAGGGGCTTTCGACAGTCGGAGGTACGTTGTGGCTGACCCGAAACTGGAGGATCAGCTTAACGGGTTGATCAGCAATGCAGCACAGGAACAAGGCGAAGGAACCCTGGTCTGCCTCCTGCGCAAGTTCAAGTTTGTAGAGCTGAGTACCTCCATGTCGAACGCCGGCAGCTGTTTTTTGAGAGCCAGCCTGTTTGTCCGTTCCGGCGAAGGTTACAAAAAACTGGGAGACCTGGACACTGTTGTATCCCTGAAAGGGATGGATGTGACCAAAGGATTGCTCCGGCAGGGCGGTGAAAGCTTTACCCGGTTCATCACCAGCCACCTGAATAAGACTCCATCGGACCAACAGTATACGATGTTTGAGATCCGGCACACTGATAGTTTCGAGAAACGTAAGATCCATGTCTACAATACGGATCGTTTCCAGGACGGACTATATACCTCCTGGAACACCTTCAGGGAACAAACGCCTGATTATCCGATCAAGGCCTATATGAAGAATGGCGAGGTTCGCACGGTTAAGAGGCTGAACGAAAAAGGAAAAGAGATCCCGATCAACCCGGCAAAAACCTATGCGATCGTTTTGGAAGGAAAGCCCTATATATTTACGGAGTTCGGCTTCTGCGCGATGGAGAAGATGGACGATGATTTCTGTTTTACGGGAAAGGTACAGGCAACCCCTGACGCAGGCGCCATGGTGGCGGCAGGCGTATTCGGCGGTTTGGTGGGCGGCGCTATTGGAGGCGGGCTGGCGGGAGCGATGGTGCAGAACGCATCTACGGATAAATATTACATGAAGATTGATCACCTGACGGGTAAACCGGTAAGGATCCGGGAAGAGGGCACAAACCGGCAGGGAGCATCCGGAGGAAGGTCCGGCGACAAAAAATAATAAATTAATTTCCCAATACATCTGGCTCCGGTGTCGTCTATGTAAATGTGCGGCACCGGAAGTGACATGATCTGCAGCCGGGGATATCCGTTTGCCGCCGCTAACCTGAATAACAAACCATCTCAACAGCCCATGCCTCAGTATACCGAGCAGGAGATTATAAAAGGCTGCCTGGAGAACAACCGGGTTTACCAGGAACATCTGTACAAATCATATTACAGTTTGTTCCTGAAGATTTGTGCGCGTTATGCCAGGGGAATGGAAGACGCCGAACAGCTATTGAACGACAGTTTCCTCAGAATCTTCAAGAACCTGGAGAGCTTTAAAAACCTGGGGTCCTTCGAAGGTTGGATGAAGCGAATCGTAGTGAACACCTGCCTTGACTATTTGAAAAGCAAGCAGGTGAAAAATGCGATGCAGGTAACCTATGCCGCCAATATCCCTGAGGAAACAAACATTGCCCTCAGCACGCAGGCGGTTAAGAACCTGGAGTTCAAGGAACTACTGGGCATCATTCAGACCCTGCCCGATGTATCCAGAACCGTATTCAACCTTTATGTGTTCGATGGGTTCACACATCGCGAAATAGGCAAATTGCTGAACATTAGTGAAGGAACTTCGAGCTGGCATCTGCATTATGCCAGGAACCAGCTCCAGAAAAAGATAAAAAAAACAAACGCTGAAAAACCGTTGTATGAGCATAAACGAGTTTGACAAGCTGATCGTAGACAGATTTGATGAACAGGAGCTGGAGTTCAACCCGGCTCAATGGGCGAAGCTCAGCCAGCAACTGCCGGCTGAGAAGAAGACAATTGCCTTTGCGGGATGGAAAAAGATCACCGGTATTGCAGCAGCCCTGATCCTTGGCTTTACTGTGTTTGCCTGGATTCATAATCAACGGACTGAAGTACCTTCCATAGCAACTAAAACACCTGAACATTCCCGTCCGGACATTGACCGGCAGGAAGAACCCGCCATAGCTGCGAAGGCACCTGTAACGGAGGCTATTGCAACTCAACCCCCGGCAACTGAAAATAACATCCTTCTTCCATCAGCCCGCCCTTCCTCTGCCAGAAATGGCGGTATTACGGTAACGGACCTAGGGAAAGAACGGGTCATAGCACAGCAGGCGCAACTGCAGCCCGCCCCCGGCGCAACCGTTGACGGCAACGCCACTGAAGATATCAGGACTGCGACGCCGGGTTCCGCACCGCTGAATTTTGCCGCCGGACCTAAAGTGCTTGAAAAAGAAAAGGAACAGTACTACCCGGACGTAGACCTGGCGCATCAACCAAAGCAAAATGGTAGCCGCACCAGCATTAGTGTGGCAGGTGGACTGAATTACGGTTCTATGAACACCGGATATGCGGCAGGCATTACGGCAAAGCAGAAGCTCGGAAGCCGTACCTATGTTGAAGGCGATTTGGCGTTTGTCAGCAACAGGGCCGACCAGGCATCTATGACGAATAGTCAGTTTGAAATCGTTTCCAATGGATTTGATATCGGTTCTGCCGGCGTAATGGACGTACCTAAACCCAGTGTCAACAGCTTCAACTACGTCCAGTTCGCACCATCCTTTGGCTACCAGGTTTTAAGTAAACTATCCCTCAGCGTCGGTGCGGATATACAGCGTTTGCTGGGGCATGATGGACGGGAGGTTAAGGTTGCCTACATTGACGACCAGCCGAAGATGGTGCCGGAGATGGACCTGGGGTTTACAGGGAAGACTGAAGTTGCTATCACCCCGAAGCTCCGCGCCGGCCTGCTGTACCGGGAAGGGGTGAATAACCTTGTGCGCGGAAAACCTGCCGCCGGGGAATACCTGGACCGGCGATACCTGCAGGTTCAGGTTAAGCTGACCGTTTTTGATAAGCGCTGATTCATAACAACAGGCACGTCAAATACCGGTTCCCTTGCGGCCGGTGACAGGTTCATCCTGTAAAATATGAAAAGCCATCCTGTGTTCAGGATGGCTTTTATACTTCTTTGTCTGACTATGCTAAACCTGAAATACCCCGCTCTTCCACTCTTTTTCGATTGGCGCATGATTGGCTGCGCTGATCGCTTCAGAGATCCGTTTCCTGGTGTCTGCGGGGTCAATGATCTCATCGATCCAAAGCCGGGCGGCCGCGTAGTAAGCAGAGGTTTGTGCATTATACCGGTCCGTAATTTCTTTTAACAGCGTTTTCTCCTTTTCCGGATCAATGACTTCACCTTTGGCTTTCAGTGAAGCAACCTGGATCTGCAATAAGGTCTTTGCTGCCTGCTCACCTCCCATTACCGCAATCTTTGCGTTTGGCCAGCCATAGATAAACCGGGGGTCATATGCTTTTCCGCACATGGCATAGTTTCCGGCGCCGTAGGAGTTGCCGGTGATAATCGTGATCTTCGGAACCACGGAATTGGAAACCGCGTTCACAAGCTTGGCACCGTCCTTGATTATACCCGAATGCTCGCTGCGACTGCCCACCATAAAACCGGTGACATCCTGAAGGAAAACCAGCGGTATTCTTTTTTGGTTGCAGTTCTGGATAAAACGGGCTGCCTTGTCGGCACTGTCATTATAGATAACGCCGCCCATCTGCATTTCACCCTTGCCGCTCTTTACGATCTTACGCTGGTTGGCGACGATGCCGACTGCCCAGCCGTCGATGCGCGCATAGCCGCATACAATCGTCTTGCCATAATCTTCCTTGAACTGATCGAACTCGCTGTCATCGACCAGCCTTTCAATAACGTCAACGACATCATACGGCTTGGAATTGTCAACAGTGACCAGTCCGTATATTTCTTTCGGGTCTTTCCGGGGAGCTGCAGGTTTGACCCTGTCGAAGCCCGCTTTTTTTGTCTCGCCCAGTTTACCGATGATACGACGCACCTGGTCCAGGCACTCTGCCTCGGTATCGAACTTATAGTCCGCAATACCGCTCACCTCCGTATGTGTCTTCGCGCCGCCGAGAGTCTGGATGTCTATATCCTCGCCGATCGCTGCCTTCACCAGGAACGGGCCGGCAAGGAAAATAGATCCGTTTCCTTCCACCATCAGCGTTTCATCACTCATGATCGGCAGGTAAGCCCCGCCGGCTACACAGCTCCCCATGACAGCTGCGATCTGTGTGATGCCCATGGCGCTCATCTGCGCATTATTTCTGAAGATCCTTCCGAAATGTTCCTTGTCCGGAAAAATCTCATCCTGCATCGGCAGGTATACCCCCGCACTGTCGACGATGTATACCACCGGAAGACGGTTCTCCATGGCAATCTCCTGAAGCCTCAGGTTTTTCTTTCCGGTGATCGGAAACCAGGCGCCGGCCTTAACCGTATTATCATTGGCAACTATGACGCATTGGCGTCCGGCTATATAGCCAAGTCCCGCCACGGTACCGCCTGCCGGGCAGCCGCCGTGTTCCTGGTACATCTCCCAGCCTGCGAATGAACCGATCTCCGTAAACTCAGAACCCTTATCGATCAGGTATCCAATGCGTTCCCTGGGAGTCATCTTGCCTTTTTCCCGGGCCTTTTCGATGGCTTTCTTACCGCCGCCCAGGGCAACCTGAGCATGTCGCTGCTTCATCTGGCTGATGGCCAGCCGCATGGCATCTTCATTCTTATTGAATTCGAGATTCATATACTTTATCTGGAAGATTTGCGGGCAAAGATAGCGGCTAAAACCACATTTCTAGGTGCTTGCAGGGATTTTAGATAGGGGTATGCAGCCTTTGCGCCGTCTTAATGACAAATGGAAACGATGCGGACGATTATCCTGATGATTGCAGTAATATTCCTTGTAAATACTTCCAGCGGGCAAAAATTTCAGCTGGCGCTGGCGGCGCCCTTGGCCCAGCATCACGAAGAACTTTCGGTAAAAGGCAGAAATGGTATCCTTATCAGACAAAAGCTGAGCTTTGGAAAATATTCAACAGTGCGGGTTAAAAGAGGTCTGATCAGGTCCTGGGAAGGAGTCAGTGGTCTGCCCGGCCTTATCTGGACCACTGAAATGGAAGGGCGGCAATCTATCCAGTTCCGGCTCACAGACAGCACGGACACCAGTGAGGTACTGATGGTGACCAAGATCTCCCGAAAAGACCTGAAGATCGGAAGCGATCCCAACTCCCTGCCAAACCAGGTATTTCCGATCCTTACCATTGGCAATGACGAGTACCAGAAGAATAACCTGTCAACAGCCATCTACCTGAAAAAGGACGATGCGCCCTGGGAACTGTATCTCGACAATACCGCAGCACAGCTAAACCGTGAAGATTACACCGGCTATATATACCGGGGTGATGTTTACTACCGGATCGTTCCGGTCTGGGACATCATTCATAAAGGAAAGATCAGACAGATACCGTTTGGCGCTGCGGGTTTTGAAATCCAGAACGATAAGGGCGAGGCCCTGGCGGCAGTATCTCTGATGGATAGTAAAGGCATCGTCTACCTTGGGGATCTTCCTCGACAGGAGCGGTTTCTGCTGGCAAACGCATGCGCCGCGCTCCTGTTGCAAAGCAATATTGACGGTTAAATTGTCACTGTTAAGCTGGTAAGATTTTTACAGCTATATTTATCAGCTAAGCGGAACCAATGCAACAACTGGATAAAAACACCCTGCTGGCCGAAGACTGGCTTGGGCTGCAGCATTTCCTTTTCGACGAATACGAAGAAGACATCGACCGTTTCCGCTCCGGCTTTGCTTACCGTGGTGTCGCGGATGTCAATTTTACCATGGAGACCAGCCTGCAGCGGATCGGCCGTCGGCCGGGAGAAGTAGAGGAGCATATCCTGCGAAACTTCCGGAAATATGCGCCCATCAATACCATTGTGGGTGAATACGACAATGTATGGAACTGGCTCGCGATCGGTCAGCACCATGGTTTGCCCACCCGGTTTCTCGACTGGACCTTCTCCCCTAACGTTGCCCTGCATTTTATGACCGAGGACATAGATTCCATGAACATTGACGGAGCAATCTGGATGATGGATTTCATCGAGATGCGAAAGCTGCTGCCGGAATGCCTGCAGAGCCGCATCATGGAGAAATCGTACCTGACCTTCACCAGTTTCGAACTATCCAGGCTGATCGGCAACAATATCGAATCTATCCGCGAGTTTACCCATCAATACGGGAACGCCCTTTTGTTTATGGAGCCCCCGTCCATTGATGAGCGGATGATCAATCAGTTTGCCCTGTTTTCCTTCATGCTGGATCCTGATACAGACAAGCTGGAATGGCTGCAGCAACATCCAAGTTTGTACAAAAAGATCATCATACCGGCCAGACTGAAATGGGAGATCCGGGACAAACTGGACCAGGCAAATATTACTGAACGGATCATGTATACCGGTCTTGATGGCATTTCACGCTGGCTGAAGCGCTGGTATAGCGAAAAGCGGCCGGACAGGCAATGGAGATTGCGTCCCTGACTGGCACAGTTTTTTCAAATACCTGTTAAAAATTCCCGGTAATGGATTCCCTTAGTCTGCAGCAGGCCAAACAAATAGCCAACTCATCGCAGTTTCTGGTAGGATGTTCTTTCGATAAATATTTTCCAAACGCCACCCCTATATTGTGTATTACCCCTTGCCCCAGCAACGAGTTGCTGAAAGAACGGTTTGTAGACGACTACGATTGTTTTGGAACTACCGATCTTGAAGACTATATGGACGAAAAAGAGTTTGACGTTATCGTTATTGCCAGGGCTTTGCCGGATAAAGAAGTATGTATTTATGTGTCACTGAAAACTTTCCTTGAAAATAATCAGGTAAGAATGGTTGCCTGACCATTCGATTATATACATGACCAAAAAAGTTCCCGGCATGCCGGGAACTTTTTCTTTGCGATCAGGGAACTAAATCCCTAGCGGGACTTAATATCAATATATTCCTTGATCACCTTACAAATCTCATACTGTTCTTTACCAACGTAGTAATTGAGCCACTGCTTCAGAGACTTTACAGGTAGATCCTTGAATAGCTGATGAATTTCCTGCTCTGACAGATCGGAAATATCAAATGACACAACATTGGCTTTCGTCCTTCTTTCACTTATCCGTTTCATCACACTGCCTTTAGGTTATGGATATTAATGAAAGATTGTGCCACCGAAACTACAGGCTGCAAATATGACTGACTATCAATTATTTAAGCGAAACCATATGAAGTAAGCCAATAAAATCGCGCGGAGTGCACCGCCTTATTGGGGTTTGTGTCGGCCATATTAATTGATCATCACCCAGTTAAATCCAAAGCGGATCATAAAATCCTGTAGGGGGTAACCGGGTGCACTCACAGGATTCCGGGCAATGAAATTCTGCAATTGGTCGAACATCAGAAACGCCCTGAAATTCTTAACCTTAAAGTTGAAAAATACAGAGACTTCCGGTGCATTTGCTGCGTTGTAGGCCTCCTGATAAAAGAATCTATTGAAAAACGGTGAATATCCGGATGGTGTGTAGACCGTATGCCATCTGAGGTCAACCCCGGTCGCTATCTTTAAAGCTCTGCCGAATACATAGTTTTCAAAGCTCAGCTGGTGACGTCCCATGAGTGCCGGTAGATTTAGCGGAGCCTCTGCCGTTTTTTGCTGGTACACGAGCTCGTTATATAAATGCCATCTGCGCAAGGTAAACTCCCTGGACACCCAGAGCTGAGTAAGGTTAAAGGCACTACTCTGCTGGGCAAACTCTTCGTTTCCGTCCAGATAGATATAGTTTGCGATCAAATAGTTTCTAAGTCCTCCGGAAATGATCCTGGGGCTGTTGAATGTCACGAAAAGTTCTGTAATGCTTTCTTTGCCATAGTCTTCCGAACGTTCATAGAACCTGGTTTTATAGCGCTGGTAGTTATATGGGGCGTTGTTAATAGACTGCTGAATACCCGCCGCTATATCGCCAAAGCGATCTCCGAAATTCTTTCCGATGAGCCCCTGCAGCCTTAGGTTGCCAGCTGCTTCGCCGGTCAGAAAGAAGCGTCCCCGCGCCTCATAGAACCATTCACCGGGCGACAAGGCCTCCTTTCTGACCTCGCCGGCCAGGTAATTACTCAAAACATCGTTTCGTTCCCCGCCGGTAACATAATCGGTGCGAAACCGGTCGAACCGGTTCCCGATACCGGCACTGAACTGGAACTGACGCTCAAGAGGACCAATAAAGCCATTCAGCAGCAGCAGATTGTCCGTATAAAACCATTTCTGTTCCATCAGTAATGAATCTCCTTCGGTAAAATCTGTCTGGAAAAACTGCGTGTATCTCAGTGAATCGGGTGCCTTGTCCTTAAACTGGTATTTCTCCGTATGAACCTGGAGGCGGTGGGATATACTGAACTTTGGAGTAAGCTTCGGAGTGATTTGAGTGGAATCAGGACTGTAAATTGTGTCGCGCACACCCCAGGTATAGCTGTGCAGCAGCACTATGGAAGCATCCCGCTGCATCGTTGTCACCGAGGAACGACGGATGCTGTACCCATCATTCTGGAACCGGACAGGGATCGTTGCCCGGTCGTCAAAGTTGTCGTTTGACAAAAATGTATCTGCGATAATCCCTCCATTCTCATCATGCTGGAATTTATTGTAAGCGAAGGAGGTGTTCAGCCGGTATTGCTGGTTATCGCTCAGATAGTTGGAAGTCACAAATCCCTGATCATGGTTATTGCGTTGTACGCGATAGTGTCCCGGGGAGGTCAGCTTACGGTAGGCAACGGCAAAGTTCAACGCCGGTTGCACATTTTGGGTATGCAGAATCTCGGCCACCTGCTCGGCTTTACTGCCCAGGTTATACGAAAATGCTGTATATGGGCGGGTTGTATTGTAAAAGTTCAGACTATCCGGATCAAAACGATACACATCGAAGGTATGGTAGCCAAGGGTTGGCCCGGTTCTGAATTCAGGCCGGAACAAAAGGCTACGGGACGGCGAGCCAAGATTGCCGAGATCGCGATGCCAGGTTTGCGAAAACGGCCGGCGGTGAAAATGCCGGATCCCGGTGTCGGGGAAAAGTATCTTGCGGGAATACATCTTCCGGAAATAGATGCGGGTCTGCTCATCTTTCCAATCGCTGCTGTTGGTCTTTTTAGACGTGTCGCGTTGCGGCGCATTCTGCAAAGTCACTGGTGCACCGGGTACAGGATTAGTATTGCGGAACTGCGCTGCGGCACCGATTGAAATAAGCGTCAGCACAAGGCTGAGGAATAACTGGTGCTGCAGAAAACCGGCTCTGGACAAATGCTAGCTTTTTAGAATCTTTCTTCTGTACTCCCGGCCGCCTATGGTAAGATGCATCGCATACAAACCAGGCTGCCAATAGCCCGGCAAAGTTAATCGAATCGGTTGAATGGTATAGTTATAAACCTTACGGCTGTCCCGGTGCAGGACGCGCCCCAGCATATCTGTGATCAGCACCTCCAGTTGACCGGTATCGGCCGCCGTCAATGTAAGGTCAAGGTAGTCCGCGAACGGGTTTGGAAAAAGACTGAAAATCTCGGGTTCAGGTATTACCGCGGTATCTCCGGCGGCTGCGGAAGCGTCAAGAACGTAAAGGCCGGTCTGCATGTCGCTGATCAACACACGTGTGGAAGGAAGAAAGGGGTAACAGCCCCAGGCACCGGCAAAACCCTTATAGTCCGGTCCGGGATAGGTATCATAGTACCCGGTTCTTACCGGATTGTAGGGGTCCGTAACATCATAGACCTGCAGACCATCCATATAATAAGCAACAAAAACATGGCTCCCCACGATGAATGGATTGTGCGGCACGCAGGTGGTATCGTTGGGCCGGGGACTGAAGGTTGCCACTACTTGAATATTACCCAGGTTACGGGTATCAATAATCTTTAACGGAGATCCGTGACTTTCGTCTGCCATGACACCGAATCCATTGTCTCCGATCCAGCTGCTGTGATTATAACCCTGGTAGGGATAGAAACGAAGCTCCGCTATATTTTGCCAGGTAGGCGTATGGCTGGTAAAATCAACAACTTCATACCCATAGGAAGACGCACTGCAGAATGCAGTATCGTTCCTTACATATACATCATGAATCCCGTTGTTCATATTGTACCTCGTCAGTAACGCAGGTTGTTTGGGATCTGCGAGGGAATACACCCTCATATGGTCATTTCCCATCAGCATGCTTTTGACGCTGCACGCATACAGCGTCCCTTTGGCCGTATCGATAAAGATGTTATGCGAGAGCATAAAATCCATCGGGTCCGATTCATAGACCAGGTGCAGGGAATCCGGCAGATAGTTCAGGTCAAAGACCTGGAGGTTATTTTCTCCTTCGTCACAGACTGCATACAGATAGTTTTTATAAGTTTTATAATCGCGGTGAACCACAAAACTACCGTTGTCACGTCCGGGATGGAAGGCTACCTGCCGGCAATCATCGAGGTCTATGATATGGACCCCTTCGGTGGAGCCGATTGCTGCGTATTCCCGGCCCTTCCAGACAAAGCCCCAGACATCATTATACCGCTGTCCGGATCCTGTGGACCGGATATTGGCTGTATCATTCCAGTGGCAAAGCAGGGAGACATTCCAGGACTGCTGCGACCGGCCGGTTACAGTCCCGAGCACAATCCAAAACACAGAGATCAAAAGGCGCATGTGTAAAGTATAACGTAAAAGGGCGTGCATTTGTTTTCCGGTTAGCCCCATTTATACGAGACGGGAAAATACCGGCTTGCGATTGGAAATACTTATCCTTTTATGCAGATGGCTATCTTACTCGATACCCGCGATCAGCTCTGCCACCAGTCCCGCCAGCACCGGTGCAGCCGCATTAGCCGCCTCCAGAACTTCCTCATGAGAAATGGTGTTCAGCTCATCACGGATACCGAGATCCGTGACCACGCTGGCGGCGAAAACCCGAAGTCCGCCGTGACGTGCTACTATCACTTCGGGCACCGTACTCATTCCCACAACATCACCTCCAATTATATGCAGCCATTTATACTCTGCCCGGGTCTCGAACGTCGGACCCTGTAACCCGACATAGACTCCGGTGTGTACCTTGATGCCCCTGGCAGCAGCGATCTCTTTTGCTTTAAGGATCAGATTCAGGTCATATGGCTCGCTCATATCCGGGAAGCGGACACCGAGCCGCTCATCGTTCCTTCCGCGAAGCGGATGTTCGGGAAACAGGTTGATGTGGTCCCTGATAATCACCAGATCGCCGACTTTATAGTCAGCGTTCATACCCCCGGCGGCGTTGGAAACGATAAGCGTGGAGACTCCCAGTCCTTTCATCACCCGCACCGGGAAGGTTACTTCCAGCATGTCATATCCTTCATAATAGTGGAACCGTCCTGCCATCAGGACAACATCTTTGCCGCCAAGCTTGCCAAATACCAGCTTTCCGGCGTGACCGGCCACCGTGCTTTCCGGAAAATTGGGCACCTCACCATAGCTTATCTCCACTTCCTTCTCTACTATATCGATCAATCCGCCGAGGCCGCTTCCAAGAATAATTCCTACTGCGGGTCTGGCCGCTATCCTGTTTTGAATAAAGGTTATTGTCTCCTGTATCTTATCGAACAAGCTCATTATTAATGATTATGGGTCCAAAGGTAATAGATTGAGCCCAAGGGTGATAACCAGTGAGACTTACCGGAAGATAACCACCCTCCGGCTCCCGTCGCTCCTGATAAAGGCGCGATACATCCCGGAAGTATTAAATTTCATAACAATATTTCCCTGCCTGTCTACCCCGATGAGCCCGCCGTCGCCTCCCAGAACTGCAAGCTTTTCCTGGATCATCTGGCGGGCTGCCGTTTCGAGCGACATTCCTGCCAGTTCTATCCGGTCTGCGACGCTTTTTGCCACCGAAAGCCGGATAAAATATTCGCCCCATCCGGTACAGGAAACCGCACAGGAATTATTATCTGCATAGGTTCCGGCGCCAATGAGCGGGCTGTCCCCAATGCGCCCGAATCGTTTGTTGGTCATGCCACCAGTACTGGTTGCGGCCGCGAGGTTTCCGTGCCGGTCCAAAGCAACAGCTCCAACCGTTCCATATTTTTCTGGGTGTTTCCCGGGCCGTAAAGACCCTGAGGATTTTTTCCGGCCGGCAGAGTCTGCCCTTTTCGCCTTCATCAAGGCGTCCCAGCGGGCGGTAGTAAAAAAATAAGCAGGCGGCACGGTCTCGCAGCCATGGGTTTTGGCGAAGATCTCCGCTCCCCTGCCAGCCAGCATTACATGGTCGCTCTGCTCCATCACTGCACGCGCAGCTGTGACAGGATTACGGATGACGGTGACCACCGGCTACCGCGCCCGCCCTTAGATTGCTGCCGTCCATGATGGACGCGTCCAGCTCGTTTCTTCCTTCATGAGTAAAAACTGCACCTTTGCCTGCATTAAAAAGAGAATCATCCTCAAGGACTCTTACCGACTGCTCTACTGCGTCCAAAGCGGTTCCACCGGCAGATAATATGCTGTAGCCGGCAGCCAGCGCTTTCTCCAGGCTGCCGATATAGTCGGCTTCCTGCGCGGGTGTAAGACGTTCCCGGTTGATGGTGCCGGCACCACCGTGGATGACCAGCACGAACTGTCCTGTATCTTTCTGCGCCCACGACCGGACGGGACATGGATTGAGCACCGTTAGAATAACTAATAGAAATAAGGTTCTCATGGAACTAAGATAGTCGCCACCTGTTGCAGATGGGCCGACGCCCGCATATTTATTTGAACTCCAGTCCATCGCCAGTATAATCAGGCAGGGTGGAG
>Ga0196964_10000473_pt1 | contig 24703 bp, 31 predicted proteins | sample S1_10metaG_FD_148615 | JGI IMG/M metagenome (GOLD analysis project Ga0196964, IMG submission 148615) | Soil microbial communities from Anza Borrego desert, Southern California, United States - S1_10 | ecosystem: Environmental > Terrestrial > Soil > Desert | place: USA: California | collected... | reverse complement strand
AACGCTAGAAATGCCACCTATTACTAGCCATAAAGAACGGTTCTGTTTCAACTGATTTTGGGGCATTGAGAAATTTATTTGAGCCACTGGATTACACCTCCCAGTAACGAAATAGCGATCGCAATGAATACAATGCCGTGCCATTGTTTCTCGGTCAGCCCCAAAGCTTCACAGAAGAACTCATCACAGGAAATGGCACAGGCTGAGAGAATGCCAGCAACGATAATTAACCAGACGCCATACATTCTCAAGTTAGGAAAGGCGTAGCCGCTGAAGCTGAAAAGCCCCACAGCGCCTACACCTACAAGAAAAAACCCAATGAGGGTGAAAAGCTTACCCATCGTTGTCTACTTGCCGTATGAGTTGCGGATTGCGTTAATGCGGTCAATGGCCGCCTGGTTGGCAACATCCACGCGGGATTGCAGTTCTTGGTAGTGGCTGCGTTGAGCGTGGAGTTGTTCGGCTAACTTAGTGTTAGCTGCTAATTTTTTGCCCTCATTTTTAGCCAGCCGTGCTTGATACTGCCGATGCGTTTCATGCACCTGTGTATCGCTGTTGTCGATCTGCTTCATAGCTCGGTAAGCCTTAACTGCCTCATCAGCCATCTTCTTCTTCTCCAGGGCTACTGCCTCCAGTGCCCGTGCCTCAGCAGCATTGAAGTAGCGCGGTGCTGGTAGAACTGGCACAGTCCGAATGGTTGAAAAATCAGCGTTCTGTGGGCTGGGTATATTTCGGTCTGTGTGTTGCAGTGCGGCATCCTTGCTGATGTTGTGGCCTTGTGTTGCACTGCTGCCATTAGCCGCATCCAGTTTCCCGCTGCCAAATAGCTTGCTCATGAATCCCATTTTTTTAGTCTCCTGTTGTTTCAGTTGTTTCATTGAGTAGACCTGCAATGTTGCTGCCCTTAATAAGTGCCAATGGGTCAGCAGGTTTGATGCCCAAGTCTTCCAGCACTGCCACGCATTCGGCTGGGGTCATTGGGGTAGCGATTGCACGTTGGACGCTCCCCTTCACTCGTTGGTCTATGCGTTGCAGTAGTCTTGAGGTCAAAGCGTCTGCAACAGCGTCAACTAATGGGCTGTAACGGTCTTGCAACGCTTCTGTTTCATCCTGCAACGCTGACCGTTGCAAGTCTGCAACGCTACCTGTTGCAGTAGCTAATTGCTGCAACACCGCAACACCCATATCAGTCCAGAGGGTTTGACCATCTTGCTGAATCCAGTGTTGACCCTCAAGTAATTGGTCGGGCTTCCTTGCCTTCCATGAGCGGATAGTTCCGGCTGAAACGGCTATCCGTTGGGCAACTTGGGCGCTTGTGTAAACTTCTCCCATGTCAGCGCCTCCCCTGTAAGTAGCCCTGGAATTTCCCCTCACACAAAATGGTGTCTTTCCGGGCGTCATTTAACTGCTGCTTGAGGTCAGCGATCGCACTATCTTTCGCACTGGAATCATTGAGGATGGAGCCAATACCAATCCAGGCAGTTACGATAATTGCGAGGGTGGCGAGAACTGTTACGCCATCGTGTGAGCGGGTAGAGTCATTCATGCTGCCACCACCTCCCGAATACGTGAGAGGATGCGGGTTGCAAGTTCGTTACCTCGAACTGCCTGGAATGCCTCAGCCCATCGTCCAGTCTCTGCAAGGCTTGCAACAGTTCGGGCTTGCGGTAGTGGCACGCCGTTGGCAGCGAGTTGCCCGTCCACGAAACCGACCTCGTTTTGTATCGCGGTGAACTTGTGGACATTTTGTCCACAAGTCGAGTCCTCGTCCAGCAGTGGCGCGTTCGCTGCTTTTATCGCTGATATCCAGGTCTGGCGTAGTCGCAGGTCGCCGTGTTTGCGAACTGCTTCCACGGAGATGTGTAACTCCTGTGCAAGCGATCGCAATTCGTAAAACTTAAAGTTGTCGAAATCAGGCATATATATAGATGACCCTCGTTGTTTATTCGATGTGGGCAGTGACGCTGGATGTGCCTCAGAAACCTATCCGGCGTCACCTTAAGCTGAATGTATATACATTCAACTACCAGCTATACTAACCTATATACAGACTGATTGGTAGTGGTGTTAAGATGAATACAAGTAGTTTGTATATAGATTTATCTTATGCCACGCAAGAAGGTAAGTAAGTCCAGGAATCCAGCCGGACGACCCGCTGTATATGGACAACGCAAGACCAGCATTATGCTCAGTCTTTCGCCCGATGGCGTTGAGCAATTGGACGCGATCGCACAATCGTTGGATCTATCTCGGTCGGAGTTAGTTGAACGTGTGGCGAGAGGAATCTATCCCCTCATTACCACACCCCCGACTACTCCCGCCCTCGATGAAGCCGACCTCGAAATCGTGGGGGAGCAATTAGCCAGCTAATCGCCTCCGGTCGCGACGAACTGGCAGGTCGGGGGAATTGGAGAAAAAAGGCATCGGGCGATCGCGCCCAGTACCTGAAAAATCAGATCCAGATATGGGAGGCATTAATAGAAAAGTTAGCCAGCAATGATTGACACCCCAAATGTTTTGCATATAAGATGTTGGGTTCCCAAAAATAGGGGAGGTAGGAGAAAATGACCGACGAAGAGGAACTGCGCCAAATCCTCAACGATATGCCAATAGCCAAGTTGCGCCAATTAGTTAGGTTGGACAAAGCTATTAACCAAGCTTGCGATGAATATCATGGCAGCTTTCAAGGGCTTTCCTCTGCCATCGGGGCGCTCGTTGCTGGACAAATCTACGGCTGGCACGTAATACGCATTGCCATCAGTACCGGGACTTGCATTAAATATGAACGAGTTCTCGGTATAAAATTTGCACAATTCTGTCCCGAACGTGGAAGATTAGCCTATCGGAGTTGGGGATTGAAGTTAGCTGATACCGTAAGCGATTTCTGGGGCGCTGTAAATGGGCGCATTCCTGGCAAGCGATCTGACCAAATTCTTCCTAAATCTTAAGTTGTGTTCTTGATTGCAACACAAATAAGCTACACTGGAACAAAGAAAATAGGGAGACACTGCCTATCCCGCAATGCGAATCGCTGAGAGACATCCCAGTGCCTCTCTAATAGCAAATTTAACAGTAACTATATTATGCCACCTAAGATATCAAGTTTTCCAAATCCTGCTATGGATTTTGGGGGTGCTTCATGAGCGCCTTCAGATCCCTCAAGCGAGATTGTCCAGTTTGCAACGGTGCAAGGAAGGACTGCCGCCAGAATACTCTCACCAATTTAATACACTGTCGCCATAGCGAAGCCAACCCGGTTGACTATGTATTCCGAGGGCTGGATAAGATAGGATTCGGCATCTGGGCAGAGAAGCGGGAAGTAGAGGCAGCATCAGAGGCTCAGCGAAAAGAATGGCAACAACTGCGTGAAATTCAAAAGCAACAAAGGTTAGAGGCTGAAGCTAGACATAGGGCGGAATCGTTACCACCAGCAGAGCGCGATCGCTATTATCGCCAACTCCTCAACCAATTAACACTACACCCCGATGACCGCGCAGATCTCAGAAGTCGTGGTATCAGTGAGGAACAAATTAAGGCTTGGGGTATTAAGTCAATTGAACGGTGGCAGAAGCTAGACTCAGCACTTCCAAGCGAATTACCTGGGGTTGGGTTAGATGGGCGATCGCTGAGTAATTATCATGCTGGCTACATTGTCCCCATTCAGTCACCAGCGGGTGAGATTGTCGGTTTTCAGATTGCTAATCGCGATCGCAGTGAGGAAAGTCCAAAATATCCTTGGCTAACTGGTCGCAACAAAAAACGCCCTCACGGACCACAACCAAACCTGCCCAACGGGGAGCCACCGTTAGCCGTCGCCTTTCCCTCAAATCATCCGGCTGACATTTTGTGGGTAGGGCTTTGTGAAGGAACAGGTGTTAAGCCCCGATTAGCAGCTGAGAAACTAGGCATTCCGGTTATCGGCTCGTCTGGTGGTGGCTTCTTTGCTACCAGCCCAGAAACTTTGCAAACTTATCTTAAGGCAATATGCCCGAAAGATAACATCAGTTGCGTGCTGCTTCCCGATGCTGGCGGTCGGGGAAATCCAGATGTCCTGCGAAGTTATCGCAAATTGAAGGATTTGCTGGCGACATGGGGCTATAGTTTCACGATCGCATGGTGGGGGCAGGCTGCCAAAACTGATCCAGATATTGATGAGCTGGAAGCCGTAGATTATAAAAATATCCAATATATAAGCTGGGAGAAATTTGCAGGAGAACAATTCTTGCAATCTCAGCAGAACCTACAGGCAAAGCACCCCAAGGGCGAACAGCAACTGAGCCGGGACGAATGGCAGCTAAAGCATGGTTTCCCTCAGCAACTGTTAGAGATAGGCGAGTTTGTTAAAAAGGCATACGCCAAACTTACTGCACCTCGCGGTTTTGGAGTTTTTAAAAACTCAGAGGTACAGGTAAAACAACCTAGTCCTCAACCTGTCAGTTCTACTGCTATTGTGCTGCAATCACAGTGGCAGCAGTGGCGTGAAGCCAAGCCCTCTAAAATCCTGTACGAACCGGGCAAGCTATTATCTAAGGCAGAATGGCAGGCGCTTGGTTGCCCAACCATTGAATACCAAGGTAGCGATCGCCTTTTAAGTTATAAGGAGTTTTACGATACCTGGGATAAGCCCAAAATCTATGATAGCTCCGATGTTGGGCAGGGTAAGAGCCATAGCGCTGGACTCCTAACGAAGCGCTGGTTAACTGGGGATAAAGGGCGGGTATTTTACAACGATGTCAATCACAGAAACCCCAGCACGGCAACAGTAGAGCAGAACTTCACAGATCAAGCTTCACGTCACAATGGGCTTAAATATGATAAGTTCCGCAAAACTGCCAGCGGGTTCGACCACGTAGTAAGGCCCAAGGCGGGGGAGACACCAGACATACCTGGGAACTGTCCTGAAACTGAAACCTTTCTGCTGCTAAATCAAGATAAAAACCTGATTGTGCAAGGTGGCAAGGGTTCTCCTATCTGTGAAAAATGCCCCCATTTTAAGGGAGACGACGGGAAAGTAAGTTGCCCGTTTCTGATAGACCGGATTGATACTCTGAAGTATGAGTCCGAGATCCGGCAACACTTAGCTCAGAGTGTATCTGGTCAATCTAAGGAAGATGACGACGGCAACCAAGCACCTGTCGATGTTTTCATCATTGAAGAAGTTGGCTCAAGCCTTAAACCCTATAAAAATGTAGAAGTTAGTAAGCATGATTTAGCCCACGCCTTCCAGGAACTGAAGCAAAAAGATGCGATACTGGCTCTTATAGCCCAACCGCTGTTCGATACACTCTACAACCTCATGGGTGCAGAGAAGTTACCAGCTCATGGGCTAGATTTTCTTGCAGTGCGATCGCAGCTTCTTCCCCATGTCCCAGCTATATATAAAGCTGCCTCTACACAACTCTGGGACAAATGGTTGACCGATGCTTGGGAAGATGGAACCCCTAACAGTTCGCTATACAGCTTCCTATCGACATCAATCCGCAAAGCGCTGACACCTAACCTCCATAATCTGATTAACTCCAATCAAACCCCTGAGCAGAAGCAAGCTATCCTCAGCGAGAATGTACCGCTGAATTGGATCAGCCACGTTCTGGATGCCATTCTTGAGAACAAGGCACATCTGCATATTGATGATGTTGGGCGGTTGCACATAACCCGCTACAACGGGCGGGTTCGCTCAGTTATGGACACCTACAAGATGGTTATCCTCATGGATGCCACTCTGTCCAAAGATGAGCTATCACAGCTGACACGCATCAAGAAATCCGATATCGTTGAGATCCGCCAGACACGCCCTGACTTCTCAAACCTGACCATCACTTTAATTAAGGGCATGGGGTCGGGGTCAAAGAAGCGCCGGGAGGATGACTCTGAATACTCTCTTCAGAACCGAATCCAGAAACTGACCGCTTATATTGAAGGCTTGCACCCAGACGGTAAAACTGGATTGATTGACCATCAGGCTTTTCATGGTCGGTGTGGTGAGATTGTACAGGCAGGCTACTGGGGACGCGACAACCGGGGGAGCAATCAATTTTTGGAATGTGAGGCATTAATCCTGATTGGCACACCATTCCCAAACCTCGGACAAGCAGCCGCCGAATTTCACGCCGAGACTGGTAAAGTTGTTAGCCCTTCTGGTCTAGGAGGAAGTTTTGGGCGTTGGGTTAGGGGCAAAGTTAAGGCAGAGGGCTACCAAGGGGTTGGTCGTCTTCGCGCTCACTTGCGGAAGCACCAACAACTAACCGCATATATCGTTGCCAATTCTGTGGTCACTGCTGCTGAGTTGCGATCGCGCTTTCCCGGTTGCAAAGTTGTTGAGGTCGATGTCGCTGATTTCTGCTTGGAAGCGGCACCCAAGGGCGTCCAGATGGATCGCAGGTTTATCCGAGTTCTGGGCGAAGCTGTCAAAAATAATATAAACGTCACCACCGCCGAGATTGCAGAACAGCTAGGAGTTGTCCGCAGCCGTGTTAGTCAGCTAACTTCTGAAGTCCTTAAACCACTAGGCATCAAAGGTGGTTTTAACCGCCTGAAGGAGCTGTTAATTTTGTTATTAGGCTCTAATAATACAAAATTAACACCCCTGGAAGAGTTGCCATTTGATGCGAGGTGGATAGCCGAAACCTATATGGGAATTGTGGTTGAAGACCCTCCTATCGAAGCCGTCAAGGAAGTTCTTAGGACAGTCCAGATTTGGGGGATTAAGACATTCAAGCAGATCCTAAGTGCCACTGCCCCAGATGTGGTTGAAAAGCTCTTAAGTACCCTCCTAACAGTCTTGTTTGGACAACCTGAGTTGAGGAAGGAGCCAGCCGGGTGAATACTCAAAGCTCAATTACGCCCAAGCAGTTCGATGAGGCAACCATTAATGAGGTCAAATCAGTTCTGGCGATCGCTGCTTTCTGCGATGATCCCGAACTGCTAGCCCGGTGCCGCGAGGTCTACGAGCCTCAGTTGCTGAATGTCGCCGCTAAGAGACTAACGCCAGAACAGCACCGGGTAATAAAGCAGTGGGTTGTAGCTACTAAAAAGGACTCCCAGCCATGACACCACGCTGCAAATATTCTTCGCTATATGTTGAGCAGGCAACTGGGCAAAAAAAAATGTAGCACCACCACCATATTTTATATACAAATACCAGAATGGTGCTACACGCCAAAGCCTTGCAGTGTATGGGCTGTGGATTCTGTAAAGGTCAAGAATTACTGGAGTGGTTTTTCAGCCGAAAAAGAGAAGGGCAAATGATCTGTGCGTATCACCGCAACATCGTGCGTTTTTTTAGAAGAACAAAAAGCTGGGTCTTTCTCCCGAATCGCATCTAGCTTTTTATTGAGTTCGCGGATTTTTTTCGCAGCTTTCTTCTGCTCCTCAATATCTACCCGCAGCTTGGCAGATTCACTCTCTGCTGAACTAACCACCAGTTCTCCGCGCCCTATACGCTCGATTAACTCTAATCGGGATACATTAAATTCTGCCGCCACTTTGTCTAATCCCGCTGCAACGTCTGAAGAATTTAGAGGACAACTCACATGATGCGCGATCGCTTCCCGCGCTATACGTGAAGGAACCCCTCTGGCTCTTACTTTTTCCATTAGGTCAGCTTTAATGCGAACTGTTATTTGTTCCTCTAGTGGCTTGTCTTCTAGCTGCTTAAATCTTGTTCTAGCACAAGGATTGGGATTTGCCATAAATGCCTAAACATAATCACACTACTACTCCATCCTATCCATGATTTGCAGGATACATAGCAAATATTAAGATATGTTAAAATTCCACTCTATCCGTGCATTCATGGATAAAGTGGAGAGGTAGTTAAAAGCTACCGCCTACACCTCTAACTTTTCCAGGGTTCTGGTGTAAGCGGCTGGCTCCGATAAATCAATGAACGGAGATATCTGTGATTATGTCGCATAAAGCACGACGTGCAACGATTCTATTGGGTGGAATTCCAATTGATGTATATCAACTGCCCAATGGTAGCTATGAACTCTATTCAAAAACAGTGACGGATGCTATAGAAAAACGTCATGGTTCGTTTGCCGAATTTCTTAGCGGGAAAAGTTCAGAAGCACTGCCATACAAGGATTTTAACTATGCCGAAGTCATGGAGGTTGAAGTAGAAGGTAGTAATCGTCCCATCAAACCAATCCCTCCAAAAATTGCTTACGCTTATTGGCGCTATCATGCACCCCGCAATCCGTTAGCCGCAGCACTCGTAACCGCTTGCATGGAAGAATCAGTAGAACGTCGCGCCGACATAGCCTTCGGAGTGAACCGAACCGAAACAGAGCGCCAGCAGCGGTTCGCTGACAACTTCAGCCAGGATGCGATCGCTGAACGGGAACTGCTAGACAAACAAATGGAACTAGCTGCCAAGCGCCTAGAAGCGGCACGAGCTGAAGTTGAGGCACAGGCAAATTTTGGGAAGTTAACAAGCCTGGATATCTATCAATCCATCCAGAATATTGCACAGCGTTTGGTGGCTGAAGGCAACGTTGCCAGTAACATGGCGCTATCCTACGAGTTGACCATGACCGCGAAGAAAGTCCCCGATTTGGCAGAAGTGGCAGAACAGGGGAAGAAGTTACTATCAGCGCACATGGTCACACCGGAAATTCCCCAATCTCCAACGGAGTTGGGGGAAGCGATCGCGGACTCCTTGGCATTGCCGAAACCATATTCTGCCCAGAAAATCAACAAGGCATTAGAACTCGCAGGGCTGCAATATCTGGAAGTGACGGTTAACAGCCGCACCAAAAAGGAAGAGAAAACCTGGCTACCAACGGAGGCTGGCAAGGAATACAGCGAGATGTTGATCGACACCGCCCGGAGCAATGGCAAGACCGTTTATAAGCTCCGGTGGTTCTCAGCGGTCGTGCCGATGATTGAAGCCCACCTGGATTAAACCGACACTAGCCCCTGGTTCGCCGGGGGCGTCTTGCAGAACTCAATACAAAATTAAGCAGGTAACGTGCAAGGTTAGCCGATTCCTACAACGCAATCACTGCTTGAATTACACCCAGGCGCGTAAGTTTCTGTTCCGTTGCTCCTCGCGCGTGCTACCCACCTATTAGATGGATATTCCCAGCCATGACGCCCTGCTGCAAATATTCGGCACTATATGTTGATAAGGCTTATTAGTCTAAGACACTGGTATAAGGTATATTAATTCCGACTTTTTTACATTAGGTTTTGAAAGGCTTAGTTGGCACCAATCCTGGAAACCAAAACCTAGCTCTCCCATTGTCTGCACTTCTGCTGCATACATCTCGAAACGAGCTAAAGTTTCAACTACTTCTTGACACCGTTCTTTTAAATTTTGTACCACTAAACCTTGTTTTGCAGCGTATAAAGCCTTTTCTCCTTCATACGCTGCATTCGTGCCTAAACAACCTGCTATCCACGCGGCACTAGCTCCTATTGCTAACAATGGGGCAAATATAGCTGCTCCTCCTACTGCTGCTACTACTACTCCTGCTGCTGCTGCAGTTCCCAATGCACCTCCTCCTATTGCTACGAATTCTCCTAAGCTATTTTCTTGTTCTATTTTTCCGTTTAATTCGGGATAGGTAGATGAAACCTGATTAATATATTTTTTAACGCAGGGTTTTATAATCGCTAAGTTCTCCTGTAAACGCAACTTTGCTGTCTCGAATTCTTCTATTTCTAGGTAACACCGTGCCTCCGCTACATAAGATAGGAGTAAGGAGTATAAGTATTCATGAGCTACTTGTATATCCTTTTCTATAGCTACCTCGGTGTAGTTTAAATAAATAGGCTGAGCTTCTAAAAATCTATTAATGGCTAAGTTTGCCATACTTAATCTATTTTCCGGCTTACTCATTGTAAAAGCATTCCGGGCTAAATCTAGAGCAGCACGAAAATTCGCATACACAGATAGATCAAATTTATTGTGGAGTGCATTTACATCTTCTTGTAATTTCTTTATGCGCTGCTCTATTTGACCTAAGCGATGAATTACTACGGCAAAGCCTATAACAGAAACACCTAAATTAAGTATGCTAGCAGCCGAGCCAAGTCCGGAGAGTAATGTTCCAGCCTGACTAAGGTTAGGAGAGGTTTCGCGTAGCCAAGCAACTACTTCCTTAGTTTGTGAGTCTCTAATAACGCCACCGAACCGTTCATAAGCATTACTTTTTAGCCCACCAGAAATCCATTCTGGAATCTCGAACTCTACGGCAACGTTTTTCATTAGATACCTCTATGTTATTCTCGTGATTTAATGCTATGCCGAAATATGCCACAATTCTACTTTAATATTTGTGCCTGAAAGACGAGTCCTCAACTTGTGGTCAAAATGTCCACAAGTCGAAGTCTCGTCCCCACAGTACCACCAATAAACTCATGATGAGTTTAGACTATAATACTCGTGATGAGTATAAGTAAATGATAATGGGACTTCCGGGCAAAGGTGGTAGAGCCAAGCGGACACCGTATCAGTGCAAGACAAAGCGGATTCCAGTGGACTTGGAACCGCAGATTGATGAGTTAATTAGTAGGTTTGTTGAGGGCGAGGGCGACAGTTTGTACACACCGACCTACACCGCTGACCAATATCAAATCCTGGCAGAAAAGATTCACGAATTAGAGCAAGAGCGCGAGGGGCTGCGAACTGAGATTGAGAAACTAAAACAGCAACTGGAAGACGAAAGTCACCAGCGCCTGCGAGGTGAAATTCGGGAGCTTGAGCAGAAGCTATCAGCCAAGCACAAGCAGATGATTGACCAGCGGGACAAACTTTGGAAAGAAAACAGGGACTTACAAGAACAGCGTGATAAATTTGAGCGCAGTTATGTCCACGTCGCCAGGGAGCTTAGGGCGCTGAGGGAATCGCTGCCAGATGATGACGAAGTGCGAAGCTTGCGCGACGACTCGCGTCGTTCGCTTCCCGGTGCCGCCGAATTACTCCAGCAACTCAGGGTCAAGTCACCGAAATTAAAAGTGGGGCTGCGGGATTTAGAGGTGATTTTGGAAGGGCTGAAGGGTGCGGTGTTTTAATTACAGCTACTTAGTTTCAATCCTTGGCAGGGACTCAAGGGTTTTGCAAGTAGGTAAAATGTAATAGAGTAAGCAAGATAGTAAGATTCCAATCCCTGCTAGGTATTGGGGTAAAACTGTCAAATCATATAGACTATTGGTTGCAAGGGCTTTAGATAACAATTAAAAGCCAATAAAAGGAGTAAAAAAATATGAGTTTTGGAAAAGAATTTCTTAACGCAAGAGCCATTATATCTAAGACGATGGAATTTTTAGAAGATGGGAAAAAATATTATGGAGAAGTTAGTGTTACAGACAACAATCATCGTTTATGGGAAATAAAAGTTAGATACGATAACAATCGCAAGAGATATTTAAAACTCGAAATAAAGGATAGTAAGAAGAAGTTTAGAGCAACAGCAGATAATTACAAACCACATAAATATGTAAAAATTACTCCTAAACAATGGAGTGTTTTCTATGAGCTAGTTAAGAATGAGCGTAATACCGAACTTTATAATGAGGCTAAAAAATTTCTGGATAGCTTCTAGAAGAACATTTCTGGCAAGCAGTCGCGCCACTAACCTCGCAATAACCGGATTGACAGACCCACTGATAGAGGCGACACAAAAAACAGGTTACGTATCACCATTTATAAAGGATTTACTTTGAGGCGGAATCAAATTTTATTTAGTCTATGGGCACCGCTATCGCGGTGCCAAGAGAAAAACTGTGGCAATCACTTGGGGGTTTTATTCCACTGCAATCATTACCAGTACAGCAATCACAGCAGTTATTACCAGCACAGTAATTACAGCAGTCATCACCAGCTAGTCTCTCAACACAGTTAAACAACACTTGTGCCTGGGGTAGGTGGCTCTAGTTGTTATGACAGAATCAAGATTTTTCATCTATCTCGGCTCAATACCATATTGATATGCGGCTGATGGGCACCGAGCAAGATGCAGGAGATGTGGATCTGGTTTTTGGAAAAGATGCAGGAAAAGAATTGATAAATATTTTGGAAAAATCCAGACAATATTTAAATCGTGGGGAATCTAAGCTGTCGAAGGTCTAGGTAAAAATTGAGTTAAATATTGATTCAAGTCACTTGGAGTCATAAATTGGTAAGATTTCCCCTTAGCTAACTAGCACTAGCTAAGGGTAACTATTGCAAGTAAGCACGTGCCGCTCAGCCACTGATAACGACAAGAACAATTGTACTATCTGAAATAGCACAGATTTGCACTCTCCATTGCGTGTTTTCTGTGACAACTGTTAGATTATTTGAGAGAATTGGCAACTGCCAACTGTGCCAATCTGTGCTATACTATAAAAATGCTATAACGCTTACATGGCAATGCTTCCAGCTTGCAACTGCTACAAAACAAGGTGCAAGTAAGCAAAAAAAATCAAGTAAAACTTTAAATAAAGTGGACTCACTCCACATTTTTGACTGCCGCTGGCAGTCCGGCGCTATCGCGCCTCAAAAATGTTCCGTTCGTCGGTACGCTCAATTGAGCGTACCATGAGCGCGAGTGAATTGGGTAGTACCCGGAACGATCGCACGTAGCGCTTTTATCGAAGCTATCGCACCCAACGAAAAACCTTGGTTGAAATTAACTAGCTTTCACAAAATCAACAGTGCTGTTGGGTTCCGGAATGGGTGAGCCTTTTTCTTGTAATGCTTCTAGGTAGAGTTCGACAGCTTCTGCTATCAACTCTTTAACCTCCTCAACCGTATCGCCTACAGCAATACATCCAGGTAGATCGGGGACGTAAGCGCCGTAACTGGTAGCACCTTTCTCAATAACAACTGCGTATTCCATCATGTCCTCCTATTAGAAGTCTATTTGAGCTTGTCGTTGAATAGCGGCAAGCGTCCCTATCGGCACGTCCTTACTTGGCTTACCTGCAATCACGACAATACCCGCTTTGGTTGGATGTGAAAAAACTCGATGACTACCTCTGGTTCTAACCAGATACCAGCCATCCGCCTCTATTAATTTCAAAACTTCACTAACTTTCATCGCATTAAACTAAATCAGCCAGTAAATCTGTAATTTCTCCCTGATGGCTCAATCGATTATCGTCATAAATCATTAAAGTGTTGAGGTTAGCGTGTCTTGACAGTTTCTGAACCCGTCGCACATCGCCGTTGGTTGCAACGAGCGCAGCTGTAACTGAGGAATGTCTGATGCGGTGAGGGCTGAGTTTTTTGGCAATGCCAGCAGCTTCAGCGATTGTATTTACAATCTTATAAATCCCACCCCCTGACAGCCGATGCCCTGGCGTCACCGGATCAAGGCTAACGAATAGTGGTTTATTGATGTTAGTTTCTCTGCGTGCTAACAGCCAGTCATGGATCGCATTGCACGTAGCCAGCGACAGAGCGATCGCTTCCTTATTAGTTCCCCTACCCTTCCCCAAAATCCAAAGACGACGGGAATCTAAATCCAAGTCGCCAATATTAAGTGATGACAGTTCCCCGCGTCTCAGTGCGTTGTCCCAGAGCAGTCGGAGCAAAGCATAATCCCGCTTGCCTCCGAGAGTAGTCCGATCAGGAACTGCCAACATCTTTTTAAAAGCATCTGGCTCAATGCCGCTAGTATCCCGGTACGATTTAACCTTCTCTGATTTAATGTCAGCCAGTGAGTAATTGCACTTGCCAATTTTGGCAGCATAATTTACCAGGCTTTTAATAGCACTCAGACGGCGGTTAACTGTCGCCTCTTTCAGACCGCGCTCTACCAGAGCTTGTTTGTACTTAAGCACGAGGGCGATCGCACTGAATCTGTCCAGTTGCAGAAACTCAGTCACTCGTTGGGGTGTAGGTTCTGCCCCAGTAATGGTCTTGAAGAAATCGTGTAAATCTTTGGTGTACTCGTGCTTAGTTTTAGGCGATCGCTTATCGGCTACAAAGTCGCGTAGGAGGTCGTTGCTGGTTGCCAGCATAAGTAAATCAGTCGTATTAGTGCTTGGTACAATTGTACTCATGGTAGCGTGGTAGCGAAAACCTTTATTAGCGATACCAGGAATTTAGCATTAATTGATTGTGATATCGACCCCCATAGATAGGGGTCTCGTTACGATATCAAGAGAGGAACTGCACACTCCAACCTACACCGCCGATGAATATCAAATTCTGGCAGGAAAGATCCACGAACTCGAAGTTGAACGGGAAGAACTTAGAGCGATCGCCCGACGCCTAGACAATCTCGATGCCGCTGAATTGCTCAACTTCATCAGGAAGCAGAACCCAAAATCCAAAACTTCGCTGCGGGACATCGAGGCGATTCTGGCGGCCATCGGTGGGACTATTTCCTAAAATAGTTTTTTTGTCTAGCATAGGAAGTCTGGCTAATCCATAAATACTAAATTAGGGCGATACCAAGGCTATGCCAATAGACAGCTCCAAAAAAGAATCTCAAACCCTTACAAACCCTGGATTAACACCTGATTTCTGGATAAGTCTAATAAGTATTCCAGCAATTCCTAAAGCTCTACGCCTACCAATATTCGCGGGAGGTATTATCGTGTTCTTGTTGTGGTTGGTGCAGTATAGTAACGCAAAAAATCTGGAGCAAAAAATTACCACGTTAGAACAGCAGATTGATGGTCTACCAGTGGAAAATTTCCCTAAAGATAAATTAACCCTAAAAAAAGACCTGCTTATTGTAGAAAAAGACCAAGTTAACGCAAAGAACGCGATCTATGGCACGTTGATTCAGGCGCTTGGTGCTGTATTCTTCGCTACCACCGCCTACTTTACCTACCGCAATGTCAAGGCTACGGAAGAGAAACAAGTCACAGAGCGGTTCAGTAATGCAGTTGAGTTATTGGGCAATGATAACCTAGCTGTTCGTCTAGGAGGAATCTATGCGTTGGAACGGATTGCCAAGGATTCAGAGAAGGACTATTGGACAATTATGGAAGTCCTGACAGGTTTTGTGCGAGAACGCTCCAAACTACGGAGAGAGGAACAGCTTTCCTCACCTCCAACAGATATAGAGGAACAGCTTTCCTCACCTCCAACAGATATACAAGCAGTTTTGACGATCATTAACCGCCGTGCCAAAGCATATAGCCAGGGGGAAAAAGATCGTCTTGAGTTAAGCGGTTTAGATTTTAGCTGGATGGTACTTACTGGAGTTAGCTTCAAAGATATCAATCTTAAAGAAGCTAATTTTCATAAAGCGAACCTCGGCGGAGCCAACTTCGGCGGAGCCGACCTCAGCAAAGCCGACCTCACCTCAGCCAATCTCAACGGAGCCGACCTCAACGGAGCCGACCTCTCTTTCGCCAAACTCTTTACAGCCGCCCTCATCAAAGCCAACCTCAGCGGAGCCGACCTCAACGGAGCCGACCTCAGCCAAGCCGACCTCACCGAAGCCAACCTCAGCGGAGCCACCCTCTCTTTCGCCAACCTTACCGAAGCCGACCTCACCGAAACTAAACTCGACAAAGCTAACCTCAGCGGAGCCAACTTCGGCGGAGCCGACCTCTTTACAGCCGACCTCACCGAAACCAACCTTTATAGAGCCAACCTCAACCGAGCCAAACTTATTGAAGCCAACCTCAGCCAAGCCAACCTCAATGGAGCCAACCTCAGTAAAGCCAACCTCAGCGGAGCCAATCTCATTGGGGCTAACCTTACTAAAGAGCAAATGGATAGTGCTATTACAGATGAAAACACCAAGCTTCCGACATATCTGTTATCGCCTCAATCATCGCAACCAGACGCTCCAGCTCAATAACTACTGGGCATAATGTAACTTCTCAAAAGAAAAAGCAAAATAGTGGACGACGCCCCAGTCTTAGATATCTTCGATTTTGCCTTATAGCACATAAAAACTTTGAATCATTTTTTTGAATATCCTTTAAAATTTTTAATATGTTGTAAAAATTTTTTATAATTATTAGTATCAGGATTTTTAAAATAATTTTTTACTATACTATTTCTCATTAACTCCTTTGCATATGAGGAATTTGATTCGGAAGCGCAATATTGCCTTGTAACTACATCTTCAAAATTTACCATCCACAAATCATAGTTTTGTAATATAGTCGAATTTGCAGTTTCGTTTCTTGTTTTTATAAGTTCGGGATTATGAATAGAATTATATTGTTCAAGACGATCAATTAAATGATTTAAAAATCGTTCTTCCTTATATTTTTTATATGAACAATAACAATAGAAAATACTTACTATAAGTGTTTCCCATATTTCTCTATCTTTTGCCAATAAATTTTCTTCAGATAAACTGACATTATCTGTATTAATTGTAGTATTTGATTTTAAATATTCTTTACTTTCTTTAGCTTGATTTTTTATACTTGATGATTCAGACGATTTAACAAGTTCATCCATTATTTTTGTAGCTGTTCTCATCGCCAATTCTGTAACAACATCATTTAAAAATTTTTCAAACATATTTTAAACCTTTAAGCAAATGAATCTACTGTAGCAAGTATAGACAAAAAGACATTTACGTACTATAAGAATTATGACAAGAATGCAAAAAGCTTACCCTGTAAGGGTTTCAAAATTGGATTGCCCCAATCGTTCCTATACTGGGGATGATTCGCAAGCAGTTATGGCGATTCGGTGGAAGATGAGGCGATTATTTCTTCTGGGGTCTAAGGATATGAGAATAAGAATTTAAAAATCTATAACCGGGTGCGATCGCAGGCTGGCGAACTGTAAACAATTTCAGTGAACTATCTCAGCACACTGGTAGTCTACTGGTGAACTTAAGACGCTGTACGATCGCTCATCGTCAACCTCAACATTTTCATCTAAACAGTTGGGGCATTGAAAAAGAGTCCAACCGCTGGACTCTTCAAAAGTAAATCCGCAAGATTTGCAGAGCCATTTCATAAAAGTGTGCTGAAGTAGTCCAGATTACTGCTGATTCTGTTGGTGTAATTTAACCCGCTGGAGGATCTGCTGTGCCAGCTCGATCGGATCTGGTGATTTTGGCTGAGGCATTCCCCGCTTCAATTCGTTGGTGTACTGGGTGATTTGCCTTTGCAGAGGTTCGGGCAGTAAGCTCGGATTATTTATGTAATTCCGCGCCATTTCCTGTGCCATTAATCCTTCGGTGGCTCTAACCCAGGCTTCTCCCATCATCCGCTCTGGATTAATTGCCTCGTACCCGGCAGCGCCTGGGCGTTGGGCTTCGAGTAATTCAGCAGTTTCTGGGGTGGATTCGGATAATTCTGATGATGTTGGTTGCGCGATCGTAGATTGTTGAACTGGGGTAATGGCTGATTGCTGAGGGTATCGAAACCCTGCATCACTGCCCTTTGCTTTGATGTAATGGTAAAGCTCATCCAATTTTGATACATCATCTTGCAGCAAAAAACCAGCAGCCCCGCCGCGTTCTTGCTGGGTTACAAGTCCTAACCGATTCATCCGGTTGGTCAGGGTTGACCGAGAGATCTCGTAACGTTTTTCTAATTGAGCTAGATATAGGCGCTCATAGACCTCTAAGTCGCCTTGGTGTTCTAGGTCTAAATTTTCCACTGTGCCATTTTCCTTTGCGAGGTGTGCGGTTTCGCTCGCTACGAGATGTATTGTTTTGGCAGAACTCGTAACCCCCAATTTTATATGCAACTCACATGGGGCGTCAATGAGCAAAAGTAATGTGCGTAAACCTCATTTCCGTACATTGGCTTCTGAGGTGGCTAGCTAGGCGTGAGAACTAGCGTTCCCAAAATATGAGAAATTCGATACACTCCATTCCATCGAAGAAAACGAAACGGGTGTATCCCGACAATTCACTTAAAGGTAAATTAGAGAAGGTAAGGTGTTTCAGCGCCAGGGGTTATCCAGCACGCCCTGGACAGTTGGATATGGGTTGAAGTATCAATTTAGCATTTAAGGGGTAGTTTGACGATGTTTGGAGCATTACTTGGCTTTTTTATATTTATTCTAATACCTGTAACATTGTTTTTTGTAGGCATCATTTTAATAAACAGTTCTAATAACTCTTTAGGCTGTTTAGCTTTTATGGGATATATTTTAGCTATGTTTATTGTTACTAGATTTGTTGGGTTTTATGTAGAGGAAGGTTCATTAAAAGTATTCAGTAAGTCTTCTTCGCCTCCTTCACCTGCTCTACCCCAAGAAATAAAGTTTGATGAAAACGCTAATTATAACTTAGACGATCCTGAAACACTAAAGAGGTTTTGTTCTCACTTTGATCCTTTTCCAGCCAATCCGAAAAATTTAAAAGTTGTAGATGACTATGTAGAGAAATGTGGCAATATTATTGGTCGCGGTCAGTATGGGAAATTATATATAAGCTTACCCGTAAGTAGATTTTGTTGTTTTGTTGTTTCATTAAAAAATGGAACTAATGATAAATATAAATTGGAAGATTTATCAGCCAAGACACTAAATATTTATGACAACCAATGTGATAATAGATGTTATGACATTCTAGAAGAAACAGAAAAGCAGGAAAGGCAGAAAAGAATTGAGAAGACAACTCAAGAAGAGAAAGAAAAGAGAGAATATCTTGAATATCTTAAGACAAGAAAATGGCGCGGAGCCTACTAAGGGTATAAACAATTATGATAAATTTTCTAGTGCGATCGCATCTAAGGGATGAGTTTTGACGTTGGCGTAGTGTTAACGGTAACGTAAGGAATTATATCTTTCCTTACACTAGGCGCGAAAACTTTAAAAAAACTTTACACAGGTTTTACACAGCCTTTGAGCGAAAGCCTGCTTCAAGCCTGCGTTAATTTTATTTAAACTTCTGCAATCATGGGCGATCGCTCCCATGAAAAATCCCCCAGGTTATCGCTGAGGGATTCAATAATTCTTAGGCAAGACTTCGCTTGCCTTTTACTTCAACTGTGTTTCCCAACAAGTGGGAAGCTCTGTTACGGAGACTTTCCCAGCACCAGGCACTGGCAGGTTTATGGAGCGATACTCAGTTTGTGCCACTTTGGAATTGACGACGCCGATAGATGGAGTGCGAGCGCTATCAGAATCAGCTATAGTTTTCTAGAAGTAAAACTACTTACTGGGATTGGTTTACCATGTCCTCAATTAAGTACCAGTATGGTTTTGATCCAACCGGGCAGACTATAAACATCAAAGACCTGCACCAAAGTAAAGAAGTACGGAAAGAGGTTTTTAGATGCTTGGGCTGCAACAACCTTCTTGTTGCTGTTCTGGGCGAGAAACGGCAGAAGCACTTTCGACACAAAGCAGACATACAAGTTAATTGTTCCCCTGAAACTTATTTACACAAGTTAGGTAAGATGAGGTTCTATGAGGAATATAAAAACTGTATTCAGCAGAATAAACCTTTCTATATAGAATTTAAAAGGCAACAAACCTGCAATCATTATCAGAGTGAGTTTTCGCAAACTTGCCAGTATAAAGAAGAAAGTGTTAAATTTGACTTAACTCAATATTTTAAGAAAATTTTTCTAGAAAAGAAAGAAGGTTCATTTATTCCTGATCTATTGTTGGTCAACGACCAAGAGCTTAAACTTTTTATAGAAATAGCGGTTACACATCAACTCACTGAAAAGAAAGCCTGGTCTAAATATCGTATTATAGAACTCAGGATTCAAAATGAAGATGACTTAGAATCTATTGATAAGCAATATTTAATCGAAAGTGAAAAAAATCTATTTTTAAATTTTAAAAAGGAGTTGATTGGTAATTTTTGCGGTGGTAACTGTATAGAAAAAATTGAGCCTTATGCTAACTGTCTTTTGATTTATATATTTTTTGTTGTTTTTCAAAATGGAAAAAGTGCAATTTTTACAGAAAATTTAACAAATTTTCAAAGCAAACTTAAAACAAATCTAATAACATATTATCAAGTTATTGCATTGGTCGATCCAAACCGGAATTTAAGTAAGAGTATGCTAAATGAAATTTTTGTTGAACAAGTAATGAAAGCATATTCAAAAAAAATTCCAATTAAAAATTGCTATCTTTGTCATCATCATGGTGATAACTATTATGGTTTCCCTCCAATATATTGCAAGTCTCTCAAAAAGCGTTGTAAATCTAATGAAGCTGTTAGTTGCAAAGATTACACAACCGATTCTCCAGTATTTCAGCCAGATACTAATTCTGAAGTATCCCAACCTAGAAACAAACATAAAAATAAGTCTTTGGAGACATCATCAATAACACCCTCGATAATACTTCCAACAAATCCAAAGTTTAGAGAAGGGAAAAAGCTGACTCACCCTACTTTTGGTAATGGGGTTATTATCAAAATAGTTGTTACTGATGTCGCAGAAGTTGAATTTCCAAGTAGTATCGGTATCAAATATATCTATTTGCCTAATTGCACACCACTCCTAGAGGAGTAATGCAAAGACAAGCATATAGAAGTGAAGCGATCACTCCCATGAAAAATCCCCCAGTTTGTAGCCGGAGGATTGGTAAAGCTCAGGGATAGTAAAGTTAAACCTGTAGTAGCTTCGCCCTACCTTTCGCACAAGATAGGTTAAAGCGACTATAGCTTTAGTTTTGCCTTAAATATGGAGCGAGGAATTCCCAGAGGGTGCCATCAAAACTGGTTAGCTCCGAGTCCAAAAGCGTCGTATCTAGATTGGTGGGGCGGAGAATAGCCTGGTTGAAAGCCACATTCAAAACTGTTTTGTCTAGAGCCTCAATCGTAAAGTAGTCGATGCCCAAGCTTTCATCAAAGAAATAGGAATCATAGGGAGAATCTTTTCGCATGACCATTAAGTTGACCGCCCACGGTTCGTCGTCCCAGTCTTGGCTTTGAAGTTCCTGGAAGTCCCAATCGGCTGTTTCAAAGCCCCAGATTGGTTTAGTTATGGGATAAATAGTTTCGGTCATTTCTTCTTCCTTCGCTAGATTCAGTTTAAATTACCAGCCCTGCTGTTGACCTAGCACTAATAGGTTTGCCAGCATCTGCTTACCTTTCTCAAAGTTTCTGCCTTCTTGCCCCAGTATCTCCTTAATAATTTTAGAGTCACTTTCACCCATAGCTCGTGCTGAAAGTACCGCTAGATAGTAGGGCTTGAAAGAGGCTGCAAGTGCTGGGTCACTTTCAGGACTTTCAGGACTTTCACTTTCAGCACTTTCAGAGTGACTTTCAGCGGTAACGGTTTGGTAACGGTTTTTGGTAACGCCGTTACCACCCGCCCCGTCTACGTTACCGCTGTTACCAGATTCGTTACCACCGTTACCACTTTCACTTGCAGTAGGTGAAAGTGACTGCATCGCTGCTGCTTTGTGCTGTGTTTCCTGGACATGACAGGCGACTGCTAATTGTGTTAGAAAATCCCGCTTTTCTGCTGCGTCCATCGCTTCAATTAGTGGGCTTATTTTCTCTAACTGATGTCCGCAAGCGACGGCTGAGACACCGCAAACTAAACCCGAAACTAGAGCGATATAACGCAGGCTGACGTGTACTGGGTTCTTGGGGTCGTTGGCAGCGAAAGGTGTAGCGCTCCAAATTAATAAACCCCCCAGGCTACTGATACCACCAATGAGTAAGAGCATCGCCCGGTTCTGTCTTAACTGCTGTTCTGGCGAAGAAATTTTAATCATTGTTTTTTACCGTACCCATTGCAAAAGACCACCAATTAATGCAATAGCAACGAGGGAGATAACTAGCCCAATATATTGGTAGTACCCCAGTCCTAACCATTGAGCTAAAAATTCATCTGCCAACCCCGCGACAATTAGCATTATTGAAGCCACTACGCTGATCCAAAATGTGAACGCTGCCATGTTGGGGAACGCTACGGCTGTGTAGGAGAACAACCCGACCGACGATACACCGATTAGAAAATAACCGCAGAACTGATAGACTTTGTGCATTGCTATTACCTCAATAAGAAGGTGTGGGTGTTTGCGTACCCACACCGAACTATTTAGAAATTACCCGCCGAAACTGGCGCGGATGGCATCAATTGAAGCATTGGCAGCATGGTTAGCCTGCTCAACTTTCTGCGACATGGTTTCGTACTCAGGACGCATCCCGTGCAAAGCTTCAGCGAGTTTTGTGTTAGAGCGTAGCTTCTGGATTTCGTTCTCAGCCAGCAGCTTTTGATATTTCCGATGGGTGCAATGCACCGTAGTATCGGAGCTATCAACTTCCTTGAGAGCGCGGTAGGCTTCCACTGTAGTTTTAGCCAGCGCTTTTTTCTCCTTAGCAAGCGCTGCAAGAACAGCCGCTTGCCGTGCGTCGAAGTAAGTCGGTTTTTCTACTACAGGTGCGCTGCGGATGCTGCTAAAATCCGCATTGTGTGGGCTGGGTACGCCTTTACCTGTAGGGGCGAGGGCACTGCTCTTATTAATGTTGTGTCCGGAAATGTTACCGCCAGCGTCGTTGTTAACTGCCAACTTTCCGCCAAAAATCCTAGACATTAATCCCATTTTTTTAGTCTCCTAAATCAGTTTGGTCATTGCCAGCGATTAAGCCAGCAATATTTGCGCCGAGCAGTGCTGTCGGATCTACAGGCTTCAAGCCCAATTCCGACAGCACAGCGACACATTCAATCGTTGTCATCGGGGGCGCATTGTTGGTCGCGAGGTTGCGTTGCACCTTCTCATCCAGGCGTCGTTGCAATCTGGGGGTCAGTGCGTCCGCCAACATATCAATCAACGGCAGATAGCGACTTTCAAGCGCTGAGGGTTCTTGAATGTCGTTCACATTCACTTCTGAATGCGGTTCACATTCACCTGAATGTGCTTCACTTTCACCGCCCTCTTTCAAGGTTGAAAGTGTCTGAATGCCTTGCTCTGTCCAGAATAGGGAGTCGTTCTGTTTTACCCAGTGCAACCCCTCTAGGAGTCGGTTAAGATTACGGCGTTTCCAGGTGTGGATTGTGCTGATTGAAACTCCCAGCAGTTCAGCCGCCTGTGCAGAGGAATAAATATTGTTTTCTGACATCAGCGCCTCCCTAACTGGTAGCCCTGGAGTCTGCCCTCGCAAAGAATGGTTTCCTTCCGAGCGTCCGAGAGTTGCTGTTTCAAATCTGCGATCGCTGCATCCTTACTCTGGGAATCATCGAGGATGGAGCCGACACCTATCCAGGCGACAACAATAATTGCAAGTCCAGCGAGAACTGCTACACCATCAGTGGAATTTTTAGATTCATTCATGCGACCATCTCCTGAATTCTGGAGAGGATGCGGTATCCACGGGGGTAATTCTGGAGAAGCTCGAAGGCTTTAGCCCATCGCTGGGTCTTGACTAAATCTTCAACATTGGTTGCAATGCTTGCTGGAATGCCATGCGGTATGAGTTGACCTGGGATAAAACCGAACTCATTTTGTATCACAGTGAACTTGTGGACATTTTGTCCACAAGTTGAGTCCTCGTCCGATGGTGCGATCGCTGTTTCTAACTTCTGGTCAAAATGTCCAGAAGTTGCAGACTCGCCTTGGATAAGTGTGATCGCTACTTCTATCGCTGATATCCAGGTCTGGCGTAGTCGCAGGTCGCCGTGTTTGCGAACTGCGTCCACGGGAATACCGAGTTCCCGTGCCAGCGATCGCAACTCATAGAGTTTAAAGTTGTCAAAATCAGGCATATATATATAGATAGACCTCGTTGTTTGATGGGGTCAGCGCCAGTCCCGTCCCGTGGAAAGTTCGAGGGCTGGCGATAACTTTTTAGCTACCTTAAAGTAGCCGTGTCTTTACGATAGCAAAACATACGGCTACAATCAAGTTTGAATACGGCTATTATCAATCCAGTAGCCATAATAGATTGCACCATGCCTCGACCTAAAGGTGTCCCGCTAGATTGGGATGAACTGAAAGCCAAGCGGACTCTAACCCTAACAGACACTGCTTGGGAAAAACTTGAAGCTCAAGCCCTAGCGCTTGGACTTCCAAGTAAATCGGAATTAATTGAGCGCGTTGCTAGAGGAATAATTCCAATAGACACGGGTGCTTTAAATGCCGAGGATAAGGTGGCTATGGGAAAGCACTAGAAGTCCTCATCTCTCAGGCTCGTGACGAGTTAAGTGGTAGGGGACTGACCAAGGGCCGCAAGGCGAAGGGCGATCGCGCCCAGTACCTGAAAAATCAGATCCAGATATGGGAGGCATTAATAGAAAAGCTAGCCAGCTTTGATTGACACCCCAAATGTTTTGCATATAAGATATTGGGTTGCCAAAAATTAAAGGAGGTGAGAAATGACCGATGAAGAGGAACTGCGCCAAATCCTCAAAGAGATACCAATAGATAAGATCCGCGAATTAGCAAAACTAGACAAAGAGATACCAATAGATAAGATCCGCCAATTAGCAAAACTAGACAAAGCTATTAATGAGGCTTGCGATGAATATCACGGCAGCTTCCAAGGGCTTTCCTCTGCCATCGGGGCGCTCGTTGCTGGACAAATCTACGGCTGGCACGTAATACGTATTGCCATCAGTACCGGGACTTGCATTAAATACGAACGAGTTCTCGGTATAAAATTTGCACAATTCTGTCCGGAACGTGGCAGGCTAGCCTATCGTAGTTGGGGCTTGAAGTTAGCTGATACCGTAAGCGATTTCTGGGGCGCTGTAAATGGGCGCGTTCCTGGCAAGCGATCTGATCAAATTCTTCCTAAATCTTAAGTTGTGTTCTTGATTGCAACACAAATAAGCTACACTGGAACAAAGAAAATAGGGAGACACTGCCTATCCCGCAATGCGAATCGCTGAGAGACATCCCAGTGCCTCT
>Ga0196964_10000472_pt1 | contig 24709 bp, 31 predicted proteins | sample S1_10metaG_FD_148615 | JGI IMG/M metagenome (GOLD analysis project Ga0196964, IMG submission 148615) | Soil microbial communities from Anza Borrego desert, Southern California, United States - S1_10 | ecosystem: Environmental > Terrestrial > Soil > Desert | place: USA: California | collected... | reverse complement strand
AAAAAAAGACAGGAGCTGGTGAAGCCGATCCAGGATAAAGTTTACAATGCAATACAGCGGATCGCCGTGCAGCGTGGGTATGATTTTGTGCTCGATAAAAGTGAGGGAATTACCATTATCTTTGCCGACCCTAAATTGGACAAGAGTGAGGATGTCCTCAAGGAATTAGGAGTAAGGTAAGCCTGTTAAAAATGTTAAAACAAGCAACGTAACAGGCATTTTAAGGCTCATATAAGCAATCCATAACAAATAAAATAAGATGAAGAAATTATTTACCGTAGTTGTGTTGGCGCTGTGTATATTGTTTGCGCAGCAGTCATATGCACAAACGAAGATCGGTTATATCAGCGTGGACAATATGGTGGCGCTGATGCCCGAGGTTAACAAACTGGATTCTCTCCTGGAACGATACCAGGCCGACTCAATAAACCCGGAATATACAGCGTTGGTTCAACGTTACCAGTTTGATGATAGCCTTTACCGCGATTCGGTAAAAACTCCCAAAGCTGTGCGTGAAGAGATCGCCAAGAAACTGCCTGGATATATTTACCAGATCCAGAACTGGCAATCAATAACAAACCAGTTAATGGAAGGAAAGCAAAATGAATTGCTTGCGCCTATCTATCACAAGGTTTATGCAGCGATCCGTGCTGTTGCTACAGAAAAGAAATACACGCACGTGTTTAACAAAGAAGCTTTCCTGGTAGCGCCGGAAGGGGATGATCTCATCCTGCTGGTAGCGCAAAAATTAAAGGTTACCATTCCGCCTGGGACAATGCGACCCAAGACGGGTAATTAAGAGCATAAAACATTGAATGAAGAGGTCATCATTGCGATGGCCTCTTCTTATTTTTACAACATGCAAGCGACTGGCCCCATAGGTGTTTTTGATTCCGGTTATGGCGGTCTTACCGTATTGAAAGACATTATTCGGAAACTCCCTCAATACGATTATCTCTACCTGGGCGATAATGCCCGGGCGCCATATGGTAACAGGTCGTTTGAAACAGTCTACCAGTATACCCTAGAAGCAGTAAAATGGTTTTTTAAACAAGATTGTCCATTGGTTATCCTGGCTTGCAATACGGCTTCTGCAAAAGCATTGCGCTCCATTCAGCAAAATGATCTTTCAAAACTGGCGCCCGACAGGCGGGTATTGGGTGTTATTCGTCCGACTACAGAGATCATCGGGAACTACTCGGAAAATAATAGTGTTGGAATATTGGCCACTGCCGGTACCGTCAGTTCGGGTTCTTATCCAATTGAAATAAAAAAATTTTTTCCTGCTTTAAAAGTTTACCAGGAAGCCTGCCCGATGTGGGTACCACTGGTGGAAAACAATGAGCACCTTTCACATGGAGCCGATTTTTTTATTAAAAAGAATCTGAACAATATTTTTGGGAAAGGGGAGGATATTGATGTGATCCTGCTGGCCTGTACTCACTATCCGTTAATGAAAGAAAAGATCCAGGAATATTTGCCGATCGGTGTAAAACTCATTTCACAAGGAGAAATTGTCGCCCAAAGCCTCGAACATTATTTACACCGACATCCCGAGATCGGGGAGCGCTGTACCAGGCAGGGGCACCGGAAATTTTATACCACCGATTCTACTCTGGATTTTGATAACCACGCAAGCCTTTTTTTTGGGGAGGCAGTAAACTCCACGCACCTGGACTTATCCATTTTGCATCGCGTAGATGCGTAAGACACAATAGATTAACAAATAGATTTCTATTGCAACTAATGTTTACTATCCATGCGGTGAATAAAAAAATACAATAGGCAGGAAGATTATCTTAATAGTATTTTAACCGCAAAATCTTACCTTTGCCGTCCTTTCATCCAGCCTAAGGCGGGGGCTTGTGTGGTGACATGTTCCCCAATAGGTAATTGAAATAAATAAGAATTACAACCTAAAGAAACAGAGTTATGAAACGCACATTTCAACCACATAGACGCCGCAGGAAGACCGTTCATGGTTTTCGCAAGCGTATGCAAACCGCCAATGGCCGCAAGGTGCTGGCCAGCCGCCGGAGAAAGGGACGCACGAAATTGTCGGTCTCGGACGAAAGGAAACTAAAATAAGGGCTTACTGAAGCTTACTATATTTAACTCCGGTGTTTTATCGGAGTTTTTTTATTTACTATGCCCGGAATGTACATTTTAGGGAAAGGGGAACGGTTAAAAAGCCGGAAGGCCATTGAAGAATTATTTGCTTCCGGGAAAAAGCTGTCGCTTTCTTTTTACCTGCTTTATTTCCAATTCCATGAAGAGAGAAAAGAACCTTTGCAGTTCGGGGTGGGTGTCAGCGCAAGGCAATTCAGAAAAGCCGTTGCTCGGAATCGTGTCAAGCGGTTAACCCGGGAAGCCTATCGGCTTCAAAAGAACCAGCTGAAACAACTGCTCATCAACCGAAAAAAATCCCTCGACGTTTTTTTTATTTATACCGGTAAGATCATTCCCCAATATGAAGAGGCATATTCGGTAATAGGATCCATCATCAAAAAACTGGAGAATATGCTCGAATGAAAGCGGTGCTTCGCATATTAAGCTTTCCATTCATTGCTTTGATCAAATTATATCAATGGATCATTTCCCCCTGGTTTGGACCTAAATGCAGGTTCACACCCACCTGTTCGCATTATGCTGTTGAAGCTTTAAAAAAGCATGGAGTATTCAAGGGTCTTTGGTTGACAATAAAAAGGATCAGTCGTTGTCATCCCTGGGGAGGGAGTGGGTATGATCCCGTTCCCTAGGGTCGTAAACTCTGAAAAGTCAATAGTCTTTTGCCAATAGTCGTTAGTCAGTCCATTGACAAAAGAGAATAGGCAATGTGCAACAAGCAATGGGCAATCACAAATCCCGCAATGCGTATCTAGCATCCCGCACCACAAAAACTTATCAACTCCTATATTAATCTAATAAACCAATTACCGGATAATATGGATTGACGCCCGCCTGACTGACACAGTTGACGAGAAATTAATGGATTAACGTCATCACAATCTTTCCGAGACTTTCTCCCAATCAATGACATTCCAGATCGCGGCTAAATAGTCAGGTCGTTTATTTTGATATTTTAAGTAATACGCGTGTTCCCAAACGTCCACGCCGAGCAAAGGCACCCCTTTTGTTTCCGCAACATCCATCAAAGGATTGTCCTGGTTGGGCGTGGAAGTAATATCCAACTTTCCATCTTTTTTCATGATCAGCCAAACCCATCCGCTGCCGAATCTTGCGATACCTGCCTGGACAAATTTCGTTTTGAATTCATCAAAAGAGCCAAAAGCTTCATTGATCGCTTCACCCAGTTTCCCGGAAGGAGTGGCTCCCTCATTCTTTTTCAAGCTATTCCAAAAAAAAGTGTGATTCCAGTGTCCACCTCCGTTGTTCCGAACAGCTGGTGAAATGTTACCGGCGTTTTCAATAAGATCTTCCAGCGTCTTATTTTCATGCGGGGTTCCCGCGATCGCTTTATTGAGATTATCTACATATGCCTGGTGGTGTTTGCCGTGATGTATCTCCATGGTCTTAGCGTCAATATAAGGTTCCAATACATCATATGCGTATGGAAGCGGGGAAAGAGTGAAAGCCATAATAAAAGATTTAAATTAAGATTGAGGTTTAGTATTTAAAAGGACAACAAAATTAATAAGGAGTAGTTTGATTCATAGCTTTCCCGGTGGAAATACTTCCCTATTTCGAAAATTAGCGTAGCCGGTTCAACTTTTTACCCTTTTCGGTAAAGGTTTCCACAATTCCACGGGTTTCGAGATCCAGCCTGACGGAGATCGTATACCAGGGAATGGAACCTTTGAACCGGGGCCAGGTCTTTTTAATGATTTTTACTACATCATCACTTAATTGGGTAAAGGTTTTGCCCGTGCTATTTTTAAGACTTTGTATAATAGCCGCTTTGATGCGTTTATGCGTTTCAGCATCGATGTTCATTTCTCTTTTTGTGCGGGGATGTGTTGTGGTTGTTTTTTTAGAAATTGCTTTTGTCATAATGAATACTGTTGAAAGGAAAACTATCTTTTACTTTTAAAAAAATCCTTCATGAGTTTTGCGCATTCATCCTTCATCACACCTCTGATCAATTCAGTCTTCGGATGAAATGGCCAATTCGAGGCAGTGATTCGTTTATAGCCATTCTTTTCATCATCTGCGCCATAAATGATCTTACCAATCTTACTCCAATAAATAGCTCCTGCGCACATCAAACAGGGCTCAACAGTGACATATAAAGTTGCCTCAGGTAAATATTTGCTTCCTAATAAATTAAAAGCTGAAGTGAGTGCGATCATTTCAGCGTGAGCGGTAGGATCATTTAATCGCTCGGTCATATTATAGCCGCGGGCTATCACCTTTTCATTCATTACGACGACCGCGCCAATAGGTATTTCTTCGTCAGCCAATGCCTTTTTGGCTTCTTTAATAGCTTGCATCATGAAATATTCGTCCGTCATGATCTACGAAGTTAAACCATATAAAACTGCAAATGAGCAGGTCTTTGCTCAACGCTTATAAATTTTGGTGAACCTGAATTATGCTCCTTAACTTTATTGTCTGTTTAATTGCAAGCTCTTTCTCTTCATGTAAGATTTCCCCAACAGAAATATCCGGTACCTATGCTGATGTCTTATTAAACGATAAAATTGATGTTAATGAATAAAGCAATTTCATTTCTTTTTATTATTACTGCCTTTGGCGCATGTACGAACCTAAGCAAAACTGATAGCAAAAATGAAGATACGCTCAGCGCCAGGCCGATGGTTAAAGACAGTATTTTGATGGCCTATGATCCCGCATTGGATCCATGGAATGTGGAAGCGCCATTTGCAAGAAGATTGGGTGATACACTCGGAATTAAAATGTACGAGGTGACATTGAAGCCTGGTGATTCTGTGGCGTTACATACTCATCCGGACCATACGCTTTATGTTGTTCAGGGGGGCAAAGTTTCAATTACCACGAAAAATGGGGACACGTAGGAACTCGATCTACCAACCGGAGCGGGTTTCGTAAACGCCAGCATAAGCCATTGGGGGAAGAACATTGGGAAGACCACTGTGCGTTTATTGGTTACCGATGTCCATCGCGCACGACCTTAAGGTTTAAAGAGCATTTTATTTTGGAACCGTCTCCTTGTGTTTCTGGTACAGGCCCATTAATTCCCCGCTACCCACTATATGTCCTTGCATCGCATCAAGAAGTTGTTCTTTTTTGGCTCCGGGTAGAAGATCGAGCTCACAATCGAGTGCATAAACCCTGAAGAAATAGCGATGTTCTCCTGTAGGAGGACAAGGACCTCCATAACCGATCTGTCCAAAACTATTTGTACCGGTAATACCGAGGTTGCTTCTTTCCGCGATTGCTTCATTAGGTGAAATATTCCAAACCAACCAATGATCAAAAACGCCACGGGGCGCGTCAGGATCTTCCATGATGATCGCCAGGGTCTTTGCCCCTTCGGGAATATTCTGTACATATATGGGAGGGTTGATATTATCACCTTCACAGGTGTATTGGGGTGGAATATGTCCCTTATGACTAAAAACAGTAGAGATGACCTGCAGTTGACGTTCGTTTGCCATAACTAATTTTTACAGAAATTGCTCAGAAAATGTGCCGGTTTCAGCCCGGCAGCCAGCGCTCAATCAGTCAGCAGCCAATTCGCGGTCTTCCAGTTGATGGTTTCAATCTCAATCTTCATCTCGATTTTTTTTCTAAACTCTAAATCTCAAACCTCGAACCTCGAACCTCGAACTTCATACCTCATCCTACCTTTGCTTAACTTTCAATGACTAATGATTAAATAAATGGGAATGAATATTTTGGAAAATCTGCAGGTAATGCGATCGTATTTTGAGTCGGGTGTGACAAAGCCTTATTCATTTCGAAAAGAACAATTGAAAAAATTCAGGGTTTCTATTTTAAAACATGAGCATGACCTCTATGATGCTTTATATGCTGATCTGAAAAAAAGTCCTGAAGAAAGCTGGGTGACGGAGATTGGTTTAGTGATATCGGAATTGAATGTTGCAATAAAGAATTTGCGTAAATGGATGGCCCCTGAACGGACCCGAACAAACCTGTTGAACCTGCCTTCATCCAGCCGGGTATTGAAAGAACCGCTGGGTATGGTATTGATCATTGCTCCATGGAATTACCCCGTGCAATTATTATTCAATCCTTTAGTCGGTGCGATTGCAGCGGGGAATTGTGTTGTGCTCAAGCCCAGTGAATTTGCACCTGCTACTGATGAAGTGATGAGGAAAATCATTGAAGACGTTTTCCCAAAAGAATATATTTTATATGTGCAGGGTGAGGGGGCTAAAGTGATCCCGGGTATGATGAATCATTTTTCATTTGATCATGTTTTTTACACCGGCAGTACAGAAGTGGGGAAGATCATTTACAAATTGGCTGCGGAAAAACTTACCCCTGTCACTCTTGAACTTGGAGGAAAAAGTCCCTGCGTGGTGGAAGCCGATGCCAATATCCCGGTCGCGGCCCGCCGGATCGCGATCACTGCATTTTCAAACGCGGGACAAATGTGCGTGGCCCCGGATTACGTGTTGGTGCATGAGTCAAAAAAACAGGAACTGATCAATGCATTGCAAAATACGGTAAAGGAGTTTTTCGGCGAGAAGCCGGATGAATGCTATAATTATGGAAGGATCGTCAATGTAAAACAATTCGACAGGCTTGCGAAATATCTCCAGGAAGGGCGAATAGCGTGGGGAGGCAGGACAGCCCGGGAAAAATTATTTATAGAGCCTACCATTCTTACCGATATACAACCCGGTGCTACCGTAATGATAGATGAGATATTCGGACCTATACTTCCTGTGATTAGTTTTAGGACCCCGGAAGAAGCAAAAGCGATCATATCGAAAAACCCAAATCCCCTGGCCTTTTATGTATTTACCTCAAGCCGGAAAACTGAAAAAGACTGGTTGAATAGCATTTCGTTCGGTGGAGGATGTGTAAACAATGCCAGCTGGCACCTGACGAATCATCATTTACCGTTTGGTGGAAGAGGGAACAGCGGCATCGGTCAGTATCATGGCTGGTTTACCTTTGATACCTTCAGCCATAAAAAGGCGGTGATGAAAACCCTGACATGGTTTGATCCGAAGATCAAGTATCCGCCGTTTAAAGGGAAATTAAGGTTGTTTAAATGGGTTGTTCGGTAATAAGATCAGTTTATCGTTTATAGTTTTTTGTTTATGGTTATTAGCTTGCAGTTCGAAGTTTGCTCACCTGCGGCAAGGGACCGCCGACCGCAGGAAGCTTGGGGCTAACTAAATTCACGATTCACGAGTAAATGAGAAAACTAAAACGCATAATTCTTGTTCTTTTTATGTTGACCCTGGTCTTCATCGGGTACGTGGAAGTGGTGAACATCAATTCAAAAGGAATGACCTATCGTCAAAAAATATTAAAAGCAATATATCCTTTATGGATGTGGTGGGGAAAATTGCGAGGAAAAAATGCTTCAGAGCTTTTGAATAAGGACAAGGAGCCCCCAGTATCTTTTTATTCCCTCAAAGGAAGGCTGAACGACGGAAGGGAATTGAATTTTGAAAGTTTTCGGGGAAAGAAACTGTTATTGGTCAATACGGCCAGTGATTGTGGTTATACCAATCAGTATGGGGACCTCCAGCGCCTGTACGAAGAGAATAAGGAGAAATTAACGGTAATCGGTTTCCCGGCTAATGACTTCAAGGAACAGGAAAAAGGAACGGATGAAGAAATTGCGGAATTCTGCCGGGCCAATTATGGGATCAGTTTTCCGTTGATGCAAAAAAGCAGCGTTGTTAAATCACCGGACCAGAATCCAATTTTTCAATGGCTGACCGATTCTGCCAAGAATGGCTGGAACAATAAAGCTCCTTCCTGGAATTTTACAAAATACATAGTGGATGAACTGGGAAGGCTGACGAATTATTTCGGCCCCACCATTTCTCCCTTGAGTACTGATGTAAAAAAAGCAATTCAGTAATTTTTTAAAATATTTCCCATGGCTTATAACGATATTATCGGGACGATTGGCGTAGCTATCATCTTATTAGCGTATTTCCTGAATACTGCAGGTATGATCATCAGGAACGGTAGATTATTTTACGTGATGAATATCATCGGGGCAGCACTGGCTACTTATGCTTCTGTCCTGATCGATTACTGGCCATTCGTGATCCTGGAAGCTTCCTGGACGCTGGTATCTATTTATGGACTTATGCGTATCATGCGTATTAAGATGACATAAACTGATCGTGACTAATTCTGTTGAATGAAGCCGTATTTAACCAGTACTAGATTTTCTTCTTTCACAAGGCCCACGCCCGGAGCATAAAATTTCATTTCTTTTTCTTTCGGTTTAAGTGAATTACTTTCTTCGGTTTTAAGACAATTTGAAAAATTACCAGCTGGGGTCCTTACAGTTTCATCGATTGCCAGGATTTCAGCGCGATCCATTGCAACTCCCGGCGCGATCTCTTGGTAGTATCTTGCTCCAATCAGGGACTCTCCCGGCATTATGACCCCAGCCTTGTTCTTACCAACTGCCAGCCAGGCACCTTCATGATTTACCACCTTTCCGTTCTCATAGATATCGACATCCTCTCCAAAATAAAATACTGAGCCGGTTTGTTGACAGATCGCAAAATAGTTCCTCGATATCTCGATGGTTTTGCCATTTTCAGATTCATTTTCTTCGACAATGCGGGTTTCGATCTTCCCTACTTTTTTGGTCTGGTTCAAAACAGTGATCACTAAACGAACAGAATTCCCTTCTTCATTGCCCTGAAGTACTAATTGGTAACCCGGTTCGAGGATAAAGAATGAATTCCTGCCGGTTGTGGAGAAACGACAGCTGTCGATCTTGAATTCATCAGTAAATTTTTTCCCGGCAGTTTGCCCACAGGCTTGCATAAACAAAAAAGACAGGATACCGAAGTAAATTAATTTCTTCATTTCCTAAATCTAATAAGAATAGCTGACTAATACCTTAAACGGAATTTCTCAAACCGCACACTTCTCATGGTAATTGGGTAACTCTATGACCGATCGATCAAAAAGAAATCCTGAGTAAGTGGTAATGATCTCATCAAGAACAGCGTTGATTTCTTCAACTGTTTTTAATGTCACCAGTTTGTTCCTGTATTCTTTGATATTTGGTAACCCTTTCAGATAATTCGCATAATGTCTCCGCATCTCGTTGATGCCGACTACGGGATTTTTCCATTCCACGCTTTTATGCAGGTGTTTGCGGATCACATCAATTCGTTGTTGAATAGTTGGGGCGGGAAGTTGTTCCCCTGTTTTGATAAAATATTTTATCTCATTAAAGATCCAGGGATAACCGATCGCTGCGCGGCCGATCATAATGCCATCTACGCCGTAACGTTTTTTATATTCTAGTGCTTTTTCAGGACTGTCAATATCGCCATTTCCAAAAATGGGGATCGTGATCCTCGGATTCTCTTTTATCTTACCGATCAGGTTCCAGTCAGCTTCGCCTTTATACATTTGAGTCCTTGTACGACCGTGGACCGCAAGAGCTTTGATACCCACGTCCTGCAATCGTTCTGCCACTTCCTCAATATTTTTTGTCTGATCATCCCAGCCCAGCCGGGTCTTTACAGTTACAGGCAAAGACGTGGATTTGACAACCGCGGAGGTCAATCGAACCATCAGGTCCAGGTCCTTTAACACACCCGCCCCCGCACCTCTTAGCGCTACCTTCTTCACCGGGCAGCCAAAATTGATATCGAGCAGATCGGGATTTGTGGCTTCAACGATTTGTGCTGCCATTGACAGGCTTTCCTCATCGCCTCCAAAAATTTGGATACCGACTGGTTTTTCATATTCAAAAATGTCCAGCTTTTTCCTGCTCTTGATCGCATCCCGGATCAAACCTTCAGAGGAAATGAATTCAGTATACATCAGGTCAGCCCCGTTATCCTTACAAACTGCACGAAATGGCGGATCGCTCACATCCTCCATAGGAGCGAGTAATAATGGAAACTCAGGAAGTGATATGTTACCTATTTTAACCATTTAACCATTCGGGTTATCTTGCAGAAAGCAAGCTGCAAATTTAATTCTTAATTCGCGAAATCTATGCTGGAACAGGACTCGAAGGGGATCTCTTATACAGGAGGATTCTTTATGCTGATCGCTTTTGCATTTGGGAGTCTGATCCTGGCATATCTCCTAAGTATCCCAGTCTGGACCAGTCTGACAGGGAAATCAATCGATGCCTGGATGGATGGGAATATCAGCGGGGAAGATAAAAACGCCATGCGATTAATTCAACTCATTACAGCCGTGATAGGTTTTTTTCTGCCTGCAGTATTGACGGCGTCTATTCTGAATCGACGTCCCATGAACCTATTGGGATTCCAAGGTAAAATAAGTTGGAAGCAAGCCGGGTTGATTTTTGCCATTGTCGTTGCCGCACTTTTTGTCTCTGGTTTTTTTGGCTGGGTGAATGATATTATCCCCATATCCGATGAATGGAGAGCAAGATTTCAGCGCATGGAAGATGACTATAATAAACAGGTAGTAGCCATTATTGCGCTGGACAGCCCGATTGATTTTCTCGTCGCTCTGGTTATCATGGCGTTTTTACCTGCATTGTGTGAAGAGACCTTATTTCGCGGTGGGTTTCAGAATTTCCTGACCAGGGCTACAAGAATTCCCTGGTTGTCGATAGGCATTGTTAGCATCATGTTCAGCCTATTGCATTTTTCTTATTTCGGTTTTCTGCCTCGCCTGGCGCTGGGCATCATGTTAGGCGTGGTCTATCATTGTTCCGGGAGACTTTGGTTATGTATCCTGGCCCATTTCCTGAACAATGCGCTTGCGCTGACGGTAATGTATGCATACAAATTGCAGGGTAAAACCCTGGAGGAAGCATTAAAAGAAGCTACTCCTACCTGGGTCGGGATCTTTGCGGTGCCAGTGTTGGTATTCCTCCTGTATATATTCTATAAAGCCAGCTACCGAAAAAACGCTAAACCTGCACAATTTACCTTTGAGCAAAACCCCGGGAATCCCTCCGATGGCATTTAATCGACAAGTGTTTCGGACCAGAGCGCTGACCGCGACCGTATTTGTGCTCGTGATGCTCGCGGGATTGCTGATCGATCACTGGACCTTTTTCCTGCTTTTTTCCGTTGTTCATTTTGGTTGCTGGATAGAATACCAGCGGTTGATCGGTTTGATTGAAAAAGATTACCTGCAGATTACTCCATTTCACAAATATGGGGTAATGCTGGCAGGGTGGTGTATCATGCTGTATTTCACGGGATCTGAATTTCATTTATTCGGCGTACAACTTCATCAATTGGGTTGGTGGCTGGGACTTATCTTTCTTTTCTTACTTCCAGTCATGGAAATTTTATTTACCCGGAATATACAATTGAAGAATATAGGTTATTCTGCGCTTGGGGTCTTTTATATTTCGCTGAGCCTGGGATTGTTAATGAACCTTTATCATTATGACATTTTTATGCATGGATTTTTTCCGGGCACTGGACCCTATGGTGGTGATACCACACCAAATTTCCATTGGTCCCAGGTTTTGATTATCATCGGATCCTTGTGGCTAAATGATACACTTGCTTACTTAGTAGGTTCGCTTATTGGTAAAAATCCTTTGTCAAAAATTTCTCCAAAAAAAACCTGGGAAGGCACAATAGGAGGTATTATTCTTACATTGATAATATCGGGTTTGATCGCGTGGTGGATAGGATTACAGATCATGGATGTCGTCGCTGTAACAGGGATTAGTGCAATAGCGGGAACTGTTGGAGATTTGCTTGAATCCAAACTTAAACGAATGGCAGGGGTGAAAGACAGTGGCCAGATCATGCCGGGTCACGGCGGGTTCCTGGACCGGTTTGATTCGCTGTTACTGGCAACCCCGTTCGTATGGATTTACGTTTATTTTTTTCACGTTAAACTATTCTAACTCCCTTTTTTTATGGGTAGCGAGTCGTGAATCGTGAAACCTGAGTGATGTTTCTGGATAAACGGATAGACGCCCGCCTGACTGACCAGTCGGGCAGGGATTAACTATTCTTGATTCACTAAATTTGTTCCTTGCAACATGACTATTCATAAAGAAGGATACAAAACCATTGCCTGGAGTGCCATAACCTTCGGCATAATTAATATCCTGTCTTTTTATTTCCTCAGTTTTGAAACACCGTGGATCACCATATTGATATTCACAACCACGCTGGTACTACTCCTGTTCATGATCTCTTTTTTCCGCATACCCAAACGCAACTTGACCACTGGGGATAATCTTGTAGTGGCCCCCGCCGATGGAAAAGTGGTGACCATCGAGGAAGTAGAGGCTGACGAATATTTCTCCGACAGCCGTATTCAAGTATCCATATTTATGAGCCCGCTGAATGTGCATCAGAACAGAAACCCGGTGAGTGGTGAAGTGATCTACAATAAATACCATAAAGGAAAATATCTGGTGGCCTGGCACCCCAAATCTTCAACGGAGAATGAACGCCACGTGGTGGTTTATAAAAGCAAAGACAAAGAAGTCCTGGTCAAACAGATCGCGGGAGCCATGGCAAAGCGGATCGTGAATTACCTGCAACTGGGACAAAAAGTGGAACAATCAGCTGAAATGGGGTTTATAAAATTTGGGTCGCGTGTAGACCTTTTATTGCCCCTTGATGCAAAATTAGAAGTCAAGATAGGGGATAAACCGAAGGGTGGGGTGACAGTTATAGCCAGCTTATAGAATGTAGAACAGCAGAATGTAGAACTGAAGAACGCAGAATAGTTAGAAACTTCTACATTCTACATTCTACATTCTGCAGTTCTACATTCAAAAGACATCTTCCAACTCCTTTAGAGTTCTAACAATATAAGTCGGTTTGACACTTGGGTCAATCCCCAGGTGGTTGACATAAACCTGGTCAATCCCTGCGTTCATAGCGCCGATGATATCCACTTCAATGCTGTCCCCGATCATGATGCATTCTTCTTTATTGGCACAACATTTTCCGATGGCGAATTCAAAGATTTCCTTATTGGGCTTCAGGCTATTTGATCCTTCGGAAGTGATGATCTCGATGAAATATTCCTTCAATCCGGAATTAGCCAGTTTCCGGTGCTGGGTAGTCTCAAACCCATTCGTGATAAGATGAAGTTGATATTGCTTATCCTTCAGATATAGAAGAACCTCCTTGGCGTGCGGGAAGAGGATATTATTGGCGGGCAGTAAATCTAAAAATTGAATGCTCATGGTCTTTGCCAGTTCTTCATCTGCTATCTGGAAATCCTGTAGCGAAAGCCACATGCGTTTGAATCTTAATTCTTCTTGCCTGATCAATCCATCGCGATACCGTTTCCAGAGCTTTTCATTATGGGCGAGATAATTTTTATGAAACAGGTCAAAATCATTCACTCCCCGGCTACCGAGATCATGAATTTTGTACAACTCTTTTAAGGTTTCTTTCGCATTCGCTTCAAAATCCCAAAGAGTATGGTCGAGGTCAAAAAAGAGGTGACGGTACTTCACGTTGCAATTTACGAATTGGGTTAACTTGCCACCCGGGCACGACAAACGGCAAAAGTCAAAAGTCCAAAATCAGAAATGAATGTCATAATCACCGGTGGCTCCAGGGGTTTGGGAAAATCGATCGCTGAAGAGTTTGGAAAAAATGGACACGATCTTTATTTAACTTCTTTAAGTGAGAAAAGATTGTATGATTCAGTTCAGGAATTGATTAATCTTTTTCCTTCTATTAAGATCAAGGCCATGCCATTTGACTTAAGTAAAAAGGAACAGGCAAAAGAATTTGGAATCTGGTGCCTGAAGAGTTGTTCACCTGATATTTTAGTGAATAATGCAGGAAGTTTTGCCGGATCGAATGTGCATGATGAAGAGGAGGGGTCATTGGAAGAAATGATCGAAACGAACCTTTACAGCGCTTATTATGTTACCCGGATGATTGTGCCGGCGATGAAAAAAAAGAAAAGCGGGCATATTTTCAATATGTCTTCGATTGCGGGATTAAAAGCTTATCCCGGTGGTGGTTCTTACGGCATAAGCAAATACGCGTTACGAGGCTTTTCGGTCAATCTCCGGGAAGAATTGAAAAAATTCAATATTAAAGTGACCACTGTTTTTCCCGGGGCTGCTTATACTGATTCCTGGGCAGCCAGCGGAATAGAGAAAAAAAGATTTATAGAAGCAGAAGATATTGCTAAAATGATTTACGCCAGTTCGCAGCTTTCTGCATCAGCTTGTGTTGAGGATATCATCATCCGGCCACAGTTAGGAGATATATGAACTACTAAGTCACCAAGTTCACTAAGTTTCACAAAGCTTCGTGATTCTTAATGGTCTTAAAGTCTTCGTGGTTCGAAAAAATTTGAAAAAAGATCCTATTCGCTGTATTTGTACCCAACCCCTCTCACCGAATGAAAGTATTTTGGATTCCTACTATCTTCTTCAAAGTATTTGCGAAAGTTGAGAATGAAATTATCAATAGTGCGGGTCGTAGGATATACATTATAACCCCAAACGGCCTGGAGTATCTTTTCCCGGGGCACTACTTCGTTCTTGTTTTCGATAAGTAGTTTGAGCAGCATGGTTTCCTTTTTGCTCAGTTGGATCTTTTCCCCGTCGCTTTTCACAGCTTCCTGCGCTTTGAAATCGATCGTGTTCTGTCCGAAACTATAGACATCGCCAATGCTGTCCTTATCCTGCAATTTTTTATTCTTTTCGATCAGTTTTTGCACCCTTAATAAAAGCTCTTCCAGGTTAAACGGTTTTGTGAGATAATCATCGGCCCCTTTTTTTAATCCCAGCACCCGGTCAGCGCTGCTGTTTTTCGCGCTCAGGATCAGGATCGGTACTTCATTGTTATTGAGCCGAATGGTTTCTGTCACACTGATTCCATCTATTTCCGGTAACATCACGTCTAAAACGATCAGATCGAAATATTCCGACTCGAGCGCTCTTATTGCCGTTGCCCCATCATAAGCGGAAGTGACATCATAACCTTCCAGCTCGAGGTTTAATTTTAACGCTTCATGAAGATTTTCTTCATCTTCCACCAGCAATATCGAAGTAGTTCTCTGGCTCATTTTTTCTTAAACCGGACGGCGAAAATACTGCCCTGTGGAATATTATTTGTCACTATAATGTCGGCATTATGATCCCTTGCGATCTTGCGACAAAGGTACAAACCCAGGCCAGTGCCCTGTGTCTTTCTCGTGGCTTCATTACCGCTGCGGTAAAACCGGGAAAAAATCTTTTTTTTCTCATCAGCCGAAATACCGATCCCTTCATCTATCACCTGTAAAATGATATCGTTGTGCGATCGCCTGAGGCGGGCCGTGATCGGTCGGTCCTTAGCGGAATATTTCAAAGCATTCTCAAGAAGATTATTAATGAGCATTTGCAGAAGGAGCGGATCGCCTTTTACATCCATACCAGGTTCGATTTCTTCATTAAATTTTCTATCCGGATATCGGTGGCTGAAATCCTGTATACAGTCTCTTAACAGGTCAGAAAGGTCCAGTTCGTCCCGTGCTCCCTGATACCCGCCAATCTCAAGCTGTGAAGCGATCAGTACGTTGTTGATCAGGAAATCCAGTCTTCCTGTTTCTTCCAGCGTCATGCGAATGAATTTTTTTTGCCGTTCGGCATCCAAAGTATATTTCTGCATGGTTTCCAGGTTCAGGCGGGCCACGGAGATCGGGGTCTTTAGCTCATGTGTCACAGCCATCATGAAATTCTGCTGTTGTTGTTGCATGAAAAATTGCCTGCGAACAAAACGATAAAGGAAGAATGCTCCAACGAGTAACACCAGGAAAAAGAATGCGCCCTCGCCGATGTATTTTATCTTGTTTCGGGCATGTTGATCATTGATCCTCGCAAGCTTTTCCTGGTATTGTATCGGATCAATTTGTTTATCGATGGTCGTCTGAAGATGCCGGATCTCAAAATCCCGCATCCTGTTGTTCTGTTCTTTTAGACTGATATACCACCATACCAATGCAGCGATGATATAGACCAGGAGGAGCCAGTAAATGATCGTAGCCCGGATTAATTTTCTTCTTTGTAGGACCATCGGGCTTTAGTTTTTCTTTTCGATTCGCAGACCTACGTCATAAACATGCTGCAAAGGATCTTCGCGCATAATTTGTTCAACCGTAAATTGATAATCGCCGGATCTCCGGAAGTAAAAAGCTTCCCCGGTCGGGGTGATGGGGATGCGGTGTTCGTAGATATCATCCATTCCACTTCCCAGCCAACCCTCATGAGTTGCTAATGTCAGGTCGAAACGTGCTTTCTGAGTACTATCTCCTTCATTTCCCTGGCTGTAAAAATTAATGTAGATATTGTTGTAATTGTATTTTTCACCATGCCTGATAATGAAATAAAGCTGGTAAGGGGATGTAGTATCCTTAATGGTGAATTTAAAGCTCGGCTTAAAACTGTTCTTCCAGGCATGACCGGGAATGGTTACGTGTTTTTCGTAGAGATCGATGGTTGTACATGATAAAAAGGCACAAGGGACAAGTATAAGAAAGAGGAATGCTCTTTTCATAGGAGCAAAGATATTCTATCGAAGATTGAAGATTTAATATTGAATATTGGGTTACGGCTCCCGCATCCAGCTCCCGCACCACGCATCCCGAATCATAGTGGATCACCTTATTAATTTATTGTTCTGGCAAGGGGTTCAGTTTCTTATAAAACATTCAACACTTGTTCTTTTGCTTTTTCCAGTTCATCTTTCATTAATACCACACACTTCTGGATTGTGGAATCATAGGCCTTTGAGCCGGTAGTATTGATCTCCCGCCCAATTTCCTGGAGGATAAAAGAAAGTTTTTTGCCTTTTGATTCCTCGGCTTCAGCGAGAATGGTTTTGAAATAGTCGCAGTGATTCTTAAGGCGTACCTGTTCTTCAGTGATATCTATTTTTTCAATATAATAGATCAATTCCTGTTCAAGTCGGTTAGCTTCATAATTCTCTTTTCCCACATTCTCTTCCAGCATTTTTACCAGGCCTTCCCGGATCTTTTGCTGGCGAAGGGGTTCAAGTTTGATGACCTCATCCTGTTGCTTCAGGATGTTATTGATCCGGAAGATAAGATCTTCTTCCAGTGAGCGGCCTTCATCGAGGCGGTGAGCGTTCAAGTTGTCGAGCGAAGTATAAAGGACCTGTTGAAATTCATGCCATTCTGTATCGGATAATGTTTCGCTGCTGGGAGTGATCACTTCAGGTAATTTGACGAGGGTACTCAGAATCGATGAGGGATCTAACTTTAATTGTTCTGAAAGTTCTGCCAGAGGTTTATAATAAGCCTTCGCCAGGTCGGTATTAATCGTGATCGGCTTTGCATCCCCGGTTTCCTTCAGGCTGATCATGCAATCCACACTTCCCCTGCCAAGCTTCTGCGATAAGATGCGGCGAATATCGAATTCAAAAGGTTTCAGGATCCCCGGCAGTTTTAGTTGCAATTCAAACTGTTTCCCATTCAGCGACTTTATATCTACCAGGAAAGTCTTGTTGCCAACGGCCGCTTCAGCTCTCCCAAAACCTGTCATCGATTTTAGCATGCAAATGATTTATGAAACAAGTAAAGGTATTTTAATTATGCCATTTGCTTTTTTGGAAGCGATAAGTAAGGGAAAATAAAAATCCTCCCGATTTATCGGGAGGATCATTTATATTGGATGGGTTAGTAAGTACGGGAAATAAATTTCCCAACACAATATTATAAATAAATTTCTTTAACTAAAAAATTTTTCCAAAAAATTTTATTAACATTTAAATCCGTGCTGTGGAAAACCGTATTGATTTAATAGGTATATTTTGCTGGCCATGTAATGCCACTTTTTTTTTGATCTATCGTACTGTTGAAAACAGTAAGCATTTTTTCAAAATCTAAAAACAATCGATCACGACCCTCTGGAAAATTCGAATTGATATTTCACAATTCATGTCGATCAGTTTAGGGAAATTAGCCCGGTAAAGCGATTATGTTTAAAAATTATACTAACAATTATTAGCTATTACCTTTGTTCAAATTCCGAATGTATGCGATTTGATAAACCTGTTCCTGTCACGAGCATTGCAAAGCTAATAGGAGCAGAGGTCCTGGGTAATAAAAAGGGAAAGGCTACCGGGATCAATGAGATCCACAAGGTGGAGGAAGGTGACCTGGTGTTTGTCGATCATCCTAAGTACTACCGGCGATGCATCAACTCAGCAGCGAGTTTTATTATCATCAATAAGAAGACCGATTTCCCCATGCATAAGGCTTTATTGATCGTAGATGAACCGTTCGAAGCTTACTTGAAGATCGTGCAGCATTTCCGGCCTTTTAAACCTTCGTCCCGGATGCATAGCAAAACAGCTAAGGTTGGCAAGAGTTCGATCATCATGCCCAATGTCTACCTGGGGAATCATGTGATCGTCGGGCGGAACTGCATCATTCACCCGAATGTTACAATACTCGATCATTCCGAAATCGGTGACAATGTAGTTATTCAAGCGGGTACGGTAATCGGGAGCGATGCATTTTATTATAATAAGAAAAGTGGGCGTGAAATTCAATATAAAAAAATGACCAGTTGTGGCCGGGTGATCATCCACGACTTGGTGGAGATCGGCGCAGGTTGTACAATTGATCGAGGTGTTACCGGCGACACTATAATCGGAGCGGGAACTAAAATGGATAACCTGGTGCATATTGGGCATGACACCGTCATTGGCAAAAATTGCCTGCTTGCCGGACAGGTGGGAATCGCGGGAGCCACCACGCTTGAAGACAATGTGATACTTTGGGGACAAGTAGGCGTAAGCAAAACACTGACGATCGGAAAAGGAGCGGTGCTTTATGCACAGAGCGGTGTGCCGGCTTCATTGAAAGCTGGAAGGAATTATTTTGGTTCACCTGCGGTGGAAGCCAAAGAAAAAATGAAAGAGCTTGTCTGGATCAAGCGCATACCTGAGCTATGGGATAAAGTGATGAATGGGAAACCCGAGAAATGAACAAATACCCAATTAATTTCCAAACGCGAACTGACGGTCTTAATTGGGACTTGGAAATTGGGTATTTGTGATTTTTAATAATCCGGGACATAATCATAGGGTAATTGATCAGCCAGGTTCTTCCAGCTCCAGTATCCCTGCGTTAACCAATCCTTCTGATCATAATAATATCCATTCTCACGGATGGCGATGGCATCTTTGAAATCAACATAAGAAACCTGGACGACAAGATTTTTGGGGAGATTGTATTTTTTCAGGTATTCCGGTTCGGGTTTTTTCTTGGCATAGGTTACATTCAATTTGTTTGGGAACCAGATCTCGATCTCCATGGTGGTATCTATCGGCAGGTAATAATTTGTATCATAGGGGTCCTTAATGATATTGAATTTCGCGGCATCCAGGGAATCCAATATGCTGATGATATACCCTTCTTCGGTGAGCGTGCTGTCATAATAGCTGCGTAGGAAATGCAACCTGGATCCGTAGTAGGCATTTACCCTGTTCTTTGACCAGATCCTATTGAGCGAATCGTTGCCTTCCATTTCACTATACAGGCAATATCCACGGTAAGAGTTGATATCTGAATTATAATAATAAACAAAAGAATCAAGCTGGTAATTCAAATGATACCCAAGCGCCTTATTATCAATCCGCAAGGGTTCGAGGGCCAGCACTTTTAATTTATTCTGTCGTTTGGAAAAATAGAATTTCAGGACTTCCGGGTTTAGTAATACGGTTTCCCTGGCATTCGGTGTCGCGCCAATGAAATTCTTAAAAAAGAATTCTCCGTACTTGTTCCAGCCGTCCGCTACTTCATTGGAAGTCCGTATCACCACTTCGCCCATACTCTTATCCTGTTTCACTAACAGGATATCCAGCCGGCTGACGTTTCCTGTCTCCATCCGCATTTGCTGTGTTTGATAGCCGGTATAACTGATCACAAGGTCATAGCCACCTGGTTTCAATGCAAGCGAAAACTCCCCCTGCTTATTTGTTACCGTGCCAAGTGTTGTATTTTGGGCAAATACCGATGCGCCCTGCAACGGTTCCCGGGTTGAAGAATCCAAAACCAGCCCTGTAATATTGAATTGTGCATGGATTGAATTGGGAATGAGAACAATAAATAGAAAGAAAAGGGAACAGAGTTTTTGCATAGAAATTGATTACTCCCTAAAGATAAGGTTTGAGGTTTTATGGTTGCAGCGATCGAACCCCGGAAATGTATTTTTCACAGGCCATTTGTATGGTTTCTTCCATGGGGCGGAAGGAAAACCCCGGTATCGCATTCAATAATTTGTCGTTCAGGAACCAGGTCTTGCTGATCGCTACCTTAGCACTTTCTTTGGTAAGCAGGGGATCTTCACCGGTGAACAGGGATTTGAATTTTTCCATACGCCAGGCCATTGACATCATCCAATCACTCGCTTTACGGGTCGGGGCTTTCTTTTTGAAATGATAAGCAATCCTTTCCATTAAATGCTGGAATGACCATGTTTCCCCGTTCACAATGAACCGCTCTTCTGAAAAATTGCTTTGTAACAAAGTTTCAACCACATGCGCCAGGTCCTCCACATCCACGAAACCGTTCACACCCTGAGTATACCAGGGGAATTCGTCGTAAATGTTTTTGAATATCCGGCAACTCCCACTATTCCAGTCACCATACCCTAATACCGTGCTTGGATTCAGGATAAGGGTGCTAAGCCCTTCTCCTGCCCCCCGCCAAATTTCCAGTTCCGCTTTGAATTTACTCCTGGCATAATGGGTGTTTACATTACTATCCTCCCATTGTTTTTCTTCACTCACTTTACCCCCCGAAGCTGTTCTTCCTACTGCCGCTACCGAGCTAATATGGATCAATCTGGGAACATTTTTCTCTAATGCCATGTTCACCACATTGGCTGTCCCATCCACATTTACCTGGTACATTTTTTTTCTGTCTTTTTTTGCGAAGGAAACCACACCCGCTGAATGGATCACCGCATCCATCTCTGTCATCGCGTCCTGTAATGATACCACATCCAGTATATCACCATTCTTCCAGTCCACTTGCTCAAAAATGGAGGAGGGGATGTAAAATGGAAGTTGATTACTTCTTCGAATTGCGCTGACCTGGTAATTTTTTTCTATCAGGGTTTTGATAATGTATGCACCGACAAAACCGGTCCCACCCGTAACAAGAATTTTAGTTGGCAAATTGATTGTTATGAACCGCGAATTTAGTTATCCGGGGATTGATCATACCGGTAATAACCTTTACCGGTCTTTTTTCCCAGTTCACCCTCACTGACTTTTTGTTCCTGGATCGCAGAAGGTTTTAGTCGCCTGGGTTTTCCGAGTTGTTCATATACTGAACAGCTAACTGCATAATTAATATCATTCCCGATCAGGTCCATGAGTTTGAATGGTCCCATTTTGAAACCAGAAGCTTCCATCAGCCGGTCAATCTGAACAAAATCACTGGTTCCTTCTTCTGCCAGTCTGAGGGATTCAATATAATAAGGCCTGGCCACGCGATTTACGATAAATCCTGGTGAATCTTTGCAGATCACCGGAGTTTTTCCTAATTGTTTGGTCAATCCAACGATAGCCTGCGCGGTCATTTCATTCGTGTACGTTGTGGTTATTACCTCTACCAATTTCATGGTCGTTGCGGGGTTGAAGAAATGCATCCCGATTACCCGTTCAGGATTTCTCACCGACGCGGCGATTTCCGTAATAGATAGTGAAGAGGTATTGCTGGCAAATATGCATTCGCTATGATTGGTCTCAGCCAGCTGGTTGAACAACCCGGTCTTGGCTTCTTTATCTTCAATAATAGCTTCGATAAATACATCTGCCAGGCAATCTTCAATATTGCCGGTGAAACGGATCCTTTCAAGCGTGGCTTTTTTTGTTTCAGCTGTAATGGAGGATCGTTTCAGCAATTTTTCAAGATTTGCTTCAATAGAATCCTTCGCTTTTTGAACTCCTGCCGGATTCAATTCGTACAGGATAGTTGAAATGCCGGATTGTGCAGTCAGCTGGGCAATACCGCTACCCATCGTTCCTGCCCCGCAAACACAAATGCTGTTTATCATAGTAAATATCTCATAAAGTTAAGCTTCCACCCATGGACGAGGAGGAATATCCCTGCCTGCGTATCGCTCCGCCTTGACCACAATAATTTATAAATAATTGCAGCCGGGCAGGAGTCAGGCAGGGACAAAGAGCAATCCTGCCTGCCGCAGGCTGGGATTGTTGAATTTAGAAGTGGGGGAATATTCACTCCATCGGTTTAACCGAACAATTTCAAAACTCACAATTCGACGTTCCTTGTTCGTTATTCCCATGGTTTTCCTATCTTAACCCTTAAATCATTTTCATGGATACGAACCAACCAACTCCTCAATCTCAATCTCAACCTGTTCGGCAACCTGGGTCTTCTAATCCCGGCCTATTTGGAACAAAGGTTCCATCTGCCGTAGCGTTTGCCACAGGAGTGCTTTTATTTTTTTTGCCATTCGTGGATATCAAGTGCAACAATATGTCGCTTCAACAGGTTAGCGGGTTTCAACTGGCCACTGGTTTTCAAATGAAGGATAACAAGGACCAGTTCTCACTTGATAATACCAGGACCGATAATGACAAAGAAACAACCAAGGCTACGGCAAAAACCGAAAAAAAAGATCCCAACCTGTATGCCATGGTCGCGCTTGGGTTAGGATTAATTGGGTTGATCTTGTCATTTACAAATATGAAAGCAGCTGCAGGTGGTGCCATGGTCACTGGTATTTTGTCCGCAGGAGCATTGATCGGGCTCATGCTGGATATTAAAAAGAAAATAAAGCTGGATATGCCAAAGACCAGTTCAGGGAGTGAGATGGACGGCGCATTTAATAGGCTGGGAGAAAATGTGAGGATCACTGCCGATTTTACTCCCTGGTTCTATGTGGCCGTAATCGCCTTCCTGGTGGCAGCTTTTTTCAGTTACCGGCGAATGCAAAGTATTCGATAGATTATTTTCATATAGACCAGTGAACAAGCTATGGGATTTTCAAATCTTCATTTAAATCACTAAAACCACTATTATGGACAGAAGAACATTGATCATCATCCTGGGTCTGGCTTTGCTCGTCGGATTTTTTCTTCCCTATATACTGAACGTAAGTGGGTTCGACCTTGTTAAAGCGAAGGATGGTGATTGGACAAGATTTATTCTGCTATTGATCCCGATTTCAGGGCTTGTCTTATTATTAGGTTCTTTAGATCGAGGGGGCCGTATCAGGGTAAGCAGTTTTTGGACATGGCTGCCTCTACTTACGATTATCTTTTTCATTTTTCTTATGCCGTTGATCGAGGGAGTACCTTTTGGGTCAATCTTTGAAAACTTTGGGAAAGGATGGGGCGTCGGTTTATGGATCACCATTGTCGCCGCATTGATCCTGGCGTTTTACAGGCCCAGGGTAAGAAGGCCTATCCGGATCTGATTTACCTTGGTTACTAAGAATAGTTAACTAAATGGCTGATGTAAACTGTTTCAGGAAGCGGACATCATTTTCACTGAACAAACGAATATCGTTAATGCCGTATTTCATCATGGCTGGCCGTTCTACACCCATGCCAAATGCAAAGCCAGTGTATTTGTTTGGATCGATACCGCAGTTAGACAGTACATTCGGATGAACCATACCGCAGCCCAGGATCTCAACCCAACCCGTTTTTTTGCAAACCGCGCAACCCTCGCCTCCACAGATAAAACAGCTTACATCCATTTCTGCGCTGGGTTCAGTAAAGGGAAAATAGGAAGGCCGGAAGCGGATCTTGACGTCTTTTCCATACATCTCCCTGACAAAAAAATAAAGAGTTTGCTTCAGGTCCGCGAAAGAAACATTCTCATCAATATATAACCCCTCTACCTGGTGGAAAAAGCAATGACTGCGGGCACTAACAGTTTCATTTCTGTATACGCGACCCGGATAAATACCCCTGATCGGAAGTTTCCCTTTTTCCATTTCCCTTACCTGCACATTACTGGTATGCGTTCGCAACAGGATATCGGGGTTTTGCTGAATGTAAAAAGTATCCTGCATATCACGGGCGGGATGATGCTCCGGTAAATTTAGCGCGGTGAAATTATGCCAGTCATCTTCGATCTCGGGTCCTTCCGCTATAGCAAAGCCAAGTCGCTGGAATATATAAACGATCCGGTTTCGCATCAAAGTAATTGGATGCTGCGAACCCAGCGGCAATTCATCACCGGGTAACGTGACATCAATCCCGGCTGCCCGCCCTGAGCCTGTCGAAGGGCCGGCTGTCGACTGACCGGCTGAGAACTGTTGAAGCTGTTCATACTTGTTCTCAACAAACTCCTTGAATTCATTCATCACCTGTCCAAATTCCTTTTTCTTTTCCGGAGGCACTGCCTTCATTTCTGCCATGAGGGATTTGACAATGCCCTTTGTTCCCAGGTATCTTATGCGAAATTCTTCCACTGTTTTTTCATCCGCAGCCTGATAGGCTTCTATCTCTTTCTTATAGTCAGCTATCTGTTGTTGCAAGGAATCCATAAAAAGTGTGACCGATTTCTACAAAGATAAGAGATGGCTACAGCCGCAGTTTAACACTGAGGTTTACGATCCGCCCATCAAGAGGAGCCCAGA
>Ga0196964_10000471_pt1 | contig 24735 bp, 26 predicted proteins | sample S1_10metaG_FD_148615 | JGI IMG/M metagenome (GOLD analysis project Ga0196964, IMG submission 148615) | Soil microbial communities from Anza Borrego desert, Southern California, United States - S1_10 | ecosystem: Environmental > Terrestrial > Soil > Desert | place: USA: California | collected... | reverse complement strand
CTCGGCCGCCCTGGCCGAGTGGCGGATGCTCGCCCTCTGACCATCAGCCCCCCTGCCCTTCCTGCGCTCAGTGGAGAAAAGTTCGCGTTGGACTGACAGCACCGCCACCCTCTCGGTGGAGGTGGCCCGGCTCCGCTATTGCGAGAACAGCGTCAGGCTGTGATCTGGCCCGGCGATCAGGACGCCGTTCTCGGGCGTGCGAGAGATGTGGGTCGCCTCGTCGAGAGCCCGGGTCACATCGCTCAGGCGGGGCGGCAGGGCTATGGCGCAGACCGGCGGGGTCGGACTTCCGGCGGGCTGGCGAGGCTGGGCGGCGGCGAAGGCGATCCGCCCCCCATCGATCCGATAGGTCCGCACGAGGCCGGCGCACCGGGGCTCCCACCACAGTTCGTCTTCGTCGCCCATCAGGGCAAGCCCGACGGGCTCGTCCAACGGCCGCCCGTCGATGCCGGCCACGCGCCACGCGCCCTTGAGGCTCAAGTCTGTGGCGATGCTCTCAGGCTCGTGAGGCGCAACGGCCGGAGGCGCTGTCGGCGCCGCCGGCTCTGACACGGAGGGCGCATCGCGCTCTGACGCCGAGGGCTGATCGCGTGGCTCCCCGCAAGCCGCAAGGGCGGTGAGGAGCAGGAGGAGTAGACGGGGGCGGCGCGCGCTCATGCCGAAGTTCTAGGCCTCCTCGTCCCGAGCAGGCAACGCCCGCCGGATCGGAGCCTCCGCGGCCGCCTCCGCGTTGCGATCCTGAGCATCCGGAGCCAGAGAATGCAGACGCGAGACCTGACCGTCAGTCTTCTGAGCGCGGCCGTGCTGACCCTGGCGACCTCCGCCGTTCCGACGACCCACGTCCTGCGCTGCGCCGAAGTGGAGGGCGGCGGCCCCTGCGCCCAGGTCGCGGCGGGTTTTCCCTTCGCGTTTATCGTCGATCACTACGCCATATCGCCGGTCAACAGCGTCGGCCTCCTGAACGCCGCGCTGGGCGAGGACATCTGGCTCTGGCACGGCTTCATGGCCGATGTGCTGGTCTGGTGGCTCGCCGTCACGGCGGCCCTGCTCAGTCGGCGGGCGCGCGACGTCAGACCAGCCGGCTCTGCACCAGGGCCGCGCCGATGAAGCTGGCGAACAGGGGGTGAGGCGCGAAGGGCCGGCTCTTCAGCTCCGGGTGGTATTGCACGCCGATGAACCAGGGGTGGTCAACGCGCTCCACCGTCTCGGGCAGCACCCCGTCCGGCGAAAGGCCCGCGAACACAAGACCGCAGGCCTCGATCCGTTCGCGATAGTTGATGTTCACCTCGTAGCGGTGGCGGTGCCGTTCGCTGATCCCGGTGGAGCCGTAGATCTCGGCGATGCGCGAGCCGGGCTTCAGCGTCGACTCATAGGCGCCCAACCGCATGGTCCCGCCCAGATCCCCGCCCTGCTGACGCAGAACGCGCTGATTGCCCTGCGTCCACTCGGTCATCAGGCCGACCACGGGCTCCGACGTCGGGCCGAACTCCGTCGAGGAGGCCTTGGGCAGGCCGGCCAGGTTCCGCGCCGCCTCGATCACCGCCATCTGCATGCCGAAGCAGATGCCGAAATAGGGGATGTTGCGCTCCCGGGCGAACCGCGCCGCCTCGATCTTGCCTTCCGAGCCCCGCTCGCCGAAGCCGCCCGGCACCAGGATGGCGTGGGCGCCTTCCAGTCGCGCGGCGCAGGCCTCGGGGTCGCCCTCGAAGGTTTCGGCCTCGACCCAGTCGATGGCGACCTTGACGTTGTTGGCCACCCCGCCGTGGTGCAGCGCCTCGATGAGGGATTTGTAGGCGTCCTTCAGCACCGTGTATTTGCCCACCACGGCCACGGTCACCTCGCCGTCCGGCTGCAGGCGGCGCCGGGCGATCTCGCGCCAACCGGTCAGGTCGGGCGCCGGCGCGTCGTCCATGCGGAAGTGGGCCAGCACCTCGGCGTCCAGCCCCTCGCGATGATAGTCGAGCGGCACGGCGTAGATGTCGGCCGAGTCCATGGCCTGGATGACCGCGCTTTCCCGCACATTGCAGAACAGGCCGATCTTGCGCTTCTCCTCCGGCGGGATCGGCTGTTCGCAACGGCACAACAGGATGTCGGGCTGGATGCCGATGGAGCGCAGCTCCTTAACCGAGTGCTGCGTCGGCTTGGTCTTCATCTCGCCGGCGGTCTTGATGAACGGCAGCAGGGTCAGGTGCACGAAGCAGCTCTGTCCGCGCGGCAGCTCCTGGCCCAGCTGGCGTATGGCCTCGAAGAAGGGCAGGCCCTCGATGTCACCCACCGTGCCGCCGATCTCGATCAGCACGAAGTCCACCGGCTCGCCATCGTCCGTCAGGGCCGGCGACAGGCAGAACTGCTTGATCTGGTCGGTGACGTGGGGGATCACCTGGACCGTCGCGCCCAGATAGTCCCCTCGCCGCTCCTTCTCGAGGATGGTCTGGTAGATGCGGCCTGTGGTGATGTTGTCCGACTTGGCGGCCGACACCCCGGTGAACCGCTCATAGTGCCCGAGATCGAGGTCGGTCTCGGCCCCGTCGTCGGTCACGAAGACCTCGCCGTGCTGATACGGGCTCATCGTGCCCGGATCGACGTTGAGATAAGGGTCCAGCTTGCGGAGGCGAACCCTGTAGCCGCGCGCTTGCAGGAGCGCGCCGAGGGCGGCGGAGGCGAGGCCTTTTCCCAGTGAGGAAACCACGCCGCCAGTGATGAACACGTAACGGGCCATGGGCGATCACCCTATCGCCGATTCGTCGGCGACGCTCTGGAGACTTTGCGGGCGGGAGAGGAAGGCGGGGATAAGCGCCCCGCCCATCCTTATTGCGCGGGCGCCGGCTGAGCCGGAGCGGGCTGGGCCGCCGGCGCGGCGACGACCGGCAAGCTGGCTTCCAGGTCCTGAAGCGTCGGCGCGGCCTGTTGCTGCGCCGGCGCCTGAGGCTGTCCGGCCGGCGGCTGGGGCGCCGTCTGCGGCGTGTCCATGGCGATCGAGCCCACGGCGTCGGCGTCCACGATGGAGCGGTCGGCCCGGCTCATGTTTCCGACAATGGTCAGCGCCAGGGCGCAGCTGAAGAACAGGATGCCCAGAATGGAGGTGGCGCGGGTCAGCAGGTTTCCTGCGCCGCGTGCGGTCATGAAGCCGGACGGTCCGCCGCCCATGCCCAAGGCGCCGCCCTCCGAGCGCTGCAGCAGGATGACCGCGGTCAGGGCGACCGAGATCAGGATCATGACGACGAGCAGGATGGTCTGGAGCATGGCCGCATTCATGTGTGGCGCGAAGGCGCGCCGATCAAGCGGCGGCCTCTAGCACCCGCTCCGGTCGAGCGGAAGGCCTCAGGCCGCGCGGATGATGCCCAGGAAGTCTTCGGCCTTCAGCGAGGCGCCCCCCACCAGGGCGCCGCCGACATCCTCCAGCGCCAGGATTTCGGCGGCGTTGGCTGGCTTGACCGAGCCACCGTAGAGAATGGCGACACCGCTCGCGCTTTCGCCGAACCGCTCGACCAGAGCCTGGCGGATGGCGCCGTGCACTTCGGCGATCTGCTCCAGCGTGGGCGTGCGGCCCGTGCCGATGGCCCAGACGGGTTCATAGGCCACGGCGAAGGGACGGCCCCGCAGGGTCTCGGGAAGCGAGCCCTCCACCTGGCGTCGCACGACGGCGACCGCCTCTCCCGCGTCGCGCTCCTCCAGGGTCTCGCCGACGCAGATGATCGGCTCCAGCCCTGCGCGCACGGCGGACGCCGCCTTGGCCGCCACGTCGGCGTCCGTCTCCCCGAAGCCCGCCCGCCGCTCGGAGTGGCCGAGGATCACCAGCCGCGCGCCGGCGTCCGTCAGCATCTCCGCCGAGACCGAGCCGGTGAAGGCGCCGGAAGATTCGGCGTGGCAATCCTGACCGCCCAGCTCCACCGCCCCGCCGCGTAACCGCCAGGCCGCCTGGGCGAGGAGGGTGAAGGGCGGGCACAACGCCACGCGGCAGTCCACGGGCTCGGCCTTGAGCGCCTGATCAAGGGCCTCCGCCTCGGCCAGCCCGGCCGCGAGGCCGTTCATCTTCCAATTGCCGACGATCAGCTTCACGGGACGTGTCATGGCGCCTGTCTAGGCGCCGCGGGCGGGGAAGCCAAGCGCTCGCTTGCGGCGGGGCATCGCGGAGCCCTATAGGGCGACGGGGCGCTGTTCGCCGTCGGGACCTGTCTGTCTGATGATCACCCTGTTTCGCAATTTCGCGCGCTCCAAGTGGGCCGTGGGCCTTCTGGTGCTGGTCGCCATCGGCCTCCTGGTCACCGGCGCGCAGATGGACATCTTCGCCAACCTCGGCCCGAAGAACGTGATCACGGCGGGCGACCGCAGCATCGACCCGCGCGAATTCGCCCTGGAGATCGAGCGGATCAAGGATCAGCAGCAGGAGCAGACCGGTCAGGCGGTCACCAACGAACAGCTGGTCGAGCGCAATCTCCACCTCCGGTTCCTGGAGCAGCGCACCCAGCAGCTGGGCTTCCTGGATTGGGCCTATCGGGTCGGCATCCGCCCGGGCAAGGAGCTGGTGCTCAAGCAGATCCGCCAGGTCCCGCGCTTCTTCAACCAGGTCACCGGGCAATTCGATCAGCAGCGCTATGAGTCCGAACTGGCGGCGATGAAGCTGACCCCGGCGCTCGTCGAACAGGACATCCGCGACCAGAGCGCGCTGCAGCACTATCTCTATGCCGTCGGCAACGGCGTCCGCGCGCCCCGCATCTACGGGGCCCTGGTGGCGGGCGCCGTGCTCCAGAGCCGGGACGGCCGCTGGTTCGAGGTGACCCAGGCCATGGTCGGCCAGGCGCCCGCTCCCACCGACGCCCAGCTTCAGGCCTTCCTCAACGAGAACGCCGAACAGCTGCGCCAGCCGGAGCGTCGCCAGGTCTCCGTCGTGGTTTTCACGCCCGAGCAGTCCAACGCCGCCATCAGCGAGGAGCGGATCGCCGAGCGCTTCCGCTTCCGCAAGGACGCCCTGTCGCAACCGGAGCGTCGCACCTTCGTCACCCTGACGGCCCCAAGCCGCGAGGCGGCCGAGCGGGTGGCCCAGGCGCTTCGCGCCGGGCAGGACCCCGCCGCCGCCGGCCGCACAGCCGGCATCCAGCCTCAGGCCTACGACGCGGTGCCGCGCGCGGCCGTCTCCGATCCCGCCGTGGCGGCCGCGGTCTTCGCTTTGCAGACGAACCAGGTTTCGCCCGTCGTCCAGGGCCGCGTCGGCTTCACCGTCGCCAAGCTGCTGGGCGTGTCGCCCGGCGCGGAGGCGACGCTGGACAGCGCGCGGGCGGCCATCGTCGACGAGCTGCGCCGCGAAGACCTGAAGGCCGCGACCTTCCAGCGGGTGCAGGATTTCGAGAAGGCTCGGCAGGCCGGACAAGGCTGGGCGCAGGCCGTGCAGTCCGTCGGCGCCCGTGTGCTTCAGCTGCCGCCCTTCGACGCCCAGGGCCAGACCTCGAGCGGCCAGCGCCTGAACGCTCCGCCGCAGCTGCTCGAGACCGCGTTCGGCCTCCCGCGCGGTGGTGAGAGCGAGGTCGTGGACGCCGGCCAGGGCCAGTACTTCACGCTCCGCGTCGACGAGGTGACCCCGGCCGCCCTGCCGCCGCTCCAGTCGATCCGCCCGCAGCTGGCCCAGGCCTGGACCGCGCGCGAGAACGCCCGTCGGCTCAGCGCCCGCGCCGAAGAGCTCGCGGGTCGCGTCCGCAACGGAGAAGACATCGCCGCCGTCGCGGCCTCGGCCGGCGCGACGCTTCGCACCGTCCAGGGCGTGCAGCAGAACCGTCAGGCGGCCGAGCAGCACGGTCCGGGCGTCCTCCAGGGTCTGTTCAGCGTCACCAAGGGCGCGGTCTTCGCCCAGCAGAACTCCAACACGGCCTTCGTCGTCGGCCGGGTCGACCAGGTGCGTCCGCCGGCGCCAACGGCCGCCGCCGAGATCGCCAACCGCGTCCGGCCGCAGATCGGCCAGGAACTGGGCCAGGCCCTCGCCCAGGGCGGCCTGGAAGGCGCGGCGCGCCGCACCAAGGCGCGCTATGACGTCGACCAGGCCCTGCTGGCGCTGGGTCTGCCCGCTCGCGGCCAGGCCGGCGCTCCGGCCGGGGCGCGATGAGCGCGGCTGAACCGGGGGCTTTCGCGCGATTTGTCGAGACCTGGTCGGCGGGGCGGCCCCAAGCGGTCGTCCGTCGGCTGGCCGATGATCTGGAGACCCCGGTCTCGGCCTTCCTGAAGGTCGGGCGCGGCCGGCCCTACGCCTTCCTTTTGGAGTCCGTGGAGGGCGGCGTCGTGAACGGCCGCTACTCCATCATCACCCGCGACCCGGACCTGGTCTGGCGCTGTCGGGGCGAGGCGGCGGAGCTGTCGCGAGACGGCGGGGCGAGCTTCGCGCCGGAGCCACGCCCCGCGCTCGAAAGCCTTAGAGCGCTGATCTCGGCGTCCAAGCTGGACTTGCCCCAGGGACTTCCGCCCATGGCCGCCGGCCTGTTTGGCGTGTTCGGCTATGACATGGTGCGGCTGCTGGAGCCCCTGGGCCCGGCCGGCGCGGATCCGCTCGCCCTGCCCGACGCGGTCCTGGCGCGACCCGGTCTGGTTGCGGTGTTCGACTCGGTCGCCCACGAGATCATCCTGACCGCGCCGGCCTATCCGGACGACAGCATGACGGCGGAGGCGGCCTGGATCGCCGCCCAAACGCGCCTTGACGTCTTCGAAGCCGATCTCCGCCGCCCCCTGCCCGCTCCGGTCGAGGTCGAGGAGGGCGAGGCGCCAAGCTTCGTCTCGCCGATCGACGAGGCCGCCTTCGCGGCCATGGTGACCAAGGCCAAGGACTACATCGCGGCGGGCGACATCTTCCAGGTGGTGCTGAGCCACCGCTTCGCCGCGCCGTGGAGCGCGGACCCGTTCGCCTTCTACCGGGCCCTGAGGCGGCAGAACCCTTCGCCCTACCTCTTCTTCCTGAACTTCGCCGATTTCCAGTTGGCGGGGTCCAGCCCCGAGATACTGGTGCGGCTGAAGGACGGGCGCGTGACCATCCGCCCGCTCGCCGGCACCCGCCCGCGCGGCGCCACCCCTGAGGCCGACGGCGCCCTGGAGGCCGAACTGCTGGCCGATCCCAAGGAGCGCGCCGAGCACCTGATGCTGCTGGACCTCGGCCGCAACGATGTCGGGCGCGTGTCCAAGCCGGGCTCCGTGCGGGTGACCGACAGCTTCACGGTCGAGCGCTACAGCCAGGTCATGCACATCGTGTCCAATGTCGAGGGCGAGGCCGACCCCCAACTGGACGCGGTGGACGCGCTGCTGGCCGCCCTACCCGCCGGCACCCTGTCGGGTGCTCCCAAGGTTCGCGCCATGGAGATCATCGACGAACTGGAGGGGCCGAAGCGCGGCGTCGGCTACGGCGGCGGCGTGGGCTATATCGCCTCGAACGGAGAGGCCGACATCTGCATCGTACTGCGGACCGCGCTCTTCGCCGACGCCCAGGCCTTCATCCAGGCGGGCGCCGGCGTGGTGGCCGACAGCGATCCGGCGGCGGAATATGCCGAGACCCGGCACAAGGCGCGGGCGGCCATGCGGGCGGCTGAGGACGCCTGGCGGTTCTCGACGGACGCCTAGCGGACTTCGACCGAGGCCGGGCTCAACTCGACGCCCGGTCCCACGATGATCGCTCCGGCCATGACCACGGCGGCCATGGCGGCGAAGGCCGCGGCCGCCAGCGCCCCCAGCGGAGGGGCCGCGATCGCGACAGGCTCCTGCAGAAGCGCCCGCGCCCTATGGATGGCGTCCATCTCGGTCATGCCGAAACGCTACACCCCGAACGCTTAAGGTCACGTTTCCCCGCCTCGCCTTGGCGCGGCCACGTCCCTCCCCTAGAAGCGCGCCATGATCCTGGTGATCGATAACTACGACAGCTTCACCTACAACCTCGTCCACTACCTCGCCGAGCTCGGGGCGGAGACGAAGGTGGTGCGCAACGACGACCTCACGGCCGCCGAGGCCTGGGCGTTGAAGCCCGAAGCCGTGCTCCTGTCGCCCGGTCCCTGCTCGCCCAACGAGGCCGGGATCTGCCTGGAGCTCATCGATTCGGCGCCGGAGGAGATGCCGATCCTGGGCGTCTGCCTGGGCCACCAGGCCATCGGCCAGGTCTTCGGCGGCGAGGTGGTGCGCGCCAAGTCCCTGATGCACGGCAAGACCTCGCCCATCGAGCATGAGGGGCGCAGCCTGTTCGCCGGCCTGCCATCTCCCTTCACCGCGACGCGGTATCACTCGCTGGCGGTCAGTCGATCGGGCCTGCCCGACACGCTGGAGGTAACCGCCTGGACCGCCGACGGCGAGATCATGGGCCTCCAGCACCACGCCCGACCGATCCACGGCGTCCAGTTCCATCCCGAGTCGATCGCGACGGAGCACGGCCACGCCATGCTCGCCACCTTCCTGGACATCGCCGGCGTGAAACGGCTGGCCGTCGTCTGATGGCCGACACGTTCAAGCCGCTGCTCGCCAAGCTCGTCAACGGCCGCGTGCTGTCGGAAGCGGAGGCGCACGACTTCTTCGCCGCCTGCCTGCGCGGCGAGCCCACGCCGGGTCAGGTCGCGGCCGCCGTCACCGCGCTCCGCATGCGGGGCGAGACGGTCGAGGAGATCGCCGCCTTCGCCCGCGCCATGCGCGAGGCGGCGCTGACGCTGGATCACGCCTACGACGTCGTCGACACCTGCGGCACCGGCGGTGACGGCCAGCACACCTTCAACATCTCGACGGCCGCCGCCCTGGTCCTCGCCGGCGCCGGGGTGAAGGTCGCCAAGCACGGCAACCGCGCGCTGAGCTCCAGGAGCGGCTCGTCGGACGTGCTGAGCGTGCTCGGCGTCAACCTCCAGGCCAGCCAGGCGCAGCAACGGCGCGCGCTGGACCAGGCCGGCATCTGCTTCCTGTTCGCCCCCGCCTACCACGGGGCCATGCGCCACGTCGGGCCTGTGCGGACTGAGATCGGCTTCCGGACGGTGTTCAACCTGCTCGGGCCGTTGTCCAATCCGGCCGGGGCCCGGCGGCAGGTGATGGGCGTCTACGATCCGCGCCTGCTGGAGCCCTTGGCTGAGGTGCTTGGGCGCCTTGGAGCGATCCACGCCTGGACGGTGCACGGTCGGGGGCTGGACGAGCTGACCACCACCGGCCCGACCGAGGTGGCCGAGTGGAAGGAGGGGTCGGTGCGCTGCTTCGAGGTGACGCCGGAGGAGGCGGGCCTGCCCCGCGCCTCCATTGCGGACCTGCGCGGCGGGGACGCCGAGGAGAACGCCGCGGCGCTTCGCCGCCTGCTGGACGGGGCGCCCGGCCCATATCGCGACATCGTGCTGCTGAACGCCGCCGCCGCCCTGATCGTCGGCGGCAAGGCGGGCACCCTGGCCGAGGGGGCCGCTCTCGCCAGCCAGGTGATCGACGACGGCCGCGCCGCCAGGGCGCTGGACGCCCTGGTCCGCGCCACCAACGAGCCTGTCGAGGTTTCCGAATGAGCCCTCAGTCAAAAGCCCTTCCCCTTGAGGGGGAAGGGTTGGGATGGGGTGGAGGCACACGGGCTGTAGGTTCGCGCTTGAGGCTTCGGAAGCCCCCCCGCCGCCTCCCCAGCTCATCACCGATGTCCTGCCACCACCCCCATCCCCAACCCTTCCCCCCTCGAGGGGGAAGGGAGTTCTGTGGCGACCCGCGAGCATGAGCGACATCCTCGACCGCATCGCCGCCTACAAGCGCGAGGATGTGACGCGTCGCAAGGCCGAGCGCCCCTTCGACGAGGTCGAGGCCGACGCGCTTGTTTCCGGAGCGCCGCGCGGCTTCACGGCGGCGCTGCGTCGCAAGGCCGAGCCCCGCCGTCCCGCCCTGATCGCCGAGATCAAGAAGGCCAGCCCGTCCAAAGGGTTGATCCGCGCCGACTTCGACCCGCCGATGCTGGCTCGCGCCTATGAGACCGGAGGCGCGGCCTGTCTTTCGGTGCTGACCGACGCGCCGAGTTTCCAGGGCGACGACGCCTATCTCCAAGCCGCCCGCAGCGCCGTCTCCCTCCCCTGTCTCCGCAAGGACTTCCTCGTCGATCCCTGGCAGGTGGCCGAGAGCCGGGCGCTGGGCGCCGACGCCGTCCTGATCATCCTGGCCATGGTCGATGATTCGCTGGCCGCCGATCTGCTGGCGGAGGCTCGTCGATTCGGCATGGACGCCCTAGTCGAGACCCACGATGAGGCCGAGATGGAGCGCGCCGCACGCCTGGGCGGCGAGCTGATCGGGGTCAACAACCGATCGCTCCGCACCTTCGAGGTGGACCTGGGGCTGACCGCCCGCCTCCTGCCGCTCGCCCCGCCCCACGCCCTGCTCGTCGCCGAGAGCGGCGTCTTCACGCCCGAAGATGTCGCCCAGGTCCTCTCCGCAGGCGCCCGCGCCATCCTCGTGGGCGAGAGCCTGATGCGGCAGGCCGATGTGGAAGAGGCGACCCGGACGCTCCTGACCCCCTAAGCCGCAGCCTTCTCCGCCGGATAGATCAACGTGTCTCTGCCGATAACGCGCGGGTCGAGGTCCAACGCTTCGCCGAGAACCTGACAGAGGACAGCCCAGGACAGGTCCTTTGTCACTCGGCCGCCTTCGGCCGCGAGCCGGCCAAAGTTCAGGATTGCAGCTTGCCTGGCCAGGTCACCGACCGTCTTCACCCCAGGTGGTAGGCGCCCTCGATCAAGTTTCGCCAGGACCAGACCCGCCGCCATGGCGAAGGCGGCGAGCCAGGCGAAAGCCTGCTGTTGAAGGACCAGTGAGGCCATGAACGACAGTGTTGCCGCCAGGATGCTCAACAGGCCACCTGTCATGAGCGGTCCGGTTTCATTGGGCGGAAGCCGCAGACCCGTCGCTCGGCTCAAACTGCGGAGGGTCGCATTCGGCCGCGCCAAGACCTCATTGCTCAGGAGAGTGCCGGGTCCGGTCGCCCGGGCCATGCCCTGCCGCATGAGCTCCCGACGCAGGCGGAAGAAGACCTTGCTTGTCGCACAAGACCCTTCGCGCTCAGGCAGTTTGGCGCTGATCACGTCATGGATCGCGCCGACGGAGTTCATGGAGGCCAGTTCGGCGTCCGTGAACCGCAGCCCGAACGCGGCCTCGATCAGGTCCTCTAGGCCCTCATCACCGACCAGGTTGAGCGAACGAGCGATCATGCCCGACCCTACCGCACCTGTCCGCCACCGTTAAGTTGACATTAGGCAAGAACACTTACAGAACATCCGCAGCGGTTCACGCCTTGTTCTGGAAGTCACCGGCCCATGCTCACGCGCAAACAGCACGAACTGCTGATGTTCATTCATCAGCGCATCCGTGAGACGGGGGTCTCCCCCTCCTTCGACGAGATGAAGGAGGCGTTGGATCTGGCCTCCAAGTCGGGCATCCACCGGCTGATCACGGCGCTGGAGGAGCGGGGCTTCATCCGGCGACTGGCGCACCGCGCGCGGGCGCTGGAGGTGGTCAAGCTGCCGGAGCAGGCGACGGCGTCCGCGCCGGCCAGGGGGCGTCAGCCGTTCAAGCCCGACGTGATCCAGGGCGGCGGCCGTGCGACCCCCGCCTTCGCATCGCCGGAACCGGCCAACGACGTGCGCGAACTGCCGTTGCTCGGCAAGATCGCCGCCGGCACGCCCATCGCGGCCATCGAGCACGAGCGCGAACGGCTGTCGGTGCCGGAGGCCATGCTCGGCGCGGGCGAGCACTATGTGCTGGAGATCGAGGGCGATTCCATGATCGAGGCCGGCATCCTTGACGGGGATCTGGTGGTCATCAGGAAGGCCGACAACGCCTCCACCGGCGAAATCGTCGTGGCTCTTGTCGAAGGTGAGGAGGCGACCCTCAAGCGGTTGAGGAAGCGCGGAAACTCCATCGCCCTGGAACCCGCCAACCGCAACTATGAGACCCGCATCTTCGGGCCTGATCAGGTTGAGGTTCAGGGCAAGCTGGTGGGCCTGATCCGCCGCTATCACTAGCTGAGCGGCCGGCGGCCGCTACGGGCTCCAGGGACGGTCGCCCCTCACCTCCGAGGCGGTGACGGCGCGCCACCCGCCGGGCGTCCGCCAAAGCTCCACCGCGCCCGTCTCGGCGTAGTCCACCGCGTCCAGCACCAGCCGGCCCTCACAGGCCGGCGGAAGAACGGACACGTGGGCCCTGACGCTGACGACGGGCGAGGCCTGGCACAGGGCCGATAGCTGCTCGGACGTCGGGCTGCGGCGGCCCCACCACAGGGCCATGGGCGCCGAGGCGCTCCAGCAGGCGAATCGCGAACAGGTCCAATCGTCGGAGGCGCCGGGGACCGCCTCCAGCCCTCTCCGACGCGACCATACGTCCACGCCGAACTGGCCGACGCCCGGCCGCAGCACGACGGCCTGGGCGCCGGCGCGGTAGGCCGCGTTCGCCCCGCCGTCGCCGATCCATACATCAGGCGGCGCGGCCCTGGGCCAGAGCAGCACGGCCAGCGCCAGGGGCGCGCCCAGCCACCGCAGCCGCCCGCGCCACAGGCAGACGAACAGCAGCCCCAGAAAGGCGATCGGCAGGGCGGCGGTCGGGGCGCTCGGGATGGTGCGGACGGCGTTCGGCAGGCCCGCCGTCCAGTGGCCGATCGCCAGCATGAGGTCCACGCCCAAGCCCGACAGCCACAGGAAGGGTCCGCCCAGCCCCAGGGGCTCCAACGCCGCGCCGACCGCTAACGCGGGCATCATCAGGAAGCTCGAGATCGGGGCGGTCAAGAGATTGGCCGCCAGCCCGAACACGGCCATGCGGTTGAAGTGCTGGATGGCGAAAGGCCCCGTCGCCACCCCCGCGACGAAGCTGGCCGCCACGGCCGCGAACACCCAGGCGCCGGATCTCTGTACGGCCTTGATCGCCCAGGGCGCGTTGATCTCGCGTGTTCGCGTCGGCCATATCTCGGCGAGCGCCACCAGGGCCGCCGTCGCGGCGAAGGACATCTGAAAGCCCGGAGTGACCACGGCCTCAGGCTGAAGCAGCAGCACGGCGAAGGCGGCGACCGCGAGGGCGTGCATGGTGATCGCCTGACGGTCCAGAAGAACGGCGATGAAGGCGATGGAGGCCGTGATCGCCGCTCGCTCGGCCGGCGGCGGCGCGCCGGATACGATCAGATAGGTCCAGCAGGCGAGAAGCCCCGCCCAGGCCGCGACCTTCTTGCCGCTGATCCGCAGGGCGAGCCATGGCCAGGCGGCAATCAACAGCCGGATGAGAAAGAAGGTGAAGCCGCCGACGATGACCATGTGCAGGCCGGAGATGGAGAGGATGTGGGCGAGCCCGGCATCGCGCATGGCGTCCAGGTCCTCGCGCCCCAGCCAGGTCTCGTGGCCGGTGACCATGGCCGCGGCGATCCCGCCGGTTCGGGGGCCCAGCCGCTCCACGATCCGCTCAGACAGGGCGAACCGCGTCGCGTTGACCCGCATCTGCACCCGCACGCGCCAGGGGGGCGGCGCCAGATCCGCGCCGCGCGTCTCGCCCAGCCCGAACAGCACCCCGCCCAGCCCCTGGAACCAGGCCACGCGCCCGAAGTCGTAGGCGCCAGGCGCGGCCGGCGCGGGCGGAGGGTTCAGCAAACCGAACAGCCGCACCGGTTCTCCAGGCCGCGGCGGTTCGCCCCGCACCGTCGCCCGCAGCCGCATCGGCGTGGCCTCGGGCGCAAGCCCCCGCACCCGGACGGGCGCCAGTATGATGCGATGGCCGCTCTCTCCGGGACTGTCGACGTCGATCACCCAGCCCTCCACAACCGTCGGCTCCGACAGGCTGGGAGCGATGGGCGCCGCCACGGCGTCCGACCTCAGCTTGGCGACGCACAGGCCCAGCGCGCCACAGGCCAGCAGCATCAGAGGCAGCGTCGCCAGCCTGGGCCAGTCGAGTCGCCGCGCCGCCTGCCAACCGGCGAGGGCCAGCACGGCCGCCAGCAACAGGGGCCAGAGCGGGGGCTCCTTCTTGAAGGCGAAATAGCAGGCGCAGCCGCCGCCGAAGGCGACGGGCGCCCACAGTCGCCACCGGAGCGTCTGAGCCGCCGCCTCCGCCGCCGCCCAAGCCCGCAGGCGCTCGGCGCGGCTGGGCAAGGCGGCGCCCTCCGCTATAAGGGCGGCCCGCATGGACCGGCCCGCAATGACATCCTCCCCTGTCGTCACCCGTTTCGCCCCCTCGCCCACAGGCTATCTGCATATCGGCGGCGCGAGAACCGCGTTGTTCAACTGGCTCTACGCGCGCGGACGCGGCGGCAAGTTCCTGGTGCGCGTCGAGGACACCGACCGCGAGCGCTCCACCGACGAGGCGGTCAAGGCCATCTTCGACGGTCTGTCCTGGCTGGAATTGTTCGCCGACGAAGAGCCGATCTTCCAGTTTTCGCGCGCTGATCGGCACCGGGAGGTGGTGAACCAGCTGCTGGAGACCGGCCACGCTTACCGGGACTTTCTCTCGGCCGAGGAGACGGAGGCGCTGCGCGAGGCCGCCAAGGCGGAAGGCCGCTCCTTCGTCTCGCCCTGGCGGGACCGGGAGCCGGCCGTCGACGACCTCTCCAAGCCGCACACCGTCCGCTTCCGTCGGCCGCTGGACCAGCCGGTGCTTGTGGCCGACGCGGTGCAGGGCGAGGTGCGGTGGGAATCCAGCGCACTCGACGACCTGGTGCTGCTGCGCTCCGACGGAGCGCCGACCTACAATCTCGCCGTGGTGGTGGACGACCACGACATGGGGGTCACGCACGTCATCCGGGGCGACGACCACCTCAACAACGCCGCGCGGCAGAGCCTGATCTACGACGCCCTGGGCTGGATGCGGCCGGTGTTCGCCCACATCCCCCTGATCCACGGTCCCGACGGCGCCAAGCTGTCGAAGCGGCACGGGGCCCAGGCGGTGCACGAATACGCGGCCATGGGCTATCTGCCTGAGGCCATGCGCAACTATCTGGCCCGTCTGGGCTGGGCCCACGGCGACGCCGAGCTGTTCAGCGACGAACAGGCGGTCGAGTGGTTCGATCTGGCGGGGGTCGGAAAGGCGCCGGCCCGCCTGGACTTCGACAAGCTGGCGCACGTGAACGCGCACTGGATCCGACTGGCCGGCGACGACCGCCTGGCCAAGCTGACCCTGGACGTCCATCTCGCCCGGGACCTGGCCTTGGAAGAGGGCGACGAGGCGCGGCTGACGCGCGCGATTCCCCTGGTCAAGGATCGGGCGAGAACGGTGCTGGAACTGGCCGATCAGACCGTCTTCGCGCTGAAGCGCCGCCCGCTGGCGCTGGACGAAAAGGCGCAGGGGCTGCTCTCCGGCGAGGCCGGGGAGCGTATCGGCCGTCTGCGCGATCGTCTGAGCCTGTTCGAGAGCTGGGACGTCTTCGCGCTCGAAGCCGAACTCAAGGCGTTCGCCGAGGAAGAGGGCGTGGGGTTCGGCAAGATCGGCCCCGCCGCGCGCGCCGCGCTGACGGCCGGCGCCCCCTCCCCCGACATTGCGCGAATCCTGGTCGCGCTCGGCCGGGAAGAGGCGCTTGGACGCTTGGATGATGCGCTGCAACGGAGTAGGTGAACGGTCATAAGGAACCTGCGCCGTCGCCTCCCCGCGCCGCCGCCAAGAACACAGGGGCTCAAATGACCGACTCCCCCAAGACCGCCTCGCTCAGCTACGGCGGCAAGACCGTGGACCTGCCGGTGTTGCAGGGCTCGACCGGGCCGAACGTCCTGGACATCCGCAAGCTGTACGCGGAGACGGACACCTTCACCTACGACCCGGGCTTCACCTCCACGGCCGCCTGCGAGTCGGGCCTGACCTTCATCGACGGCGACAAGGGCACGCTGCTGCACCGCGGCTATCCGATCGACCAGCTGGCGTCGCAGTCGAACTTCATCGAGGTGTGCCACCTCCTGCTGCGCGGCGAGCTGCCGAACGCCGAGGAGTACGAAGCCTTCGAGCGCGACATCACCATGCACACCATGCTGCATGCGCAGTTCGACCGCTTCTTCGAGGGCTTCCGCCGCGACGCCCACCCCATGGCCATCATGGTCGGCACGGTCGGGGCCCTGTCGGCCTTCTATCACGACAGCCTGAACATCCATGATCCGGTGCAGCGCAACATCTCGGCCATCCGTCTGATCGCCAAGATGCCCACCATCGCCGCTCGCGCCTTCAAATACTCCGTCGGCCAGCCGTTCGCGCACCCGCGCAACGACCTGAAGTATTCGGAAAACTTCCTGCGCATGTGCTTCGCGGTGCCGGCGGAGGACTATGTGGTGAACCCGGTGCTGGCCAAGGCCATGGACCGCATCTTCATCCTGCACGCCGACCACGAGCAGAACGCCTCGACCTCCACGGTCCGCCTCGCGGGTTCGTCGGGCGCCAACCCCTTCGCCTGCATCGCCGCGGGCATCGCCTGCCTCTGGGGCCCGTCGCACGGCGGCGCCAATGAGGAGGCGCTGAACATGCTGAAGGAAATCGGCCGTCCCGAGCACATCCCGGCCTTCATCGCCGGCGTGAAGGACAAGAAGTACAAGCTGATGGGCTTCGGCCACCGGGTCTACAAGAACTACGATCCCCGGGCCAAGGTCATGCAGGAAAGCGCCAACGAGGTGCTGGCCGCCGTCGGCGATCCGAACGACCCGCTGTTCCAGGTCGCCAAGGAACTGGAGCAGGTCGCGCTCAACGACGAATACTTCATCGAGCGCAAGCTGTACCCGAACGTGGACTTCTATTCGGGCATCACCCTGTCGGCGATGGGCTTCCCCACCACCATGTTCACCGTGCTGTTCGCGCTGGCCCGCACCGTGGGCTGGATCAGCCAGTGGCAGGAGATGATGGAGGATCCGAGCCAGAAGATCGGCCGGCCGCGTCAGCTCTACACCGGCCCGACGCAGCGGGACTACGTGCCGATCCACCAGCGCGGCTAGCCCGCGCGGACGCCCGTCCTGCGGCGCGGCGCCTGAGAGACGATCTCGACCCGGGTGACCGCGCCCCGCCCGGCGATGGCGTTGCAGGCCCGCAGCAGCGAGGCGGACAAGGCCGCCTCGTCCAGCCGCGTCCAGTCGTTGGCGATCACGAAGGGCGTGCGGTGCCCGGCCTTGATGAGGGCGTCGCGGAACCAGGGCTCCTTGGCGCGCATCTGTTCGGGCGTCTTGCCCGCGCCCAGGTGGAGCCGCAGCGACACGAAGACATAGTTCCGCACCCGGCCGTCGGCGATCACCGGCAGGCCGACCCCCGCCATGTTCAGGGAGGGCGGGGGCGCGGCGCCGCCCTTCGGCCCGGCGTGAGCCGTGGAGGCCTGGGCGGCGGCGAACGTGGCGGCGGCGAGGAGGGTGCGACGGTGCATGGCCGACCCATAGCCGAACGCGGTTAGCGGCAGGTTGCCGCAACGTCAGGGATGCGCCCAGCCCGTGCGGTGCAGCTCCAGGGGCTTGCGGAGATGCCGGACCAGCATGCCGGTCCCGGTCGTCGCCTGTCCGATGGCGGTCAGCCGCAGCCGAACCCGTTCGGCCTCCCGCTTCAGCGCCGCTTCGGCGCGGGCGGGCGCGGTGAAGACGATCTCGTAATCGTCTCCGCCGGTGGCGAGCGTCGTCAAGGCCGCCACCGGGTCCGGCCGGGCGTCCAGCCAGGTATGGCCCGCGGCGGACAGGGGCATGCGCTCCAGGTCGATCTCCAGCCCCACGCCCCCGGCCTCGCCGATATGGCCGGCGTCGGCGATCAGGCCGTCGGAAACGTCGGCGCTGGCTGAAGCGTGCTCCCGGACGACCATGGCGAACTCGACCCGGGGGGACGGCATGCGATAGTGGGCGATCAGCGTCGATAGCCGTTCGGGCTCGAGCCTCAGCAGCCCCTTGGCCGCCTGTAGGCCGAGCCAGCCGTCGCCGATCGAGCCGGTGACGAACAGCAGGTCGCCGGGTCTGGCGCCGACCCGCCCCACAGTGCGGCCCTTGGGCGTCCAGCCCAGGGCGGTGAGAGAAAAGGTGGCGGGTCCTGAGGTCGAGACCGTGTCGCCGCCGAGCAGCTGCACGCCGAAGCGGATCTGATCCGCCTTCAGCCCCTCGGCGAAGGCCTTGCGCTCCTCCCAACCGCACCGGCCGCTCCAGGCGGTCATCAGCAGATAGCCGAACGGCTCGGCGCCCTTCGCGGCGAGGTCCGACAGGTTGGCGCGAAGGAGTTTCCTCGCCACCGTGTCCAGCGGATCGTCGGCCAGGAAGTGCACGCCCTCGATCAGGGCGTCCTTGGTCAGGACGAGGTCGTATCCGGGCCGGGTGGGGAGCACCGCCACATCGTCCAGCAGCCCCCTGCCCCATTCGGGATGGGCGAGCGGAGCGAACAACTCGCGGATGGTCTGAAACTCGCCGGGGCGATCAGCCACGATGATCCCGCGCGACGCCGTCGAGGCAGGCGTTGACGAACTTGGCCTCGGCCTCGTCGAAGAAGGCCTTGGCCAGCTCGACATACTCGTCGATCACGATCTCCTTGGGCACGTCCGTCCTCCGGATCAGCTCCCAGGCTCCGGCGCGAAGCAGGGCGCGCACGGTCGAGTCCAGCCGCTCCAGCCGCCAGTTGGAGGCGAGCCGCGCCTTGACGGCCGGATCGATCAGCTGCTGCTCGGTCACCACCCCGCGCACGATGTCGGCGAAATAGAGCTCGTCGGCCTCGGCCAGCGTCTGGCCGTCGATGTCTCCGTCGAACCGATGGTTCAGCCATTCCGTGATGACCGTCTCCACCCCCTCCCCGCCCAGATCGAGCTGATAGAGCGCCTGGACGGCGGCCAGGCGGGCCACGGTGCGGGCGCGGCGCTGGCGGGCGGTCAGGGGCGTATCGCCGCGCTGGCTTTCGACCTCGCTGAGCTGGGCCAGGACCGAGGCGAGGCTGTTCGGTTCAGTCACGACGCCAATCCTCCTCGCAGACGCTTCTTCAGATCGATGAGGTCCAGGCAGGCGCGGGCGGCGAAGCCGCCCTTGTCGCCTTCCGACATTCGCGCGCGGGCCCAGGCCTGATCCTCGTCCTCGGTCGTCAGTATGCCGTTGCCGATGGCCAGGCCCTTCAAGCCAAGCTGCATCAGGCCGGCGGCCGACTGATCGGCGACGATCTCGAAATGGTAGGTTTCGCCGCGGATCACCGCGCCGAGCGCGACATAGCCGTCGTAGCGCGGCGCGGTGGGGAAGCGTCCCGCCTCCTCGGCCAGGGCGATGGCGGTCGGGATCTCCAGGGCGCCCGGCACGGTGACCACGGCGACCTCTGCGCCGCGCGCCTTCAGCGCGTCGATCGCGCCCTCCAGCAGGGCGTCGGCGAGGTCGTCATAGAAGCGCGCCTCGACGACGAGAACGCGGGTGGGCTCGGTTACGATGGGTCTTCTCCGTCCCCAGAAGTGTCCATGTCGCGCCAGCCGACGATGCGAAGGCCGTAGCCCTCCAGCGCGGTCGGCTCCGGCCGCGAGGAGCTCATCACGATCATGTCGCGAACGCCGAGGTCCAGCAGGATCTGGGCGCCCACGCCATAGGCTCGAAGCGAGCGGTCGGCGGCGACCGGCTTATCCACCTGAGCCAGCCGTTCCGCCAGCCCCTGCAGCGCCGGATCGCGCAGGAAGACGACGACGCCCGCGCCGGGGTGCTCGCTGATCGTCTTCAGGGCCCGGGGGATGTAGTTCTGCCGCGCCTCGACATGGCCGAGCAGGTCGGCGGCGAAATCGACCTGGTGCATGCGCACGAGAGTGGGCTTGATCGGGTCGATCCGCCCATGAACCAGCGCCACGTGCTCCGCGCCTTCGATCGTGTTCCGGTAGAGGACGAGGCGGAATGGCCCGCCGTGGGCGCTCTCGAACGGCGTCTCCAGCACCCGCTCCACGAACCGCTCGGTGCGGCGGCGATAGGCGATCAGGTCGGCGATGGTGCCGATCTTCAGTCCGTGCAACTGGGCGAAGGCGACCAGGTCCGGCATGCGGGCCATGGTCCCGTCGTCGTTCATGATCTCGCAGATCACGCCGGCTGGCGTCAGGCCCGCCATGCGGCTGATGTCAACCGCCGCCTCCGTGTGCCCGGTGCGGACCAGGACGCCGCCTTCGCGAGCGACGAGGGGAAAGACATGCCCCGGCGAGACGATGTCGTCCGCCCCCCGATTGGGGTCCACCGCCACCTGGATGGTGCGGGCGCGGTCGGCCGCGCTGATGCCCGTGGTGACCCCCTCGCGGGCTTCGATGGAGACGGTGAAGGCGGTGCCCATGCCGGCGCGGTTCTCGGCGGCCATCGGCGGCAGTCGCAGGCTCCGGGCGCGCTCCGGGGTGATGGCCAGGCAGATCAGGCCGCGCGCGTGCTTGGCCATGAAGTTGATCTGGTCGGGCGTGGCGAACTGGGCCGGAATGATGACGTCGCCCTCGTTCTCACGATCCTCGGCGTCCACCAGGATGTAGGGACGGCCGTTGCGGGCGTCCTCAAGAATGTCTTCGATCGGACTGATCGGGCTGTCGTTCATGTTTGCGGCCAGCTGCATCACGCCGTCTCCTGCCACCGCGCGAGGTATCGCGCCAGCATGTCGATCTCCAGATTGACGGCGTCGCCGGGCTGGAGCCGCCCCAGCGTGGTGTGGGTCCAGGTGTGCGGGATGATGTTCACGCCGAAACGCCGCCCGTCGACCGCATTCACGGTCAGCGACACGCCGTCCACGGTGATGGAGCCCTTGGGCGCGATGAAGCGGTGCAGGGGCTCGGGAGCCTCGACCTCGATGCGGCGGGAGCCGCCCTCCGGCGCGATCGAGACAATGCGCCCAAGTCCGTCGACATGGCCCGAAACGATGTGCCCCCCAAGTTCTTCGCCGAGCTTCGCCGCGCGCTCCAGATTGACCGGATCGCCCTCGTTCCACGCGCCGAGGGTGGTCTTCGACAGGGTCTCGCCAGAGACTTCCACGGCAAACCAGCCGGGGCCCTTCTCCGTAACCGTCAGGCAGCAACCGGCGTGGCTGACGGAGGCGCCGAGGTCGATGCCGGCGGTGTCCCAGGCCGTTTCGATCTCATAGCGCCGGTCGCGCTCGGTCTGCTCGACCTTCCTGATGCGGCCTATGTCGGTGACGATGCCGGTGAACATCAGCGGATCGCTTCGTAGCGCTCCCAAAGGTCGTCGCCGACGGGTTCGGCGGACAGGCGCCGGAACTTGGGAGCGTCGGCCAGCTTTGCAAGGGCCAGAGCGGCCACGCAGGGCCGCCCCTCGGCTCCCAGCAGGATCGGTGCGCGGAACCACTCCACCCGGTCGACGAGCCCCGCGCGGATGAAGGAGGCCGCCACCTCGCCTCCGCCTTCGATCATTAATGAACGGATGGCGCGCGCGCCGAGTGTCTGGAGGACATCGGCGGGGGCGGGCCGGCCGCCGGGGAGCTGAATGACCTCGGCCTGGCCGACCGGATGTGCTTCGGCGGCGGTGAAGATAAGGGTGTTGCCGGACGCGACCTGTGAGGTCGGCGGTGTGCGCAGCCGCGAGTCGAGGATGACGCGAAGGGGGCGTCTAGTTGAGCCCTCCCCCTCGGGGGAGGGTTGGGTGGGGGTGGAGCCACTGCGCTCACCCGGATGGGCGCTTGAGGCGCCGCCGCCTCCTGAGCCAGTCCCTGGACCGACTGCCGCCACCCCATCCCCCGACCCCGTCCCCATCGAGGGGAAGGGGAGCCGCACCGTCAGCGCCGGATCGTCCGCCAGAACCGTGCCCACCCCCACCAGAATGGCGTCGTGCTCCGCCCGCAGGCGATGGCCCGCCGTCCGCGCCGCCTGGCCGGTGATCCACTTCGATTCGCCCGCCGCGGTGGCGATCCGCCCGTCCAGGGACGTCGCGAGCTTCAGGGTGACCCTCGGCCGCATCAGCGGGTCTCGTCCAGGCCCTCGTCGCCCAGGAATTTGGCGAAGTCGCCCGTGTGCCGGAAGTCCTTGTAGACCGAGGCGTAGCGGACATAGGCCACCTCATCGACCGACTTCAGCGCCTTCATGATGAAGTCGCCGACGACGCTTGAGGGGATCTCCGTCTCGCCGAGGCTTTCCAGCTGGCGCGTGATGCGGCTGACCAGTTGCTCGACCTGTTCGGGCTGGACCGGCCGCTTGCGCAGGGCGACCGCCAAAGACCGCTCCAGCTTGTCGCGATCGAAGGGGGTGCGGCGGCCGTTGCGCTTCAGGATCACCAGCTCGCGCAGCTGCACCCGTTCGAAGGTGGTGAACCGCCCCGAACACTGCGGGCAGGAGCGCCGCCGTCGGATGGCCGCGCCGTCGTCGGACGGGCGGCTGTCCTTCACCTGGGTGTCCTGATTTCCGCAGAAGGGGCACTTCATCAGCGGCTTATCCGTAGATCGGGAAGCGGGAGGTGAGCTGCCTGACCTCGCCAGCCACGCGCTCGACCACGGCCCGGTCGGCGGCGTCCCCGCCCGCCATGGACTCGACCACATCGGCGATCCAGCGGCCGACCTGCTGGAACTCGCCCACGCCGAAGCCTCGGGTGGTGCCCGCCGGCGTTCCCAGCCGGATGCCGGACGTCACGGTGAAGGGCGCCGTGTCGAACGGGACGCCGTTCTTGTTGCAGGTGATCAGGGCGTGCTCCAGTTCGCGCTCGGTCGCCTTGCCGGTCACGCCCTTGGGCCGCAGGTCCACGAGCATGACGTGGCTGTCGGTGCCGCCCGACACGATCTTCAGCCCCCGCTCCATCAGCACGGCCGCCAGGGCGCGCGCGTTCTCCACCACCTGGGCGGCGTAGATCTTGAACTCGGGCTTCAGCGCCTCGCCGAAGGCCACGGCCTTCGCCGCGATCACATGCTCCAGCGGTCCGCCCTGGAGGCCGGGGAAGACGGCCGAGTTGATCTTCTTGCCGAGCTCGACGTCGTTGGACAGGATCAGCCCACCGCGAGGCCCCCGCAGCGTCTTGTGGGTGGTGGTGGTCACCACATGCGCGTGCGGGACGGGGTTGGGATAGAGGCCCCCAGCCACGAGCCCGGCGTAATGGGCCATGTCGACCATCAGATAGGCGCCCACCCCATCGGCGATCTGGCGGAAGCGGGCGAAGTCGATGTGCCGTGAATAGGCCGAGGCGCCGGCGATAATGACCTTGGGCTTCTCGGTCTCGGCCATGTGCTGGACGTGGTCGTAGTCGATCAGGTGATCCTCTTCCCGCACCTTATAGGTGACGGGCCGAAACCACTTGCCGGACTGGTTTGCGGGCGAGCCGTGGGTCAGGTGCCCGCCGGCCGCCAGATCCATCCCGAGGAAGGTGTCGCCCGGCTGCATCAGGCTCATGAACACCGCCTGGTTGGCCTGGGCGCCGGAGTGCGGCTGGACATTGGCGAAGGCGGCGCCGAACAGGGCCTTGGCCCGCTCGCGCGCGATGTCCTCCACCACGTCCACGAACTCGCAACCGCCATAGTAGCGGCGGCCGGGATAGCCCTCGGCGTACTTGTTGGTCAGGACCGACCCCTGCGCCTCCAGCACCGCCCGAGAGACGATGTTCTCCGACGCGATCAGCTCGATCTGCTCCTGCTGCCGCTTCAGCTCACCCTCGATGCCGCCGAACACGTCGGGATCGGCCTGGGCGAGCGACTGGCTGAAGAAGGAGGTCGGTGCGGTCACTGGGAAGCTCTAGGCTTGAGGCGGGGCTAGGCGCCTGTTCTAGGCCCCCGCCCCCGTCACCACAACATCTAGGGGGTGCGCTGCGCCAGCGCCCGCTTCAGCTTGGCGATCGCCACCCGCTCCAGTCCGCGCGGCTCCGCAGCCGGGCCCAGGGCGGAGACCTCCACGCCGGTGGCTACATGGACCGCCGAGCATTTCAGATAGACCCCGTTGCGGGTGAACTCGACGATGACTTCGCCGAGCTCGCGATCCGGGCCCAAGGCGACTACGCCGCCGCCGGTTGGCGAGCCACGTTGCAGTGGGTCCACAGCGCGTCCATGGCCTCGACCAGCTGGTCCATCATGGCGTCGGTGTGATCCGGCGAAGGAGTGAAGCGCAGGCGCTCGGTGCCCTTGGGCACGGTCGGATAGTTGATCGGCTGGACATAGACGCCGTGGTCTTCCAGCAGCAGGTCCGAGATCATCTTGGTGTGGACCGGGTCGCCGACGAACACCGGCACGATGTGGCTCTCGCTGGGCATCACCGGAATGCCGGCGGCGGCGAAGCGGGCCTTCAGCGTCGCCGCCCGCTCCTGATGCGCGGCGCGGAGCTCGGGATGCGCCTTCAGGTGACGGACGGAGGCGAGCGCGCCCGCCGTCAGCGCCGGGGGCAGGCTGGTGGTGAAGATGAAGCCGGAAGCCCAGGAGCGCACCGCGTCCACGATCAGGTGGTCGGCCGCGATATAGCCTCCCATCACCCCGACCGCCTTGCCGAGCGTGCATTCGATGATGTCGATGTCGGCCAGCACGCCGTCCCGCTCGGCCACGCCCGCGCCGGTGGCGCCATACAGGCCGACGGCGTGGACCTCGTCGAGATAGGTCAGGGCGCCGTATCTGCGGGCCAGAGCGATCGTGCCTTTCAGGTCGGCGATGTCGCCGTCCATGGAATAGACGCTCTCGAAGGCGATCAGCTTGGGCGAGTCAGCCGGCGCGGACGCCAGCAACGCCTCCAGATGCTCCAGGTCGTTGTGGGCGAAGATGTGCCGCTCGCAGCCGCCGTTGCGGATGCCGGCGATCATGGAGGCGTGGTTCAGGCTGTCGGAAAAGACGATCAGTCCCGGCAGGATGCGCTGCAGCGTCGTCAGCGTCGCCTCATTGGCCACATAGCCGGAGGTGAACAGCAGCGCCGCCTCCTTCTGGTGCCAGGAGGCGCAT
>Ga0196964_10000470_pt1 | contig 24819 bp, 16 predicted proteins | sample S1_10metaG_FD_148615 | JGI IMG/M metagenome (GOLD analysis project Ga0196964, IMG submission 148615) | Soil microbial communities from Anza Borrego desert, Southern California, United States - S1_10 | ecosystem: Environmental > Terrestrial > Soil > Desert | place: USA: California | collected... | reverse complement strand
TCATCGCGACGGCATGGATTTGGATTTAGCCTTCTGCTGATGTTCGTGATCCTGCCGGCAACAGGGCTGCTTGGAATCCTCTGGCTGATCACAAGACAGTCTGTAGTCGGAAGCGCTCTGGCACTCATTTGGTGCGGGGTAGTATCACTGATAATTGTTGCCGGTATTGCGGGCTGGCTGACTTCCGATAAAGTTCTGGACAGAGAGGACTATAATGGCAGCTATGTAATAGACCGGGACTTCTTTCCGGGAAAGGATGCAGACTGGCAGTATAACCATTTCGGGTTTGAGATCAGGAAGAATGACTCTATTTACTTCCACAGGACGGAAGGGGAGCGTATCGTCAAAACATGGAAAGGAACGGTAAAGACTACGACAACGTATCGATCTGCCCGGCTGATCGTTGAAATGGACACTCCGGCGCATCATATAGTTGCCTTCAATCCTACACCACCTTTAGATCTGCCTGGCTTTTATCTTGTCTTTTCGTCACGGGTATACCGCAACATGTTCTTCCGGAAGGGGAGGTGGAAGCCTCTGACGGAACAGTAAGCCAGCAGTTGTTTTGTACGGACGAGCGGATCATTGCCCTTCCCCGCGGAGCCTTCCTTGTATTATTGTGGCCTTATCTCTAACTTTCCCTTCAGGTCTTATCTTACCTGTATCCTTATGTTCGGCATCAGACATATCAAATTCGACGCGATGACCTATGTGCTGCACTACAGCAATGGGCATATCAAAAGAGAAGGACGCGGACTGTCCTTCTTCTATTTTGCACCTTCCAGCTCTATCGTCGCCATTCCGATGGGTAGCAACGATCTTCCTTTCATCTTCAGTGAGACAACCAGCGACTACCAGTCGGTGACGATCCAGGGACAGGTAAGCTACAAGGTAGGCGACCCGAGGGTATTGGCTGATGTGCTGGATTTTACCGTAGGGGATAACGGGCTTTACAAGAAGAATGATATTGAGAAGCTTAACCAGCGGATCATTAACGAGGCCCAGACGGCAGTGTCTTCATTCATACATGGCATCGGGCTCAAGGAAGCGATTCGCTCCGCGAAAGTGATGGAGGAGCGGATCCTGGACGGACTGCGCAGCTCCAGGGCGGTAGGAATGCTGGGTATAGAGATCCTGGGTGTGAATATCCTTGCGGTGCAGGCCAGTCCGGAAATGGCAAGAGCCCTGGAAACGGAGACCCGCGAGCGGCTGCAGCAGGAAGCGGACCAGGCGATCTATGAGCGGCGCAACTTTGCCGTGGAGCAGGAGCGCAAGATCCGCGAATCAGAGCTGAACACGGAGATTGCGGTGGAGGAAAAGCAAAAGCAGATCGCAGAGAAAAAGATGGAGTCGGAAGTGCAGAAAGCCGAGAACGACCGGAAGCTCCGCGAAATGCGGCTGGCAGCGGATATTGCCGCCGAGAACAGCCGGAAGGACCTCATTGCGCAGAAGACAGCCAATGACCGTAAGGAAGCTGAAACGGTGGGCTATATAACTGAGACGACGCTCAAGCCTTATAAGGAAATGGACTGGAAGCTGCTCACAGCGCTGAGCAACAATCCGGATCCCCGCTTCAATATATCACTTGCCTTCCGCGAGTTGGCTGAGAATGCGTCCAAGATCGGTAGTCTTAACATCAGCCCGGACCTGCTGGACGCCATCCTCTCCCCGAAGACGCAAGAACAGAAATGACGCCTGATTATGCCATAATCGTCAGGAACAAAACCCGGCTGGAGTCTCTGATAGAACGGTTCAACACACGGGCGCAGGCCAAGTTCTATATAGAGCGGCAGGGGGGCGATTTCGCTATGTATGAAGAAGAACACGAAGTGTTTTATTCTTCTTTACATACGGTGCAAACCAGCCTTAGCGCGATCATGAAGCATAAGATTGTGGATCGGACGTTTCTGCCTTCTTACATCTTTTCTGAAAAGAACCTGGTCGTGGTTATTGGTCAGGATGGTCTGGTTGCCAATACCGCCAAATACTCCCGGGGTCTGCCCATGATCGCTGTCAACCCTGACCGCTCCCGCTACGACGGTATCCTGCTTCCTTTCGATCCCGGAAATGTCACTGCCGGAGTTACCTTGGTACTTTCCGGCAGCTACCCTGCCCGGACCGTGCGCTTTGCGGAAGCCAGGCTGAACGACGGGCAGCGCCTGCTGGCCTTTAATGACCTGTTCATCGGACCTTCGTCCCATGTCTCTGCCCGCTACCGGATCACCTATGGCAGCCACACTGAAAATCAATCGTCCAGTGGCATCATCGTATCAACACAGGCTGGATCAACAGGATGGTTGAGCTCCATATTCAACATGGCATATGGGGTCACCGGTATATTTGAGAAAAAGCGGGCGATGAAAAAGCCGAATCTCGCTGAAGACGAGCTTCTGTTTGCCGTGCGTGAGCCATTCAGAAGCGTCACAACCGAAACCGGCATCACAGCCGGCCTGATCCGGCCGGATCAGGTGCTGACCATAGAGTCGCTGATGCCGCTGAACGGTGTGATATTCAGTGATGGCGTTGAGACAGACTTTCTGAAGTTCAACAGTGGTGCAGTAGCGAAGGTGGGAATTGCCCGGGAAACGGCACAGTTGGTGCTCAACAAAACGGGTAAACCGTCTGTTCGTTGAAGTGGTGTTTTCTCTTCTTTTTTACTTCTAACCGGAACATTTACCGCCTAGGGACCGTTTAGGAGCCATGTTCCGACAAGGTCTTTTGCTTTTATTGCAATTCACTGATGCTCAGGGGCTCGTTATTTCTGGTTTTATTGTCGTCAATTGTTATCAAACTAGTTTTTGTACACTTCTTTGGCGGCGCCCTCATTTAATGGCAGCTTTTTTGCTTTGAGGAAATAGCTGAGTTTCTCCGCCGTTTTAACATTTGCTTCTGTGGAAAGGGGCGGCAATCGGCGTCCTTATATTTGTCACATTTAAAATTACTTATGAGATATCTCGTACTGTTCTTGGTCTTGCTGCTGTCACCCCGCCTCCTTTCCGCCCAGGAAAAAGGCGAGCCTTACGCCTCCGATTGGAAAAGAGCTGATTCGCTCATGAACAAGGGCTTGCCCGAATCGGCAGCGAAGATCGCCAGGTCGGTATATGACCGGGCGAAAGCGAAGGGACAGCAGGTGCAAATGATCAAGGCTCAGCTCTACCTGATGAACTCAGACTTCCAGCGAAGCGAGACGGCGCATGTGGATGCCATCCGGCAGGCAGAGGAGAACATTTCCGCCACCAGCTTTCCCGAACAGGCTATCTGGCAGAACATTGCCGCGCAGCTTTACTGGACTTATTACCAGCAGCACCGCTACGAGATCCTGCAGCGCACGAGGGTCAACGCGGGTGTCAGCATTGGAGATTTCCGCCAATGGGATGCCGCCCGCTTCTTTGAACGCATCTCGGGCTTATACCAGGCTTCCATCCGCAGGGCGGAAGATCTGGAACAGATACCAATCGCGAACTACGACCCGATCCTGGTAAAAGGACAGCATACCCGCAACCTGCGCCCCAGTCTCTTTGATTTCCTCGCTTTCCGGGCACTGGAATTCTATACCAATAACGAAAGGGATGTAATCCGTCCCGCCTTTCATTTTGTGATGAATGATCCGCGGGCTTTCGCTCCTGCTGCCGAATTTATAAGCGTCAGGTTCGAGTCGGCGGACACCGCTTCGCTGCAGTGGCAGGCACTGAAGCTCTACCAGCGCATCCTGGGACGTCACCTGGACGATGCCGTAAAAGACCCCCTGATCGATGCGGATCTGTCCCGGCTTTCATTCGCCTACAACCAGTCAATGCTGCCCAATAAGACGGAGCTTTACAAGACGGCGCTGGAGCGTATAGAAAGAGATCATAGTAATAACCCCGTTGCCGCCATGGCTTCCCTGCGTATTGCGCAGCTGATGCTGGGAACGGAGCGTACCAGAATGGATTATGACCAGCCATTGGGCGAAATGGAGAAAAAGGCTATACCCTATGCCGCCATTCGCCAGAGACTGGAAGCGATCATAAAAAGGCATCCGGGCAGTGAAGGAGCCGCCGCCGCCGAGCAGTTGCTCTACCAGATATTGTCACAGGATCTGAACCTTACAGCAGAAGAGGTGGTGCTGCCTGATGAACCGTTCCGGATCCTGATCAACTACAGAAATGTGCCCCGGTCTTATATGCGCCTGATCCGCCTGGACAATAGTGATATGAAATGGGGCCCGGGTTACCATGGATATACTGACGAAGACAACCGGGAGCTGCTGGGCAAACCTCATTTCAGGGAATGGCAGACGGAGCTGCCGGCCTCCGGCGATTATGAAAGGCACAGCACCGAGGTCAAGATCGATGCGCTGCCTACCGGTACCTATGCGGCCCTGATCAGCAGCAAACCTTCTTTTGACAGGGATGATAATATCCTGAGCTATGTGGTCTTCCAGGTATCACGGCTCAGCGCGGTGCAGGGTACCGGACAGGGATTTGTACTGGACAGGAAAACCGGCAGGCCTATAGGCGATGTGGCTGTCGATTTCCTGTCCAGCAGGTATAACCCCGGCAGCAGGAATTACAGCATGCAAAGGACCGGCAGCACCAGCTCTTCGGCAGATGGTAAGTTTATTTACAGGAAGGGAAAGGAGGCTGACAATGCCATCAGGCTGCGCTCGGGCAAAGACTCGGTGCTGCTGCCCGGCTTTTTTACCAACGAGGTGAGCACACCAGACCTGCAGGCAACGACCCATACCTTTTTCTTCACCGACCGGTCTATCTACCGACCCGGGCAGACCATTCATTTCAAAGGGATCATGGTGAGCAGGAAGAACGGCGGAAAGAACACGGAGGTGATCCCGAACAGGAGCACCGAAGTGATCTTTTATGATGTCAACGGCGAAAAAATAACCAGCGCCAGTTATGTCACCAATGAGTTTGGCTCTTTCTCCGGCAGCTTTGTTGCTCCGGAGGGCAGGCTGACCGGTAACATGCGTATCGCCAACAACAGCGGTAACGCTAACTTTTCGGTAGAGGAATATAAGCGCCCGAAGTTCTCCGTCAGCTTCGACACCCTGAAGGAGGCTTACAGTCTGAATGAAACCATCACCCTGAAAGGGAAAGCGGCCGCTTTTGCCGGCAATAACCTGGGAGGTGCTACTGTTGCTTACAGGGTGGTGCGCAATACCCGTTATCCTTACTGGTGGATGGCGTCACGGTGGGGATTCCCCAGGAGCCCACAGATGGAGATCGCCCAGGGTACCGTCACGACCGACAATGATGGCAACTTTATTGTTGCTTTCAAGGCAATACCCGACGAGTCCGTGTCCCCCGAGTCGCTCCCGGTTTTTACTTACACAATTTCTGCAGATGTGACGGATATCAACGGAGAGACCCGTAGCGGCAGCACAATGGTCAGCGCCGGCTATACCTCACTGCAGCTTTCGATCAACATCCCCGACCGTGCAACCCCCCAGGAACTGGATTCAATAAGCATCCTGTCTATGAACCTAAATGACCGGCATGTACCTTCTGAGCTGCAGCTCAGAATATCCAGGCTAAGGGCGCCTGACAGGATGCTTCGCAAAAGGGTCTGGAGCGTACCCGACCAGTTCATCATCGATTCGGTGAGCTTTAAGAAAGACTTCCCGAATGACGCCTATAAGGACGAGGACAACCATATGAAGTGGCCGCTTGAACATACGGTGCTGGAACGCAGCTTCAGGTCTGCACCAGAGGGACTAGTCACCATACCCGCCAATACCTGGAACCGTAATGGCTGGTACCTGCTGGAAGTTTCGGCAACGGACAAAAACGGAAAAAAGATCACGGAGCGCAGGTACGTGCAGGTCTGGAGTCCGGCGCAGGAGGGGATCATACGTGAGCCGTTGCTGGTGGTGCCTGCATCTCAGAGCAGGGAACCGGGCAGCGAAGCGGTGGTGCATGCCGTGAGCGGATATGATGAGCTCAACCTGATGCGGCAGGTACTGACTATGGACCATAAAGCGGTTGTCACACAGGTAAACTACAGCGGAAGACCTGCCGTCTGGTCGAGGAATATTACAGGAGCTGACCGTGGGGGAGTGCTGGTGCACTACATAACGGTGAAAGAAAACCGTGTCTATAATCAGCAGGCGTTTATCAATGTACCCTGGACGAATAAAGAACTGAACATCAGCTGGGAGACACACCGTGACCGCCTGCAGCCTGGTGCGCAGGAGACCTGGACAATGGTGGTTCGAGGCAATAAAAAGGAAAAGATTGCAGCGGAGATGGTGGCGGCCCTTTACGACGCCTCCCTGGATGTTTTCCGTCCCCATCAGTGGCAGCTGTTCAGCCTACTGCCACAGATCTCGATGCATACGAGCTGGCAGGGGCTGGGCTTCGGCCAGCAGCCCGGCAGCCAGCTTTCCTATACCCGCCGGCCCGAGTACCGCAGCATACACAGGACATATGACCGGCTCCGCCTGGCAGTGGATCATGGAGGGGGAGAACATGTAGCGTTTGATATGATGCGCCGGGTGGCAACGGGTAATATGAAACTGCAGACTGCGGATGTCGCCGTGGCGGAAGCAGCACCGGCACCTTCCATGTCAGCTTCGGTAGCGAGGGAAAGGGCAGAGGAAGGGTCGGCTGTAAGTGCAGATGACAGGCGTCAGCCCGGCTCGCCGGCCAGTGATATCATCCAGCCGAGAAGCAATCTGCAGGAGACGGCATTCTTTTTCCCGGCATTAAAAACTGACGCGGACGGCAATGTTCGTATCCAGTTTACGATACCGGAGGCTTTGACGCAATGGAAGCTGCTCGGCTTTGCCCATACCAAAGACTTCAGCTATGGCGTTACTGAGGGAACTGTGCGCACGCAGAAAGATCTGATGGTAACACCGAATCTGCCCCGGTTCCTGCGTCAGGGCGACAAGATCATCGTCAGCACCAGGATCAGCAACATGACCGACCGTCCGCTTAGCGGTACTGCAACCCTGGAGCTGGTGGATCCTGCGACCGGGCAGTCGCTCCATCTTCCGTTCAGGCTGGATTCGAAGGATCAGTCCTTCACTGTACCGGGATCCGGAAGCACCACCGCCAGCTGGACCCTGCAGGTACCCGGAAGCCTCTATGAGCCCGTAACCGTGCGTGTTCTGGCAAGAGCCGGCAATTTCACAGATGGTGAAGAAAACCTGTTGCCGGTGGTCACCAACAGGATGCTTGTGACAGAGACCCTTCCCATCTGGCTGAACGGTGCAGGCACCCGTGATTTCTCATTCGACAAACTAAAACAAAGCACGACTGGTGGCACCCTGGCACATCATGCACTGACCGTGGAGTTTACCGGCAATCCGGCCTGGATCGCGGTACAGTCGCTGCCCAGCCTCGCTGCCAGTCCGCACGAGAACGCAGAAGCGGTGTTTAACCGCTACTACGCGACCGCCCTGGCAGCGCATATCGTGACTCAGTCGCCAAAGCTCAGGACAATCTTTGACCGTTGGCGGGCGGAAGGATTAACCTCCAGCTTCAGATCGCCGCTGGAGGGGAATGAGGAACTGAAGTCGGCTTTACTGCTGGAAACACCCTGGGTGCTGGACGCGAAGACGGAAAAGGAACAAAGGGAACGGATCGGCAGGCTGTTCGATGCGCATAAGCTCAGCGGCGAGCTGGACGGGGCAATGCGCAGGCTGCGGGAGTTGCAGCATGCAGACGGCAGCTTCCCCTGGTTTAAAGGCATGATGCCCGACCGGTATATTACCCAGTATATCATCACCGGTCTTGGACGGCTGCAGCAACTGGGTATCAGCGACAGCAGGGGGGCAATGGAGGCTGTCATCAGCAAGGCGATGCCTTACCTCGACGAGCAGATGCGCCGCAGCTACGACCAGCTTGTAAAAAGCAAGGCAAACCTGGAAGACCAGGTACCCGGACACCACGAGGTGCAGTATCTCTATATGCGCAGCTTTTTCGACAAGCCCGTGGCCACCCGGGACAGGGCAGCACTACAGTATTACCGCAATCAGCTGACGAAGCACTGGCCGAAACTCAACGCTTACCTGAAAGGAATGGCTGCGCTGGCCTTGCATCGTCAGAAGCAGGGAGCTGGGGCAGAAGTTATCAATTCGCTCAGAGAGACCGCCATCCGAAACGAGGAGCTTGGAACCTACTGGATACAGCGCGGAGCCGGCTACTGGTGGTATGATTCGCCCGTCGAGGCGCAGGCGCTGATCATAGAGGCCTTTTCCGAGATCGCTCCGTCAGCCGGGGTAGATGATATGAAACGCTGGCTGTTGCGCAACAAGCAAACAAACAGCTGGGAGACGACAAAGGCCACTGCCGACGCCGTGTATGCGTTGCTGCTCAGAGGTGCGGACTGGCTCGAGTATACGCCCGACGTAACGATAAGGCTTGGCGATAAGACCGTCAGCAGCAGGGACCAGAAGGCGGAGGCAGGAACCGGATATTTTAAACAGAGGATCCCGGGGGGAGAGGTTACGAATAACATGGGTAATGTTGCACTCACCGTAGCTAATACCGGAACAAACAATGCTGCCCGTCCTGCCTGGGGCGCTGTGTACTGGCAGTATTTCGAGGATCTCGACAAGATTACTGCTGCAAAGACGCCGCTGGCCGTAAGCAAGCAGCTGTTTATAGAACGTAATACGGCCCGCGGACCGGAGCTGCAGGCAATCACCGGCAGCAATCCATTAAAAGTTGGCGACAAGGTTACCGTGCGCCTGGAGATTGAGGTGGACCGGGATATGGAGTACGTGCATCTGAAGGATATGCGTCCTGCCGCATTTGAGCCCGCCAATGTGATCAGTGGCTATAGCTGGCAAGGTATGCTTGGCTATTACCAGAGCACCCGTGATATTTCGACAAGCTTTTATTTCGACCGTCTGCCTAAAGGAAAGTATGTATTCGAGTACCCGGTGTTCGTTAGTCAGTCCGGCGAGTTCTCCGGTGGTATCGCGACCATTCAATGTCACTATGCACCTGAATTCTCCAGCCATACGGAAGGAAGCAGGGTTGTTGTAAGGTAGGCGTTTTAGTCATAAGTCGTAAGCGGGAAAGCAAATGGCGCAATGGCTCAATGGCGCAATGGCTCAATGAGAATGTGCTAATCCCGACTAAAGTCGCGACAAGTTGTGCTGATTTGCTGATGTGCTAATGCTCAATGGCTCAATGACGTGAAGGCGTGAGGGTGTAAAGGCGTAAAGGTGTGAAGCCGAAAATTGCTCCGTTCCCTAATAGTGGATATTGTACAGGATCTTTCTTCGTTCCATCAAGGTAAAAAAGGGAACATTCCGACGATTTTGCCGGTGAAGAGGGCGTTGATGCTGCCGGGAGGGATCCTACCCATTTTAAGCTGGTTCTGATAGAGAAGCGTGGCTCGTAATGAATCTGCAGCCACTGCTTCCTGCTTTTCTGCTTTCTAAATCTCTGTCATTCGTCCACCTCGGCATGACTCGCACGCACAGGCTGCCCGAAGAATATGGAGGCCTGGTCCATAAAGCCGGCGGTGTCATCAGTGGTATAGAAGGAGATAGTGCCGGACCGGGAGAGGCGGCTCTCCATTTCAGGGTGACGCTGCAGGTAATCGCAGAGGCTGCGGGCTACAATATCGCCCTGTGCCACGGTCCGGATATGAGGCGGAAGATAGGTCCGGATCTTTTCCATCAGGAGGGGATAATGGGTGCAGGCCAGCAGGATGGTATCTATATCCGGCGACTGCGACAAGAGCTCATCCAGGTATTTCTTTACAAAATAGTCGGCTCCCGGACTGTCGTGCTCGCCGTTTTCGATCAGGGGTACCCACATCGGGCAGCAGCGCTGGTGAACGGTCACTCCGGGTGCAAATTTCTCGATCTCGATCACGTAAGAGCCTGAGCTGACGGTGCCCCTGGTGCCGAGGACGCCGACATGGCCGGTTTGTGAATAGCTCCCGATAACCTCTGCCGTCGGCCGGATGACGCCGAGCACCCGCCGGTCGGGAGCCAGGGAAGGCAGGTTTTGCTGCTGAATGGTCCTCAGCGCTTTTGCAGAGGCTGTATTGCAGGCAAGGATGACCAACTGGCAACCCATTTTGAAGAACCATTGTACGCACTCCAGGGTATATTCATGCACCGTTTCAAAGGAGCGGTTGCCGTAAGGGGCGCGGGCATTGTCGCCGAGGTAGAGGTAGTCGTACTGGGGAAGCAGATCGCGGATGGCCCGGAATACGGTGAGTCCGCCGTAACCTGAATCGAAGATCCCGATCGGGCTGGTGGCTTGCATCCTTCAAAAATACGGCATCCAAAGAGAGAAAGCGGACCGGGAATCCAAATAAATGGAGCCGGTAAAAACCGGCTCCCGAACTCTTATCTGTTACCTTAATTAACCAAATGAAAAGTGCTTTCACAATTTTCTGATACCAAGCTATTAACGTTTTGGTAAATGTTCGTCACAGCAATGTATAAGTTTTTACAACCTGCTGTATATCGTGTAATTTTGCGCCAGATTTGACTTATGAGTGACGTTGCAACACCGCTGACAGCTTCCGGAACCACCCCCCTGACCGCAAAAGATTTTGCTACGGACCAGGAGGTAAGATGGTGCCCCGGCTGTGGCGACTATTCGATCCTGAAGCAGGTGCAGACCATTCTGCCCCAGACCGGCATCCCCCGCGAAAATATCGTGATCATATCCGGTATCGGGTGCAGTTCCCGGTTTCCCTATTATATGAATACCTACGGGATGCACTCCATCCACGGCAGGGCTACGGCAATCGCCTCCGGACTGAAAGCTACCCGCCCGGAGCTCAGCGTCTGGATCGTGACCGGAGACGGCGACAGCCTCAGCATTGGCGGTAACCACACCATCCATCTGCTCCGCCGTAATTTCAACGTAAATATCCTGCTTTTTAATAACCAGATCTATGGTCTGACCAAAGGGCAATATTCCCCAACCTCGGAGATCAATAAGGTGACAAAGTCTACCCCGGCAGGCTCACTGGACCATCCTTTCAACCCACTGGCTCTGGCGCTTGGTGCCGATGCTACGTTCATCGCCCGCAGCATGGACCGGGATCCGAAGCACCTGCAGCAGATGCTGCTGCGCTCGCACGGGCATTACGGCGCTTCGCTCCTCGAGATCTACCAGAACTGTAACATCTTTAATGACGGCGCGTTTGAGATCTTTACTGAAAAAGGGACCAAGGCAGAAGAAGGCCTTTTCCTGGAGCAGGGGCAGCCACTGATCTTTGGCGCCAACCGCGATAAAGGGATCCGCCTGGATGGGTACAAGCCGCAGCTGGTGAGCCTGAACGAAGGATATGGCCCCGATGATCTTTGGATACATGACGAGCGCGATTTCTTTAAAGCACAGATCCTGACGCGGATGTTTGATGAGCCTTCTGTCGAAGGTCATTTCCCGCGTCCGTTTGGCGTTTTCTTCGAAACGGAGAGGGCAACTTATGAGGACGGGCTCAATATGCAGATCGAGGAAGTGATCGCTTCGAAGGGAAGGGGTAACCTGGATAAGCTGCTGGAAGGAAAGGAAACCTGGGTGATCGAGGAATAAGTACGCCATACCTTATTAACTGCCGCGCCGGCTGCTTTTTGCAGCCGGCGCGGCTTTTTACCGGCACTGAGTATGCCCGGAAGGCCTGTGCGGAGGAAAGATCCGCCGGTACTCCTGTTGTCTGATGCTGATCGTATGAATATTAATCAATTAGGCATGTGGGAAATAAATTTACCCGAACGGCCGGTTACCTTTCGGTACACCGGGTATCAATATGCATGTAAGGAGTGAAATTGCAGTAATGGTCACTGCGGAAATCATTCCGGTGAACAGAACTTTCACATCATTTAACCAGAACCGGAGCCGCCTGTTATCAGGCGGCTTTGCTCTTTGGCCCGGTTTGCTCTGCCAGCATTCTTCCCCGTCGCATATTATCATTTCATTATCTTTAGGTTAATCCAAACGATCGCGATGAGATGTATCCTGTTGGTCTTCCTGTTCCTTTTCGTCTGTTTATCCGGTAATGCCCAGACCTATACCGGAACCGGGGGCACCATACCCGATAACGGATCTACGCCTATAGATTTCCCGGTGACCGTTTCAGGCCTGTCGCCGGCAACGCTGAATGCGACGCATGGTCTGGTTTCTGTCTGCATCAATATCACGCATAGCTGGGTTTCAGATCTGCAGATATCGCTGATTGCGCCGGACGGTACCCAGGTAATGCTGATCAACGGCATCGGAGGTGACGGCGACAACTTCACCAATACCTGTCTGTACCAGGCAGCTTCGATGTCTGTTGCAGGCGGTCAGGCACCGTTTACGGGCACCTGGAAGCCGATGGGCAACCTGGGCTATTTCAACAATGGTCAAAACGGCAACGGGCAATGGCAGCTTCATATCCTGGACACATACCCGGCCGACCAGGGAACGTTGTTGAGCTGGAACCTGAGCTTCGGCAGTAATGCTCCGGTGGCGCAGCCGTTCAGCAGCTCCAACCTGCCGATCGTAGTGATCAATACTTCGGGAGCGTCCATACCCGACGATCCGAAAGTTACCACCGATATGGGCATCATCTATAATGGTCCGGGGGCGATGAACCACCTTTCGGATCCGTTCAATAACTATAACGGCAAGATAGGCATAGAGACCAGGGGGTCGTCTTCACAGATGTTCCCCAAGAAATCATTCGGACTGGAAACCCGGACAGCCGCAGGACAGGATACAAGCGTGCCCCTGCTGCAGATGCCGAAGGAAAGCGACTGGGTGCTGAGCGCGTCCTACTCAGATAAAAGTCTGATGAACAATGTGCTGGCTTATAAGCTCTACCGGGACTTTGGCGGCTACGCGCCGGCTACCCGGTATGTAGAGCTGGTGCTCAACGGCCAGTACCAGGGTGTCTACGTGCTGATGGAAAAGATAAAGAGGGATTCTGCCCGGGTAGATATATCCAGGCTGACGGATAACGACACCGCCGGCAGTGCCCTGACCGGGGGCTATATATTAAAAATAGACAAGCAGACCGGCAGCGGGGGCGGGGGCTTTCTTTCGGGATATGCACCCCTGGTCAGCAGCGGGGGGCAGACGATTTTTTACCAGTTCGAATACCCGGCAGATGACGAGATCCATCCAAAGCAGGCGCAGTATATAGAGCGTTTCGTAGATAGTTTTGAATACTCGCTGAAATACCTGTCGCTTTATGACACAACTTCCGGATGGCGCCACTATGCTGATGCAGCATCGTTTGTACGGTACTTTATACTGAACGAACTGTCCAAGAATGTGGATGGCTACCGGATCAGTACCTACCTGTATAAGACCAAGGATACAAAGGGTAACAAGCTATATATCGGACCACCCTGGGATTACGACATAGCCTTTGCCAATGCCGATTACTGCGGCGGAAACCGGGATACCGGATGGGCGTTCAGGTTCGGGTGGGAGTGCGCCAATGACTATTGGCAGGTGCCTTTCTGGTGGGAGCGGTACCTGCAGGATACGGTATTCCGGAACGAGCTGCAATGTACCTGGCAGCAGCTGCGGAACACCGTGCTGGATACGACCAACCTGTTTGGATGGATAGATTCTACGGCCGACTACCTGGATACGGCACAGGCACGCAACTTTGAGGCCTGGCCCGTGCTGGGGCTCTACGTATGGCCAAATCCTGCTCCTGTCCCCGCAACTTATGCCGGAGAGGTGGCGGAGCTTAAATCATGGCTGCGGCGGAGGATCACCTGGCTGGACACCCATATTCCGGGCACCTGTCAGCCACCGGTTACCGGCATTGCCGGCGCAACTTCTGCGGCGGACCTGGCCGTTTTTCCTAATCCATTCAGCAATCAGATGTGGCTGCAGATACCCGAGGCCGGGCGTTATACCGTCAGTTTGTCCGGCATGGATGGAAGAAAGCTTTATTCCGAAGCAATCGAAGCCGGAATGCCCGGAAAGTATGAACTGAGTAATCTGCCGGAGCTGTCGCCCGGTTACTACCTGGTCAGGATCGGGAGCGGGAAGCAGGTGGTGACACATAAGCTGCTGCACCGCTGACCGGGATGCCGTACCGAGGCTGGAGCTACCACATCGTTTCGGGTACCTGTTCTACCGTGTTCAGCGTGGAGGAATCACGAATGGTAAGTGTATCTGCAGCAGCTTCGTTTTCGCCGGTATCGCCGGCACTCAGGAAAGCGGCGCGAAACTGACTATCCAGGGTGCGGCTAACCGTATCGGATACCTGGGGCCTTATCACAGCAGCGCGTGGCTGCTCTATAGGGGCTTTTATATATTCCTCATCAGCCTTATACAGGTAGAGGTAAAGAACAAACACGATCAGCCCGAGCAATACAAACAGGGAGGGGACTGTTCCTTTCGGCAGCACTTTTTTGCCCAGCTTCATACGCCGGGGAGGAGGGGGCGGCGGCGGGGGCGGTGTGTGGTCGGCGGGGGCTGTTCTTACCGGCTCCTGGTAGCGCCCATCCAGACGGTCATCGTGTTCCCGGCGCCGGATATAGTCGGACAGGGTGTCGTAAGCTTCCTGGATCATGAGGAAGATGGCAGCGGCCTTCGGGTCGCCCGGGTTCTTATCCGGGTGCCATTTGAGGACCAGCCGCCGGTAGGCTCTCTTAATATCCTCCTCAGACGCGCTTCGGTCTATTTCCAGTATTTCGTAATAGCTTACCAACGGCGGCAAAATTAATAGGAAATCACGGAAGAAATGACCGGTAACCCTTGATTCTTAACCGACATGCTGCCGCGACTGTGACGCGGTATGGCCGGATCATTTTTTCCCGGGTTTCTTTTTCGCGGCTGCTCGACGCCGGTATCTGCCCCATTCCCCCGGTTCTTCGAGCCGGTTCTCCTGCCTGTATATGGGGAGGGTGTGGAGCCGGTATGGAGGGGGTATGGAACGGGTATGGAACGGGTATGGAGCGGCCTGCCTCCAAACCCGCTCCAGACACGGAGTTACGCCGGAGCTGATACGGGTGAAAAAAGTACCAAAATTGACTGATCTGAGCCGTCATCACTTTTTCCTCTTCCCTTTTCCTGTCTTTCCGCCCTGTTCCTGTTCCCTCCACCTGCGGGACGGGTGCGCCCCGGCTATGCCTGCGGTATGGGCGGCTGATGCATGGCTAATGCGTCGGTATACAGCTTCCTGTACTGCAACAACGGCATTAAGACGGAGCAGAAACGCGGGAACTCATCCCCCTCATGCCGGCGAACTTATGTACAATGCCGGTGGCCCCAAACAGGCCTTTCCGGATATATGCGAATTTGTATAAGGGAAGCTTTCCGGAGCGCGGGATAATACCTGGCTGGCGAAACCTGGAGCGGTGACCGTCCTACCCGTTTTCCGGCAGTTCCCTGGCAGCTTTTTCTGCTGCCTCGGTGATCTCTGCGGCATCCGTATCAGGCGGGTCCTGCGCTGCTTTTATTTCGGGCATGTAGGCAAGGTGCGTGCAGGTGGCAAAATGATCCGACCCGTTTTTAGGAAGCCGCTTCATGGAAATGAGTCCGAAATGACTTGAGCAGAAGATATAGTCGAGGGGAAAGCGCATGAACCAGCTGTAGGCAGAGAACGTTGCATAGAAACCCCTGCCCCTGCGCGGGTCGAGGAGGTTACCAGTTTTGCGGAACAGCTCAGTAGTATGGCTCCAGGCAACATCGTTCAGATCGCCGAACACGATACAGGGCAGTTTTGCGTCACGCACTTCGAAGGCGACTTTCATCAGCTCCTTGTCCTTGGCGGTCGCGTACAAATTTTCATTGGGCACCGGAGGCTCGGGATGCAGGCCCCAGAGCTTTACAAGCTGCCCGTTGCGCAGCCTGACCGTGGCGCAGACCGAAGGAATATCGTCCTTTACGAGGTGCCGGATCTTAGCTTCGGTCAGTGGCAGCCTGCTGTAAAACAGGGCGCCGTAGGTATTGTCCAGCGGCTCTTTCAGGAGGAAGGGGTAGTCTTTTTCAAGCCCGGACAATGCTGCTTCCCATTTATGGTCTGTCTCTACGAGGAAGATAATATCGGGATCTTCGCCTCGGATCTGCTGGAGCAGGCGATGGAACTGGTTGTTGTCCTGGTATACATTGGCAGTAAATATCTTTATAAGCCGGGAACTGTCGCTGACGCGCACAGATTTCATTTCGCGGGGCTGCAGCACGGTATAGGGAAATATCTTGTAGACGAGGTAACCGGCCGATACCAGCAGCATCACAAGGCTTACTGCTTCGAGCAACCCGCCGGAAGCAAAAAACATCATCCAGACTACGATAAGGACCAGAACGATGAATAATTTTTGCAGCCTTGGGTATTCAAGTACCTTAAAGATCCAATAATCATGGCGTATCTGGGGTATGAACACCGCCAGAAACATAAGAAGGGTCAGGGAAGAGAATATCGTTGCCATGTCACTGTCTGATGGTGCAGATAATAAAACTCTGCCATCTCTGCCCGAGTTAGAGTGCGGACAATCAGGAGCGCGGGCATTGCGCTGCGGCACCTGGAAATACGGTCGGGACGGATCAAAAAAAAGACCGGCGTCAGCCGGTCTTTTCAGGATATTACCAGTAATTTCTTCTGCCGCCGAAGGTGTAGCTGTAGCCCAGCGAGAATCCCCGGTGCCCGACGAAGATGGGCACTTTATCATCAGCGCTGAGCGGGAATGCGAAGGTCAGGTCTGCAAACAGACGGCCGCTTCCAATACGGAAGTCAACGCCGGCACCAACATCGGCCTTAGTATTGGTCATGGACGTATCCATATAGAGGTTCTTCGGATAGCTCGCGGGCAGTGGCTCCTGCCAGCGGAATTTCACGGAGATAAAATCCATACTTGCTCCTGCAAACAGGCGAACGCGGAAATCATCATTGTCGCCCGGTGCGAAGGCATAACCTCCGTGAAGGAATGCATTATTGATTGTTGCCTGCTGCTGGAGGTTATTCTCCTGGACGCCGACGGGCGTAAGAATATCTACAGCCTGGTTTTTAATTACCTTTTTCGGGCTCAGGTTGAAGCCGGCATTGATGAAGAACGGCGTGGACCTGCCATCATAGGACAGCCGCAGCTGGAACGCGGGGAAAGAGCCTTTGAAACCCTCACCTTTATAATGGTTAAAAGCCAGCCCTCCGCCGACGCCAAACTGTGCTTTTGCCATACCGGTAAAAAGCAGCATGCATACCGTCACAGAAAGGATTTGTAATTGTTGCCTCATATAGACCAGGGATTTTCGTGTGTAAGATATAAAATCTGGCCGTAAAACATTTAGTTGCTATCTGTTCCCGAGTATTTTCTGCAACTTATTGAACACCAGCCAGTGCCGGGTTTCAGCCGTATTTTCGGCACTGAAATGCTCCAAAATATGCCGTTATTTTCTTAGCTTTAGTAAAACCTACATCATTATGACATTGGACAACATTGAACTTGTCGGCAGGATCGAGCACACCTTCAATATTCAGATACCGGAGGCTGAAGCAAACAAGATCCTTACAATTGGTGATATGTATGAGGTAATATGCAGACAGGTAAATGCAGATACGGCGAACCATTGCCTGGTGCAGCTATGTCTTAACAGGCTGACAAAACTGATCCATGAGCTTTACGGGGTGCCGAGGGAGATCATCCGCCCGGAGACCAAACTGGAAGATATCATTCCATTGAGCGCGCGCAGGAAGAACTGGGAGAAGCTTTCCGCATCTTCGGATCTTCGCTTTCCAAAGCTTGTCCTGCCTTATAAATGGGAAACTGTCCTTATCCGCACCGGAGTGGCGCTGGTAGTAGGGAGCCTTTATATTTCGGTACTTCTGTTCTTCCTTTTCGACTATAGTGCGGTGGTGCTGCTGGCGCCCGTGGCCGGCGCAGGAATGACCTGGCTGATGTCAAGAGCGCTTGACCGCTTCAGGACGGCATTTCCGGAAAAGAACATGCTGAACCTGAGTTACCATTTCAAGCTGCTGAACAGGGATAAGATCAGGCTTCAGCCGCTCAATAAATATGACCTGGAAATACTGTCGGGCTATACGGACACCAGTGCCATCGCAATGCCTATTGATGAACTGACAAGAGAACGGGAGTTCTGATAACAAAAAAGCCGCGGACAGCGGCTTTTTTGTTGCGGCAGTTAATGTATGCCGACGCAGGCAACCGTATCCACTCCGGCACATTGGGCCCTGCAGTAGTTATCATAAATCTTTCCATCGGTTCCACAGACCGGGGCATAGACATCGGGGCAGACACAGCCGCCCGGAGGATCTTCTTTACAACAGGAAGCCGCGCCAATCATCAGAAGAGCAGCTGCGGCAATGGAGAATAGCTTATTCATAAAATAGTTTCTTTTATTAATACACAGACGCGACCTGCTGAGCAGATCTTGGTAATGTGCAGGGGATTGACATGACAGTGACAGAAACATGCTGCCCCTGGCTGATGAGGATAGGAAAAATTTAACAGCAGGGGCGGCTGGGCAATGTTGTGACTGGCAGGGTTATTTTGTAATACTACTTTCAAAAACCTTTTTACTATGCCAACTAACACTAAAGTGCAGCACAAGGAAGGTCCTGTAGCTACTATCATTGAAGAACAAACAGCCAAGCTGCCATCAGATCTTTTTCTGTGGGCTGCGTTAGGCTCGATGGCCGCATCACTGACATTAAAACTGATGGGTCAGAACACAACCGCCAACTTTGTAGGACAGTGGGCGCCTTCATTCCTGATTCTCGGGCTGTATAACAAGCTGGTGAAACTGGAAGGACATGATGGAGTGAATCCAAACCGCTAGTTTTATTGGAAACGGATTCAGGCAGGGCATCGCCCTGCTTTTTTGTTTTATAAACCTGCCCGGCGGGAGGAAATCAGGTCTATGTCATAAAATTCCGGTCCTATTCATATTTTATTTCCTTTTTATTATTTTTGAATGTGTGTGGCTGGCCAGGTGCATTGATATCTGACAACAACCAGCGGGTAGCCTATGCAGCTAATTCTACTACTGCTTATCATTATTCTGTCGCTCATACTTTACAGGCTGCTCAGCAGCCGGAAGGTTACTTATCCCTATATCCGTACTACCCGGATCGCGACGGCAGGGGATCTTGCGGGCTCCCGGACAACCGAGCCGGAAACCGGGCTGATCACCATTGATAATGATACCCTGATCGTGGAAGGAGAGGAATATTCCCTGAAACCCAGGAAAGGCGGTGCCCCGCAGGCTTGTCTTAATATAGAGGAAAATAAGCTGATCAGTGTTTCCGTACTGATGGAGAATGGTGAGAAGCTGTTTTTTATTGACCCGCAACACAACTCTTTGAACGGCATCAGCCTGGGTCAGCTGAATGATTCTTCAGCAGCCTTTATGGTATCTATTTAAAAGGCGGTTTTGTTTCCCGGCATGGGATAAATATCATAAAAAAATAGCACGGGCAGGTATTGTGTTTATTCTTCTCTTTTACTATATTTCATGCTCATAACTGCTTACAGCTCAGAAGATTTTATTTTAATGAAATTATTTTTACCGGTTAAATATCCAGGTAAGAATTATTATCATTGCAATTGTGTGTATAGGTCTCTGTGAGTGACTGCGGCGAAGCCGTGACTGAAACTTCCTCATTTATAGCTAATTATATCAGATCACTGATTATAATTATCAAACAATCCAATATATTGTTTTTAGATATCTGCCATAAATCCTGTCCCCGGGATAATTAATTCATTAAGATGCCATTACATTCAAAGAGTCTGAGTATTCATTTATACTGTTGTTTGTTTTCCCTGCTGCTGCTGGGTGCCTCCTGTTCGGGGGTCAACCAGGTTAAATATTTCAGAGACCTGCCGGACAGCGCATTTGTTTCACTTCCCCATCTGGAGCAGCAGCCAAGACTGATTCAGAAAGGAGACAGGCTGCAGATAACCATTGGCGCGAAGAATCCTGAGGCTGCCGCGGTATTCAACAACTACGGTTCAGTGCCGACTTCGGGAGGGGTAGGACAAACCGGTATCGGATCGAACCTGCTAAATTCTGACGTTTCGGGTTTCTGGGTAGATGACCAGGGCTCGATCGAGTTTCCGATCATTGGAAAGGTACAGGCGGAGGGTCTGACTGCCTTCGCCCTGAAAGATACACTGACCCGGCTGGTCTCTCCTTTCCTGCTGGACCCGCTCGTAAGTGTCAAATTCATCACCTTTAAATTCACCGTGCTGGGCGAGGTAAACGCGCCGGGCACTTACGTGCTCTCCAACCAGCGGACAACATTACTGGACGCTTTAGGGGCGGCAGGAGATCTGCCAAGGTCGGCCAAGAGATATGACATACAGCTATATCGTGATTATAACGGAAAGCGGATGATCGCGAAGCTGGACCTGCGCAGGATGGATATCCTGATGAATCCGGAACTATTCCAGCTGAAAAATAACGATGTGATCATCGTTCAGCCCAGAGATGTACGTCTGTTCAGCGAAGAAACCCGGAACTATATCAGTCTGGCAACCCTGCTGCTGACTTCGGCAGCGCTGTTTATTAATTTTTCAAATCAATAGCCCATTAAATAAATCCGCAAGGGAAACGATATGGCATACGAGGAAAAGAAAGAAGAAAGCGGCGTAGTCGGCTTCAAGATCGATCTTGAGAAGCTGCTCGGCAAGGTAGTGGCCAATATTCACTGGATACTTATCTGTGCTGTCCTGGGCTTTGCCGTGGCAAAAGTTTATCTGCGTTATCAGGTGCCCGTATATGATGTGGGCGCCAATATCCTGGTGAGTTCAGGGGAGGCGGCGACGACTATCAGTATCATCAGCGATGCGAGTACCAATGCGGATAAGACGGTAGAAACCGAGGTATTCATTCTCAAGTCCCATTCATTGCTGAGAAAGGTGGTGGACAGCCTGGAACTGGACAAGGAATTCATTCAGGACGCCCGCATCAGGGAGTTTCCGCTTGATGTCCAGACGCTGCCTTTCCGATGCATTGCCAACAGGGCAGATCTAAATGTGACCACAGACCGTTACCAGCTTCAGGTTTTCGAAGATCATTTCACGATCAGGACAAAGCAGGGAACCAGGACACACCGTTACGGAGCACCGTTTATCCTGGAAAAAGACACCATAACGCTGATCAAGACAAGGGAGCTCAATAAACAGAACAGTGAAATATTCAACTTCCGGCTGCTGGCTGTTGACAAGGTGATTAAAAGTTATCTTTCAAGGCTGACGGTGGCGACGGCAAAGACCGGAAAAGGCGTGGTGCAGCTGTCGCTAAAAGAAGAGATCCCGGCCAGGGGAATAAAATTCCTGGAAACACTGATCCGCGAATATGACCGGACAACGATCAATTTCAAGAACAAATCAATACGGAGCGCGCTCGGATTCCTGGAAGACCGTATCAGGGAGATCGGCGATGACCTGCACAATCAGGAGAATCTGGAGCGGGACTACCGTGCCTCTAACAATATCTACGATGTTTCGGCAACGGCCCAGTCGGTGCTGCAGCGCCTGAATGATCTGGATGCCCAGAAGGTAGCGACCCGGCAGAACATGCTGATGCTGGATCTGCTGGAGGAACATGTGAAGACCGACAACCAGGCTGACCTGTTCCCGAATACGGGAGGTATCCAGGACCAGATCCTGGGTTCGCAGGTTGCCGCGTATAATGAACTGCTGCTAAGCAGGCGGAAAATTTTGGACCTTGGTACCAATAAAGACCCGCAGCTCCCGGTGGTCAATGGACAGCTCAAAGAGATTAGGGAAAATATCATGCGCAATATTGCCAGCATCAGACGGCAGTATTCTGCAAGCAGTGCGCTCATAACGGATCTGAACCAGGATTACTACAATAAGTACAGGAAGCTGCCGGGTACGGAAAAGGAACTGATCCGGCTGAAGCGCGACCTGGCCATCAAGGAAAACCTGTATAATTTCCTGCTTCAGAAGAAAGAGGAAACCTCTATCCAGTTTATGTCATCGGATGTCGCCGGCAGCCGGGTGATCGATATTCCCCGCAAGCTTGGCCTGGTGTCGCCGCGCACCGCGTCGGTAACGATCATCTTTATGGTCATCGGTCTGCTGATGCCGGTGCTGGTGGTGACGCTTAAAGTGCTGCTGAACCAGCGCCTGGAGAATAAGCGTGACGTGGAGAAGCTGACAGACATTCCGATCATCGGTGAGATCAGCTACACTAAAAAAGGCGAAACCAACCCGATCGTTACGGCTGAGGGAAGTAAAAATTATATTACGGAACAGTTCCGTTCCATCCGCTCCAACCTAAGCTACATCGGGCTTTCAACTCAAAGGAAGGTGATCCTGGTCACCTCTTTCATGAGCGGTGAAGGAAAGTCTTTTATAGCCCTGAACCTTGCTAATATCCTGGCCCATGTCGGTAAAAAAGTTGTGCTGATCGAGTTTGATCTTCGCAAGCCAAAGATCAGTAACCGGCTTGGTGTTGTGAATGAGAACGGACTATCGGAGTACGTGGCCAACAACCTTCCGCCTGACCAGATCATCAAGGAGCTGAAAGATTATCCGAACCTGTATTTTATCAATTCCGGCCCGATTCCTCCAAATCCGGCAGAGATGATCCTCAGTCAGAAGGTGAGCGATCTGCTTACATACCTGAGGAAGGAATTTGACTATGTGATCATGGACACGGCACCTATCGGTATCGTATCTGATTCCACAGCGCTTGCCAAATACTCTGATATCTCCTTGTATATCATGAGGCATAACTATACGGTGAAGCCGACGATCGGGTTCCTGAACCAGTTGGCCGAAGAGGAGAAGTTGCCTAATCTCGCCATCGTTATTAACGGTACCCATGTAAGAAAGGCTGGCTACGGCTATGGGTATGGCTATGGCTACGGTTACGGGTATGGCTACGGCTATGGATATGGTTACGGCTATGGTTATGGCTATGCGCAGAATGATGGATATTACCAGGTAGAGGAAGCAGAGAAGCGGGGCATTGCCAAATTGCTTTCCCGGATTTCAAGGAAGGGCACCAAAGCTTAATGCTTTGCTCAAATAAAGCAGTAAGGGATGAGTAGCGACCTGAAGCGGCAGTTAAAAAAAGGGGGGACCTGGCTGTTGGTCTCCAATCTGGTAATGATCGGGAGCCAGCTGCTTTCTGTCGCGCTGCTTGCCAGGCTGTTGCACCCTGCCGATTTTGGGTTACAGGCCATTGCTGTGCTGGTGCTGGAAATACTGGCGGTATTTACCTATCCCGTCATCAATAAGGCCATAATCCTGCGGAAAGAGACTCCACCAGGCTTCCTTGCTTCAGCCACTATATTTTCCATCGTCCTTTCTCTGGCCGGCGCCGCCATACTCTTTTTCTCTTCCCCGCTATTCGCACTTATCTTTCCAAATGCCCACATCGGTTTCCTTATCCGCTGTGTCGCTGCGATCTTCCTTGTAAGGGGATGCTACCAGCCTTATCAGTCGATCTTCGAAAAGGAACTCCGGTTTAAGGAGATTGCCAATCTGAACCTTGCCGCGTACCTGATCGGCGGCTTTCTGGTTCCCGTTATACTTGCGCTTCTGGGGTATGGATTTAAATCACTGATACTCGGGCTGCTGGTGAGCGAACTGGTGATGCTTTTCTACTTCCCGGTCCGTTCTAAACTCTATTTTACAGGGTTCAGTGCTGCATTCGTCAGAGAAATCATCACAGACGGGCGCAGTATTCTCCTTCAGAACTTCAGCAACAAGCTTGCAACCAATGGTGACTACCTGGTGATCTCCAATTTTCTGGGTCCGGTAGCTCTGGGTTTATATTCGCAAGCCTATAAGATCATGAAGATGCCGACCACGATTATCGGCAATGTGATCAATAATATGTCATTTGCCGGGCTGTCGAAGATCAGCGGAGATACTGAAAAGCTGCACCGTGCATTCGTCTACAGCTCATTTGTGCTTGCGTTTTTCGCCCTGCCGGTGTCGGTAGTCGCACTTAAATACTCGAGGGAGATCATTCTCCTGTTATTGGGGCCGCAGTGGCTTGATGCCGCGGCTTCCTTACGTATTCTGGCTTTCGGTATCTTCCTGAGAATGTCTTATAAAGTACCCGGAACGATATTGAAAGTTCGTCAGCGCTTCGGGCTTGTAGCAAGGCTGCAGACCCTATATGCGATCTGCGTCATCGGATTCTCGATCCTGCTTGCAGGATTTTCAATTGAGGGTGTGGCATTCGGAACGCTGGCAGCCTTATTGCTTCAATATGCGCAGCTGACTTACTACGTTCATTCTGACCTTAAGATGCCTTTTGCAGCATTCTTTCGGGCAATTGCAACGCCTGCGCTTGTTTCCATACTTTTCTACGGGCTGCTCTCAGCAGCTGGTTTTCTGATCCATTCTGCCGGACCGGTGCACGCGATCACTGCGTCCGTTCTGGAGGTCATTATTGCCACTGCAATAATGACCGCGCTGATAATATGGAAGGGAAAGAAACTCCTTGGTCCGAGCTATAGCTGGTGGGTAGAGGAGATTGCAGGGCGAAAGGCATCCGGGAAGCGAAAAGCACTGGCTCTTTCAGGGTCGGCGTGACAGGCGATTACTTCAAAAACTGCATGGATGTATAAAGAGGTACTGGCTCGAATTTATCACTATGTGACGGGTTACTACGTCCTGTCCTTTCCGAAGTGCGGAAGGACCTGGTTCAGGTTTATGCTGGGGAATGCACTGACAAATCATTTTGGCGTGCACACAGCGTCACTGAACGACGTCCTGATGGTGAAGAACCTGTATCGCCATAACAGGAAGATACCGCGTATCCATTTTTCGCATGATGATCTTCCGAACTGGAAATGGGTTGACCAGATCCAATCGGACAAGAAATTCTACCGGAGAAAGAAAGTGATATTTCTGATCCGGGATCCGAGAGACCTGGTGGTATC
>Ga0196964_10000469_pt1 | contig 24828 bp, 26 predicted proteins | sample S1_10metaG_FD_148615 | JGI IMG/M metagenome (GOLD analysis project Ga0196964, IMG submission 148615) | Soil microbial communities from Anza Borrego desert, Southern California, United States - S1_10 | ecosystem: Environmental > Terrestrial > Soil > Desert | place: USA: California | collected... | reverse complement strand
GCCGAGCTAGAGCGCGTCTCGCGCCTCTACGAGTTCTGCAGCCGCGACGACCTCACCCGGGCGGACCGGGGGACGTTCTGCGGGTTCTGTGGGGCGAAGAGGCCCGGGCCGCACTACACCGGGTGTCTGTGGTTTGCGGTGGTGGTGAGGGCGGCGTGAGACCCTGCCGCGCCCCCGGCTGCCCAAAGCCCTCGGCGCGCCGTGGCCTCTGCTGGGCTCACGCGAAGAAAGAAGACCGCGCCCGCGCCAAGGTCCCCCGCCCCAAGCTCCGCGAAGTCGTCGAAGAAGCCATGGCCGCGTTCTGGCTCCTCGATCCCGACACCACCTCCGAGGACATGGCCCGCGTCGCTCAAGAGCGCATGTGGGACATCCTCGAGGACTGGGCGCTCGAGCATGCTCAGGTCGCCCAGCGAGACAGGGGCGAGACACCCCCGGTGAGAATCAAAGCCAAGCGCTGAGCACCGCGCCGGATTGATTCTACGGGGGTAGGGCCATCGACCGACCGAAGGGGCGCCGCGGGGGCAGGCGTGAAGGCGCTGGGCGTCCGCCCGGTGTCCTTGAGCCATTGCCACGTGGTTCGGTCAAAGCCCTCAAGTTCATCCGCCGCCGCGTCCCCAAGGACGCCGACCCCGCCGAGCTCGAAGCCATCGCCACGGTCGAGCGCCAGGTCTCCCGGGTGCTGCTCGAAGAGGTCGAGCCGCAGATGGCGGCGATGGTTCTCAAGGCCTGCAACGTCATCCGCGAGGAAGTAAACGGCCCGCTCGCCCAGAAGCACGAGCACTCCGGTCCTGACGGCGGCCCGCTCAAGGTGAGCATCGAGATCAACCTGGCCGGAGGGAAGAAGTGAGCGCCCTCCTCCTCCTGCTCCTCGCAACGAACCCGCCCGCCATCCGTATCCAGCAGGGCGGCACCACCCAGGGCCAAGCACACACCCTCAACTGCGGCGCCAACGTCACCTGCACGGTCTCGGGCGGCAAGGCGGCCATCTCCGCTTCCGGGGGCTCAGGCTCTCCGGGCGGAGCCTCGGGGAACCTCCAGACGAACGACGGGGCTGGTGGGTTCGGGGCGTACGCCGGGAGCTCGTGCGGGGCGAACCAGTACGCGACGAGCACCAACGCGAGCGGGGCGCTCACCTGTGGTGGGGTCTCCCAGCTCTCCGCCAACGGAGCCAACTGCGCAGCCGGGAACGCGCCCCTGGGGGTCGATGCCTCTGGAGCGTCGGAGGGGTGCTTTGCGGTCGCAGCGGCGTCGCACAATCACGCTGGTGGGGACATCACATCCGCGGTCGCCTCGGCCACCGCGCTTGCTGCCAACCCGACCGACTGCTCTGCCGGGCAATACGCCAACGCCATAGCGGCAAGCGGCAACCTGAGCTGTGGCCAGGTTGCCTATTCCGAGCTCTCCGGTGCCCCGAGCAACACGATCACGACCGTACGGGACGAGGGCTCACCGCTCACGGCGCGCAGCTCTATCAACTTCACGGGCTCCGGGGTGGCCTGCGCCGACGACGCGGCGAACAGCCGAACCAACTGCACCATCTCTAAGCTCGCCGGCGGCACCACAGGACAAGTTCAATTCAACAACGGCGGCAACCTCGACGGCATCAACAACATCCTGACCGACGGCGTCGACCTCATCGTGGGCTCCCAGGACACGGACCCTGCCGCCCACAGCTCAACCATCAAGGTATTCGCCCGGCGCAATGGCGCGATCGTGCTGCCGAAGTTCCTCAAGGCAATCGACGCGCAGCACCAGCTTTCCTATGCGATGGGGTTCCCGTTCACGAGCGCCATCATGGCGCGTTACGGCTGCAGCCTCCCGGTCGGCTTCAACAACTCCACCATCAGCCACTGGGGGCTCGGCAACAACAGCACCGCAGGAACCACAGGGCTCGCGGCAACCGGACAGTCTTGGGCGAACACGACCCTCGGGCGGACCATCCGTGTCCGCTACGCCGCAACAAGCGGCGCCAACGCTTACGTGCGCGTGTTCCAAAACGCCCAAGGCATGTGGCGCGGGGATGTTTCCGGGGCGGGCGGGTTCTTCTGGTGGGCGAGCTTCGCCATCGGCACGAGCAACTCCACCGCCCGCGTCTTCGCGGGGCTCCGCGCCAGCACCTCGGTGATGTCGTCCGGAACCGGCGACCCTTCGGCCGACACCAACATGATTGGGTTCGCGGTGGACTCGGCGAACACCAACCTTTCGATTTGCAGCAACGACTCGTCCGGAACAGCCACCTGTAACAGCCTGGGGGCGAGCTACCCCGCGAAGACAGTAGGCGCGCTGTACACCATCTATCTCTGGGCCCCGCCCAACTCCTCGTCGGTCTCCTACGGGATACAGCGCCACGATTCCGCCAACTCGACAACGGGGACCATCTCCAGCGACCTGCCGGCGACGACGCAGCCTTTGGGTTGGGAGCTCTACAACAACGCCGGCTCTAACGCCGCCGCGCCCACCATCGACTTCGCGGGCCAATGCATGGTGTCGGGATTCTGATGGTGCGCGTCCAATACAACGCGCCCGCGACGGTCGGCCGCTTCCTCCAAAGCACCGCGTTCGTCCGCTGCTGCGTCGGCCCGGTCGGCTCCGGCAAGTCGTCCGGGTGCGTGGTCGAAATCCTCCGTCGAGCGGTCGAGCAGGCGCCCAGCGAAGACGGTATCCGCCGCACCCGCTTCGCCATCATCCGGAACACCTACTCGCAGCTACGGGACACCACCCGGAAGACCTTCGAGCAGTGGGTGCCCGACGCGCTGGGCGAGTGGAAAGAGCAGCAATTCGCTTTCCATATCGACTTTCCCCACCCGGACGGCACGCGCGTGCAAAGCGAGGTGCTCTTCCGCGCGCTAGACCGCCCGGAGGACGTGAAGAAGCTCCTCTCTCTCGAGCTCACCGGCGCGTACATCAACGAAGCGCGGGAGATACCGAAGCACATCCTCGACGTGCTCGAGACGCGCGTGGGCCGCTACCCGGCGAAGATGCAGGGCGGGCCTACGTGGTTCGGCATCTGGCTGGACACGAACCCGTGGCATACGGGGCATTGGGGTTACAAGCTCTTCAGTAAGACCAAACCCCCGGGTTACGAGCTGTACGAGCAGCCGGGTGGTCGGTCGCCCGAGGCGGAGAACGTCGAAAACCTCCCGCCCGGCTATTACGACCGACTCTGCCACGGCAAGGATTCGGAGTGGGTGCGGTCCTACGTCGACGGCCAATACCCGTCGAGCGACGTAGGCAGCATCTTCGGCGCCTGGATTTCCCAGCTCGAAGCGCGCGGCGGACTTGAGGCCTTCGACCACCCGACAGACGGCGTGTTCACGTCCTGGGACCTCGGGCGCTCAGACTCGACCTCGATCTGGTTCTGGCGCGTCAATGAGTGGGGCGTGGCGGACGTAATCGACCACTACGAGGCCCACGGGCGCGGGCTCTCCCACTTCTTCGATGTGGTCGATCGGCGGGGCTACGAATACGAGCGCCACTGGCTCCCGCACGACGCGAAGCAGAAGACCCTGGCCACCCAGGCGAGCGTCCTAGACCAGTGCCTGCAGCGCTGGGGCTCGGGCAAGGTCGCTATCGCCCCCATGCTGGCGGTTAAAGACGGCATCGCGGCGGCCCGCTGGCTGCTCGAGCAAAAGACCCGCATCCACCCCCGCTGTACGCAGCCCACTGAGCGACTCGAGTGGTCGGGCGTCGATGCGCTGCGCGAATACCGGTTCGAGTGGGACGAGGAGAACCGCTGTTTCTCCCCGAACCCCGTGCACAACTGGGCGAGCCATAGCGCCGACGCGTTCCGCTACGCCGCGCTCGTCTTTAAGCACTCCGAGCTTTTGACCCGCAAGCCCGCCCCGGCCGCTCCGCCGCGCGTGGAAGCGACGCTTGATGACCTTTGGGCCGAATACGAGCGCACCCGTCCGACCACGAGGCGAATCTAAATGGACGAACAAGAGAAATACGACGAGTCGCCCACCGCCCAGGCCACCCGCTGGAAGCTCGAGCTCGACGCCGCCAAGCGCCAGACCGAGTCCTGGCACAAGCGCGCCGAGGACGTGATCAAGATTTACCTCGACGAGCGGGAGAGCACCGCCAAGGACGAGAAGCGGCTTTCGCTCTTCTACTCCGACACCGAAATCCAGAAAGCCCAGCTCTACGGCAACATGCCGAAGGTAAAGGCCGGGCGCCGCTACGCCGACCAGAACGACGACGTGGCGCGCGTGGGCGGAGAGATGCTCGAGCGGCTCCTGAACGCCGACATCGAGAAGGGCTCCGACACCTTCGCCTCTGCTCTTTGGAACGCGCTTGAGGACTGGCTGCTCCCTGGCCTGGGCCAGGTGAAGTGGCGTTACGAGGTCGACACCGAGCAGGTACCAGAGACGCCCGCCAAGCTCTCCCCTCCCGACCCGCTAACCGGCGAGGTGCGCGAGCTCGCCCCCGCCATCCCCGCCCACGAGGCGAAGACCGCCGAGCGCGTATGCGCCGACTACGTCCACTGGAAGGATTTCCGGTGGTCCCCGTGCCGCGTCTGGGATGACTGCCGCTGGGTCGCCTATCGGCTGCAGCTCACCGAGTCGGACCTAACCGCGCTCGTGGGCGAGAAGGTCGCCCGGGCCGTCCCGCTCAACTCAAAAAAAGAGGGCTACACCGACGAGGAGGCCCTTGAGGACCCGTGCGCCCGCGCGGACGTCTGGGAAATCTGGAGCAAGGAAGACCGCAAGCGCTACTACTTCCACGAGGGATATCCGGTCATCCTCCGCGTGGATGAGGACCCGCTGGGCCTCGCCGGCTTCTTCCCGTCCCCCGAGCCGCTCCTATCCGTCGTCACGACCACAAAGCTCCTGCCCGTCCCGTTCTACTGCGTGGCGCAGGACCTCTACCGGGGCTGCGATGAGCTCTACCGCCGCATCTGCCTCCTCGAGGAGGCGATGGCGGTGCGGGGGTTCTTCGACAAGGACTCACCCGACCTGAAAGACCTGCTCAACACGCGCGCTGAAAACTTCATGGTCCCGGTGAAGAACTGGGCGGCGTTCGTCGAGAAGGGCGGGCTGAAGGGCGCGGTCGATTTCGTGCCGCTCGACATGATCGCGAGTGCCCTCAACATCCTGTCGCAGAAGCTGGCCGAGAAAATCCAGCTCCTGCAGCAGGTGACCGGCATGAGCGACATCATGCGCGGGCAAGCGGCGAGCTCTGCCACCGCCACCGAGCAGGCCATCAAGGCCAAGTTTGGGAGCATCCGCGGGCAGTCGAAGCAAAAGGACTTCTCGACCTTCGCGACCGACGCGCTGCGCATCAAGGCCGAGATTATCGCGCTTCACTTCGACGCGGAGACCATCGTTCGCCAGTCCAACATGGAGACCGGGCATGACGCGCAGCTGGCCCCGCAGGCCGCGCAGCTCGTTAAGGACAAGTTTGCGGATTACCGGATTGAGATCGAAGACGAGCAGGTCTCCATGCAGGACATGGCCGCGCTCAAGTCCGAGAAGATGGAATTCCTCGGCGCGGTCGTCCCCGCCTTCCAGCAGGCGCTACAGGCCTCGCAGGTTTCCCCCGAGGTCGTGCCGATGCTGCTCGAGATGGTGAAGTGGGCGCTTGCCGGCTTCAAGGGCGCGTCAACGGGCGAAGCCATCATCGACCAGGGCATCGCCAAGTGGACCGAGGCCCAGCAGCAGAAGGCCATGCAGCCCCCGCCGCCCGACCCGAAGCTCATCGCCGCGCAGGTGAAGGCAAAGACAGACATCCAGAAGTCACAGATGGACATGCAGCGGTCCGTCGCTGAGCACCAGATGGGCATGCGGGAGATGGCCGCGGAAGCCCAGCTCAAGCAGATGGACCACGCAATCCAGCTCAAGCAGGCGGCGCTGACTGGGATTCCCGAGGGGGAAGCGTGAGCGTTGACCCTCGCATCGTCTACCGCCTGAAGCTCATCGACCGGGCGGTCAAGGCCGGCCTCAAGCGCCACGAGGGCGAGGTGTGGTGGCCGGAGATGGCGCCGCTTTCGAAGCCCGAGCGCGCCCACGTGCTCAAGGAGATTCGGACCCTGCGAAAGGAGTTCAACCAGCCATGAGCCGGATTGTCCTCGTCTACCGCCCCAAGCACCCACGAGCCAACGAACGCGGCTTCGTCGACGTGCGCGACCTGGGCGACGATTTCGAGGAAACCCCGGGCCGCGTTCCCGTGGTCACTGACCGCCATTACGAGGGCATCCGCGCCACGGACGGCACGGACATCGGGAGCCGCAAGAAGCGCCGCGCCTGGATGAAGCGCCACGGCTACGCCGACACCTCCGATTACTCCGACAGCTGGCGGGAAAAGCGCGCCCGCTCCGCCGAGCTCGCAGAGACCAAGGCCCTACGGGAGACCGTGGCCCGCATCGTTTACCGAGGGAAGCCATGAACCCAGAGAAGCCCGTATCGCTCGACGCATCTATCGCCGATTCCGTCGCCGCCGCCTTCGACGAGGCCGCCGCCCGCGACACGGCCCCGGAGCCCGCGCCGGAGCCGACACCTGCGCCCACCGAGGCCGCTCCCGTCGAGCCCGAGACCACCCAGGAGCGGGAAGCGCGGGTCCGCGACGAGCAGGGTCGATTCGCACGGCGCTCTACCGACATCAAAAAACCTCCGGAGGTGAAAACCAAGGCACCCCCGGAGGCTCCGGCAACGGCAGGCGGGGGCACCTCACCTCCCCCGGGCGAAACCCCGCCTGCCGAGCCGGTTTCGACCCCGGAAGCGGTTAAGGCTCCGCAATCCTGGAAGCCCGCCGCCCGCGAGGAGTGGGCGAAGGTCCCACCGTCCGTGCAGGCCGAGGTGATGCGCCGCGAGAAGGAGACCGCCCAGGTGCTGCAGGAGGCGGCCGAGGCACGCAAATTCCATTCAACGTTCCGCGAGCAGCTCGCCCCCTACGCGCACATGTTCGGCCCGGACGCGGTGCAGGGCGTGGCGGTCATGGCCCGGGATATACACGCGCTCACAAACGCCCGCGGCCCGCAGCAAGCCGCGATGGTGGCGCAGATGATTCGCGCCCTAAACGTCGACATCGAGGCCCTCGATCACGCCCTGTCCGGCGAAGCGCCGCGCACCCAGCAAGCCCCACCGCCCGTGGACGTGGAGCAGCTCGTTGAAAAGAAGCTCCAGTCATACGCGCAGCAGGCCGCCGCGCGGAAAGCGCAGGCCGAGCGCGCGCAGTTCGCCCAGCAGCACGAGTTTTTCGATGATCTCCAGGTCGAGATTGACGCGATCATGCAGGCGGCGAAGGCCCGCGGCGTTGCGATGACCCTGGGCGACGCGTACAATCGCGCTATCGGGATGAACCCCGAGATTGCTGCAATTGTAAAGCAGCGGCAGGCCAAGGAAACCGCAGCGAACGTGCAAGCGTCCACGCAGCGGGCCAAGGCAGCAGCTGGCGTAAAACCGTCACCCGCCGTTCCGGTTGTCCCACGGAAAAAGCAGATGTCGGATTACGAAGCGGTTGAAGCAGCAATCGATGCACTAAGCGGTAGGTGAGAGCCTCCTGGGCCCACTCACTCCGAAGAGCAGAGCCCCTATCCGCAGGCGGGGCGTGAGCGAACGGCCTTAGCCGTCCACGCGCAAAAGCCAGCGACAGGACACCTCTCCCCTTTGGAGCGCCTATGGCCTTCCCGAACGTTTCGGACATCATCGCGACGACACTCGAGCATCGCTCACCCGAAATCGCTGACAACGTCACCAACAACATCGCTCTGCTTCTGAAGCTCTCCGAGAAAGGCAACGTTCGCCCGTTTTCCGGCGGCCGGATCATCTACGAGCCGCTGTCCTTTGCCGAGAACACCAACGGCGACTGGTACTCCGGATACGACACGCTGGCCGTTGGTGCGCAGGACGTCATCAGCGCCGCGGAGTACTCGATCAAGCAGTACAGCGTCGCGGTGCCGGTCTCCGGCCTTGAGATGCTGCAGAACAGCTCGAAGGAGCAGGTGATCGACCTCGTCGCCGGCCGCATCAAGGTGGCGAAGGCGACCATGAAGAATGACCTGGAAGTCGGTCTCTTCTCGGACGGCACGGGCTCCGGCGGCAAGCAGCTTGTGGGTCTCGACTCGCTCGTGGCCTCGTCCCCCTCGACCGGCACGGTCGGCGGGATCAACCGCGCCAACTACTCCTTCTGGCGCAACCAGACGCAGGACCCGGCGTCGACCCCCACCGCGGACACCATCCAGGCCGAGATGACCGCGCTGTGGGCATCCTGCACCCGAGGCAACGACAGCCCCGACCTCATCATCGCGGGCGGGACGGTATGGACCACATTCATGGCGTCGCTGCAGGACATCCAGCGCGTGACTGACTCGAAGATGGCCGACGCGGGCTTCAAGGCCGTTTCGTTCATGAGCGCGCCGGTGGTCCTCGGTGGCGGCATCGGCGGCGCGGCGAGCGCGACCACGATGTACTTCCTCAACACCAACTACCTCCACTTCCGGCCCCACAAGGACCGGAACATGGTCCCACTGAAGAAGCGCGAGAGCTTCAACCAGGATGCCGAGGTCACGCACCTAGCGTGGGCCGGCGCTCTCACCATGTCCGGCGCCAAGTTCCAGGGCCGCGGGATCTTCAGCTAACCCCCGACTCTAGAAAGGAGACCAGACAATGGCCGCTAAGACTGCTGGAACCTGGATCGTTCTCGAGCCCATCGGCGTTGGCCCGCTCGACTCTGTCGACACCGCCGCCGCCCATGTCCTCGGCAAGCGCTGCAAGGCGCGCGACGCCGGCTCTACCGCCTACGGGTTCGGAGAGTTCATCTATCTCAAGGGCGTTGCCTCAACCGTCCGCGGGTCGGTCGTTCTCATTAAGGACGACTACTCGACGTCGCTGGTTGCCGCGCGTGACAAGGGCGCGCTTGCGGTTGCCCTTGCCCCCGTGGACGCCGACACCAAGTTCGGTTGGTATCAGATCTTGGGCCAGGGCGTGGCCGCGTGCGACACCGTCGCCGCCAATGCGCCCTGCTACATCGACGGCACCAACGGGCGCGTGGACGACGCCGCTGTGGCCGGCGACCAGATCATCGGCATGCGCACGGTGAGCGCTGACGACACCAACACTTGTGTCGTCAACATGTCCACCTACCCGGCGACCGCCGACTACGACAACGCCTAACGCTGGTGCACCAAGGGCCGGCCTCGTCACTGGGTCGGGGCCGGCCTGCTTTTACCCAGAACCCAGCCACCCAGGAGGATAGATGCCCGCAATCGACGTGGATGTTCCCGAAGGTATCGACGATGCGCCGATGCGCGCTCAGCACGGCGAGTTCGTCAAGTTCAAGTGGCGCACCGTGCGCGACGAAACCGCTTCCCTCGAAGCCGGTCGCCCGGTCCACAAAAAGGTCGAGTTCGTCGAGGTCCGCTTCCCTGGCGACAAGACCTTTATCTATGACCAGCCCGCCACCGCCGAGCACAAGCGCAAGTGGCGCGACGCGTACAAGGCCTTCCAGGAGGGCAACGCCGAGGCGCACCAGGGCCAGCCGCTCAAGGAGTGGGTGGGCATCCCCGAAGAGCTCGCGGAGGACTTCATCGCGGTGGGTTGCCGCACGGTCGAGCAGCTCGCGGCCCTCTCCGATTCGCAGCTGTCCAACCTCGGTGGCCGCGCTCGCGAGTTCCAGAACAAGGCGCGCGAGTACCTCGACGCCAAGAAGGCCGAGGCCCCGCTCGCCAAGATGCAAGAGGCGTTGTCCGAGGAGCGCAGCAAGCGCGAGTTCCTTGAGAAGAAGCTCCAGGAGATGGCCGACGCGCTCGAGAAGCAGTCCCGCACCAAGAAGTGATGACGGGGGCTCCCGATGGCTGGCGTTAGCTTCGAGACAATCGGCACCATCCTGGCCGACGCCGCCATCGAGCTTGGGCTCGTCACGAGCCTGGGCGATCCGTACGGCTCCAACGATCAAAACGTGGTGCTCCTCCGGCAACTCGCCATCTCGGTGGGCCGGGAGCTTGTGGGCAAGCGCGACTGGTCGCACCTCAAGAAGCAGACGACCGTTTCGCTGGTCAACGGGACGTACGTCTACGCGCTCCCCAACGACTTCGCCCGCTACATCGACGGGAGCGGCTGGAATCGCACCACCCAGCTCCCGCTCGGCGGGCCGGTGGACTCGCTCGAGTGGCAGGACTTCCAGGCGCGGTCGGTCTCGGGGACCTACACGCTGTATGTCCGCATCGTAAATAACGAGCTTTGGTTTCACCCGACCCCGTCGAGCGCGCAGACCGCGGCTTATGAGTACATCTCGAGCTACTGGGTGAAGCCCTCGGGGCAGTCGGCGCCCACCACCGACCGACCCACCGCGAACACCGACACCATCCACTTTGAGCCGCTCCTTTTCCTCCGGGCGCTCAAGCTCAAGTGGCTCCGCCAGAAGGGGCTCGACACCTCGGCGGCACAGGACGACTTCGACGAGCGCTACCAGCAGGTCGCGAGCCAGGACGGCGCGGCCCCCGCGCTCAGGCTCGCCGGTGGGTCCTCGGGCCTGCGTGACCCAATCGTGCCTGACACGGGGTTCGGCTCTTGAGCCCTCGCGCTTCCGCTCGACGGGCCTTCCCGTCAACGGTTGCGACCGTGCATTTCCCCGCTCCGGTCGGTGGACTCGATACGCTTTCGCCTGCGAGCCAGATTCCGCTTACCCACTGCCTCCGCGCCTACAACCTCATATCCTCGGATGCTGGGCTGCGGGCGCGGCTCGGGTCTCAAGAGTGGGTGACCGGCTTAACAGGTGCCTCTGACAATACGGTCCGGACCATCATCCCGTTCATGGGCTCCGATGGCTCGGGGCAAAACCGGCTCTTCGCCACCACGTCTTCCGGCATCTGGGATGTGACGAGCCAAGGCGCCCCGACGACGGTTTGGGCCGGAGCCACCGCGTACACCGTTGGCGCTCACGTCACGAGCAACAGCAATACCTACGCGTGCAAGACCGCGGGGACCTCTGCGGCTTCGGGCGGGCTCCCTGCGACCTGGGCCGCAACGACCGCTTACGTCATCGGGGACCGAGTCCGGAACAGCAATAACGTCTACATCTGCACCACCGGCGGCACCTCGGCCGGCGCGGATGGCCCCTCGGGAACGGGCACCGGCATCACCGATGGCACTGTCGTTTGGGATTACCAGTCCGCGGAAACGTCGGTCTCTGACGGCACGGTGACTTGGCGGTACGTCTCCAACAACACCGCTCCCGTGCTCGAGCTCGCCTTCGCGACGACCACGGGGCGCGCGGGCTGGGGTGTCTGCACAACGCTCGTCACCACCGCCGGGCACTTCCTCGTTTACTGCGACGAGGTCAACGGCGCGTACCTCTACACCGAGTCGAGCGACACGTGGGTCAAGTACACCTCCGGCGCGGGCGCGGGGCAGATAAACGGGGTCGACCCGGCAAACCTCGTCGCGTGCACCGTCTTTAAACAGCGCCTGTGGTTCGTGCAGCGCGACTCGGCGAAGGCCTGGTACCTCGACACCGCCGCCGTTTCCGGTGCCGCGACCTCCTTCAACCTCGGCTCCAAGTTTCGCCAGGGCGGAGACCTTCGGGGCCTCTGGAACTGGACCGGCGACGGCGGGGCCGGCATCGATGACCGCTTGGTGGCCATCTCTGGCGGCGGGGACGTGGTCATTTACGAGGGCACCGACCCGACCGATTCGCTGCTGTTCGGGCTCAAGGGCGTGTGGTCGGTGGGGCAGGTGCCGAAGGGCCGCCGGTTCGCGACGAGCCACGGCGGGGATGTGCTCATCATCACCCGCGGCGGGCCGGTAGCGGTCTCCGACCTCGTCTCCGGTTCGAACCAATACAGCACGGCCCCGATTGCCAACCTCTTCAACCGGCTGCCTTCGAGCCGTTACAGCCTCGACGGCTGGTCCGCGCGCATCCATCCCGAGGACAACGCTCTCATCGTCACCATCCCGACCTACGACGGCTCGGAGACGGAACAAGCGGCCATGTCGCTGTCGTCTAAGGCGTGGACGGAATACCGCGACCTCGACCTGCTCTCCTGCGACGCCTTTGATGGAACGCTTTACTACGGCACGCCGGACGGGAAGGTTTGCAAAAACTCCGGCTACGTCGACGGCGTGACGCTGGCGGACCCGAGCGCGTACACCGCGATTCAGTGGCGCTTGCTGACCGGCTTCCACAACTTCGGGAACGCCAACCAGAAGCAGGTGCAGATTATCCGCCCGACCGTGCTCTGCGACGGGGGCAATCCCGCATTCACCGCCGAGGCTCGTTATCGCTACTCGCTCGCCGAGGTGGACAGCGTGTCACCGGGGGCCTTCGGCTCGAGCGCCTGGGATTCCGGCGTGTGGGACTCGGCCGTGTGGGGCGGTGAGTACTCAGCGACGCAGCAGGTGGGTGGGGCGGTCGGGATTGGAAGCGAATTCGCCATCGCCATCCGCGGAACGGCCACGAGCCGCACGGTGCTCGTGGGGCTTGATGCCGCCTACAAACAGGGAGGGCTTCTCTAATGGGTTTTTTTGACTGGCTGGGCGGTTCTGCGCGGCAAGGCGGGCAGGCAGCCGGAAACGCGGCGGGGGGCGCCTGGAACGGCATCCGCGATGGGGCGCAGGGAGCGTGGGGGGCTGCCCGTGGCGTGTGGCAGCCCGAGGGCGAAGACACCGTCAGCCGGAATCAGGCGGCGGCCGGGGCAATGACCGGCTGGCAGGGACGCGGGATGTGGGAACAGATGAAGGACATGTTCGGGGGAAGCGGCGTGCCGGCTCCTCCCGACTTCGTCGGCATGGCCGGGCATCAGGGCAACATGGCCCGCGAAGACTGGCTCGACCAGACCGCGGCCAACCGAGCGAGCCAGTCCTCCGCGTTCGGCCAGTCCATCTGGCACCGTAACCCCGATGGCTCGTGGCGGCAGGAAAGCCAGCTTTCCGAGCCAATGCAGGGCATCTTTAACCAGCTCGCCGGGCAGTCTCAAAATTCGTTGCGCGAGGCGCTCGACAACGGCGCTACCGCCCGCCAGCGCGCCGAAGACGCGCACTTCCAACGCGCATCATCCCGCCTGGATCCGATGTGGCAGCAGCGCGAGGCGCAGATGCGCACCCGGCTCGAAAACCAGGGATTCGCGCCCAACGACGAAGCCGCGCAGTCGATGACCGCCGCTCTGGGGCGCGAGCGCAACGACGCCTACGCGAACGCCATGAACGATTCGATCATCTTCGGCGGCGCGGAAGGGCAGCGCGCGCAGCAGATGGACCTGACGAGCCGGATGGCGCCGTTTCAGCAGCTGATGATGCTGCAGCAGGCGCTCCAAATGCCCGACTACCACCGTGCGGGCATGGCCCAGACGCCGGACCTCGTGGGTGCGCTCGGCCAGGCATACGGCGCACAAGTCGGGGCCGCAAACGCCAACAACGCCAACCGCGCCGGGATGATCAGCGCGGGCCTGGAGGCGCTGCCGGCCATTCTCAAATTCTTCGAGTAGGGGGCGCGCATGGATGCCGACACCCTGCAGCAGTTAATGGATCTGGGGCTCCTCGACGTGGAGGAGCAGAGCCTTGCCAAGCGGCGCGAGCAGCTGCGCGGCATGCAGGAGGCGCCCTTCTCGCAGGGCGAGATGGTCTCCGGACACTACATCTCGCCTGTCTGGCGAAACGCGGCTGCGGCCCTAAACCGCATCGCCGGCGACTTCCACGCGCGCAAGCTCGACCAGCAGCAGCGCGGCTTGGGCGAGAAGCGCAAGTTGGGGTTGTCGCTCGCCGCCCAACAGCGGGCCGCCGCCGAGCGGGCGTTGGCGGACGCGGAGGCTTCGGGGAACCCGGCGCGCATTGCGCAGGCCCAGCAAGACGCACAGGGCGTCGCCGCAGTGTTCCAGTCCACCGGGTATCAGCCGCTCGTGAGTCAGGGCGGGGACCTGTCGAAGTGGGGGCGAGGAACCGAGGAGCGCGTCTTTGAGCGCACCCTGCGGCCGAAGAAGCTCCAGCATACCGACCAAGAGCTCGCGCTTAACCAGGGGAAGATCGGCGACGCCGAGCGCGAGCGCGCGCGCTTGACCGGCCCGGCGACCCCCGAGCAGCGCGCCATGGCGCAGAAGCTCAAAGCGCCGTTGCGACCCGACGCCACCCGGCAGGACGCGCAGGAGGTCATTGATACCGCGCTGAAGCTCCGGGGCCTGGAGGCGCGCGAGAACAACCCCGCCGGTCTGCATCTCTTCTTCGGCAACGATGGTCAGGCGTTCGGATTCAACCCGCGCGACGGGAGAGCCACGCCGGTCACCGGCCCCGACGGCAAGCCGGTCGTCAAGCAGGGCAAACCGCTGGGTCAGGGGGACCGGACCATTCTTGGTGGGCTCGCCACCGAGCGCCAGAACCTGGCTGACTTGTCGGCGCGCTTCAAGGACGACTACGCGGGCAAGGTGGCGGGCGGTCTCCGCACCAGCGTCAATCAGATGCTGGGCAGCGCGGGCACGGAGGCGATGCAGGAGGACGCGCAGTTCTGGGCGGACTTCCAGCGGCTGATCGAGTTGCCGGCCCGCAACGAGATCTTCGGGGCCTCGCTCTCCGCGGGCGAAAAACAGTCCTGGGAAAACGCGCGCAACATCTCCCCGAAGACCAGCCCCAAGATCGTCCGCGAGACGTTCTCCAAGCTGCTCCGCATCGTTGACGACAAGATCGGACGCCAAGCGGGGTCCCTTGAGGCGGACGGATACTCGCGCGAGGCCCTCAAGGAGATTACGGGCGGGCTCTACGGCGGCCAGCAGGGCCGGCCGGACAACGCCGCAAACCCGGAGCTCGAGCAGGCGGACGCCTGGCTCAAGGCCAACCCGAACGATCCGCGAGCGGGGGCGGTTAAGGCGAAGATTGAGCGCCTGCGGGGGGCTCGATGAGCTTCGACCCCGACGCGTTCCTGTCCGATGCGCCCAAGGGCTTCGACCCGGACGGCTTCTTGTCCGACGAAAAGCCCCAGGGGCAGAAGATGGCGGGCGGCGAGTCCGCCCTGCGCGGCGGTGTGGACGCCATCCCTTTCGGCGAAAAGCTTTCGGCGCTCGGCACCGCGGGTGCTCTTAGGCTCGTCAAGGCGCTGTCGAGCAACCCCGCCTACCAGGACATGGACGCGTCTTACGCCGGCCAGCTCGCGCGGCAGCGGGAGAAGCTCGCGCAGTCCGAGCGGGACAATCCGGGCCTGACCACGGCTGGCAAGGTCGGCGGGGCGGTCCTGTCTAGCGCGGCGATGCCATTCAAGGCCGCGCAGGGCGCCGGACTACTCCCCCGGGCGCTGGCGACGGCCAAGAATGCCGGCGCGTATGGCGTCGCGCACGGCGCAGGCACCGGCGACACGGTGGGCGAGTCGCTCAAGAACGCCGCGGTGGAGGGGGCCACCAATTTCGTTCTCGGCGGGGCCGGCCACGCCGTCGCGTCGAAGGCCCTGCCGCTCGCGACCAAGATGGTCGGCGGGCTCGGTGAGGGACTCCAAAACCTCGGCGGCAAGCTCAAGGTGACGAGCCTCAAGCCGACCCCGCTGGTTGCGGAGGCGATGGAGGCGCTCCCGGGCGGCGAGGCGGCGGTGGGGCGCGAGGTGCTTAAGCGCGGCATCGGCGGCCTGACGAAAAAGGGCACCCTTAAGCAGCTAGAGGCCGCCAAGCAGGCCGCCAGCAAGGAAATCGATGACGTCGTCTCCGCCTACGACTCGCAGGGCGGCAAGCCCATTGTCCTCGACAGGGCCATCGCTGCAGCCAAGGGCAACGCCTCCGAACTAATGGCAGAGCCCACCACCAAGGGGACGGGCCAGCGGCTTGCCGAACTGATTGGAGAGTATGAAGCGCGCTACGCGGGGAAGCCGGTCCCGGCGTCGGAGGCGCTCCGGTTGAAGCGCGTCCTCGGCGACGCCGCGTACGGCGCCGGGGAGGAGGCGGAGCGGACGGGAGTCCATGCCGTTGGCGAGTACGCGAAGGGGCTCGCCAGGTTCGAGCGCGCCGTTGATCAGCAGCTCGACGAGGCGGTGGGGCCGGCCTTCGGTGAGGCCAACCTCGCCTTTCGGCGACTCCTAAACGCGACCGGCGCGGCCAAACGAACGGCGGCGCGCTCGACCGGAAACAACCTCCTGCAAAACATCCATACGCTGGCGGGCGCCGGTCTGGGCACGAGCCTGGGCGGAGGGCCGGGCGCGCTGGCGGGAGCCGTCGCCGCGCAGATGGCCAATAAGTACGGCGCACAGGCCGGCGCACGCCTCGCCAACGCGGCCGGCGGTGGGTTGAAGGCACTCCCCCGCGCCGCCGCCGCCATCGGAAGCCGCGTCCCGGCTGGCGCCAGCGAAGCCCTCGGCCGCGGTACCCAGGTCACCGCCCAACGCGAGCTGCTCGAAGCCCTGGGCCTCTACACCGGCGACCCACAGAAGGACGCCGAAACCCTCGCCTCTATGCAAGGTGTCCGATGAAAAGAGCCGCCGCAATCATCCTCGGGATCACGCTGGGCGTCGCCGTCGCCTTCATGCTCCCGGCCTGGGCCTCCCGTAACTCCGGGGGCACTTACTCTCTGCCCTCGGGCAACCCGGTCGTCTCCGGGCAGACCATCTCGAGCACCTGGGCGAACAACACCCTTTCCGACCTCGCCACGGAAATCACATCGTCCCTCGACCGCTCCGGCCGTGGAGGCATGCTCGCCGCCCTCCGAGGAATTGACGGGACCGCAGCGGCTCCGGCGCTCTCCTTTACCTCCGACACAAACACCGGCCTTTACCGGGCGGGCGCCGATGACGTGCGCATGAGCGCAGGCGGCGGCGGGGTGGCGAAGTGGACGGCGCACACCACATCCAGCCTCATCGGGGATCACAACCTGTTCGGCACCAACTCCACGCTCTCCTTCAACCTTACCTTTGACGGCACCGATTACCGTTACGACACCACCGACGAGGGCGGGCAGCTCCTCTTTGACTCCAACGGGGCGCTGCTCTTCAAGATGGCGAGCAGCGGCACAGCCGCAGCGGTCGCCACGCTCACCGAGCGGCTCAAGCTCACGAACACCGGAACGCTCCAGCTTGCGAGCGGCGGGCTCTTCGGTGTCGGGGGGACACCGACCTATCCGATAGAGGTCGCCTCTCAGGTCGGCGGGACCTATCAGCGCTGGAAGGCTAGCAGCCGCTTCCCCATGGCGGCCATGGCCTCGGCCACGTCGTCGGGGTTCGGGTTCAACCTCACTTTCGACGGCACGGATTGGAAATACGACACCAACGCCGCCGGGGTTGCTGTTACGGCAACTACCGCGGCGCGCGTCTTCTTCCAGACCGCTGCAAGCGGCACTGGCGGGGATACGGCGACCGTCACCACGCGAGCGAGCATCGGCAACGACGGCTTGACCATCGGCGCTACCGGCACGCCGATTTCGGCGAGCTACGGCGCCACTTACGTGATCGACTTCCCAAACATCGCCACGAGCGGCGTGTGCTCGCTGTCCGCGCAGACCCTTACCGGTGTTTCTCCGGGCGGCGTCTGCACGGTGTCCCCCGACGCCGACCTGGGCGGTGCGGGCGACGTGGCCGCCCTCGTGGACTGCCACGTGAGCGCAGCGGACACCGTCCAAGTGCGTCTCTGCAACCTGACCGGCGGGGCCTGGGACCAGGGCTCCGGCAACTTCCGCGTCCGCGTCTTCCAACCCTAACCAACGAGGAGAGTCATGAAGAAAGTCGCAATCGGAGTCCTCGGCCTCGTGGTGGGGCTGAGCTTTATCGGGGTGGCTCAGGCCATCGGCAACAATAACTTCCAGGGCGTGATCCCGCGCGTCTTCGGCCATGCCGTTCTCGCGGACTCCCCCGCCGACGTGACGACCATGTCCAACGCCGCCGCGGCGCGGACGGCATCGGACCTCCCGTCCTATGCGCTCGTCCGCCTCCTCTGCACCGAAGACGCCTATTACAAGATGGGCGACTCCAGCGTCACCGCCGCGGCGGGGGATACGTTCCTTCCAAAAAAGACGGTGGTCGTGGAATCCATGGGGCCAACGTCTTCGGCCACCCGGGTTTCGTTCATCCTCGACTCCGCCGCCTCTGGCCGCTGCCAGGCCAAGTTGATGAGGTAACGAATGCGCCGCGCCCTCCCGCTGCTGGCGCTGCTGGTCCTCGGCGCCGCCCCGCATCAAGGACAGCTGCGCAACGGCGGGGGACCGTCGAGCGAGGTCGCCTCGCTTACCACCTGGTCCAACTCCTGGGCCGGCAACTATCGCGTCTTCCCGGGCGACGGAAACACCGTCTCTCACATGAGCTGGAACGGGACGGCGCTAAGTGACTCCGCCGGCTTCTCGTGGACGATGGGCGGGACCGTCCCCCAGGTCGCCTCGCCGGGCGCGTTCACCACGAACTACAGCACGCCGAAGCCGGGGGCGGGGCCGTTCTCGGCAACCAACCGATACACGTCGAGCAACGCAAACAGCGCCCTCGATTTCTCGGGCGACTTCACCGCGTGTTTCGCCTGGTACCACATCGAAAACGGGTCGTATCAGTGCCTCTTCAACGACTCCGACAACGGCGCGGCTGGGCTTGCGGCGTGCGTGAATTCCACGGGCGTCGGGGGCAACTCCTATCTCGAGGTCTTCCAGTATTCGAGCGGGGGGCAGACGAGCATCAACACCGGCGGTACCGGCTTCTCCTCACCCAACAGCCTTAACGTGGGGTGCTTCGGCCGCAGCGGCGGGACGCTCTTCGTCCAAATCAACAACGGCGCAGTAAAGAGCGGCGCACTCGTCGCCCCGTGGACGCCCTCGACCGGCACGACCACCAAGATCGGCACCCGCGACGACGGCGCGCTAGCCTTCGCTGGCTACATCGTCGAGGCGTGGTTCACCACCACCGCGTGGAGCACGACGGGCGTCGCCACCATCATGAAAAACGCCCTCCGGCACACGCCGGAAACGGGCGCGGCCATCGCGTATTCGCGGCCGGTCCGGAAGACGGACAACATCGTATCCACCTCGCCCACGCTCACCATCTATGGCGATGAGCTGCCGCGACTCACCGATCGGGGCATCGGCGTTTCTGACACCATCATCAACCTGCTGTCGGCCGACCAGACGCTAAACACCTGGACGACCTCAAATACGAGCGTCACGGCTGACAACGCGTCGAGCCCGCTCGGCTGGAGCACGGCGGACACGGTCGCGACCACGGCATCCGGCGGCCACCTCCAAAGCCCCAACGCCACGGCGGCCGCGACCGCCAAGCACACCGCCAGCATCTTCCTCAACGCTGCGACGCCGCACGACGCGTCCATCGTTCTCCGGAACACGACCAGCAATAGCGACCTCTGCACCGCCACGTGCGCGGTAACGGCCGCGTGGCCGCAAGCCAACGCCCGCTGCTACTGCACGAGCTCCGCGGCGGTGAACGCGACCGACACCCTGGCAATCCGCCTCTTTCCTGGAACGGCAAGCGGCACGGGCACGGTGCGGGCGTGGGGCGCGCAGATCGCGGCCTTCGAATACCTCACCCCCTATGCAATCCAGGCCTACGGAAACGCCTACGCCGACAGCATCAAGATTCCGCTGGGGGCCGTGCTCGATAACACGCTGGCCTCCGGCTCGCTCACCGTTACTCCGGAGTGGGGAAACACCGAGCCGAGCTCCGATAAGTGGATTTTCACGTCATCCGCCTTCAACACCTCAAGCCCCGGAATCAGCCTCAAGTACCTGCACGCTTCCGACGTGTGGCGCTTCACCGCCGGAGGCGTGTCGGTGGACAGTGCCGCGGATGCGTTCTCGGCAAACACCGCCATCAACCTAAGCTGGCGCTTCTCCCGTGGCGGCAACGCCTGCATCTCGGTCGACAGCGTCGAGACCTGCTCCGGCTCAGTCCCGGCGTTCTCGACGGACTTGATGCTCGTCCTTGGGGACGCGAACGGCAACAACAACGGGTACGCCGTCAAAGACGTCTCCTTCCGAGCCGGCACCACTCCCACCACCGCTGTCGCCTGGATCGGCGACTCCATAACCTTTGGCTTCGGCGTCACCACGCCCCCGCCCTCGAAGCTCCAGGGCCAGCTTTCCGCCGTTCACGTCGTCGGCAACTACGGGACGAACGGGCACCTAATCTCCAACTGCCAGAGTACGTGGACGAACCACGTAAAGCCCGCGCTGGCGGCGACGAACGCGGCCAATAAAAAATTAATTCTGCTCTGTTCGGTGAACGATCTGAGGGCGGGAACTTCGGCCGCGAGCATCTGGACGACCTACGACGCGATCATCACAGACGCCCTGGCGGCCGGCGTGAGCGTTTATCCCGTCACGATCCTGCCCTGGAAAAACGACGCGTCATGGACGGCGGCTCGGCAAACCGAAACAGAGACGCTCAACACCAACATCCGCAACCGGGCGAGCGTCACCGAGATCGAAGCCTACAGCAACATGGGCGGCGCAGACCCAGCCGCGCTCGCCACCGCCTACGACCAGGGCGACGGACTCCACCCCAACCAGACCGGCGCTGACTACCTCGCCGGCCTCGTCAAGGCCGTCATCTCGCCATGAAAGGCCGCCTCTCAGAGCACCTGACGTGGGAGGTGTTCGCGGACACTTCTCACCGAGAGTTCATGGAGGAGCAGGAGAACCCCGATCCTCAGGTCGTCGCCAACGCTCGGCGCTGGGCGGTCGACATCTACGAGCCCCTCCTCAACCTGTGGGGCCTCGTCCGCATCACCTCCGGCTACCGATGCTTCGGGCTCAATGAGTGCGTGGGCGGGCATCCGGAGAGCGCGCACGTGGAGGGCCGGGCGGCAGACGTTAAGCCGCAGCTCGCGAACATCGTGGACGCCTTCGAGCAGCTCCTGGCGAGCCAGATTCCGTTCGACAAGGCCATTCTCGAGTTTGGGCGCTGGGTGCACGTACAGAACGCGCGGCGCGGAGGCGTGCCCCGGCGACAAGGCCTCGTGACCTTCGACGGCCGCAATTACGCCTTCTACGACCCGCGGCTGGAGCAGGTGAAGAAGCTTCGCAACCCGAAGTGATGGAGAGACCCATGGCCGACATCAAGCCCGGCGAGCAGACCACCGAGTACAAGCTCACCAAGGTGAGCCTCTGGATTTCCACCGCCATGATCGTGCTCGGGCAGCTCTCCGAGATGATCCCCGCCCTCCAGGCCCTGCACCCGGGGACCCCCTGGCTCGGCACCGCCCTGACGGTGTGCGGCACCCTCCTCGCGCTCGGAAAGCTCCTTGGCTACGACCGGAGCCGCGCGGCGGTGAAGACCACAGCCATCCAGGCAGAGGCGCACAAGGCGGGGGTGGAGGCCCTCAAGGCGGTCCCCCCGGCAGCCCCGCCGCCGCAGCCCTGACGGTGGGGCTCACGCGCGCTCTAGGACTCGAGGGGCGCGGCTGGGCTCAGGCAACGACAAGTATTCAGCGTTCTGGCCTTCGTGCAGATGCGGAGCTCGGAATGGGCCTCGTGCTCGGCGGTGCGTTTGTCACTAGGGGGTGGTGGGAGAGACCTTGGGGCGGTCGACCTGACTACGGCGCAGGCGTTGGCCTGCGATGGGAGTGGTGATGGGCGAGCCGGCACGGAGAGAGGAAGAGCAAACCCGGGTCTACCAGTCGGCGGACTTCACCCCGCCGCACGGGATACCGATGTCGATGGCGCGGGTCCCTGTACTAGACCGCTCTGACATTCCGATGGGCGTGCGCATCGTCTGGCACTCCATCGAGCGCTTCGGCGTGGCCCTGGTGCTGCTCGCGGTCCTCCTCTACTGGAACCGCTCGGACATGAAGGACATGCGCACCGAGCACCGCGCGGACCGCAAGGAGCAAACCGAGGCCCTCGGTAAGTTCACGGTTGCCATCGAGGGGCTCACCAAGGCGACCGATGCGACCGCCAGAGCCTGCGAGGCCAACGGCCAGATGCTCCGCGAGCTCGCCGCCAAGGTGGCGTTCAAGGAGCCCGCCCAGCCGGCGGCAGGCCTGACGGTAAACGTCGCCCCGACCCCCGCACCGGAGCCTGCCCCCGTGGCCAAGGCGCCGCGGAGGTCCCAGCGCTGACGGCTGCGCCGGGGGTAGTCCCCGGGTGCGCTCGGAGGGGTCCGCTACAACAAAACGGTTAGGTGACGCGGGCCACCGGGGCACCGGCCGCTTCTAGGAGGCGGTCAGCCGTCCCTCAAGTGTGGTTTACCTAAAGCGTCGGTTTAGGTATCTCAGGCCCTCCCCGAGGCACTTACCCGCCGCCGCTTCCTCCCCGCGCCTTGTGGCGGGTGACAGACTCGGGGTCTGTCCGCAAGGGGGCATCCCACCCCCACGGCCGGGACGGCGCCCGCCGGCTCGGTTGCAGCCCCAGGCCGCGAGACAGGCGCGGAGAGGGGTGCGCCTAATCCTCCACCAGAAACCGCAAATGCCTGTACTCTCCGGCCGCTTCGGAAACCGTCAGGCGTCCGTCGTCGTCATCGCAGGCCCCCGACTCAAGAAGCGTTATCTCTCGCTCAAGCGCCTCCTTCGCGTCCTTGAGGGCGGAGAGCGCCGCATCATAACGCTCCTCGTCCTTGGGCGGCTCCGAGCTCTTCACTTCATATAGGGCGCCCGTGGCGTCGTCATACCGCCGGGCTTCGAGCACCACGGCCGCGACCACCCCTCGCAGCGCAGACGCGAGCCGCGGGGAGACCGTTTCGCCCTCGAGGGCCACGGCCAGGTCGTGTATCGCGGCGGCCGAGTCCCGTAGAGCGCGCCCCGCCCACCCCGTTTCGTCTTCGCCCCACTCACCGGTTTCCGGATAGTTCTTTCCGGCGAGCGTTTTCCAGTACTGAAGCGTGCGGGCCGTAATCGGGCGGTAGGCCCGGCCCCGAAACTCTTCGTCCATCGCTGTCTCCTTCCCGCCTGCAAAGCGGGTGGCCTTTACTACCAGAAACGCAAACGGCCCGCCCCCTGCCTCCAGGGAACGGGCCGCCCAGCGCAGAGACGGTGATGGTTGGGGGTCTAGTTAATCCCCGTCTCCTGCTGGTACACGCGCCCGTTGACGACCTCCGGGGCGGCACTCTGGATGGTCTGCCGGCGCTGGGTGCTCCGCGATGTGCCCCGGCTCTGGCGGTTGAGGTTTGACACCATCTGCCGGCATTCGGTCCGCAGGCTGGTGATGTCGCGGTGCAGCGCCCCCACGAACACGTCCAGCTGCTGGAGCCGGTCCATCAGGTACTGCGCGGTGTACTCCGAGCTCCAGCCGGCCGGCGTCGTGCCGCTGACGCTCGACGCGGCGGCCGGGGTGATGGTGGCGATCGGATTCTTGCGGGGCCTGCCGGGTCCTCGGTTTGCCATAGTGCGTGCCTCCTAGTTTTGGTGGAAACGCCGAAATTCTTTTACGTCATCGGGTGGGGCAGGGGTGGGGCATTCGACATGGATTCCGAGGGGCAAACAGCGACGCCTTCCCCGTAAAACCCCCGAAAACCGGCCCCAGTGACACAGACAGGGACACTGTTAATCACCGGGTCCGAGGTTCGAGTCCTCGCTGGGGAGCAGACGAAATTGGATGTAGTTGCGGGCGCTTACCGAAAACGGCTGGCGCCCGTTTTCGTTGGAGCGGCGGCGGGTGGGGCGGGGGCGGGGCATCAAAACGGCGCTCCGATCGCACTTCCCCGACCATCCGCCGAGCGAAGGGCTCGCAGATATTTTTCCGTGGTGCGGATGCTCGAGTGGCCGAGCCGCGCCTGGAGTTCCCGCAGGTCGACCCCGTTACGGAGCGAGACTACGGCGTACGTGTGGCGGAACCGGTGGGCGGTGAATTTGTCGACCCCCGCCGCCCTGCACGCGACCTCAAGCCGGTGATCCATCTGACCCGCTTCATCGTCAGGCACGCCGCCCATCGCGATGAGTCGCAGAGCCGCCAGGCGGGTCCGAGGGGTGACGGGAACAACGCGCGCTCGCCTGCTCTTTGCCTTGGGGACATGGATGGCGTGCGGTAGCACATCAGCCTGACGGAGCCGCGCCAGCTCCCCGTAGCGTAACCCCGCTCCGAGCAGCACCTGTGAAGCGAGCCGCCACCGAGGGAGCAGCTTCTCGAGGACGGATCGCCAAACTGCCTCGGGCACCTCCTTGGGCTCATCTGCCCCGAGGTCTTCTCTGAGAAGCGGCACCTCGGTGTCGGCGGTGTTGTTGGTCCGCCGCTCGGCTCGGGCCCAAGCCATGAGCCCTTTTAGGGCTGCCAGGTCCCGGTTCACCGCCGCGCGCCCGACCTTCCGGCCGCCCACCCCGCCGTCTGCCCTCCAGGCCATATAGGCCCGGATGTCGGAGGCGGTGAAGGTGTCGAGGCTAGAGAACGGGCAGTGCCCGCCGACCTTGAAGCTGCCGAGGTTCGCGAAGTAGCCCTCCTGCTTGGAGACGTGGCCCTCGGAGTTTTGAAGGGTCAGCTCTGAGTATCGGAGGTAGTCGATGACGGCCGCCGCGAAGCCCGTGCCCGCCGAGCGGCGCGGAATGTAGTGCGCAGGGTCCGCCTCAAATCGTCGGTACTCGAGGAGGGCGGCTTCGGCGGTGTGGCAGCCGGTGGAAATCCGATAACGGCGGCCGTGGACGACCCGGTAGATGTAGAAGGTGCCGTTCCGGATGAAGCCGAGCGTAACGCCAAGAGCTCGCCACGGTTTGACTTGCTCCGGGGCCTTGCGTGGCATGCCTCCCACCTTTCGACCGACTGCAGGGAAATCCGTTGGTCGGACGCCCCCAGCCAGATGCGCGCGAGATACCCGCCCTGTTCCATCTCCGCAATGGCTCGGTAGCAGAAGGACCGTGAAGCGTCCCACCGGGCCATGAGAGACGGAACGGACAGGTAGGAGGTCACGGCGTGGTCGGGCCGAAGTGAATGAGCCATGAGACCCGGTGGGCCTTAACCACCCGCTTCCCCTTGGGAAGCCCGCTCTCAAGGCCGAGGGCGATCTTGCCGTAACCCTTGCTTCTGC